>ERZ779851.1089-NODE-1089-length-25308-cov-9.379717_pt1 | contig 25308 bp, 17 predicted proteins | sample MGYA00511094_ERZ779851 | MGnify/ENA primary metagenome ERZ779851 (study PRJEB29588, sample SAMEA2155512) | human gut metagenome | biome: human gut; feature: human-associated habitat; material: faeces | place: Denmark | collected 2008/2010 ...
CTTGCTCAAGTTATGCCATGGCGAGAAAGAGTGCCATGTAATGGAACAGCTTCGCCAGGACATCGCCTCTTCAAGGCCCGTGCAGACCAAGGGTTGCTGCATGGAAACAACTATGAACAACGCTTCGCCTGGACAAATTCGGCAGGGAATGTCCAAGGCGAAGCGTTATATTTTTGTTGTTTACCTTGCAGCAGGATTGCAACGCGCGAAGCGTGTAGTTTGTTACAAGTTGTAAAAGTTGTTCAAGTTGTTTTCCATATTCAGCAGGGTCAACTGTCCAAGCCGAAGCATTCCATTTTTCAGCTATTCCTTCCCCTGCGCAGCACTTTCCAGCACACTCTTGATGAAGGCGGGCGTAAAACCTTTTTTGCTCTTGGCCACGGCTTCGGGCGTGCCCGTGGAGAGCACTTGTCCTCCGCGCTTGCCTCCCTCCGGTCCCATGTCGATGATGTAATCGGCGAGTTTAATCACGTCGAGGTTGTGCTCGATGATGAGCACGGTGTTGCCCCGGTCCACCAGCTTCTGTAGCACATCCATGAGGATGCGGATATCGTCGAAGTGGAGACCCGTGGTCGGTTCGTCGAGGATATAGAGCGTCTTGCCCGTATCGCGCTTCGAGAGTTCAGTGGCGAGTTTTACGCGCTGCGACTCTCCGCCCGAGAGCGTCGTGGAAGACTGGCCCAACTTGAGGTAGCCCAGTCCCACATCCTGCAGCGACTTGATCTTGGGCAGAATCTGTGGCACATTCTCGAAAAACTCCACCGCCATATTGACCGTCATGTCCAGCACGTCGGCAATGGACTTGCCCTTGTAGCGCACCTCCAGCGTCTCGCGGTTGTAGCGCTTGCCATGACAGACATCGCAGGGCACCATCACATCGGGCAGGAAGTTCATCTCGATCGTCTTATAGCCGTTGCCGCCACAAGCCTCGCAGCGGCCACCCTTCACGTTGAAGGAGAAGCGGCCAGGCTTATACCCGCGGATCTTCGCCTCGGGCAGTCCGACGAAGAGCGCACGAATGTCCGAGAAGACGCCCGTATAGGTGGCAGGATTGGATCGCGGCGTGCGTCCGATAGGACTTTGATCCACCGTCACCACCTTGTCTATCAGTTCCATACCCTCTATCTTCTCGTAGGCCATCGGCTTCTTCAGCGAGCGATAGAAGTGTTGAGAGAGTATCGGCTGCAGCGTCTCGTTGATCAGCGTGGATTTGCCCGATCCCGACACACCCGTGACAACGATCAGTTCTCCCAGCGGCAGCTCCACGTCCACGTGCTTCAAATTGTTACCTGTGCACCCACACAAAGCGATATGCTGGCCGTTGCCCTTGCGCCGATGGGCCGGCACCTCGATTGCCCGCTCATGGTTCAGATACTGCGCCGTGAGCGTATGGGTGTGGAGCATCTGCTGCGGCGTGCCCTGGAAGACCACTTCTCCACCCTTTCGGCCCGCCCGCGGTCCGATATCGACGATCCAGTCGGCGGCCCGCATCATGTCCTCGTCGTGCTCCACCACGATGACCGTATTGCCCAAGTCGCGCAGCGCCTTGAGCGAGTTGGTCAGTCGGACGTTGTCGCGCTGGTGGAGTCCGATGCTCGGCTCGTCGAGGATGTAGAGCACATTGACCAGTTGCGAACCAATCTGCGTGGCCAGTCGGATGCGCTGGCTCTCGCCACCCGAGAGCGAGGCCGACTGGCGGTTGAGCGACAGATAGTCGAGTCCGACATCCAGCAGAAAGCGGATGCGCTTGCGAATCTCCTTGATAATCTCCGTGGCGATCTGTCGCTGGGTCTCGCCGAGGTGGTTTTCCACTTCCCCCATCCACTCATAGAGTTCGCCCAGGTCCATCTCGGAGAGTTCGGAGATATTCTTGCCCCAAATCTTATAGGACAAAGCCTCGCGGTTCAGTCGCTGGCCGTGGCACTCGCCGCAGGTCACGTCGGCGATAAACTGTCCGCTCCATTTCTTCCCCGCGGCACTCTCGTCGCCCTCCATGACGGCCCGCAGATATTTCACTACGCCGTCGAAAGCCACGAAATAGTCCGTCGTCGTGTGGACCAGTTCCTTGGCGATGCGCACCTTTTCGAGCGCCCCATAGAGGATCTCGTCCATAGCCTCCTGGGGAATGTCCTTCACCGGAGACTTCAAGTCCAGGTCATATTTGGAAAGAATCGCTTCTATCTGCCAAAATATCATCTGACTCTTGTATTTTCCCAATGGCGCGATCGCCCCCTCGCGTATCGACTTTCTGTCGTCGGGAATCACCTTCTTCAGGTCGATCTCGCTGACCATGCCAAGGCCCTTGCAATGAGGACAAGCCCCCTCGGGCGAGTTGAAGGAAAAGATATTGGGCGCAGGATCCTTATACGACAGTCCCGTCACGGGGTCCATGAGGCGCTTGGAGAAAAACTTCGCCTCGCCCGTGTCGGCATCGATGATCATCACCAGTCCGTCGCCCTGGCGCATCGCCGTAGCCACGGTCTTTTGCAGTCGCTGCGAGAGGTTGTCCTCCGTCTCGCCCAGGCGCGCGGCGAGTTTCATCTTATCGACCACCACCTCGATATTGTGGTTCTTGTAGCGGTCGGTTTTCATGCCCTGGGTCAGTTCCTGGATCTCCCCGTCTATCCTTATATAAAGGTAGCCCTTGCGCCGCATGCTCTCGAAGAGTTCGCGGTAGTGGCCCTTGCGGTTGCGGACGAGCGGAGCAAGGATGAAAATCTTCTTGCCGAGATAGTCCTTGAGAATCATCGAGACCACCTTTTCCTCGGTATATTTCACCATCATCTCCCCACTCTGATAGGAGTAGGCCGTGGCGGCGCGGGCGAAGAGCAGGCGGAGGTAGTCGTAGATCTCCGTGGTCGTTCCGACCGTGGATCGCGGATTCTTGTTGGTCGTCTTCTGCTCAATGGCGATGACGGGAGAGAGACCCGTGATTTTGTCCACGTCGGGGCGCTCCATATTGCCCAGGAAATTGCGGGCATAGGCCGAGAAAGTCTCGATATAGCGGCGCTGGCCCTCGGCATAGATGGTGTCGAAAGCCAGCGACGACTTGCCCGACCCGCTCAGGCCGGTGAAGACCGTGAGCGAGTTGCGGGGAATGACGACATCAATATTCTTCAGATTGTGGACGCGCGCGCCCAGCACTTCTATTTTATCCTTGTCCATCGGTGGAAATACAATCTATTGGTTTGCGTAGGGGCGGAAGGTCTATTCCGTCACCGTTCCTGATCCCGCAGCCTCGTTGTAGGTGCGCAACAGGTTGACTGCCTTGCGAATACGGAAACGGCGCCCGTCCGCTCCCTTAGCATCCACGTTGAGGAAATAGACGCCATCCTTGACGGGTTTGCCATGGAACGTGCCGTCCCATCCCTCCGCAGGGTTGTCCCAAGAAAAAATCTTCTGTCCCCAGCGGTTGAAGATCGTGGCCTGAAACTCCACGATACTCTGATAGGTGCTCTTGGCCTTGAACACATCGTTGACGCCATCGCCATTGGGCGAAAAGGCATTGGGAAACTCGAGTTTGCTCTCGCTGATGGAAAACTCAAAGGGCGGGAAATCGTCGGTGGTGAAGCGGATCGTGTCCGAACCGTTGACAAACGAGACCGTGAGCGCGACGTGCTGCATACCGGCCTTGGTGAAGGTGTAGCTGGTGGTTTCGTCGTAGCGAATCAGGTAGGGGTTCTGCACATCGGATCCTTCGTAAAAGCGCCATTCGAAATGGGGCGTATAGTCGCCCACCTCGGTGACGCCCGCGTCGAAACTGACCTCTATCGGTGCGCTTCCCGTGTAGCTTCCGCCAGGTTCCATCGTCTGTTCCTCGCCGTTGTCGTCCATGTACGTGGCCAGTGGCGAGAGCGCTTGTCCAAATGTCGCCTGTGTGCCACAAAAGAGCACAAAAGCGGCCAAGATATGCTTGAAAATATGCCTCATCGTTGATATTTTGTGCAAATTTACGAAATTCTTTCCACTCCCATGCCAAAACCAACTATTTTTTGCTATCTTTGCAAGTGGTTAAAATAAAATTGGAAAAATGAGACATTGCTTGAGGATGTGGATCGCGGTCTTCACCTCGCTGCTTTGCCTTCATGCGAGCGGTCAGGCCCCACAGTGGCAGGACCTGCACAAGGTGAAGCGGGGAGAAACCCTTTTCGGCATCGCCAAAGAATATAATGTGACGATTCAGCAGATCATAGACGCCAATCCGGAAATGAAAAAGGAGGGCTATGAGCTGCAGAAAGGTGCGTGGATAGCCGTCCCCTTTAGTAAGAAAGGAGACAAGCGCCGCAGCCCGGCTTCCTCGCAGACAGCTCCACAAGCTGCCAAGGGGGCGGTCGCTGCACAGGGACCGGTCTCGGCTCAGCGCCCAGCGGCTCCCGCCACGAAGAAGAAGGATGGCACGATCCGCGTGGGCGTGATGCTGCCATTGCACAACGACGATGGCGATGGCCGCAGGATGGTGGAGTACTACCGTGGTTTGCTCCTCGCCTTCAATCAGATGAAGGCAGAAGGCATCAACACCGACGTCCACGCCTGGAACGTAGCCAAGGACGCCGATATCCGCACGACGCTCCTCGACGCCAACGCCGCTTCCCTCGACATCATCTTTGGCCCGCTCTACACCCCGCAGGTGAAGCCGCTGGCCGACTTCTGCCGTCGCAACCAGATAGCCCTCGTCATTCCCTTCTCCATCGAGAGCCGGGAGGTGGAGAGCAATCCCCAGGTCTTCCAGGTCTATCAGACCGACTCGTTGCTCAACGCGATGGCGGTCAGCTGCTTCCTGGAGCGCTATCAGAACAGCCACCGTCCGATCTTCATCGATTGCAACGACCCGACGTCGCGCGTGGGAAAATTCACCCGCATGCTGAGACAGCAGCTCGACGCGGCCAAGATTCCCTACGAACTGACCAGCATCAACTCGTCTATGGCCGACTTTGCCAAGCATTTTTCTTCCAAGCAGCCCAACGCCGTGGTCCTCAACACCGAGAAGAGTCCGCAGCTGACGCATGTCTTCCATAAGTTGGACTCCCTCACGGCAACGCGCCCGGGGCTCGCCATCTCGATGTATGGCTACAACGACTGGTTCATCTACCAGGACTATGACCTCAACTGGTTCTTCAAGTACAATACGTATATCCCCTCTACGTTCTTTTATAACAAGCAGTCGGACAAGACTTCTGCCCTGGAGAAACTCTACCAGGAGACGTATGGCGCAGCGATGGACAAAAACTACATCCCGCGCCTGGCCTTGACGGGCTACGACCACGGCGAGTATTTCGTGCGGGGACTCCGCCAGTATGGCGCCGCATTCAAGGGACTGGAGAAGCAGCCGACGAAATATAAGGCGCTGCAGACGCGGCTCCGCTTCCTGCCCATACAGGGCGGAGGACAGCAGAACAGGCAGTTTCAGCTGATCCACTTCAAGCCCGACCAAACCATGGAGAGCCTTACCTATTAGTATATGCTACCACAGATGATAGTCAAAGCAGAAATGTCAATCTTTCGGTACGCGCAACCTTGGTCTTCCAAGCGACACGCCGGGCAGAAGCGGTTTCTCAGACCGATTCTCCTTCTGATGGCGGTGGTGTGCTCGCAGGCGCTCCAGGCGCAGGTGGGAGAACACCGCAACGTGTTGTCGCTCGGAGTCAATGCGGGTTGCGTATTGTCCAACGTCGGGTTCGACCCGAGTGTGCCGCAGAAGATGCACGCGGGATTCACCGGAGGATTCTCAGTCCGCTATACCAGCGAGAAATATTTTTCCACGATCTGCTCCATTGCCGCGGAGGTCAACTATGCCTCGCTCGGATGGAAGCAGGACATCCTCACCCCCGCCGACCAGCCCGTCGTCAACGCCAATGGCAACGCAGAGGCTTACGAGCGCACGATCAACTACGTGCAGATCCCGGTCTTCGCCCACCTGGCATGGGGACAGGAGAACAAGGGCTGGAGCTTCTTCTTCAAGGCGGGTCCTCAGATCGGACTCTACTTGAGCGAATCGACCCAGCGCAACTATACGGCTCCTAACCTCGCCACGGACGGCACAGGACGCGCCAACACCATCGTGAAGCAGGAGGACATGCCCGTAGAGACGAAGTTCGACTACGGCATCGCTGCCGGACTGGGTACGGAATGGAGCCATCCACGCCTGGGCCACTTCCAGTTGGAGGCGCGCTACTACTACGGTCTCGGCAACATCTACGGGAGTTCGAAGAGCGACTTCTTTGGCAAGTCCAACTTCGGCAACATCGTCGTTAAGGCTTCCTACTTGTTTGACATCATCAAAAAATAACATCCTCAAGAAATAACATCATCACAAAATAACAGAATAAAACAGAAAGAAATAATAACTCAATTACTAACTCTTCCGACCGCAAGGAAGGAACTAAAATTTCAAAATCATCTATGTTTTCAAATCAACCTAAAGGACTCTGGGCCTTAGCTTTGGCAAACACGGGTGAGCGTTTCGGCTATTACACCATGCTTGCTGTGTTCTTGCTTTATTTGCAGGCAAACTTCGGTTTCGCCACTGGTACGGCAAGTACGATCTACTCCACCTTCCTCATGATGGTCTATTTCCTGCCCATCATTGGTGGTATCGCTGCCGACAAGTTTGGCTTTGGCCGTATGGTCACCACGGGTATCTTTATCATGTTCCTCGGCTACCTGGTGCTCTCTCTGCCGCTGGGTAAGGACACGGTTGCCATTGCCGCAATGGGTCTGTCGCTCATCCTCATTGCCTTGGGTACGGGTCTCTTCAAGGGTAACCTCCAGGTGATGGTGGGTCGTCTCTATGACGGTCCTGACTATTCCTCTCAGCGCGACTCCGGTTTCTCGTTGTTCTATATGGCCATCAACATCGGTGCCATGTTCGCACCGACCGCTGCCATCAAGATCATGGAGTGGGCTCAGGCCTCTCTCGGCGTCAGCGAGGCCGATTCCTACCACTTCGCCTTTGCCGTGGCTTGCGTATCGCTGATCGTCAGTATCGCTATCTACTACGCCTTCAGCTCCACCTACAAGCACGTCCTCGCCAGCGAGGGCAACCAGAAGGCTGCCAACGCTGCTGCCTCCAATGCGCCCGAGCTTTCCAAGGCCGAGACCAAGGAGCGCATCGTCTGCCTCTGCCTGGTGTTCGCCGTCGTGATCTTCTTCTGGATGGCCTTCCACCAGAACGGTAATACGCTCACGCTGTTTGCACGCGACTTCACGCAGACCAGCGCCGAGGGCGTTCAGTCTATGCTCTTCGACGTGACCAACCTCGTGGCCTGCATCTTCGTGGTCTATGCCTGCTTCTCTCTTGCCCAGAGCAAGACCGCCAAGGGCAAGTTGATCGCCCTGGCCGTGATCGCTGCTGCCATCGCTTTCTTGTTCTACAAGTACAACAGCCTGGATGGTGCCATCGACGTGAAGGCTCCGATCTTCCAGCAGTTCAACCCGTGCTATGTCGTGGCCCTCACTCCGGTGAGCGTGGCGCTCTTCTCTTGGCTCAACAAGATCGGCAAGGAGCCGACCTCTCCTGAGAAGATCGGTCTCGGTATGCTCGTCGCCGCCCTCGGCTTCGTTTGGATGGCCGTTGGCTCTATGGGTCTTGAGTTGCCGCTCGTCCAGGGCAATGCCGCTACGGAGGGTCCGCGTGTCAGCGCCAACCTCTTGATCTCCACCTACCTCATCCTCACCTTCGCTGAGCTGCTGCTCTCTCCGATCGGCATCTCCTTCGTGTCGAAGGTGGCTCCTCCCAAGTATGCCGGTCTGATGATGGGTCTGTGGTTTGGTGCTACCGCCATCGGCAACCAGCTGGTGATGGTGCCTGGTATCATGTGGGGTCTCAACTTCAACCTCGTCACCATTTGGGGTGTCCTCGCTGGCATCTGCCTGGTGTCTGCCCTGTTCATCTTCTCTATCATCAAGAAGCTCAACAAGGTAAGCTAAGTCGCATCTGGAGGCGCAGGACCATCCCTTGAGGAAGGGAGCGATCCTCCGCCCTGCCGCTTGATATCGTGTCGGAATAGTAAGTCGAAAAGGCTGCTATTCCGACATTTTTTTTGCTCCGAAGAATCTTTTCCTGATTATAACCATTCTGTCATACAGAAAAGAAGGGAGGAATGTTTGGGCCGTTCGACTTTATTTCATACCTTTGCAGAACCTAATCAAGACAAGGTGAACCGCACTTTCGTGACAAGGCAAAGCCTCTTTCGTGGCAAGGAGAAGCACTTTTCGCGAGAAGGAAAAAACCTTTCGTGAGAAGGCAAAACCTCTTTCGTGGCAAGGAGAAGCATTACCCCATTCCCCTTGTCAAAGGAATGAGACAAAGTAAAAGTAAAAAACCTAAAGACGAAAATTATAAAAGTAAACTGCTGATTATGAAAAAAGCATTAGCGTTGGCCATGCTTGCCATGGCTGCCAACCAAGCTGCCGGACAGGGCCTGACCTACCCCACCCCTCCGACGGACAACACCGTGGATGAGTATTTCGGTGTGAAAGTAGCCGACCCCTACCGCCCCTTGGAGGACGACCACTCGGAGGCCACCATGCAATGGGTGGAGGCCGAGAACCAAGTGACTCAGGACTACCTGGCCAAGATTCCCTTCCGCGGCAAACTCCTGAAGCGCCTGCGCGAAGTCTCCGACTACGGCAAGGTGGGCGCACCCTTCTATGTCAAGGCCACGGGCAAGTGGTATTTCTACAAGAACAACGGTCTTCAGAACCAAAGTGTGCTCTACGAGATGGACGGCCTGGGACAGGAGAAGAACGCTCGCGTCTTCCTCGACCCCAACCAGCTCTCTACGGACGGCACGGTGGCCCTGGGCAACATCAGTTTCTCCCACGACGGCAAATACTTGGCCTACGCCATCTCGCGTTCGGGCAGCGACTGGTCGGAGTTTTATGTGATGGACACGAAGACGCTCGAGGTATTGCCCGACCACATCGAGTGGGCCAAGTTCTCGGGTGCCTCCTGGCTCGGCGACGGCTTCTTCTATAGCGCCTATGACAAACCCGAGGGCAACGCCTATACGAGCAAGAACTCCACCCACAAGATCTACTTCCACCGCCTCGGCACGAAGCAGGAGCAGGACCAGCTCTTCTTCCAGAATCCCACCGAGCCGATGCACTTCTTCAGTACGTCGGTCAACCACGAGGAGACGGTGCAGTTCCTCTATGAGTCTGGCGGCGGCACGGGCAACATCTTCTATATCCGCGACTTGAAAAACAGCAACTCGCAGTTTACGAAGGTGGTCCCCAACATGGACTACGCCTACTCTCCCATCGCCACCATCGGCGACAAGGTCTATCTGCTGACCAACGACGGTGCGCCGATGTATAAGATCATGGTGATGGATATCCACAAGCCCGCGATGGAAAACTGGCAGACCGTCATCCCCGAGGGCAAAAACGTGATCGATGGCGCCAACATCATCGGCGGCGAACTCTATGTGAGCTACCAGCAGGACGCCTGCAGCCACATCTATGTCTATGACCTCAACGGCAAGATGCAGCAGGAGGTAAGCCTTCCGGGCATTGGCAGCGCCAGCGTCAGCGGCAACAAGGACAGCAAGGAGTGCTTCGTCAGCTTTGCCTCCTTCACGCAGCCCTGGACGGTATATCAGTATGACCGCGCCGCCAACTCGCTGCAGCCCTATGCCGTGCCCAAGGTCAACTTCAAGCTCAGCGACTACGAGACCAAGCAGGTGTTCTACACCAGCAAGGACGGTACGCGCGTGCCGCTCTTCATCACCTACAAGAAGGGCCTGAAACTCAACGGCAAGAACCCGGTCTATCTCTATGCCTACGGCGGTTTCAATATCTCGATGAATCCCTCGTTCTCCGCTTCCCGCATCCCGTTCTTGGAGCGCGGTGGCATCTATGCCCAGGCTTCTCTCCGTGGCGGCGGCGAGTATGGCGAGGCTTGGCACGAGGCGGGTACGAAGATGCAGAAGCAGAATGTCTTCGACGACTTCATCGCTGCTGCTGAGTATCTGATCAAGGAGAAATACACCAGTTCTCCCTACCTCGCCATCGTCGGTGGCAGCAATGGCGGACTGCTCGTCGGCGCTTGCATGACGCAGCGTCCCGACCTCTTTGGCGTCTGCATTCCCTCTGTGGGCGTGATGGACATGCTCCGCTACCATAAGTTCACCATCGGCTGGAACTGGGCTCCCGACTATGGTACGAGTGCCGACTCCAAGGAGATGTTTGAGTATCTGCGCGGCTACTCTCCCCTGCACAACATCAAGAAGGGCGTGAAGTATCCTGCCACCCTCATCACGACGGCAGACCACGACGACCGCGTTGTTCCCGCCCACAGCTTTAAGTTTGCTGCCACGCTCCAAGCCGACAATGCCAGCGACAAGCCCACCCTCATCCGCATCGACAGCAAGGCGGGCCACGGTGGCGGCAAGCCCGTCAGCAAGCAGCTGGAGGAGCAGACCGACATCTATAGTTTCATCCTCTACAACATGGGATTGAAGTACTAAGATTCCGATTTTGATTTGACCCAAATTCGATAAGGGGGAAGAAAGTTTGATGGCTTTCTTCCCCCTTATAATTTCTGTCTGCCCTTGCAGACTTAGTCTTTCTTGCTTGGCGTGCTCGCGCGTCAGAACAACTCGTGGTCGGGCACCTGCGTGTCAAACGACAGGTTGGAACCGTCCTCCGTCAGGTTGACCAGGATGGAGTCGCCCTCCTTCATTTCGCCACTCAGGATGCGCTCGCTGAGTCCATCCTCGACGTAGTTTTGGATGGCACGCTTCAGCGGACGCGCACCAAACTGGACGTCGTAGCCCTTCTTGGCCACAAACTCCTTGGCAGCATCAGAGAGCTGGAGCGCGTAGCCCAGTTCGCCGACCCGCTTGTACAAGCCCTTGAGTTCGATATCGACAATCTGCTTGATGGCGTTGAGGTCCAGCTGGTCGAAGGTGATGATCTCGTCCAGACGGTTGAGGAACTCCGGCGAGAACTGCTTGCTCAGACTCTTCTGTATGATGGACCGAGCATACTCCTTGTCCTTCTCGTTGCGCGCGAAGCCCTCGGCACCACCCGCCGTGAATCCGATGCCACGGCCAAACTCCTTGAGCTGGCGCGTACCCGCGTTCGACGTCATGATGATGACCGTATTGCGGAAGTCGATCAGTCGTCCGTTGCCGTCCGTGAGTCGTCCCTCGTCGAGCACCTGCAAGAGGAGGTTGAAGACATTGCCATGCGCCTTCTCGATTTCGTCGAGCAAGACGATGGAGTAAGGATGGCGGCGCACCCGCTCCGTGAGCTGGCCTCCCTCGTCGTAGCCGACGTATCCCGGAGGCGCACCCACCAGGCGCGACGTGTTGAAGCTCTCCGTATATTCACTCATATCGACGCGAATCAGCGCATCGGCCGAACCAAACATATACTCCGCCAGTTTCTTGGCCAAGTAGGTCTTGCCCACACCCGTCGGACCCAGGAACATGAATGCGCCGATGGGATGGTTCTGCTCCTTCAGTCCCACGCGGTTGCGCTGGATGGCCTTCACCATTTTCTCGATGGCCTTGTCCTGGGCCACCACCACCTGCTTCAGTTCCGTCGCCATATTGCGCAGACGAAGGCCCTCCGACTGCTGCATGCGCTGCACGGGCACACCCGTCATCATCGACACCACATCGGCCACCTGGTCCTCCGTGATGGCCACCTGCTCGCCGACCTCGCCTTCCTCCCAGCGGTGCTGGGCCTCTTCGAGCTGCTTCTCGCGCTCCACCTGCTGGTCGCGGAAGCCCGCCGCCATCTCAAAGTTTTGGTTCTTGACCGCATTCTGCTTCTTCTGCTTGATCTCCTCGATCTCATTTTGCAGATCCACAATCTCCTTCGGCACCTCCGCATGCTGCAGGTGGATATGCGATCCCACCTCGTCGAGCACGTCGATGGCCTTGTCGGGGAAGAAGCGGTCCGAGACGTAGCGGTCCGTGAGTTTCACGATCAACTGGAGCACCTCGTCAGAATACGTCACCTGATGATGGTGCTCGTAGCGGTCCTTGATGTTCTTCAGGATCTGCAGCGTCTCCTCCGTCGTGGTCGGTTCGACGATCACCTTCTGGAATCTACGCTCCAGGGCACCGTCCTTCTCGATCGACTTGCGATATTCGTCGAGCGTCGTGGCACCGATACATTGCATCATGCCTCGCGCCAAGGCCGGCTTGAGTATATTGGCAGCATCCATCGTGCCCGCCGCCGATCCCGCACCGATGATGGTGTGGATCTCGTCGATGAAGACGATCACCTCCGGGTGGCGCTCTATCTCCTTGAGGATCGTGCGGATACGCTCCTCAAACTGACCTCTGTATTTCGTTCCCGCCACGATACTCGTCATGTCGAGCGACACAATCCGCTTGTTGAAAAGCGTGGGCGACGTGCGGTGCTGGACGATCATCTGCGCCAGTCCTTCTACGATGGCACTCTTGCCCACACCGGGTTCGCCGATGAGCACAGGATTGTTCTTCTTGCGGCGTCCCAGGATCTCGCTGACGCGGATGATCTCGCGCTCGCGGCCCACCACAGGGTCGAGTTTTCCCTCCTGGGCTGCTGCCGTGAGATCCGTACCGAAGTTGTCGAGGGCCGGCGTCGCATTCTTGGTCTCCTTGGTGCGCGTCTGCTGCGCTCCACCACCCTGGCTGCGCGCCTCCTCGCGATCCTCCTCGTCGTCGTCGTTGAAGAGCATATCGTCATCGTCATCGTCGGACAAGTCGAGCCCTCCCTGCACGTCGTTGGCCAACTGGCGCAGCAGCGCGTTGGCCTCAATGTAGTCGAGGTGGTGAGCCTGCAGCGTCATCTTCGCGCCCGTGTCTGTCTGGTCGTGGAGAATGGCCAGGATCAAGTCCTCCACATCGACGATCTTGCGATGCTGGATGCGCGCCTCCAGTACTGCGAGATGCAGCACGTTGGCAGCACGGTCCGTGACGTTGATCTCCTCGTAGATCCGCTTGCTCTCCTCCTTGTTCGAAGAGGCATACTGCTCCAGCTCCTTCTTGACCGTGGGCACGTCGAGGCTGAGCGTCGAGATGACCCTTTGTATCTTCGGATCAGAGAGCCTGAAAACAGCCAGCAACAGATGCTCCGGAGCCACCGAGGGACAGGACAGTCTGTCGGCTTCCTCGCGGCTGAAGGCGAGCACCTCCGAGAGTTCTTTAGAGAATTGACTTATCATCTTGACTTTCGTGATTTTCTTTTAGAATACAATTTCTTTACTTGTTCAATACAACTTGTTCAATTGCAAAAGTATAGAGCAAAAGACATGCCAAACCCTTCTAAGTTTGACCTTCACTCAGGTTTTTGTCAGCATGTGCGTCAGTACCGGGTCTTTTGACCTTGATTTGGCAGCGGCTTTTCTTTTTCAGCCACCGTGCCTTACGCTGCTCGTAGTCGGCACGGTGGCGCTCCAAGAAGTTATCTGCCATTGAAAGTACTATGTATGACAGAGAGGAGGATGGGCTGGTTGGCGTTGTTGGGGCCACCCACGAGTCGTGTGCTGGAGAGCGACATGTCGTGGGAGCACTTCGTCACGCGTGTTATCTTCGTGCCAGAGCTACCCGTGATGGTCGTAGTCGCCAGACTGATCGGCACGAGCACCGCCTTGTTCCAGTTGGCATCCACCTGACCGGCCCGGCGCTTCTTGATCATATAGTTGACCAAGCCCGAGATGTTGTTGAACGTATAGCCGTTCACCGTCGCGCTATAGGCTGCGGTGAAACTCGTCTTGTAGTCGGGAATGCGATTCTCGGCGAAGAACGTATGGAGCTCGTCGAGCGGAAGGATCAGCACCGTTGTCGGCGCACTGAGGAGGAAGTCGGAACTGATTGTGTTGTTGATGCGCGGGAAAGTCACCTTCGCCGTGTTGAGCGTGTCGTTCTCGTGTCCCCTCATGATCTCATCCACCGGCAACGTGACCTCGGTGAAGAGGCCCGCCGGGCTTTTCAGATAACTGCATCCCGTCTGTGCCGCGAGACTTGCCAGCAGGTTGTTGTCGTTGCTGAACGTAGTCGTCTGCAGCACCTCCTCCGTACTGGCCAATGAGGTCGAGGTGACGGAGTCCTTGCCGTTGATCTGCGACCGGAAGTAGATATTGAGCTGGGCGTTGGTCACATACGCCATCGAACCGATGCCGTTGGTCACCTTGAAGAAGAAGCCCGGGCTGATCTCGTGGAGGAAGCGGTAGCTGTTGCGGAACGCCTCGGGCGAGGCATAGTACTTCCGCATCAGGTACGTGCCATAGTTGTTGTAGCTGACGCCGTCCTTGTCCGTATAGGCGTCGTCCAGTCGGATGGCGATCGCCTTGTTGGTGTACTTGGCGCCGCGCGTCTGGTCCGCCAGCGTATAGGTACGCTCCTGCTTGATGCCCCCTTGGCGCAGGTAGCCGTGGAGCGCCGGATTGAAGTTGGAGTAGATCACCGATCCCTCCTCCAGCGGACGCCCCATCTCGTAGGCCGAGAGTTTCATCTGTGCCAGCGAGTCGCCATAGAAGTCGTTATAGACCAGCAGGATCTCGCACGAGTCGGCGATGATCTCCCCCTGGTCGTTGCGGCTGAGGATGCTGTCGGCAGCCGCGATCTGATAGTTGCTCAGCGGATGCAGCTGCGCCATGAAGTCGCCCGTCACGTAGTTGCCCGTCTCCGGATCCTTCACGCGGCCGAGATAGCCCGTGATGTTGCGTGCGATGACCGAGTCGGCCATGATGGTGCGCGTGCTGAGCTGGAAGGTGTCAGCCTTGACAGTCAACTTGTCGGGATTGTCTATCAGCGAACCGCCGATATTGTCGGTCGTGTCGTCGCAGGCGGCCAGCGAGAGCGCCGTGGCAGCGAGGGCGAGGCCCCAGACCAACTGATGGAATTTTATCATTTGCTTGTGATGGTCATAAAATCTATTACAACAGGAGGCCACGCCCATTGCTTATCCACAAGGCGCACGGTCCCCTGCCCGAGGGTACGTCAGAGACGCTGTCTCCGCCTATTCCCCCAACAATTTGCCATAGAAGTCAGCATAGAGTCCCTTGACCTCTGCCTCTGCCTGCGGATGGACGATCAGCGGCTTGTTCTCGCTCTGCGCATAACGGACGAGTTCGGCGTTGACCTGGTCGTCCACCTGTACGACACCATCGCTATAGTCGATGGCCAGTTTGCCCAGTTCCACGGCGTCGAACGTGTCGCCATACTTCTCGATCAGTTCGGCCTTGGCCTCCCTGAACGGCAGGGAGCGTCTGAACTTCTCCCCCAGGTCGCCCGCGGGCTGTTCGTCGAAGAGCGACGTCACCACCTTGGCGTTGATAAACTGCGGTTCGTCGTGGTAGGCCGTCTTCACATAGAACGGTATCACCGAGCTCATCCAGCCTTGGCAGTGGATGATATCGGGTGTCCAGCGGAGCTTTTTGACCGTCTCCAGCACGCCGCGCGCGAAGAAGATGGCCCGCTCGCCATTGTCGGGATAGTCGTTGCCCAGCTCGTCCTTGGTCATGGCCGGACGATTCTGGTAGTAATCCTCATTATCAATAAAATAGACCTGGATGCGCGACTGCGGTATGGAAGCCACCTTGATGATGAGCGGATGATCCGTGTCGTCGATGATCAGATTCATACCCGAGAGTCGGATCACCTCATGCAACTGGCCACGCCTTTCGTTGATCGTGCTCCACTTCGGCATGAAGGTTCTTATCTCGAATCCGGCTTCTTGCATTTTGGCCGACATCAAACCTCCCATCTCTGCCATCTGCGATTGGGTGACGTACGGGGTGGTTTCCTGGTTGATAAACAATACTTTCTTTGCCATTCTAACTTGTTTTATCGTGATTATTTCTTGACAAAAGTCGCGATAAACACGATTTCCCAGGTGCAAAGTTACGATTTTATTCCCGAATTCGCAGCGGCTTTTCAGATATTTTGTCTAATGGCATCGGCATTTTATTATATTTTTCAGATTACTTTTTGCCTATTTCGTAAAAATGTTGTTACTTTGCACCCGAAATATTTTGCAGATAATGAAAGTATTTGAAAAAAACGCAGACTTGCAGAACGCGCTCTTCGCTGCGCGCAAGCAAGGACAGTCGGTGGGATTCGTCCCCACGATGGGTGCCCTCCACGAGGGCCACGCCTCGCTCATCAAGCGTAGCGCCAAGGAAAACGACGTGACGGTGGTCTCCGTATTCCTCAACCCCACACAGTTCAACGACCCCGCCGACCTCGAACGCTATCCCCGCACGCTGAAGGCCGACTGCGCCCTTTGCGAGGCTTGTGGCGCCGACTTCGTCTTCGCGCCTACCGTGAGCGACATCTACCCCACTCCCGATACCCGCCACTTTGAGTTTCCGCCCCAGACGACGGTCATGGAGGGCGCTCATCGTCCCGGCCATTTCAATGGCGTCTGCCAGGTGGTGAGCCGCCTGTTCTACATCGTCCAGCCCACCCGCGCCTACTTTGGCGAGAAGGACTGGCAGCAGATCGCCGTCATCCGCCGCCTGGTCGCCTACATCGGCAGCCACGTGGAGATCGTCCCCTGCCCCGTGGTGCGCGAGGCCGACGGCGTGGCCTTGAGCAGCCGCAACAAGCTCCTCAACCCCGAGGAGCGCGCCATTGCCCCCCACATCGCCCGTGCGCTGATGGAGAGCATCGATTATGCCAAGACCCACACCGTCGCCGAGACCCACGACCACGTGGTCAGCACGATCAACGCCATCGACGGCCTGGAGGTGGAGTACTTCCAGATAGTGGACGGCAACACGCTCCTCGACGTCCAGGACTGGCAGGACAGCGACTATGTGGTGGGCTGCATCACCGTCTATTGCGGCAAGACTCCGATCCGTCTGATCGATCATGTCAAGTATAAGGAATAACACACCCTACACTTTCTTTTTTATATGTATATAGAAGTACTGAAAAGCAAACTGCACCGCGTCAAGGTGACCCAGGCCAACCTCAACTACATCGGCAGCATCACCATCGACGAGGACTTGATGGACGCGGCCAATCTCATCGCCGGTGAGAAAGTGCAGATCATGGATAACGACAATGGAGAGCGCTTCGAGACCTACGTCATCAAGGGCGAGCGTGGCAGCGGCTGCATCTGCCTCAATGGTGCGGCAGCGCGCCGGGTGGTCGTCGGCGACACCATCATCATCGTGAGCTACGCCCTGATGGACTTCGAGGAGGCCAAGACCTTCAAGCCCTCTGTGGTCTTCCCCGAGAACAACCGCCTCTGACCCCCTGGGCGGACTTTCCTCCGCCCCGGAGGCCGCCAGCGACGGTCTCGCTATCGCTAATCACGGTCCTGGTGCCGGCAAGGCCCTGCCCAGACCCCAACCCAGTAGATAATCAATGAAGAAAACGATAACAGCATCGCTCCTGCTCCTCTCCTCCCTCGGACTCCATGCGCAGAGCGGCACCAACTCCCCCTACAGCCAGTATGGCCTGGGCGAACTCTCCGAACAGTCGGGCAGTTTCAGCCGCGGCATGAACGGACTGGCCTATGGCCTCCGGCTCAACAACCAAGTCAACGCCCTCAACCCGGCCTCCTACTCGGCCCTCGACTCGCTGTCGTTCATCTTCGACGCGGGCGTGAGCCTACAGATGACGCAGTTCAAGGAGGGCGGCCGCTCCATCAGCGCGCGCAATGCCGACCTGGAGTATGTGGTGGCGGGCCTTCGCCTGTTTCGCCATGTGGGCGTGAGCTTCGGTCTGCTGCCCTACACCAACGTGGGCTACGACTACTCCAACTCCGCCCACATCAACGGCAGCCTCTCCCCCGAGTCGCCCACGGCCACCTACAACAACAAGTATAGCGGCTCGCAGGGCCTCCACCAGGTCTATCTCGGCGTGGGTGCGGAGCCGCTGCGCAATCTCTCCGTCGGCGTCAACGCCTCCTATCTCTGGGGTGGCTACACGAAGTACGTGACCAATACGTATAGCGACGCCTACGTCAATACGCTGCAGCGCACCTACACCGCCGAGGTACGCAGCTACAAGCTCGACTTCGGACTGCAATACACGCAGCCCCTCAGCGCCAAGGACCAGGTCACGCTGGGTCTGACCTACAGTCTGGGCCACAGTCTCAACGCCGACCCTGAGCTCTCCGTCATCAAGAACAACTCCCAGTTGGCCGTGGCCGACACGACCCACTTCCGTATCTCCAACGCCCTCGACCTGCCCCATACCTTCGGCGTGGGAGCGGTCTATAGCCACAACGGCCAACTGATGGTCGGCGCCGACTACCAGTTGCAGAAATGGGGCAGCCTCGACGACCCGCAGTATTCCGACCAGGGCGGCTACGCGCTCCAGAGCGGACTGCTCAAGGACCGCCACAAGGTCGTCCTCGGCGCCGACTACTGCCGCGGCGAGCGCCACCGTGGTTTCCTCAGCCGCCTCCACTACCGTGCGGGTATCGGCTACGCCACGCCCTACTTCACCATCAACGGCCAGGACGGCCCCAAGGAGATCTCGGCCTCGCTGGGCCTGGGCATCCCCATCGTCAACAGCTACAACAACCGCTCGATGCTCAACATCTCCGCCCAGTGGGTGCGCCGCGAGGCTTCCTCGATGCTCACGGAGAACACGTTCCGCATCAACATCGGTTTCACCTTCAATGAGCGCATGTTCGCCAAGTTCAAGGTCGAATAGGCCCTGCGAGGGACCTATGTTGACCGTAAAGGCTGCCACGACCGCATGAGTTTTCTAAGTCATCACACGAGAAGCGACCACCAGGGCATGAGGGGCTTGTTGCCCTCCATGCTCTCTTTCGTGCTGGCAGGGGTCCTGGCCGCGGGCTGCAACCAGCCCAAGGAGCACACCGCCCCCGCCATCCACGACCGCGACTCCGTGCCCATCATGACGACCTACGGCGTCAACACGCTCATCTCCGACTCCGGCGTCATCAAGTATCGCATCGTTGCCGAGCGCTGGGAGATCAACGAGAACCGCACCCCCTCGCGCTGGACCTTCGACAAGGGCATCCTGCTGACGCAGTTTGACGAGCAGAAGCGCGTGCTGGGCTACATCTCCTGCGACAGCGCCGTCTATTACGACAAACTGCGCCGCTGGGTGCTCCGCGGCCGCGTACGCATCCGTACGGCCCAGGGCGTGGAGTATGCGAGCCAGCAGCTCTACTGGGACGAGGCCGAGCACCAGCTCTACTCCCACGTCTTCTCCCATATCAAGACGCCCGACCGCGAACTCCAGGGCAGCTACTTCCGCAGCGACGAGACCATGACGGAGTATGAGATCGGCGACGCCAAGGGCTGGGGCCTCTTCGACAAGGCCGACATGGCTCCCTCGGCAGGCCGCAGGGAGGGGACGCCGATCCCGCCGGGTCCACCTGCCGCCGACCAGCCCGTCGCCGACGGGAGACCAACGGTTGCCGATCGTCGGCAGCCCTGAATCGTGAATCATATTTGAACCATATTGGACACCTATACCTATAATATAATAGCCATCCTGGCCACCATGGTGCTCTCGGCCTTTTTCTCGGGCATGGAGATCGCCTTCGTGGCCAGCAACCGCCTTCTGATGAAGGTCGGCAAGGGCCAGAGCGGACTCTCGCAGCACTGCCTGAAAGTCTTCTACGCCAACCCCAACAGTTTTGTCTCCACCATGCTCGTGGGCAACAACATCGTGCTGGTGGTCTATGGCATCCTCTTCGCCCGCATCTTCGACGGCCTGTGGCAGATGGCCGGCATCAGCAACGACGCCACACTCGTCATGCTCGACTCCATCTGCTCCACCCTCGTCATCCTCTTCACGGGCGAGTTTCTCCCCAAGACGCTCTTCAAGAGCAACCCCAACCGCCTCATGAGCCTCCTGGCTCCCTTGGCCTACCTCTTCTATATCGTCCTGTGGCCCATCAGCCGCTTCTCCACCCTGCTCTCGCGCCTCTTCCTGCGCCTCCTGGGCGTCAAGATGGAGGAGGGCAACAACGACGGCACGTTTACCAAGGTGGACCTCGACGACCTCGTCCAGTCCTCCATCGACAACACGCCGCAGGGGGGCGAGGTCGACGACGAGATGAAGATCTTCCAGAATGCCCTCGACTTCCCCGACCTCAAGGTCCGCGACTGCATGGTGCCGCGCACGGAGATCAATTCCGTCCCCTACGACTGCACGGCCGACGAGCTGCAGCAGAAGTTTGTCGAGAGCGGCAACTCCAAGATCCTCATCTACAAGGAGGACATCGACCACATTGTCGGCTACATCCACACCCTCGAACTCTTCCGCGCCCGCGAGAAATGGCACGACCATATCCGCCAGATGCCCTTCGTCCCCGAGACCATGGCGGCACAGAAACTCATGCAGATCTTCCTCGGTCAGAAGAAGTCGATCGGCGTCGTCGTCGATGAGTTTGGCGGCACCTCGGGCATCGTCTCGCTGGAGGACATCGTCGAGGAGATCTTCGGCGACATCGAGGACGAACACGACAACACCAACTATATCGCGAAGCAGACCGCCGACGGCGACTACATCCTCTCGGGACGCCTGGAGATCGACAAGGCCAACGAGCTCTTCAACCTCGGACTGCCCGACAGTGGCGAGTACAAGACCATCAGCGGACTGATCCTCCACGCCTACCAGAGTTTCCCCAAACTCAACGAGGTGGTGAAGGTGGGCAAGTACCACTTCAAGATTGTCAAGAAGACCATGACCAAGATCGAGGTCGTGCGCCTCCATGTGGCCGAGGAGTAGGCTCCGCGTCCAGCGTGCGGATCAACCGTGGCAAGAAAAATGGTGTCGTGGCAAGCAAATCGTGACAAGAAAAATAGAAAGAACGCCCTGTCAGAACCCGCATTATGGCCGATCTTGGCGGTCAAAAAGCAAAGAAACAGGGCGGCAAACGCAAATTGTCGGCAATTTATTCCGTCATTTGCCAACTTTTTATTAATTTTGTACGCATTTTCCATCCTGCTATGCGCCGCGCAGCCCCTCCGGACGGTCCTCCAGGGATCCGAAAAGCGGCCGGGGTGGAGAGAGAAAGAGAAAAGAAATAATAAAAAATAAAGTAAAAAATGACAGCTTTAGGAAAAATCAGAAGCAAAGGCATCTTGCTGATTATCATCATCGGCTTGGGTCTATTTGCGTTCATTGCCGAGGAGGCTTTCCGTTCCTGCAATGGCATCAAAGGTCAGAACAGCCAGCAGATAGGTGAGGTCCTTGGCGAGAAAATCTACGTGCAGGACTTCCAAAAACTCCTGGATGAGTATCAGGATGCGATGAAACTGACCATGCGCACTGACAACCTCAGCGAGGACCAGCTCAACCAGCTGAAGGACCAGGTATGGCAGCAGCTCGTCTCCGAGCGCGTGATGAAGGAAGACTGCAAGAAGCTCGGTCTGACCGTCACCGAGGACGAACTCCAGAACGTCCTCAACGATGGCACGAACCAGCTGCTCACGCAGACCCCGTTCGTCAACCAGCAGACCGGTCGCTTTGACGTATCGATCCTCAAGCAGTTTATCGACGCCTACCGCAAGGCCGAGGCCAGCAACAACAGCCAGCAGCTCGACCAGATGCGCCCCGCCTACAACTACTGGCTCTTCGTCGAGAAGAACCTCCGCACGCAGCTCCTGGCCCAGAAGTATCAGTCGCTCCTGGCCAACTGCGTCCTCTCCAACAAGGTAGAGGCCAAGATGGCCTTCAACGAGGAGAACGAGGAGGCCCAGATCCAGCTGGCTTCCATCGCCTACAACACGATCAAGGACGCCGACATCAAGGTGACGGACGAGGAGCTCAAGGCCAAGTATGAGGAGCTGAAGCCCGCCTTCCGCCAGCAGCAGGAGACGCGCGACGTCAAGATGGTTGACGTCCAGGTGAAGGCCAGCGCCACCGACCGTGCCCAGCTCCAGAAGGACATGGCCGGCTATCAGAAGCAGCTCGCCGCGGCCGCCGACCCCACCCAGGTGGTGAGCAAGAGCGGTAGCATGATCCAGTACATCGGCCTCCCCGTCAGCGGCAAGGCTTTCCAGCAGTACCCCGACATCGCCTCCAAGATCGATTCCATGGCCGTCGGTACGACCGGCGTCGTGGAGAACACGAAGGACAACACCTACAATATCGTCCGCATCCTCTCTCGCACCGAGCTCCCCGACTCCGTGGAGTTCCGTCAGATCCAGGTGGGTGGCAAGACGCTGGAGGCCGCTCGCGCTTCTGCCGACAGCATCCAGAAGGCCCTCGCCGCTGGTGGCGACTTCCAGGCCATCGCCAAGCGCTACGGCCAGGACAGCACCACGACGTGGTTCACGGGTGCGATGTATGAGCAGGCCAGCACGATGAGCCAGGACAACCGTGCCTACATCGAGGCGCTGCTCAACGGTGCCGTCGGTTCCACCCAGAACATCGAGCTCACCCAGGGCAACGTCGTCATCCAGGTGCTCAACCGCAAGGCGATGAAGAGCAAGGCCGTCGCTGCCGTCATCAAGAAGGAAATCCGTTTCTCCGACAATACCTACTCCAAGGCTTACAACCGTTTCAGCCAGTTTGTCACGCAGAGCCAGGCCAGCCTGGCCGACCTGCAGAAGCACGCCACGAAGTTTGGCTACACGGTCCAGGATCTCAACGACTTCGCCACCTCCAGCCATACGGTGGGCAACGTCGGTGGTTCCGGCATCCGCGACGCCATCAAGTGGATCTTCGAGGCCAAGGAGGGACAGGTTTCCCAGCTCTTCGAGGCTGGCAAGGAGAACGACCACCTGCTGGTGCTCTGCATGACCAAGATCCATCCGCAGGGCTACCGTCCTTGGGACGACGCCCAGGTGAAGGAGATTCTCAAGCGCGAGGTGATCCGCGACAAGAAGGCCGAGATGATCATGGCCAAGCTCAAGGGCGTCAACAGCATCGCTGCTGCCCAGGCCAAGGGTGCCAAGGTCAGCACGGTCAATCAGATCACGTTTGCAGCCCCTGCCTTCATCCAGGCCACGGGAGCTGCTGAGCCCGCCCTCTCGGGTGCCGTGGCTGCCACGGCTCAGGGCAAGTTCTGCTCCGCCCCTGTCAAGGGCAACGCCGGCGTCTATGTCTTCCAGGTTGTGAAGAAGCAGATGCGTCCGGCCAAGTACAACGAGGAGCAGCAGATTCAAATGTGCCGCCAGCGTGCTATGCAGTACATGGGCAACTTCATGCAAGACCTCGTCTTCGGCGCAGGAGTGGTTGACAACCGCTACCTCTTCTTCTAATGGAATATCACACAAAAGGGTTTTAAGGTAAATTATATTTAGTAACTAAGATTGTAAACGGAAGGGTCTGGGCTGTGACAGTTCGGGCCCTTTATTTTTTCTCCCGATGGCAGTGGCCGAGTGGTCCTTGTGCAAGAAGAAACTTTTTTTCACGTTTATTATTTGGTCATGTCGAAAAAACTTCCTACCTTCGCATCACCTAATAAGTATGTATAACAAATTAAGTATTCTATCATGAAAAGCGAAGAAAAAACTATGACAGAAAACGAGTTTGTAAACCTCATGCGCCAGCAAGGCTGTAACGCTGAGGAAGTGGATAACGACGACATGGTCCTGATTCCCATTTACGATGGTATAACCGATGATCATGGTTGCATCAGTCAAGAGATGTACCGAGTACCCAGGGCGATTGCACCCGACTGCAACTTCATCGTTCGCCTGGCGGACGACAGTTTGGCCGACTACCGCATGCACAAGGGTGACGAGTTGAGAATGCGCAAACAGGACACAGCAAAGTCGGGAGAGTTCGTACTGGCCATTTACGACGGCCTGCCTACCGTCAAGGTCTATTTTGAGGACGAGGACGGCTCTAAATGGCTCGTGCCAGGCGACGAAACGCGCGATGCCATGCGCATCAATGCGGACCACTCTTGCAGCATCATCGGCGTGGCTACGGCCTGGATCAAGCAGTGCCGCGCGGTCAGTCCCGAAGACTGTGCCAAGGCGGTGAAGGCGGTCCGCTCCAGCAAGAAGTAACAGTTCCTACACTTTCCAAGGTGGCTTCGGCCACCTTTTTTTTGTACCCTACCCCGCCGTTTTCCTCTCTCTTTCCCTGTCCTTCCTGTTCATCGTTCTGTCCACCCATTCTTCGTTCTGTCCTCCGGCCCTTGGTGCCATCCACCGCTCTTGGTGCTATCCACCCGCTCTTGGTGCTATCCACCGGGGAAAGAAACCCTCTCCAAGATTCACATCTTAGAGAGGTCACAAACATTTATTTACCTATAATTGCTTAAAACCGTTCGTATGGAGGCTACACGGCTGCCATGCAGCTCGTCACGCCGAGGGCCGTGGCGATGGCCGTGAGGATCGAGATGGCGGTCTGAATGACGAAGCGCCATACCTGTCTTTTCTTTTCATCCATGATTTTTCTTTTCGTTTAAGGGTTCGACAAATGAAGTCTTTTCTCTCATTTCTTTGACAATGTTAGGACATGCTAAGAAGACAACCGATACAACTTTTACAATATTTTACAACCAAGTTTGCTTTGTCCACTCAATATCCTCAATGTCATTAGGTTGAGTTAAGAAAACAACTAAAACAACCTTTACAACAAGTAACAACGCTTCGCCAGGACATTGCCTCTTCGAGGCCGAAGGTTGCTTGTAGAGAAACAACATTTACAACGCTTCGCCTTGCTCACACACAACTTGACGCATTTCCTGCATAGTATTGTCCGCTTAGCCATGTGTCCCCGCGAAGCTGTTTCATTTCATGGCACTCTTTCTCGCCATGGCATAACTTGAGCAAGCTCAGTTCTGCGCATGTCCCCGCGAAGCTGTTGTATCTTGTTGTTTACCTTGCAGAAGGCTTGTTACACGCGTAGCGTGTGTTTTGTCCCCGCGAAGCGTTTGTTCATAGTTGTAAATGTTGTATTTGTTGTTTTCCATCCTCAGCAGGCGACAAGGGAGAGGGCGAGGTAGCGAGAGGTCGTTCCTATCGTGTGGCGAAGTTCCTTTAGTAGGCGCCGTGGGCGGGTGGCCCGTGGGAAGCCCTGGGGCTTCGCCCTCCCCCTTTACGCAGGGCGGGTGGCAGGGTCAGCGACTGGTGCAGACGTGGCTGCAAGAGCCGTGGCTACAAGCAGTCGTTCTGCTGCTCGTTGGGCCGTGAGGCCTGCCGACCCGCCCCGTGGGTTAATCGCCCAGCGTGCCGCCGCCCTGGTCTCCGCCGCCGCCCGTGGTGGCCGTCTTGAAGGAAGCCGTGAGCGTGAGGTCGGAGGTGAGCTTCACCGTGCGCGGGTTCTGCGTGCTGCCGTCGCTCCACTTGTCGAAGGCGAAGCCGGTCTTCGGCGTGGCCTGGACGGTCTGCGTGCTGCCCTCGTCGAAGGTGCCGCCGCCCGAGACGCTACCCTGGCTCTCGTTGGCCGATCGGACCGTCAG
>ERZ779851.1093-NODE-1093-length-25215-cov-7.757750_pt1 | contig 25215 bp, 20 predicted proteins | sample MGYA00511094_ERZ779851 | MGnify/ENA primary metagenome ERZ779851 (study PRJEB29588, sample SAMEA2155512) | human gut metagenome | biome: human gut; feature: human-associated habitat; material: faeces | place: Denmark | collected 2008/2010 ...
CTTTGAAAAGGTCGACCAAACTTTTATAATTGCTTGATAAAGCAATCAGCTAAACTATAATTTGCTTCAACTAAAGAATCTGAATTTTAAAATTCGGCAGATACCATTGCAAAGCCTCTTCGTAGCTGTATCCGTCATTACAAAGATAATTTATTCCGTTAAGGCTTACACCGTAATATTCCCCGTCATCGGCATTTGCATAGCTGTCCCAAGGGGAGGCAACAGCGGTAAGGTACGGATATTCGCTGTTCGTTGAAGTTTTGCCGTTGGTAAAATCGCAAAAAGGTATATAAAACGCTTTGCCGTCTGCGCAGAGCGCTTTTTTATATACGGAAGATACGGCGGATTTGATTTTATTGTAATTTTCTTTAACGGAATTTTCTGCTTTGCTTTCGGGTAAACATATGTCAATATCCGACAAATCGTAACTGTCGGGAGATACAATATAATTCGTATAAAGAATTATTGTCAATGCTTTTAAGGTTTCTTCGCAGTAATTTTCATTGTATTTTGCCGCTACCATACCGCAAAGGTCAGATTCGGTGAGCGGCGATTTTTCTGATTCGGAATTTTCTTTTGCGACAGATTCGGTTGTAGTTTCAACTATGGTTTCGCTTTTTGACGGCTCGTTTGCGGTAACGGGTTCTGTTGCTTTATCCGCAGTCGAATTTGAAGTGACAGCGGTTTGAGGCGACGAGCACTTAGAGATTATTATGGGCAAAAAAGCCATTGTAAGCAAAAATATTATTATAAATATAACTTTTGTTCTCATAAATTCCTCTCTTTTCGTATAACTTTGCAAAAGTGAATTTTTACTTTAATAATTCTTGACATAAGCGTATAATTGGCTTAAAATAATATATGTAAAAAATTCGGCTAAAATAACCGTTATATTGTTTGAAGAAACGGAGATAAGTATGAAGATTAAATTATCATGGATTCCATTTATCCCTGCCGCTCTTGCCATGGTTGCGCTTAGACTTTTAAGTGTATTCGGTAATGACGATACAGGAACGATGAGCGGAATGAACGCATTGTTGTTTTCTTATTTAGCAGTTGGCGTTGCACTTGTTCTTTTTGTGCTGTGCATATTTTTTAATATTTTGGACAAAAAAACCGCACCGGTTTATGAGTCAAAACGAAATGTGCCCGCGGGTGTTTTTGCGGTGCTTTCCGCCGCATTTGCGCTTGCATATTCCGTAATGACCATTTTGACAAGAAAAGACAGCGAGTATTTGCTGATGTCCATTATTTGCGCATTCCTTGCAATGCTTGCCGCTATCGGACTTGTTTTTATGGCAAGAACTCATTTTACGGGTTTTGCTCCGGTGTCTAATATTGCTTTTCTGTATATTTTCCCGACACTCTGGGCAGTTTCGGAATTGATTTCGTGTTTTCTTGAGGCAACAAAGCTTTCAGTATCGGCATCAGATATGTCGCTTTTGTTCTGCTTTATTTTCCTTACCTTAAGTTTGTTCCCACAGGCAATGGTAATTTCAAAAATTCCCGGAAGAAACCCTGTTAAGGCAACATTTATCTATGGCTTGCCGTCAGTCGCTTTCGGACTTTCGTACGGTGCGTTCCTTATAGCACGAGTTATTATTGACAGTGCAGACGGTATGGCTCTTATTGCAGGCGTAATGTTTATTTCTTTTGCTTTGTATCAGCTTTTCTATATTATTGAGCTTACAAGAGGCGCACTTAAGAAAGATGATGTGCAGATTGTAGATGCTTTTACAGATGATGACGATACAGCCGATAACAGCGGCAAGAGCGATGAACTTGTTTTCTCGGATGAAGAGAAAAAAGACGAGGATTATGCTCAAAACGCTACTGCAGATACCGATGATTTTATTATGGGTTATGAGGCTGACGACGATGTTCCGAATATTTCCGCTCCTAAAGTTATCGGCGATAAAAATTCGGAAGACGATATTACAGGCGGATTTTTCTTTGGCGTAGGTGCTGATGATGACGATGATGATTCGTCACATAGTATTTTGGAAACAAGACGACAGAAGAAAGAAGAAAAACTTATGGGCGAGATTGACAAGTTGCTTGCAGAGCTTGACGAACAGCAGCAGGAACTTAACGACAAGAAATAAGTTTTGAAAATTAATGCTTGACATTTCAATTCGGCGGTGTTAATATTAAGTAAAATAAAGTACTTCGATAAGGACACGGTTTAAAAACCTACTTTTTCAGAGAGCGAAAATGTTTGCTGTGATTTTTCGCATAAGTAATTTTAAGCTACCACCTTTGAGTCTGCACAGGAAATGGTGCGGCGTATGACTGCGTTAAGGTTGTAAAGAGGGCATAGTTATTATGCCAAAGTTGGGTGGAACCACGAAGTATATTCGTCCCGATATTCCTTTTGGAATATCGGGCTTTTTATTTCTTATGATTAAGGAGAATGAATATGATTAATGTTGAATTAAAGGGCGGTACAGTCAAGGAGTTTGAAAGCGGAGTAACTCCTGCTGAAATTGCAAAATCTATCGGTATGGGACTTTATAAGTCTGTATGCTGTGCAAGAGTTGACGGCAATGTTGTCGACCTGCGTACACCTATTACAAAGGATTGCAGAGTAGATCTTCTTACTTTCGATGAGCCTGACGGTAAAAAAGCGTTCTGGCATACTGCATCACACATTCTTGCACAGGCTGTTAAGCGCCTATATCCAAGTGCCAAGTGCGCTATCGGCCCTGCCGTTGACAACGGTTTTTACTATGATTTTGAAGTTGAAAAGCCGTTTACATCCGAAGACCTTGAGAAAATCAAGGCAGAGATGAAGAAAATCGTTAAGTCGGGTATTGAGATTGAGCGTTTTGAGCTTGCTCCCGACGAGGCGGTAAAAATGCTTGAAGAGATGAACGAGCCTTACAAGGTTGAACTTGCTAAGGAACATTCCGATAACGGCGAGCACATCAGCTTTTATAAGCAGGGCGATTTTACAGACCTTTGCGCAGGTCCTCACCTTATGAGCGTTGCACCTATTAAGGCTGTTGAACTTACAAACTGCACAGGCGCATACTGGAGAGGCGACGCTAACAACCATCAGCTTTGCAGAGTTTACGGTGTAGCGTTCCCTAAAGCATCTATGCTTGAGGAACATCTCACAATGCTTGCAGAGGCAAGAAGCCGTGACCATAACAAACTCGGCAGAGAGCTTGAGCTTTTCACAACATCAGATGTAATCGGTCAGGGTCTTCCTATCCTTCTTCCAAAGGGCGCAAGAATCGTTCAGCTTTTACAGAGATTTGTAGAAGACGAGGAACAGCGTCGTGGCTGGTTACTTACAAAAACACCTTTTATGGCTAAGAGCGACCTTTACAAAATCAGCGGTCACTGGGACCACTATATGGACGGTATGTTTGTACTCGGTGATCCTGAAAAAGATGATGAAGTATTTGCACTTCGTCCTATGACTTGCCCGTTCCAGTATCAGGCTTATCTTAATCGTCAGCGTTCATACAGAGATCTTCCGCTCCGTTACAATGAAACTTCAACACTTTTCAGAAATGAAGCAAGCGGCGAGATGCACGGACTTATCAGAGTTCGTCAGTTCACAATTTCCGAAGGTCATCTTATGTGCTTGCCTGAACAGCTTGAGGACGAGTTCAGAAACTGTCTTGAGCTTGCTATTTATATGCTTAAAACACTCGGTCTTTATGAAGATGTATCTTACAGATTCTCACAGTGGGATCCTAAGGACAGAGATAAGTACATCGGTACTGCCGAGCAGTGGGACGAAGCACAGGGCATTATGCAGAAAATCCTTGACCACCTTGAAATTCCTTATGCTATCGGCGTAGGTGAGGCTGCTTTCTACGGCCCTAAACTTGATATTCAGATTAAGAATGTTTACGGCAAGGAAGATACACTTATTACAATTCAGATTGACCAGATGCTTGCAGAAAAATTCGGTATGGAGTATGTAGATAAGGACGGCTCAAAGAAAAATCCTTATATTATTCACAGAACTTCAATCGGTTGTTACGAGAGAACGCTTGCACTTCTTATTGAGAAATATGCCGGTGCATTCCCGATGTGGCTTGCTCCTGTTCAGGTTAAACTTCTTCCTGTTGCAGACAGACACCTTGACTATGTTTACGAAATCAAAAAGGCTCTTGACGCTTGCGGTATGCGTGTTGAGGTTGACTCAAGAAGTGAGAAAATCGGATATAAGATTCGTGAGGCACAGCTTGAGAAAGTTCCTTATATGTTCATTATCGGCGACAAGGATGTAGAGGCTAATACTGTTTCTGTCCGTCACAGAAAAGAGGGCGACCTCGGCGCAATGAAACTTGAGGACTTTATTGCAATGGCACAGAAAGAAATTTCTACAAAGGAAATTAAATAACTTGTAATAAGAATTATTTGATTTGTAAATATTATTTAAAAACTACAAAAGTAAGGAAAATAAAAAATATTGCGAAATTTTGAAAAAAGTTTTGAAAAACACTTGCATTTTGCTTATTTTTGTTGTATAATCTATCTGTTATTATGCAGAGTCAGGCAGGTGAGGAAAATGAAAGAGAACATCCATCCAGATTATCAGCAGACAACAATTACATGTGCTTGCGGTAATGTTATTGAAACAGGTTCAACAAAGAAGGACATTCGTGTTGAAGTTTGTTCAAAATGCCACCCATTCTTCACAGGAAAGCAGAAATTGGTTGATACCGGCGGACGCGTTGACAGATTCAAGAAGCGTTTCGGTATGAACAAATAATTTTTTATATCGTAATTGTTGAGGCGGCACTTAGTGCCGCCTTTTTGACTGTTATCCCCAAAAGACGGTTATTTTTCAATAGTTGGGGTGAATTGTGGTTTAGCAAATTGATTTGCCAATCAATTATAAAAGTTTGGTCAACCTTTTATAAGGTTGTGGGTGTGGGCAAAACCCACAAATACTTTCCGCTTACGCATTCTAACGATAGCCAAACAGCTTGCTGTTTGGCGGCTTTAACACAATGGCGTTAGCCTTTAAAAAGGCTTGACCTAAATTTTTAAATTATTTTGCTTAACCCGTGTGTTAAACCACAATTTTATTATTGTTACCCCAAACATTTATAATAGAACCTTAATTAATAACATAAAACGGAGGTGTACTTGTTGGCAAAGGATTACAAAACCGTACTTGAAAACGCAAGCGATGAATTTGTGGAAAAGCGTTCTCGGTTTATCGGATATTGCAAACCTGTTAAAACAGAGCAGGAGGCAATAGATTTTATTAATGAAAAGCGCAGTGAACATTGGAATGCTACACATAATGTATATGCCTATTCATTGAGAGAGGGCAACATAAAGCGCTACAGCGACGACGGAGAACCCTCAGGTACAGCCGGTATGCCTGTGCTTGATGTTATAGTAAAAAATGAAATTTTTGATGTCGTGGTTGTGGTTACACGATATTTCGGCGGTGTACTCCTTGGTACGGGCGGTCTTGTGCGTGCGTACTCTCACGGTTCAAAAATCGCAGTCGAGGCGGCAAAGCCTGTAATTATGCAGAATTGCCTTGTATGCGAGGCAAGATGCGCTTATAACCAATACGGCAAGGTATCATCTCTGATAATAGGTGTGGGTGCTGCCGTTGACGATACCGTATATGAAAGCGATGTACTTGTAAAATTTCATATAAAACCCGATTTGCTCGGTACGCTGAATAAAAAACTTGCGGACGCAACATCGGGTGAAGTTACGGTTGAACAGAAAGACGAACAGTATTTTGCTGTGCAGATAAATGGATAATACAAAATATTTAAAATTTTTTTGAAATAAAAAAGGAATATTTGCGAAAAAATCGTAAATAGCTAATAGGAAACAGAAAAGGGGGAGTTTTGTGCCTTTTCCGGACAGTTTTTTGCAGGAATTAAAGCTTAGAAGCGATATAACGGAAATTGCTTCGTCATATGTAAATCTTAAGCGCCACGGCAGAAATATGGTTGGATTGTGCCCGTTTCACGGCGAGAAAACTCCGTCTTTCAACATTTACACCGAAAGCGGCTCGTTTTATTGCTTTGGCTGCGGTGCCGGCGGCGATGTCATTACCTTTATAATGAAGATTGAAAATCTTGATTATGTCGAGGCGGTAAAGTTCCTTGCACAAAGGGCGGGTATGGAAATGCCTGAAAATACCTATGATGACAGCCTAAGTAAATTAAGAATGAGAATTTATGAGGCAAACCGTGAGGCGGCGAGGTTTTTTCACGCAACACTGCTTTCACAAAGAGGACAGAGCGGACTGAATTATCTTAGAGGCAGAGCTTTATCTGACCGTACGATAAGGCATTTCGGACTCGGTTTTGCCGATGACGATTGGAACTCGCTTTGTAATCATCTGAAAAACAAAGGCTTTTCGGAATATGAAATTTACTCCGCAAACCTTGCTTTCAAAAGAAAAAACGGTAACGGAATTTATGACCGCTTTGTAAACAGAGTAATGTTTCCGATTATAGATTTGCGCGGAAATGTTATAGCTTTCGGCGGCAGAATTATGACCGACGAAAAGCCTAAGTATCTCAATACTTCCGATACTCCTGTATTTAAAAAGAGCGAAAACTTGTTTTCTCTTAACAATGCCAAAAGCTCGGGTACACGCACGCTGATTCTGTGCGAGGGATATATGGATGTTATTGCGCTTAATCAGGCGGGTTTTACGAATGCGGTCGCAACACTCGGCACTGCTCTTACAAATGAGCAGGCAGTCCTTATGAAACGCTATGCCGATGAGGTTATAATTTGTTATGACGCTGACGGCGCAGGTCAAAAAGCTACGGCAAGAGCAATAGACATCTTGCGAAACGCAGGACTGCCGATTAAAATTCTCACTGTGCCGAGCGGTAAAGACCCTGACGAGTTTATCCGTTCAAAAGGCGAAAACGGCCCTGCGGCATTTAAACTTTTAATAGAAAAATGCGGCAACGATATTGAATATCGACTTATGAAATTAAAAGAAAATTACAATCTCAACACAACTGACGGCAAGGTAGCTTTTTTAAACGAAGCTGTAAAAATAGTTGCGACAATTGAAAGCCCGATTGAAAGAGATGTTTTTGCATCGAAACTTTGCGCCGAACTTGAGATTGATAAAAATGCTTTTCTCGAGCAGATTTCAAAGGTCAAAAGGCGGGACAGACGGGAGAATATTAAAAAGGAAACCCGTCAGATACAGGCGGAACTTAACGGTCAGAGTGACAAGATAAACAGAGAGCACTACAAAAAACCGAGAAGTTCAAGTGCCGAAGAGGCTCTGCTCGTTTATTTAATCAATAATCCCGATTACGCAAACAGCATTTCGGAAAGGGTTACACCCGATAAATTTTCAAATTCGCTTATAAAACGCTATTATGAGTATGTACTTAGCAAAATAAAAAGCGGATACGAGCCGCTTACAAGCGTATCTTCGGATTTTAATTCCGACGAAGTTTCGTATCTTTATAAGCTGATTTCCACCACAATTCCCGCCGCATCCACAAGAGAGGCGGTAGAGGAATATATTAATGTAATTAATGAAGAGAGTAACAAGCTGACTTCGGACAAGCTTGCCGATATGTCGGCAGATGACATTAACGATTACATAATGAAGCTGAAACAAAATAAAAAATAGGAATATTTATTTTGTTTTTTAATATATAATCTTTTGTACATTCAGAAAGGAAAATGAGTATGAACGCACCTCAGGACAAAAAAGCAGTTGTAAAAGAGCTTTTAGAGCTTGGCAAACAAAAGGGACAGCTTAACAATCAGGATATTCTTGATGCTATCGGTGAGATTGACTTTGACCCCGAACAGCTTGAAAAACTCTATGACAATCTTGAACAGCAGGGTATTGAAATCGTTGAGGATATGGGCGACATCAAGATTGATGATATTGACCTCGGCGATGGCAAGGATTCTGATTTTGTTGCAGACGGTGCTGTCACCGTTGACGATCCTGTTAAAGTATATTTGAAAGAAATCGGCAGAGTACCGCTCCTTTCATCCGAAGAAGAAATTGACCTTGCCATCAGAATTGCCAACGGCGATGTACAGGCAAAACAGCGACTTTCAGAGGCAAACCTTCGTCTTGTTGTAAGCATTGCAAAGCGTTACCTTGGCAGAGGTATGCAGTTTCTCGACCTTATTCAGGAAGGGAACCTCGGTCTTATCAAGGCGGTTGACAAGTTTGATTATACAAAGGGATTTAAGTTCTCAACATATGCCACATGGTGGATCAGACAGGCAATCACAAGAGCCATTGCAGACCAGGCAAGAACAATTCGTATTCCGGTTCATATGGTTGAAACTATCAATAAGGTAAAAAAAGTTCAGAGCCAGCTTTTGCACCAGAACGGTCATGAGCCTACCCCCGATGAAATTGCAGACGAGCTTGACTTGCCAGTTGATAAGGTAAGAGAAATTATGCGTGTGGCTCAAGAACCTGTATCTCTCGAAACACCTATCGGTGAAGAGGAAGACAGCCACCTCGGCGACTTTATCCCGGATGACGGTGCACCCGCACCTGCCGATGCCGCTTCACACACAATGTTAAGAGAACAACTTTCTGATGTTCTTTCAACTCTTACTCCGAGAGAGGAAAAGGTTTTAAGACTTCGTTTCGGTCTTGAAGACGGCAGAAGCAGAACTCTTGAAGAGGTAGGCAAAGAGTTTAATGTAACCCGTGAGCGTATCCGTCAGATTGAGGCAAAGGCATTAAGAAAGCTAAGACATCCGTCAAGAAGCAGAAAACTTAAGGATTATCTTGATTATTAATTAGGTATTGATTATGGTTACTTTTGAAGAATGTGCTCAAATGTTTGATGAAATTGCAGACTCAATGCCGCAGGAACTTTTCCGTGACCTTAATGCGGGAATGTCGCTTGAACCGCAAGCAAAGTTACATCCGCAAAGCGTGAGGGGAGAGCTGTATATCCTCGGAGAGTATGTAAGAAATTCAATAGGCAACTCAATTGTGTTTTACTACGGCAGTATTATGAAGGTGTACGGAGGTTTGTCAAATGACAAGTTGTACACGGAGCTTGAGAAAATAATGCACCACGAAGTAAAGCATCATAACGAACATCTTGCAGGTTGTGATGACCTCGGAATCTGCGATGATGAACAGATAGAATCATATCTTAGAAGTAACGGTATAACCGGATAATACATAAAAGCTGTATCGAATTTATCGGTACAGCTTTTGCATTTTGTAAAGTGTTGTGGTGAGTTATGGTTTGGCAAAAAGTTTGTGTTAAATAATTTGAAAATTTAGGTCAAGTCTTTTTAAATGTTGACCAAATTTTTATAATTGTTTGGTAAGATATTCTTTTAAAAGCTAATTTAATAATATTTACACATTCAATATTTGTCCCGGATAGAGAACATTGGGATTGCCGAGATTGTTTTTATTCATAAGATCCTCTACCGTCATATTGTACATCTTTGAGATATACCAAAGGGATTCTCCCGGTCTTACAATATGTGTGCGTGGTGACTGTGAAGTTCCTGCCGGAATTGCCAGAGTTTCACCTACATAAATTCTGTTTGCGTCAGCAATGTTGTTGTATCTTAAAATGTCGTTTACCGTAGTTTGAAAAAATTGCGCAATGCCAAACAAAGTATTTCCCGGTCTGACAGTATAGTAAACAATATCCAAATTATTTCCTCCTTTGCTTTTTTTATATAATATGCTTTTTTTACCTCTGTGCCACTGCTCTGAATATTTTTTGACAGTTACGGCAAAATATATTTGGAGGTAATAAAATGAAAATAACCATTAATTCTGTAGTCGGCAGAGAAATTATTGATTCAAGAGGTAATCCTACCGTAGAGGCTACCGTAGGACTGACAGACGGAACTTTTGCAAATGCGGCAGTACCGTCGGGAGCATCAACAGGTGCTTATGAAGCTGTTGAACTGCGTGATGGCGGTGATAGATTTAACGGCAAGGGAGTAAAAAAAGCAGTTGCAAATATCAGCAAAATTATTTCACCTGAAATTTGCGGTATGTCACCGTTTGACCAATGTGCAGTCGATAACAAATTATCAGAGCTTGACGGGAGCAAAAACAAGAAAAATCTTGGTGCAAATGCGATACTTGCCGTGTCAGTCGCAGTTGCAAAGGCAGCGGCAAAATCGCTAAGACTTCCGCTTTACCGTTATCTCGGAGGTATTTATTCGGTAAAACTTCCCGTGCCTATGATGAATATTCTCAACGGCGGCGCTCATGCAGCAAATAACATTGATATACAGGAATTTATGATTATGCCTGTAGGTGCGAATACTTTTTCCGACGGTTTGCAGCAATGCTGTGAAATATACCACAGTCTTGGCAAAATTCTTTCACAGAAAGGTATGGCTACTTCTGTTGGCGACGAGGGCGGTTTTGCACCGAATCTTGAGACCGACGAAGAGGCAATTGAGTTGATTATTCAGGCGGTTTGTGATGCGGGATACAATACAGAGAATACTAAGATTGCTATTGATGCGGCGGCATCCGAATGGTTTAACGACGGCGTTTATCACTTGCCGAAAAGAAAATCCGTACTCAAGACAAGTGACCTTATTAATTATTTTGAAAAACTTTGCGACAAATATCCGATATTTTCAATCGAAGACCCTCTTTCGGAATACGATTGGGAGGGTTGGAAAGAAATCACGGATCGCATCGGCAAAAAAGTTCAGCTTGTAGGCGACGATTTATTTGTTACAAATTCAGAAAGACTTTACAAGGGCATTTGTGTCGGCGCAGGTAATTCTATTTTGATAAAAATGAATCAAATAGGAACTCTTACAGAAACTTTTGGGGCGATTGATATGGCACAAAAGGCGGGTTATACAACGGTGATTTCGCATAGAAGCGGTGAAACAGAGGACACTACAATTGCGGATATTGCGGTTGCGGTAAATGCTGGGCAGATAAAAACGGGAGCACCTTGCCGTACCGACCGAGTATGTAAATATAACAGATTATTAAGAATTGAAAGTCTATTTAAAGGTTCATCCGTATATGGGCTTTAAAATATAATAATTGTCAAAATTTTGTCAATATTAAAAGGTTATTCGATTATTGTACGAATCGAATGACCTTTTTTGTCTTTATTTTGTTATTTGGGACTTTATTTGAAAAAATGCATAAAAATCTGAGTTGATATGTAGCAAGTTGCACAATAAAAGCGTTTAAAATTCTACATCGTGAATCCTCATATTTAAAATATAATTCTTTAAAAGATATAAAATCACTTGGAAATTATGTTAAAATTATATAAAAGAAAATATAATTATTTATTATGTTCAATACTGTTCGTATATTAAACAGTATGATTTTGGTCAATACTAAAACTGAATATTTTGTTTCTGATGGCGGCTTGTTAAGCAGACAAGAATTCTGAAAGGTATTGCCGCAGAGTCAGGAGGCATTTTTATTGTTATTAAAAAGATTAATTACAGGAGTATTAACGGCAATGATTATGGCAGGTATGTGCGCATCGGCAATCAGTGCGGCGGAAGAAAAGAAAGTTGAAAACAAAAAGGTTAATTATCAGACTTATGCAGCCGAACTTGATAAAACAGCTTATTCGGGCAGTGACCTCGGTGCGGTTTGGTCTGAAGATTCAACTACTTTTAAAGTTTGGGCGCCTAAGGCTGCTACGGTAAAGTTAAATCTTTACGAGCACGGCAGTGACGAAGAGGGCGATGGCGGTTCTATTGCCACAAAAACAATGGAGCTTGACAAAAAAACAGGCGTATGGAGCATAAAAGTAAGCGGTAATCTTGCGGGAAAGTATTATACTTACAGCGTTAAAAACGGCGATACGGTTACCGAAACAGGAGATGTTTATGCAAAAGCCTGCGGTGTAAACGGCAAGCGCAGTATGGTAGTAAACCTTAACAGTACAAATCCGGATGGTTGGGAAAACGATGTTCATGTAACTGTTTCAAATCCTACCGAGGCATCTGTATGGGAAGTTTCCGTTGCCGATTTTTCATCTTCGGAATCAAGCGGCGTATCTAAATCAAACAGAGGTAAATTCCTTGCTTTTACAGAGGAAGGTACAACTGTAAACGGTATTCAGGGCGGTACACCGACATGCGTTGATTATCTTAAAAAACTCGGTGTTAAGTATGTTCAGATTATGCCTTTCTGCGATTTTGGCTCTGTTGACGAATCAAAAGACATTATGTCGCAATACAATTGGGGCTATGACCCTGTAAACTATAACTGTCCCGAGGGTTCGTATTCTACAAATCCTTATGACGGTAATGTTCGTATCAAAGAATGTAAGCAGATGATACAGGCACTTCATAATGCAGGTATCGGCGTAATTATGGATGTTGTTTACAATCATACTTATTCAACGGATTCCGTATTCCAAAATACAGTTCCTAACTATTATTACAGAATGAACGAGGACGGTACATTCTCAAACGGTTCAGGCTGCGGCAACGATACTGCATCCGAACACAAGATGTTCCGCAAGTATATGATTGATTCTATTACTTATTGGGCAAAGGAATATCATATTGACGGTTTCCGTTTTGACCTTATGGGTCTTCACGATGTTGAAACACTTAATCAGGTAAGAGATGCGCTTGACAAACTCTATGACAACGACATCGGCAAAAATATTATTATGTACGGTGAGGCTTGGAATATGCCGACTGCTTGTGACGAGGGCACAGTAATGGCTAACCAAAATAACCTCAAGCAGCTTAATGACCGCATAGGCGCATTTGACGATACTATCCGTGATGCAATCAAGGGCAGTACAGGCGGTACAGACGGCGCTTTCGTACAGGAGGCAAGCAAAAAATCTAACCTTAAGATTGGCATATCGGGTCAGTCCGACCGTACTTCGGGTTGGGCAAATGTTCCGTCACAGTGTGTAACATATGCGTCTTGTCATGATAACCTTTGTCTTTATGATAAACTTGTTGATTCGGTTTACGGCAGAGATTCCGAATACAGAAAGCGTTATGAAGATTTGGTGGCAATGAATAAACTTTCAGCCGCTATTGTAATGACATCTCAAGGTATTCCGTTTATGCTTGCCGGTGAGGAATTTGCAAGAAGCAAAGACAGTGACGAAAATTCCTATGCGTCAAGCCGTGAAAAAAATATGCTTGATTGGAACAATATCAATGAATACAGCGATATTGTTGAGTATTACAGAGGTTTAATGCAAATCAGAGAAGAATTTGCGGCATTTAAAGATTGCACGACACAGAGTGCAAATGCAATTGATTATTTAAACGACTTGCCAAAAACAGTTGTAGGTTACAAACTTAACAACAAAGAGCAGGGCAAATGGAATCAAGTTTGCGTTCTCTTTAACGGCGGCGATGAGTCACAGAATGTAAAAGTTGACGGCAAGTGGGTAATCGTTGCGGACAACGAAACAGCAGGATTAAGAAACCTCGGTGAAGTTGACGGCAGTGTAGAGGTTAAAGCTCATTCGGCTGTTGTTATGGCTGATAAGCAGGGCTTTGACAATGCACAGCTTACAATCCGTGAGGGTGCGGTAGTTGTAAATTATTATGACAATAAAACACATGACCTTATTTCTACCCAAACCGTAACAGGCGGTATCGGTAAGGCTTATGACCTTGCTGAAAATGCTTTTACTCTTAACTATGACATAAAGAAAACCGACGGTGACGCAAAAGGGTTCTTTACAGACGGAGTTCTTCACGCTAAGGTTTATGTTGAAAAGTACAATGGCACTTTTTCAACAGTTACTTACCACTTTGTTGATAAAGAGAGCGGTAAAGATTTAGTTGACAGCTATTCAATTAAAAACAGAACAGGGGTTGAGTATTACACTCCCGAAATTCCCGGTATTGAAAATTACAGACTTATACTCGACGAACTTCCGAACAATGCTTCCGGTGTTCTTCCTAACAAAGATTTTGATGTAACCTTTAAATACGAAAAGATTGCGGATGATGACAAGTCAAAGGACGAATGCAGAGTAAATGTAATTTATATGGACGGCAGCGGTAAGGTCGTTGAAAAGACAACTCTTACAGGTGCAGAAGGAGAGGCTTATACGGCAGAAGAAAAAGAATTTGAAGATATGACATTAAGATTTGTTCCGTTAAATGCGAACGGTAATTTTACAAAAACAGAAATTAATGTAATTTATTCATATTCAAACGACCCTGACCCGCTTAAGTCGGTTATGGTTGTTGTATATATTGCCGCAGGTCTAATTCTTGCAGGATGCGTTGCAAGCACTCTTTATACAAATATTAAAAGGAAAAAGGCTTTTGCCGAGTCTATGGATATAGACGAATGATTTTAGGTAGTTATTCCCACAAGGGATAGATTATAAAAATAAAAGGAGGAAATAAAACTATGAAGAATACAAAGAAATTTGTATCTGTTGTCCTTGCATTTTGTATGCTCGGTACAACAACAGCAGTTACTTCAATGGCTGCAACAACCGATGCGGAAACAGTATCAGGCGGTTCTGTAGCAGTAGATACAACTGCTACAAAAGCACTCGAAGAACTTGACGCAAATTACAGATATGATGGAGATGACCTCGGCGTTACATACACTAAAGATGCCACAACTTTCAAAGTTTGGTCACCTACAGCAACTGACATTAAGGTAAATATTTTTACAAAAGGTTCAGACGATGAACAGGGAGCAAGTAAGGTAGCCTCTTACCGGCTTGAGAAAGAAGACGCTACAGGCATTTGGAAGATTAAGCTTACTGGCGAATGGAAAGACTACTACTACACCTACACAATCACAGTAGTTAATCCTACAACAGGCGAAACAACAACAAGTGAAACACAGGATGTATACTCAAAGGCAGTCGGTGTAAACGGTAACCGTTCAATGATTGTTGATCTCGACTCTACAGACCCTGACGGTTGGGACAAGGACACTCATGTATTCCAGAATGAGGTTACAGACAGCACTGTTTGGGAACTCCATGTAAAGGACTTCTCATATGACGCTTCTTCAGGTGTTTCTGAGGCAAATCGTGGTAAATTCCTCGCATTTACAGAAAACGGCACAACACTTAACGGTGAGGGCAACATTTCTACATGTATTGACTATCTAAAAGAACTTGGTGTTAATACAGTACAGCTCAATCCATTCTATGACTATGCTTCAGTAAACGAGGCAGGCAACGATGAGCAGTTTAACTGGGGCTATGACCCACAGAACTACAATGTTCCTGAAGGCTCTTATTCTTCAAATCCATATGACGGTAATGTAAGAATTAAGGAATGTAAGGAAATGATTCAGGCACTCCATGATGCAGGCATCAGCGTTGTAATGGATGTTGTTTACAACCATACATATTCAACAGACTCTTGCTTCCAAAAGACTGTTCCTAACTATTACTACAGACTTAACAGAGCAGGCAAATTCTCAAACGGATCGGGTTGCGGCAACGAGTGTGCAACAGAGCGTGCAATGTACAGAAACTATGTTATTCAGTCTTGCCTCTACTGGGTAAATGAGTACCATATTGACGGCTTCCGTTATGACCTTATGGGTATTATGGATGTTGAAACAATGAATCAGATCAGAGATGCTCTTGATCAGGTTGATAATAGGGTTACAATGTGGGGCGAAGCATGGACAGGCGGCGACTCATACCACCCAACAAACACTTGTGACGGTACAAAGTTTGTGCCGGCTATTCAGTCAAACGCAGGCTCACTTAGCGAGAGAATCGGTATCTTCAATGACTCTGTTCGTGACGCTATCAAGGGCGGTGCTATGAGCATTGCAAACACAGGTTTTGTTCAGGGCTCAAAGGGTGCTGCTAAGGGTATTTCTTTCGGCTTGTTCGCTAACTCAAACGGTAACTACAAGTGGAAAGCTAAAGCTCCTTCACAGTCAGTTACATACGCTGACTGCCACGACAACGCTGCTCTTTACGATCAGCTCGTTGCTTCTACAGCTTCAGGTGACTACGGCAACCGTTACGAAGACCTCGTTAAGATGAATAAAATGGCAGGTGCTATTGTAAATACTTCACAGGGTATTTCATTTATGCTTGCAGGTCAGGAAATGGCTCGTACAAAGTACGGCGATACAAACAGCTACAAGTCTTCACCTGAAATCAACAAGATTAACTGGAACAACATTCTGGAGTATCAGGATCTTGTATCTTACTACAAGGGACTTTACGAAATCAGAAAGAACTTTACACCATTCACAGCAATGGATAAGTCATATTCATCAGCTTACACACTTAACAAGTCAATGGGCAGTGTATTCTCTAACCAGGTAGCGTTTACTGTTAAGAATGATCAGCCTGACGAGTGGCAGACAATGGCTGTTATCCACAACTCAGCTAAAAAAGCAGAAGAAGTTAAGCTCAAGGATGAAAGCTGCACAGAGTGGGTAATTATTGCTAACGATAAGACAGCCGGCTTAAAGAACCTTGGTGAGGTTTCGGGTTCAACATTTACAGTGCCTGCAATTTCAACAGTAATTGCTGTTGACAAGGCAAGCTTTGATAAGCTCGCTCTTGACGACGGTATGGGTCAGGTAACTGTAAACTATGTTTACAAACAAACAGGTGAAAACCTTGTAGATCCTGAAGTTATTCAGGGTACAATCGGTACAGGTTATACAACAGCCGAAAACTCATGCATTAGTAATACATATATATTGAGCAAGGTTGAAGGTCCTGCAACAGGCACTTATTCAGAAACACCGGCAGTTGTAACATACTACTATGATGACTATGTTCCTGAATCATTCAAGAACGCAGACTTTAACAATGACGGTGCTATTGATGTTCGTGATGTAACATTAATGCAGTCTATTATTACAGATCCTGCAAGTGTAGATGCTGACACATATGCAAAGATAGATGTAAACTACGATACAAGGAAAGATGTAAATGATGTTACAGCTCTTCAGACTTATACTACCGGTAAGCCGGTATCATCGGGCAGTGTTACAGTAAACCATTTCTACACAGCTGAGGACGGCACAGTCGAAAAGATTACTCCTTCAACAGTAATTTCGGGCAGAGTAGGCGATGAATACACAACAACAAGCTACCGTACAATCGGTTATACTGTTGATACAACAAAAACACCTAAAAATGTAAACGGTCACATTCCTTATGGTGTAGATATGAGCGTTGATTACTACTATGTAGCGTCAAGTATGGATGTTAAACTCCATGTTAAGCACAATGGTTCACTTACTTGGAATCCGTCACTTTGGCTCTGGGGTTCAGATACAAACGGTGTTGATGCTGACAACTACACAACATCAGGTGAATGGCCGGGCGATACACTTACAGAAATGGATGAAAACGGTTGGTATGTTAAGGACTTCACTTGTACAAAGGCAGGTTCTTACAATATAATTGCTTCTGACACAGGTACAAATCAGACAATTGACTATAAGGGCTTTATTGACAACGAGCTTTGGATTGTAATCGATGATTCTAATGTAATGGGTGGTACATACCTCACATTCTATACAGAGAATCCGGATAATAACCCAAATGCACCAATCGCAGTTCCGATCGCTTAATCTAAAATAATTCAAGCCGGCCTCGTAAGGGGTCGGCTTTTGCTTTTGGTGTATTTTAAATTAGGAACACGCTTTGTTCTGATTTTTGTCAAACAATTATGTCTATTTATAAAAAAGTTTTTGGAGTAGAAAATCTTCCTTCTGCTTTTAAAAAAGAAGATGGAAGTGTTGATAATGAAGCCATCCGTAATGCCTTAGCGACAGAAGCTGCTACAAAACAAATTGGAATTTTAAATGATAACTTAAATGAATTAATCAATGGAAAAAATGGAATACCTGGATTGCGTGACCAAGACCCAAAAATGGCTGATCGTTTAGAACGTTTAGCTAGTGGCTCATTAACTCAAGAAGATATAGATTGGTTTAATAATTAGGATAATAAAGATTCAACAGTTATGAAACAAATTGCAGAAAAATTAGATTACGACAATGTTGATGATTTTTATTCAAAATATCTATAGGGAGCTATTGATAATAGTAACTTATTACTTACCGAAGCGCAAACAGTGTATAAAAAAATTACAGGATATGATTGGTCTACTGATACAATTGGTAAAAATCTTGGTGCCGCGGCTGCAAAAGCATATACTGACGTTTTAGAACAAGCTTATGTTCGTTAGGGTAATTTAGGAATCAACAATATTCAAGGTTTTATTACTGGAATAGCTGGCAACGATCCTGAAAAAGTTACCCAAGTAATTCAAGCTTTATCTTAGGTTAATGATCTTGGAGATACTGATCAAATTGAATCTTTATTCAAATCATTAGAAGCTTTAGGCTTATTTGCAGGAAAATCTCGAAAAGAAATTCAAAATTTAAAAAATTCATTCATTAGTGTAAATAATGCAATTAGAAAACTTGATTTTGACCAATTAAAAGAAAAAATATCTTCTATTGGTTAGCTTGTCAATAAAATTAATTTAGGTGAGCAAGATAATATTTTTTCTAAAGAAGATATGGATTTAATTACTGGTTTAAATCCGGATTTAGAAAATGATTTTTATATGAACCTTGATGGTTCCTTCACTTATCTTGGTGGCTCTATGGATAATTTAGCTACCGCTTTAGGGGCTAATACTTCTGCTTTACTTAATGAAAATCTGGATTAGGCTAAAATAGGGATGACCTTAGCTTCAGCCTGGGAGAATGGTAGTTTTAATCCAGTAGGCAAGGGTACAGATAAGCGCGTTTGGTTAAATCAGGTAAAAGAGAAAATTGCAACTTGGCCTGATGGAAAAGAAATTTTAAATTTCTTAGGCATGAGCACTGGCACAGATTATAGCAAGGTAAGTGAAGAAACAGCAGAGCAACTTTATGGTAAATTATTTAATTATAACGGGGCAAATGACTACTATGAAGAACTATATCGTGCTAATCGTATTCAATTAAATGGTTTAAATTTACAAACAAAAAGTGCTTGGGATTTATATAACATTGGGCAAGATAAAACTCTTGGTGGTTATATTAAAAACGATGTAGTTTTAAATGCAGATGAGGCAAAAGCTTATGCTAGCACTTATTTAAACGCATTAATAGCAAAGAATAAAGATTATGGTACATCCTATGGATCAACGCTTCAATCTCTTGCTCAATAGGCTTAGAATGTTAATTGGTTTGATGCTAATCAAGTCTTATCTTTTATGGGTCAAGCTGTAGATACTGCTCAACAAATTGCTCAAGAGTATGGAAAAATTAAAGGAACGGAATTATATAATTAGGTAAATACAAGTAAAGATATTATTAATGATAAAAATGCCGCTCCCAATGACCAACAAGCTCAATATGGTAAAGTAGCTAATGTCGCTTCTAAATATTATGGAGCTGCTATTACTGCTGATTTCGTGGAAGAACATTGGGATCAATTCTTAGAAATTGGAAAAGGTAAAGAAGCTGCTGAAATTGCTGCTTCTGCGATTCGTGGAATATTGCAATAGGCGGGGGTACTTGTTGAAAATGAAGTATAGGCTGGAGATTTTAAAAATGAGTTAGATCAAGAAGTAAACGATATTCAAGAAAATGGCACCAAACCAGTTGTTTCTGTAGATGGAGACACTACCGAACTTAAAAACAAAGTTGATGAAGAAACTAACAACATTAATGGGCAAGGAGCCAGTATTAATGTTGGTGCTAATACTGAAGAAGCAGAAGAAGGAATTAAAAATCTTACTGCAAAAGAATTATTTACTAATTTGGAAGTAAGTCTTGATGGAGCTGATACCGCAGAAGAAAAAATTAAGGCTTTGGCACAATGGATTTCTAACTTAACGGATACTCCTCTTTCCTTCACAATTACAGGTCAAGCGAACTTAACAGATATTGTCACAAAATTCAGCGATTTAATGACCCAAATTAGCGAATTAGTTACGGCAGTCAATAATATGTCAAGTGGTGTTATGACTACCGCCGCAGAAATTGAAGGACGCTTTGAACAATTAGCAGCAACCTTATCTTTAGTAACAGAAATTGTGGACGAACCAGATGCTTAGGTTACTTATACAGGTGTTTCTACTACAGCTCTCCCTAATGGAGATGTTATAGCTGGTCCTGGCAATCAATATATTATGAAAGTACCGCAATTTAAGGTTAATGTTAAGAAAAATGAGAATGCAGGTAATGGTTCTGGTGGAGGATCTAGTGGCGGTTCAAAGGGCGGATCGAGTAGCGGTTCAAAGGGCGGATCGAGTAGCGGATCTTATACCCCTAAAAAACCCGGAGTTTCCAAAATCTCTTCAACTCCTAAACCGACTGAAAAAAATAAACCAAAATTTGAAGATGACCAATTAGCTATAAAAGAAGCTCAAAAAGAAGTGTCTAGCACTATTACCCCTTCTAAAACAGAAAATGAAACAAATCCAACCCAAGGACCTACTGATACTGATATAGCCAAAGCTCCAACTACTCCATCTGGACCTTCACGAGACAACAACTTTACCGATCGTAGAGATCAGGGCAATTTTCCTAAAAATAAAGGTAGTGGTGGTTCGGGTTCAGGTTCAGGTTCAAAAGATAGTCCCTCTAATAATGATGAAGATAAATGGGAAAATTCCTATGACTGGCTTTATAATTTAACGCAAGATATTAATGCAGAACTTGAAAAACGTGAAAAACTTGAACTTAAATATAATAATATTTTAAAAGACCGCAATAAAACTGCAAAAGAACTTTATCAAAATGCAAAAGCTCAATTAGATAGTCTTGAAAAATCTCGTAACCTTAATGCTGAAGCTTATGAGAAACGCAAAGCAGAACTTCAGCTTGAAGCAAAACAAGCAACTGCTCAATATACTAATGATACTCGTTTTAATATGAAGTGGGGAACTGGTTTAGCCTCTGGTAGTGGTAGTTCTTCTGGCTTACACGTAATTAATTTGGCTGGCTCTGGCGGTGGTTCTGAAGACACCAAAAAAGATCAAGGCAAACGTACTATGTTAAGTGAAGCAGAGCTTGGACGTTATGCAACATTTAATTGGGATGATAATACAGTTGAAATCAATTGGGATGCTGTTAATCAAATTACTGATCAGCAAAAAGGCGAAGCTGTTGAAGACTACATTTCTAAGCTTGAAGAAATTCAAGAAAAAATGAATGAAGCGGAAAAGTCCCTTCTTGAAATTGATGGTAAAATTCGTGAAATTATTGACCAAGGTAAAGACGAATTTAAAGATTTTGAACAACAAATTTTTGATGCATTAGTCAGCCGTTATCAAAAAGAAATCGATAAATTAACTGAAATTAGCGAAGCAATTACTGATGCTAATTCTAAATTAATTGACTCAATGACAAATGCAATTGATAAAGAACGCGAAGCCCGTGATAATGAAAAAACAGAAACTGAATTAGCTGATAAGCAAAAGCAGTTAGATTACTTACGGTCTGATACTTCTAATGCTAATGCTAAACAAATTCTTGATCTTGAAAAAGAACTTGCCGAAGGGCAAGAAGATTATACTGATCAATTAATTGACCAGAAAATTGATGAACTTAAAGAACAAAACGATAAAGCAAGTGAACAACGCCAAGTCCAAATTGATTTAATGACTAAGAATTTAGAAATGGCTCAAGAAACTGGAGCTTTATGGCAAGAAGTTTATAATTTAATGGATGTAGGCGTCGACCAAGAAGGAGCATTAGTTAAACAATCAGAATTGTTCGATTTACTTCAAAGTGAAGCAGGTTGGCAAGGCATGAGCGCTGTTTCTAAAATGACTTGGCTTGATGAATTGACTGAAACTGTTAAAGCTGGTATTGCTTATTTAATGACAGGGCGGCAACTTGAATATATTGGTGCTGAAGCTGGCAAGCAAATTACTTTTAGTGCTTATGACGAGCAAGGAAAACTTCAATGGTTGACAGGCACAGTTGATAAAAATGGTGATGTCGTTGATAGTAATGGTGTTAGATATAGTGAAATCTTTTAGAATTATGACGGAAGCTTTACTACAATGGAGACTGCGGGCGTCGGAACTAAAAAAGAACCGCCTAAGCCTGAAGCAAAGCCTTCTGCGCCATCTTATTCTGGTGGTACTAATACGACTTCTTCTAATTCCAGTGGCACTGTTTGGCAAATTGGCGGATCTCATGGAGTAATTTTAAATTCTGATGGTTCTAATTCTGGTGTAAGTGTTTGGGATTTTGGTATGGGCGTAAGCAATGCAGAAGTTCGAGCCGTACGCGATGTGCCTGGTGATTTGTCGATATATGATAAAAATAATGATGGTTTCTTAGATAAAAAAGAACTTGGCGCTGTCTGGAAAGATAATCCTGATATTAATCCCAAAGACAGTAAATATTTGGAGAAATATGATGAAATATGGGATCCCTATTATAAAAAATATCCTAGTACAAAATATAAAACTGGTGGTCTCAATACCCAAACTGGTCCAGCTTGGCTCGATGGTACATTCGCTAAACCAGAACTCGTATTAAACTCTAAAGATACCGCGAATTTCCTTGAGCTTCGAGATTTATTGCGAGCATTACAAATTTCCATTAAGTCTCCTCATCGTGATTTAACCGATAATAATAAGAATAATGGAGACAACTACTACGAAATTGACATAAATGTGGAGAGTATTGCTGATGATTATGATGTTGCTAAAATGGCAGATAAAATTAAGAAATTAATTAGTCAAGACGCGCTTTATAGAAATGGCAATGCAATCAATAGACTGAGATAAAGGAGGAATTAAAATGGCACAACAAGGTGATTACATTGGTTTTTCCTTTGGTGGTGTCCATTCCTCTGAACTTGGAATCGTAAGAATAAGTGATGGGAGCAGATTTGAAGAAGGTCTGCTCCCTAATTTTCAAGATAAAACCGCTACGGTTTCAGGGAAAGACGGAATTTATTATTTTGGAAGTGACAATTAGCATAAAGAAATTCCATTATCTTTTGCTTTTGATCACTTAACGGAAGAACAACTTAGACGATTAAAACAAGTTTTTAGCACAAAAAAGCCCCAACAATTTATTTCAGATGAAAAGCCTTATAAATATTATATGGTAAAAGTCGCATAGTCGGCTATTATTGAACATTTGTGTTTTGATTTAGATGAAGGAACTCGTATTTATAAAGGAGAAGGCACTTTAGATTTAGTTGCTTATTATCCTTATGCTCGTAGTGTTCATAAGTTTTTAAATGAGTTTAATGAAGGAAATAATAGTGATTTTATTATTTATCCTGATACAATTACAGCAGAAAACTAGGATAAAAATTATGGCGGAATTTATGATTTAATCGCAGAAGGTAACAAGCCTTTCTCTAATGAACAAGGATTGCTTTATTATAATAAATCGGAGTGGGCTGATTCTACTGGTATGATGAATGAACAAGGTAATTTGGATATAGCATAGCTGGACGCCATTAATAATATAGTTCGTATTCCAGTTTATAATGCGGGCGATCTTGAAGCGGATTTTAAACTCTTTATTAAATCTAATAGTCAAACGGGAAATCAAATTAATTTACCTAAAATTAAAGCAATTAGATTAATGTAGAATGGACTGATTTTAAATTAGCTTACTTTTAAACAATTCCCGCCTTTAAAATTAGCAACAAATGATTATGGGCTGTGCATTGATACTGCCGCCCACTTAATTAAGGGTGTAGATTAGCAAAATAAATTAACAGCAAATTTATATAATAATAAAATTCAATCTGGACATTTTTTTAAAATTCCACCACAAACACCAGCATCACAAGCCGTTGGCTCGCATGAACAATTAACAATTGAAATTGATTGTGATTCAACCGATACTTGGACAACTGGGGCTAATTTAACAGATTTAACATTTATTTAGTATGATTATATTTACTATTAAGGAGGGATTTTATGGATAAAAATATTTATAATAGTCCTTATGAAATCTCTCTTTGGGATGATTTAAATGCATGGGAGATTTTAAAAGACGGCGAGATTTTATCTGAAATTTATTATTCTATTTAGGATGCCGATATTGCACTAGAACAATTAAAAGAGCAATCACCCGAATCAACCTATGAAATTAGACATTTTTTCAAAGAAGATAAAATTGCAATAATTGGCTCTGATAAAATGACTGCCCCGCAAATGGTATTTAATCCGACTTTAACAATTAATGTTAATGGGCAGTTAGGCTTGACTTTTTCTCTTTATTACCGTTATTTTGATAATGAAATTCAAGATTTTGTGGATAATCCATTTGTTCCCTATTTATTTAATGAAAGAAAAGTTAAAGTTTTTTATAAAAATGAATGGTATGATTTTATAATAAAAGAAGTTCAAGAAAACAGCGATAATTATACCTTTACTTATAGTTGCCTTGGACTTTTTGTTAATGAGTTATCTAAAACTGGTTTTGACTTAGAGTTTGATCCGGAATTAGATAATAATTAGGGCACAATTATTGAGCTTGGAAATGTTGTTGTCGCGGGCACTGATTGGAAAATTGCACCTATTGGTGATGGTGTAAATGATTCTGATTTAATTGAACAAACAATTAATGAACCGCTTTATTTTTGTTAGCTAAAAAATGATAATGATTTTGATGAATTAGCTAATTTTATTGCAAATGAAAGTTTAAAATTAGTCCAACAAAATAAAGATGATAATTGGACTGGAGATTTTCATTCTTTATTTAACTATAATCGTCCGCTTTATTTCTTTTATTCTGATTTGTGCGAAAATAGCGATAATGAAGAATCTAAAGAAATTAAATTTCTTTATCGTGGCGAAGATGATGGTTATGAAGTAGATACTAATTACTTAATTACAAATGCTTCTACTTTTTCAATTAAACCTAATTTAATTAAAATAAAAGATAACGGAATTGATTTGTTTTTACCTTCAGCTAATGGCCAAATGCGTTTAAGCTTGACTTTTGAGCCGAATATGCGTGGTAGTAAATTAATTTCTAAACAAAGAACTAAATTCATTAAAGATATTGATAAATATGTTTATTTATTTAAAGATAAAGAAACTGACAAAGAAATTTATGGATATTATAATACTAACTATTTAACTTCCGCAAGTGTCGAAAATATTATTACAAATGGTTCAGTTGTCGCAGTAAATGAAGGTCAATGCATGATAATCGTTGAGCAGGGCAAGGTAGTTGAGCTTTGCTCGGAACCCGGAGAGTTTGTGTATGATACTTCTACGGAACCGTCTATATTTGAGGGAAAACTCAGTAAATCAATAAAAGAAGTTTTTGCCACAATAGGA
>ERZ779851.1099-NODE-1099-length-25136-cov-5.603325_pt1 | contig 25136 bp, 21 predicted proteins | sample MGYA00511094_ERZ779851 | MGnify/ENA primary metagenome ERZ779851 (study PRJEB29588, sample SAMEA2155512) | human gut metagenome | biome: human gut; feature: human-associated habitat; material: faeces | place: Denmark | collected 2008/2010 ...
TCAAATATCATCCGAAAAAGTTACATTTGTACTGACAGTCCAGAAAGCCATGCCTGACAAGCCCCAAGAAGCAATTGTTGGACAAATATCAAATTGGACAAGCATCAAGTATTGAAATAACCGAACATAAAAGTCAAGAGCAATGAAAAAGTTGATCATCACTGCCATTCTATGCCTGAGCGCACTTTTCAGTGCCAAAGGTCAGACCGTATTCACATGCGAATCCCGCACTGAAGCCGACGTGAAAGTATATGTCACCAATTACCGGAACGAAGCTGACCTTGTCGTCTATAAATGCGACTACCGGAACGAGGCAAGCGGCAACAGAGGCCTCTGGTACTTCGTGGAATACCGCACCGAAGCCAAGAAGAAGATTTATTTCGTGAACTATCGCAACGAAGCTGATCTGGTCATCTATTTCACCCACTACCGCAACGAAGCCGGATGGCGCAACGAAAAGAAGGAGCACCTGATGGAGGAATAGGAAGAGAGGTCGTATAAAAATAAAAAAAGGCCTTACTTTCGATAAGGACCTTTTTAAATCGTTGAGTAATGACGCCTCACGCGCAAAAACTCACACTAACCACATAATTAATAACACTAAAACTAATAACCAACGAGCTGTATGTGGAAGAACTCCATCATCAACTCGATTGCAAAGTTACGGCTTTTTCGTTTCGGTGCAAATTATTTCTTACAATTATTAAGCACTATTTTCATAAACATTTTTAGAAGCATTGTAAATCAACGAATTAAAACGTAACTAAAATTTATTAAAATTTTAAGTGGGCTTCGAAAATTTGCTGTAAAACGTTTCCTGTCAGACTGCTGCAAAATTGTCAGTCCGTTCTGTCACCGGCATTGTTGGCGCATACTTTGTATATATGACTCAAGTTTCGTAAGTGCGAAATACCGCTTATAGAGCCCGAGAGGGCGAAAGTAAGTCACTTCCCCGAGGGGAGGGATTAAGGGTGAGGGTAACGTTTAAACAAAAAGAGCGTTGGCCTTACACTCTTCGAACGAGTGACGACACTCCAATTTGCACTAGTGTCCAGCACGTCCGACAACTTGCGAAACTTGTATATATAACTAAAAAATAACTCTAATATGGAAAACAAGGAAATGCCTGTCCTGCTTCTGACAGGATATCTCGGAAGTGGCAAGACTACGTTGGTGAACCGTATTCTCGAAAACAAGAAAGGAATCCGTTTCGCGGTCATTGTCAATGATATAGGAGAGGTCAACATTGACGCGTCCCTTATTCAGAAGGGCGGCGTGGTCGGTCAGAGTGACGACAGTCTGGTCGCGCTGCAGAACGGTTGCATCTGCTGCACATTGAAAACCGACCTGATGAATCAGCTGGTCGAAATCATGAAGATGGACAAGTTCGACTACATTGTCATTGAAGCCAGCGGAATCTGCGAACCGGAACCTATCGCGCAGACTATCTGTTCAATGAAGTCCATCGGGGGAGTGTACACGGAATTCGGCACACCGAAGCTGGACTGCATTGTAACCGTCGTGGATGCATTGAGGATGGCGGACGAATTCGCTTGCGGAGAACAGCTGGAACGCAAGGACCTGGGTGAAGAAGACATTGAAAACCTTATCATTCAGCAGATTGAGTTCTGCAACATCATTCTTCTGAACAAGGCTTCCGAAGTCAAGCCCGAGGCACTTGCCAAGATCAAGAAGATCATCCGTGAGATCCAGACCAAGGCGCAGATTATCGAGTGCGATTATGCCAATGTCGATATAGAGAAGTTGTTGGATACCAATGCTTTTGACTTCCGTCAGACCGAGGCTGGGGCAGGCTGGATCCGCGGTATCGAGAGCGATGTCCATGAGGAGGAACATCACCACGAGCATCATCACGAGCATGACGAAGACGAGCACTATCACGACCATGAGCATGACCATGACGAAAACCATGCCCACGACCATGAGCATGACCACGACCACGAAGGCCACCATCATCATGATCACGAAGGCGGCGAAGTCGAGGAATATGGCATCGGCACGTTCGTCTATTACCGCCGCCAGGCATTTGACCTGAACAAATTCGACTGGTTCGTGAACAAGCGGCTGCCGAAGAGTGTCATCAGGGCTAAAGGGCTCTGCTACTTCTCGGACAATACCGACATGTCATGTCTTTTCGAGCAGGCCGGAAAACAGATTATGCTGCGTGAGGCCGGACAATGGTATGCCACAGCGCCGGAAGAGGAACTTATCCGCATGATGCGTCAGGATCCGACTATCATGAAAGACTGGGATCCGCACTATGGCGACCGCATGCAGAAGATTGTCTTCATCGGCCAGAACATGGATAAAGAGCAGATCTGCAAGGATCTGGATACCTGCCTTGTCGAGGACTAACGTCCGTAACGAATATGAACTGCCCCGGGAAATGTAACAATTTCCGGGGCAGTGTCTATTACAGCCCCGCAAGCACGTGGTCTGCCTTGATCTTGTCAATGATGCTGCACACAACCTTGAAGATGCGGCTGTAATGGCAATAATTCGCCGGCGTGATGAAATTTACCCTGCCCTGGCGCAGAAGCTTCTCCGCAACCACCTGTTTCTCAGGCTTGTCAGGATTGTACACGGCGATCGAATGGCCGCCGAACATGCTGACGATTTTCATGCATGGCACATCGGTCTCTCCGTCGCCGACATATATCATCTGCGTGAACGGGATACGCTTCTTGTCCTCCGCCATGCTCTCATTCACCTCCTTGGTATCACGTGCGCTGAAAATGCCCTTGTTTATCTTGAAGATGAACTGCGTCTTGGCAGTGTAGTCGACCGCGATTCCCGGCCACTCCGCCTCGCCTTTCTGGTCATAGATGAAAGAACTGGCGAAAATATGCTTGAACTCCTTGGCTATCGGGCAGCCCTCGATAATCTCTTTCAGGCCGGAAGAATTGATGTAGTGCTCCACCTTCACTCCATGTGACCTGCCATATTCATTCACGAGGTCGAACCATCCCGTGACCCCGTCGAACAGCTTGATGTCCTTGCCGAATTTCTTGAACTCGCTGCGTTTCAGGCGGATGCCATTGTTTTTCGCCTCATCGAACATCAGCTTCATGTACGCAAGAATGTTGCTGGCATCCTGGCCGGCAGCGATGCCGTCGCTCATTTTCCAGAACTCCTCCGGCGTCTTGCCGATGGCCTGGATGAAACCGAATTCCTGCATGTTGCCGGGAGAAAGAGTCCCGTCAAAATCATAAATCAGAGCTACAATTGGCTTTCTTCTCATAGCTTTTGTGTAATCAATCGCTCTAATATAGCGAAAAGTTGTTAAATTTGCGAAAATTAGAATTTTATGGAACATTATTTTTCGCGACTTCAAAACGCAATTCGCCTATACTGGGGAAAACCTGCTTTAAGCAACTATAAAGGCGAAACATTTTCATACGGGCAACTCGCCACACAAATAGAAAGATTCCACATATTCTTCGAAGCCTGTGGCGTCAAGAAAGGAGAACGGATCGCAATCTGCGCTAAAAATACTGCCAGAATGGCCGTGTCCTTCCTTTCGGTCAATACCTACGAGACGGTGGTCGTGCCGATTCTCTCCGATTTCACACCGGACAGCGTGAACCACCTCGTCGACCACTCCGAGAGCGTCATCCTGTTCACTGACAATGATATATGGGCGAAGCTCGACATTTCCAAGATGCCGCTTCTGCGCGCCGTAGTCAGTGTCAATGACTTTACGCTTCTCTATGCCGCCGAAGAGTCCATCAGCAAGGCATTCGCATCCGTTCCGGAACTCTTCTCCGCGAAATACCCTATGGGATTCACCGGCGAAAACGTGAATTACAATACCGAAAACTGGGATGATCTCGACATCATCAACTACACCTCGGGAACGACCAGCGCCCCTAAAGGCGTGATGCTCACATACAAGGCCATCAGCGCGACCATCGACTTCGGTCAGAGGTACATTCCGTCATCCGACAAGTTCACGATGGTTTCAATGCTGCCGATGGCGCACATGTACGGCCTCGTGTACGAATTCCTGTACCCGCTCTGCAACGGTACATGCATCACCTTCCTCGGCAAGACACCTTCACCGTCATTGCTCCTTTCAGCGATGCACGACGTAAGACCGTATCTTCTCATCACGGTTCCTCTCGTCATGGAGAAGGTTTACAAGAGCGCCCTCAAGCCGGTTCTCGACAAACCTGTGATGAAAGTCCTTACGAAGATTCCTGGCATCAAATCATTGATATTCAAGAAAATCAGAGAGAAGCTCCTGACCGCCCTCGGCGGAAATCTCCAGATGATAATCATGGGTGGCGCACCTCTCAATCCGGAGGTTGAGAAATGGTTCAAGAAGATCGGACTTCCTTACACCGTGGGCTACGGCATGACCGAGGCGGCACCGCTTCTCGCTTACGAACCATGCACTTCGTATGTGCCCGGCTCATGCGGAAAAGCCGTGGATTGCGCTACGGTACGCATTGACTCCGATGACCCTCAGCACGTGGTCGGCGAAATCCAGGCGAAGGGAGCGAACATCTGTCTGGGATATTACAAAAATCCAGACGCGACCTCTGCCGCCTTCACCGCAGACGGTTTTCTGAAGACCGGTGACTTGGGAATCATTGACGCTCACGGCAATATCTTCATCAAGGGCCGCAGCAAGAGCATGATTCTCAGCGCAAACGGCCAGAATATCTACCCGGAGGAGGTCGAAGCCGTCGTGAACAACCAGGACTATGTAGTCGAGTCCGTCGTCGTCGACCGCGCAAGCAAGCTCGTGGCCCTCGTCTACCTCGACCATGACGCCATCCGCAAGGCCGGCCTCGATGACGAGACCATCGCCGACATTCCGGAAAATATCAGGATCAATGCCAATAAAGCATTGCCTTCCTACAGCCAGCTCCAGAAAGTCGAGGTAATGGACAAGCCGTTCGAGAAAACCCCTAAGATGAGCATCAAGCGCTTCATGTACAAATAGTTGTGTTCAGTGCAACGTATATGTTTTTTTCTGCATCTATAGATTGTTGCATATTGATGAGCTATGAAAAAATTGATTGTACTTGCACTTCTTGCATGCTTTTTCCATCAGAACGCAGATGCGTTCCGTCCACAGAAGCCATTTAAGGCGGATATCTCCTTTTCCTTTGCGGTAACGGGAGCTGTCAACGGCACCGCTTTCCAAGACCGTTTCTGTGAAGGCTATCTGTCGTATGATAATGACTTCTATCATGGCTATTCCCCTGATGTGGAGCATTTGTACGCTGAATATATTCAGTTGCAGGCTGCTGCTGACGGGATGCCGATGTTGTCCTTGAGGGCTGATTTCAAGGTCCGCGAATGGCTTTGTGTCGGTGTGGATCTGGCATACCAGCATATACAAGGTACTGTCTATAAGGGATTTGACCGCCATCCTGAACGGAAGGTGAAGGGTGACGTGTATTATGTGATGCCGGAAATACGCTTCGATTATTTCATGACCAGGCTTTCCACATTGTCTTCCTCTTGCAGTATCGGGCTCGGGATTTATGACGGATTCAAGAATAAAGTCTATGCGGATATCCAGTTGAGACCCATTACTTATTCGATCGGTACGGTGGTCTACGGTAAAGTCGGATTGACATTCGGTACCCTTGTGAATGGATTGGAATTTGGTGCAGGTGTAAGGTTCTAAAAGAGGTAATGCTATGAAAATTAAAGTGTTGATGGCGTTGGCCGTTTTGCCGCTTATGGCTTTCGAATGTTGCGATGACTTCGATACGTGGTCGGGTCGTTGCCAGCAGGGAAGTGAATTCACGCTTTACCCTCAGGACGTTCTCGATGAGGTGATAGGTGAATCGCTGATGTCGCTGAATTTTGTGCAGAGCGTCATTGATTCGCATGATGGAAATCCTTCTCTGGGCATGCACTCCGTCAAGGACAAGACAGGTTGGGTGTATCAGGTGGAAAACAGGATTGAAAAAAGCGATACCATCTGGTCTGATGCCAGAAGAAGAATGAGGATTCGCCGTTCGCAGCCTGGCAACAAATGGATTGTGACTCGAAAGGATGATTACGGTTACAATGATCAGAAGTATTCGTTTGAACTTAAGGCCGAACGCTGCGACAAGGATGTTGACGGTGCTCTCAAATATCCGTGGCTCGTCACTGTCGAAGGCAGCCGTTCTGAAGACTCGGATTATTCAATGACCTATTCAGTGCCGGCCCAGATGAAAGTCAGATGGGGTAACATGCTTACTTTCAGCAGCGAAGATATCATGCCGGAAGGCAAACTGCTCGTTTCTTTTTACAAGGAAGGCAAGAAAACCGACTGGATAACTGCTTGCTACGGAGCAGACGGCACCAGTTATGAGACTTCATTGAACAAGTAGAGACGATAACCCAGTCCATCATTGTCCTGGATTCTCGCCCGGAACGCGACTGACAATTTGTCACGATTGTCGCTATTGGAACGTTATTTGACCTTTTACAGACTGTCCGGTCAGCCGGGCGGTCTTTTGTATGCCGCCGCATTGACCGGATTGAAATTATCGATATTAAATAAAATAAATATTATGGCAGAGGTAAAAGGTAAAATCGGCGTCACCACGGAAAACATTTTCCCGGTGATCAAGCAATTCTTGTATTCGGACCATGAGATTTTCCTGAGGGAACTCGTGGCAAATGCTGTCGATGCTACGGAAAAGATAAAGGCATTGGCATCTTCCGGTGACTTCAAGGGCGTTCTGGGCGACCTGTTCGTGAAGATTGAACTTGATGAAGACAAGAAGATTCTCAGAATCATTGACCGCGGTATCGGTATGACCGAGGAGGAAGTCGACAAATACATAAACCAGATTGCATTCTCCTCAGCAGGCGAATTCCTGGAGAAATATAAGGACCAGATCGGCAATATCATCGGACATTTCGGACTGGGATTCTACTCCGCATTCATGGTTTCCAAGAAAGTGACCATCGAGACATTGTCATGGAAAGACGGTGCGAAACCGGTGATGTGGTCTTGCGACGGCAGCCCTGAATACGAGATGGGCGATTGCGGGAAGGCAGACAGAGGCACGACCATCACATTGTACCTTGACGATGATTCGGCAGAATATGCAACTAAGGGAAAAATCGAGCAGTTGCTGAACAAATACTGCAAGTTCATGCCGTTCCCTATCGTGTTCGGCAAGGAGCAGGAATGGAAAGACGGCAAATATGTCGACACGGATAAAGACAAGATTATCAATACAGTAGAGCCTTTGTGGACACGCAAGCCGGCTGACCTGAAGGAAGAAGACTATATGAACTTCTACAAGGCGTTGTACCCGACATACGAAGATCCGCTTTTCTATATCCATCTGAACGTGGACTATCCGTTCCACCTGACAGGTATCCTGTATTTCCCTAAAATCAATGACCGGATGACCGTCGAGAGGAACAAGATCCAGCTCTATTGTAACCAGATGTTCGTTACTGACCATGTCGACGACATCGTTCCGGACTTCCTGACGCTGCTCCATGGCGTTATCGACTCTCCGGACATTCCGCTGAACGTCTCCAGAAGCTACTTGCAGAGTGATTCCAATGTGAAGAAGATTTCAGGCTACATCACCAAGAAAGTGGCTGACAGACTGGAAGATATCTTTACCAATGAGCGTAAGGCCCTGGAGGAGAAATGGGATAATCTGAAGCTGTTCATCGAATATGGCATGCTCTCCGATGAGAAATTCTGTGAGAGGGCAATGAAGTTCGCCCTGCTGAAGAACACGGACGGCAAGTATTTCAGTTTCGATGAATACCGCAAGGCCATCGAGGCGGAGCAGACCGACAAGGACAAGAAGGTGGTATATCTGTATGCTACTGATACAGAGTCACAATACTCGTTCATCGAGGGTGCCAGGAACAAGGGCTACGATGTGCTCCTGATGGATTGCGAGCTGGATTCACACTATATCAGCCTGCTGGAGAGAAAATTTACGGATTGCAGGTTCTGCCGCGTGGATTCCGATGCCATCGACAATCTCATCCCTAAGGAAGACAGGACCAAACCGGAATTGTCCGAGACCGAGAAGAACGATCTTTCCGACCTGTTCAAGGCGGTGCTGCCTAAGGACTACGATTACTATGTGACGGCTGACAATCTCGGCAAGACCGGCGAGCCTATCCTCATAACACAGAATGAGTTCATGCGTCGTTACCGGGAGATGAGCAATATGGGCGGCGGTATGAATTTCTACGGCAAACTGCCTACCTCATACAATATTACCGTCAATGTCGAGAATCCTCTCATCTCACAGATTCTTGATGCGGAGAAAGCCCAGGTTAAGCCGCAGGAGGCCGTGGCAGATGCTGATCCGGAGATCGTAAAGGCCGGCGAGGCCAAGGATGCTACCGATGAGCAGAAGAAGGCTGCTGAGGATGCCAAGACTGCCGCACGTGAGGCCAAAGATGCCGCTTATTCTGTGCACAAGGCTGATATCGAGGCATTTGCAGCGCAGAATGAAGCCCTCCAGCAGATTGCCGACCTGGCCCTTCTCGCCAACGGACTCCTGAAAGGCAAGGCATTGAGCGACTTCATTGCCCGCAGCCAGAAGGTCGTCAGCGACGCTTATCTGAAATAAGAGATAGCATTATTCCTGTGGGTCAGAGCCCACAGGAAAAGCCTGTGGTTAAATATTATAGCGGTATGACAACACCAGCCTGCAAAGAAAACAAGGTATCGTACCACGTGGTATAAGACTTGACAAGAACATTGCCGCTTCGGGACTTCCATGAATACGGGACGAGAGACATCCGCGGTTCTAGGAAGAGACCGAAATGCGGGGCAAGATTGAAACGGAATTGGATTCCTCCGGTGAGCCCGAGATAGAGCCTCCGTATGGTATATCCGTCATCCGGCTTCCAAATCAGACCCGCTTCGGGACCGAGAAAAACCGGCATTGAAAATACCTGACTGCTACGCCTGCGCCAGTAGAGAGTTTCGAACATGAGCTCCTCCCTGACGCCGGCGTAGTGGCATTTCAGCTGCCTGCCGTCATTGAACCCCTTCCAGATGTCGCCGCCGTAAAAGCCTGACAATCTGAGAGAAAATGGTCCTGAAAGCAGACGCGTGTATGAAATGTTGACACTCTCGCGCGCCGAAGGGAAGTAGCCGACGGTCTCGCCGGTGATGTCGGCAAGCTGGAACTGGATTCCGCCCGAAAATGAAATTGACGCATCACGGACGAACCAGGCCCCGAAACTTTCCGGAGCGGCTGTCGTATGCCTGTTGAAATATTTGTGCACCCCGAAATTGAACCCGTAGCCGAGGTGGCATCGGTCGGGGGATGAAGTGCCGTCCATCCTGTCGTTTCCCAGCATCAGTCTTGGCGTGAAGAACAAGTCCGTCTCATGGGCTATGCGAGCGCGGAAATCAATGCCGAAATTCACCATGAGTGCAGCGGAATAAGTGCCGGAAGTCCTTACAAGACCCGCTTCGGCGCCCTCTATGCTGGAAATGTTGAAAACTCTGGAAGGGGAGTAGCCGAAGAAATAGGAAGTCCAGTCGAAATGATGCGACGCGCCGACACCGGCCCTCCAGACACGCACCCCGTCAGCACTGCGCCTGAACTCGGAAAAAGTCCCGTCGATGCTCACGGCGTTCAGCGGGGTGAACATCTTTCCCACGGAAAATGAAACGCAAGGCCCTGAGGAATAGCCGGATATGGAATTACGGAACAGTCCGCAGGTCCCGATGCCGCCCCGGATGAAAGTGTTGTCCATGAAAGTATCGGCCACAAATGCTTCATTCTGAGGACGATACCGTTTCTGCATGCTGTATTCCAATGCATTGAAACTGGTCGTGTCTATCTCCTGCGCCGACTGCGCCGACATGGCAAGCGGCAGGAGAAACAGCGCCGTCGCTGCGAAAATGATTCTATTCCCCGTTCTCATATCTGTCTCGTGCACTTTTCATTATGGTCTCGACAATATCCCCGTCGCCTGCGGCAATGTCGATGTACGACGGATCCTTATGGAAGCACGCCACTAGGTAGTCCTCCGACGCCATATCATCCATAAAATCCTGGGTACGGGCACCTTTGCGCCCATAAATCACCGCCCAGAGGTAGTCTGTCAATGCCGAATCGACCGGCAGCGCCGACATGGCTTCCTCCGCCAGCGAGTCATAAGTCTTCGTGTTCATCGCAAGACAAAGCACGACCTTGTTCAGCGGCGAACTTTCTGAAACCGTCTCGAAAACCTCTCTGGCACGTCTGCGCTGCTCCGGAGTGTTTCCGCCCTTGTAATAACCGCCGAGACAGAGGGCATAGGCCCGGACAAGACGGTTCCTGTCATTGTCAGGAAGAATGTTCGTGAGCTGACCCGCCTTACGGAAATTGTTGGTCATCACGTACATGATCATCTGGTTCGCGACGACCGCCTCCGGATTCACGATTTCATACCCGTTTCCGTTCATTCGCATCAGGTGATAATTCACCACAGGAGTCTGAAGGTCAATGAAATTGCGCAGAATAGTCGTGTCTGCCACGCCGCGGGCGATATATGATGCCGCCAGCGAATTCGCCGCCAGGATCCATGGACGTCCGTTCGCTTCGATGGACTCGTCGTAGGCCCGTTTATATAGCTTTTCCAGTTCTTCCGGCTCCTTGACCAGCTGAAACAGATGCCAATACTCATACAGCGCGAATTTCTTGCGTCCGCTCCGGTAATCCTCATCATTGCGGTAGCGCTCCAGAATTTCTTCCGGCGTCAATTCCCTGAAAATCTCGTAGCCGTACTGGTAGCGGACCGAACGCAGCCGCGGAAGATAATTCACGATAAGGCTGCGGTAGTAAGGCAATGCGCGGATTTTCCCCCATTGCCGGTCCGGTGTCCCGGGATTGTTCGAGACAATGTCCCTGATGGCTTTCGCTTCCACCGTCAGCGAGTCGGCTTCCAATAGTTCAGCGACCGCGGTCCAGGGCGCCACGGTAGCCGTAGTGGTCATGTAAACTCTGTCACGCACATTCTTCGGCAGCACCGAAACTATCTGGTTCAGAGCGTATTCCATTCGTTTTTTCGCAAGGTTCATGTTTCCGGCGTAAGGTCCGTCCGGGGAGGCCGTACCTGTAATGTGAAACTCCTTCAACTGTGAGCCCTCGCCATGTATAATGTCCAGCAGCACGGATTTTACAGAGTCGATCTGCCGGCGGCCCTCCTCGTCATCGGCTGCAAGCTGCGCCTTCCCCACCATGAAATTCAATGACATGTTGCCCGCCGTGTTACGTTTCTCCCTTTTTGCACGTTCACGATATTGTTCAGGATCAAGCATATACGGCTCCATTGAATATTCGAGAAAACGGAGCGGACGTCTCAGGCGCGACGATGCCAGAAAATACTCCTTCTTGAAGTAGGGGAGATTGTAGTCCTCCAGCTGGATGATGCCCTTCACCTGATAGTTTTTGCCAGGATTTTCCAGATAGATGGTATCTGCCCAGTTCACGATTTGTGCGGCAGAAGTGAGAGTGTCAGGTGAAAGCCATCTGTTGAGCGGGTCATTGTCAGCATTGTAATTCATCCTGCGCAGCTGGGTGACGCGATACTCCTGGCCGTCCATGACGGTCGGCTTCAGGTAGCGCAAGGTGTCCTTGGTCACGCCGTCTATCAATATCGGCTGGACGATCATCCTCGCATTGGTCTTGCCGCTGTTTTCCGGCAGGGCGATGGTGCTTCTCGCCTTCAGCCAGTTGCCCTCGATATCTCCTTGAGGGTCAAGCACTCCGACCTGGTCGCGCACCGCGGTTATGGTACTGGTGCGGATGTAGTTGCCCATCTCGATTTTCACATTGATTTCGAGCCGGTAGTTCACTTTCTCCAGCACGGCCGGCTTCATGTCCGCCTTGAAAATCAGCGCTCCGGTCTCCGGAATGGTGATTTCGTAATAGCCGTTGTCGTCGGGAAATGCCTGTGCGTCAGGGGCCACGAACGTGTTTTCATCTCCGTCCATCTGCTTCTTCACATCCTCCGCCTGCGCGACGGTATTGAATCCATAGACACTCACCGACACCTGTTTCAGGTCAATCGGTTTCCCCGTGGTCTTGTCGACTATATGCCCGGTGACACGCTTCATCTCCTGCGCCCCGAGCGGCAGCGCAAAAAGTTGAAGTGCCAGTAGCAATATGGTTAGGCATTGTCTCATCTATCTTATTATGTATATGAAAGTTACGCCGAGATTCATCGGCATCAGCTTATAGCCTTTCGAGTTGTGGGTGTCGCCGTCCAAGTCACCGAAATCGTCGTAACGGCTGGCGCGTCGCTGTCCGAATCCGACCACTCCGAGGCCGCCCGAAAACTCCAGCCCCCAGCGCTGTCCCAGCGAAAGCACGTACCCGCCGGTCAGACCTACGCCTCCGGCAATGCCCTTGTAGCTCCGGTAGCCGATGGTCATGTCATACTTGGTGAACAATCCCGCAATGCCCAGAAATTCCCTCACGAGAGGCCTGCCGCCCAGCCACCACCTGAATTGAGGCTGCGCCGCAATAAGTTTCGAGTCAATGCCATAAGGTTTCCAATGCCCGAAGACATCTAGCGACAGCGAACTGTGCTCGCCGGTCACCATTTCCAACCCCAGGTCAGGAGTCAGCAGGATGTCGTTCAATGCATTGGAACGTATGGCAATTTGTTGTGCATCAGCACGTTGCCCGAAGCCTATCATGACTCCGAGCAACACGGCGGATGCTATCAGATATTTTTTCAACTGTCCCAATGTCAGATTTCTTTGCCCGGGGTAGGATTGGTTCCGGGTATCCATTCCGTCAGTCCGGTCTCCACGATGGTGATTTCCTGAGGATTGTTGATTGTTACAGTGAAATAGTAGATGTAGCCGGCATCGTATTTCGTGCGGCCGTCAGTGCTTCCGAGCGGAATTTCGACAGTGCTCTTGTTGGCGCCGTCTACAGTGAGCGTGATGGCTGACGTGTAATTCCTTGCCGGCATCGCCAAGATAGTGCAGAGGTCTGATTCCTTGGTTGTAGGAGCCACGTCGAGGTCTGTGAAACCGATGCTTCCGCCATCTTCACTGCCGGTAAGCACACCTGACTGCTCTCCCTTGCTGTCCGCGATACAGAGTGATGCCGTGGAAGACGTGTTGGTAATCTGCATTCCGGTCACCTTTACATCATAATTCTCGATATCATTGTCCTTTCCCACTATGCGGAACACGAGCGCCGTCAGGAGGTGGCGGTACTGGAGCTTCGGATAGTATTGGGAATCGACGCCGTCGAGTTTTACGGCGCGGCAATAAGCTGCGTTGTAGCCTGTTAAGCCATTGTAGTCCTCGGCTACGGAACTGGCCCAGAGGATGTCCGTGTTGCCGAGCTTGTAGGTGAGGCGGTATGCACCGTCATTGACAGCGGCAGTCTGCCCATCGGAATTCTTGTACGGATAGTAGCTGTAGAACGAGTATGCGTACTTGTTTCCGAACGGGTAGTAAATCTTCGGCGAGAAGATCACCGCGCCTGTGGAAGTGGTCGTAACTCCCAGATTGTCAATGAGTATGGAGCCGTCGAGGTCGGTGCTCCATGTGACAGGAGTCGCGTCGCTCTGCTTTTCGGCCACACCGACTACGCCCACGTCGAGGGTGTTCATCACGCTTCCGGTGACGAGTCCGTTCTGTATGGCTTTGGTGGTGGCGTCAATGTTGGTCGCGGAGCCGAAAAGCACGGGAACCTGACGGCTTTCGTCATGAATCCATGCGTTCTCGTCCTCAGGACCTTGCTTGCCGCAGCCCGCGAAAGCGATCACCGCCAATGCTATTGTATAAATGTGTTTTCTCATAATTAATTACTACAAATCCGGATCGATAGTGGTAGAACCGCCATCTTTCCAATCCTCAAGTTCAGCAGTAATCTTGACCTCTTCGAGACCGTAGATGACAATTTTGATCTTGTAAGAATAGCCTGCCTCGAATTTGGTCGCGCCCTCCGGAGCGTTTTCGATATTGGCAATGTTCAAGGTCCATTCCTGCGGGGCAATCTCTGTGCTCACGCCATCCTGACGGGTGCTTACATAAATCTTATAGCTTTCCTCGCCAGGGATTACCATAACGCTCTCACCGATAGCCTTGTAGTTGGTCTTTCCTGCTACGTAAGCGTCTGGTTTCACCTCTGTGAGAGCCTGGATGCCGTTGCCGCCTTTTTCCTGGAGAGCGAGCCTTGCTGTCTCTTCAACGACATCAGTAATGCCGGTATTTGCGCCCACCACGGTGAGATTGCCCTTGAATTTGGATTCTACTCCGATGCCTGTAACAAAGATATTGCTGCCTGCTTCTGAACCTGCCACGATTTCGAAAGTGAATCTTGCAAGCTGGTGTTTGAACAGGAGGTTAGGCTGTACACCGCGACGTGCGGCGAATGCGCTGTATGCCTTGTCCACGCTTACCTCGTCAGTCTTGCCGACTGCGTCAATGTCAGTTTTCTGGTCAGCTTTTGCAAGCATAAGGTCCTGTGAACCATTGATTTCGAATGGAACTGCTACGGAAGCGGCAGTCTTCACAGGCTCTCCGGTAGCGGCATCGTCAATGTGATATCCGTAGAAATCGTAATTCTTTCCGGTAACATAGTAGAACGGCTCATTGTCGTAAGCCGGATTGATGACTGCGATTGCTCCCTTGTTGCCGTCAGCCGGTGCGGTAGCGCTTACATTGTCAATGAATGCAGCCTGGGTGAAATCGGTGACGGTCCTGTCATAGCCGTAGATTTTCAGTTCCTGGCTGTTCCAGGCCTTGTCTACTGCGCCCACGGATTTCACCTGGAGTTTCGGTGATGCTGCAGAGAAGAGTACCGGGACAGGCTTCCCGTCTTCAAGCGGATCCGTAATTTCCGGAGTAGTGGTCTGTCCGTTTTTCGTGCAGGATGCCAACGCTACGATGGCAGCAGCCGCGAATAATTGATACTTTTTCATAAACGTTTGATTTTAAAGTTGTTATATTATTTCAATTTATCTTCTTCGTCCAATATTATGCTTCCTCCCGTGCCCCATGGCTCGACTTCCACATTCGGTCTGATGTCCATCATTCCGTAAATCGAAAGTCTCACCACATATTGGCTTCCTGCCTGGAATCCGGATGCGGAACGGATGGTGAAAGAGGACTTGGTATGATATGTCTGCCCCTTCACTTCTTTCATTTCCATGTTCACCTCATATTCCGTGTCAGGCGCCACCAGCAGTGACCCGCCGACCTGGACATGAGGCCGTTCGTAAAGCACGTCCGTAAAATCTCCCTGATAATCAGTATGATATGTGTCTTGTTTCAATGCACTGCCGTCCCGTTCCCTCAGGCTGAGTTCTCTGTAATTCTTGTCAGATGAGAAGTCCACACCCAGTTTCGATTCGTCGCGGCTCACGACCGTGAATGTCCCGGATGTCTTGGATTTCACTGTTATGGAATTCACCATTACGGTGTTGGAGCCGTCGGATGCCGGATAAATCTCGAATCTCAGACGAGTCAGATGGTGGACGAATTCCAGCCGCGGATTGATGTTCCTTCTGGCTGTATATGAACTGAATGCGTATTTCCGTATGAGTGATTTTTCCGTTTCGGAATACAATGTCCCCTTGAAGACGTCGTCCTTCAGCGGCGCCTTTCCGGTCATCAGGTCCATGCTTCCGTCTATCGAGACCGGCAATGTTATCTTGTCCTTGCTGCGTTGTACGGCTGTCTGCGAAATATCCAGATTATCAATGTAATACGCATAGAAATCATAGATTTCGCGGCCATTCGGATAATACACTTCCTTGTCCGAATCCGCCCATGTCAGGTAGCCGTCGGAACCGTCATAATAAGCCTTCCTTCCTGCCGTCCATCTGGAATTGTCCACGGAAGCATCTATCAGACAGCCGTTTCCGGAAACAGCGGTGCTTGCGAATGATGAACCGTCGCGGTTGAAAGCATACACATATATATTGACATCGGCCCATTGCCTGCCGTCGGCATCATCCACAGCTCCGCTGCCCCTGGTATATGACAGGCCCGAATTGCCGACGCCGACCAGGACAGGCACGGGCTCCCCGCCGCCGAAATCGTCGAAATCGCCGTCCGTCACACCGCGCCAGGAGTTCTGGCAGGATGCGAAAATTACCAACAATGCCGATATGAGCCGTAATTTTTTCAATTCTTATACTTCAATGTCAATGTAACCGCTGTCAAACCAATCTTTTACGCCGTCGTTCCCGCCTTCGCTGCTGAAACTGTCTGCGCCTATTGTCAATGCTTCCGACAATTCCAGCCGGGCTTCTTTTTTGGCAATGCGCCGTCCGTCCGACCCGGGCACGGATTCCATCAGTGATGCGGAAGTTATCTTGTTCCCAATATTGATTGCGGGGTATAATACCTTGGTTACGCCATCTTTTCTGGCAGTGATGTTCAGTCGGAGGATTCCCGGACCGGTGCGCAGGCTGCTGTTCGCTGACGGAAGGATTCCAGGAACCGCTGCCGTGCCTTCGTAGCCATAGGAGGATTTTTTCAATGCGAAGATGACTCTTGCCAAATCATTTTTCTCCACTTCTCCAGTGAGAAGCGAGAAAGTCGCCGGAACGCCTGACAGTTCGGCAGTTACGGATATGATGCTGACTCCGTTTTCCGGCACCAGCTTTACTGCAAATGTGAGTTTCTGCTGCAGCGGCTCCATGAAGAAGCGGAAAGTGTTTTCCCTCGTGTCGGAAATATCGTCTTTGCGTGAGGCTGCCCAGACTGGTCCTGGCGTACGTATGAAACGGTAAGCTGAGTTGAAGTCAATTTTCGAATCGCCCCTCATGGCTGTCAGTTCTTCTTTCGGCAAGTCCTTCACCGTCGCCTTGAAATCTCTTACCGAAATGGTCTTGTCCTTCATGAAGCGCTGTGCGCCTGAAAGTGTGTAATTGTCTTTGTCACAATGATATGCCAGCATTACATAGTGACCATATTCCGCATATTCGCGGTGGGTGACCACGGTGTCGTCCTTTTCTATGGTGTAAGGCAGGAATGCCCCTTTGGAGTCCGTTTCGTATGAATATTTCAGGATGTCCGAGACCTTGTTCATGGCGATGTATACCGAATCGGGGAGTGCCGTACCTGAAATCTTGTCCCAAGCAATGTCAAATCCGATCTCGGCTTCATCCGAGGTGTCGTCAGCGGTTTTCAAATCCAGTCTGACGCAGGATTGCGTCGTCATTGCGAAGAAAAAGAGCATTGCCGCAATGAGGTCTGTCATAATTCGTTTCATCCGGCTACCTCCTGTTCTTTTTCTGTTTTCTTCTCTGCTTTCTTCGCCGCCTTCTTCTCTGCTTTCCTTTCGGCCTTCACTTCCGCTTTCTTCGCCGCTTTCCTTTCCGCTATCTTTTCGGCCTTCTGCTCGGCTGCAAGCCTCTTGGCCTCTTCCGCCTCCTGCTTCAGAATCAGTTTCTGCGAGTCGACTTTCTTGTATTTCTCCTTGATGGACAATGTCCTGAATACGAAGCAAGCTTTGACCTCCGAGAGTACAGGGAACGGGCACAGATGCCATCCCTTGGATTTGCCCTGCGCTTCGATGTAATCCGTATTGCTGCGGTTCATCGTGTATCCGTCATAGGATGTCACAGCGAGTCCGGCAGCCACGCCGAGTTCGAAGTCAATGGCGAAATGCCTGTATGTATAAAGCGGAAAGTCATATCCGAACAATGCTCCTGCTCCGAAAAGCGGTCCTTGGATGCCATATTTGCCCGGTTTGATGGAGTATGTGCCGCCGCTTGCGTAGCCTCCCAGGAAGAATGCCCTCTCCCTTGTCGGCTTTGCGTTCCCTTCTTTCGGCTTCATCCTGAACCATTTACGGAATTCCGGGCGTATTTCGAACATGTTGAAGACCAATGTCGGCGGTACGCTGTGCCATGTATCCCAATTGTATTTGGCAGTGAGTCCCAGCGACCAGCGGTTGTATGGTGACGAAGAAACGTCGAATTCTACATTGAAGTTAGGTACGGTGCAGAGCAGTTCCAATGCATTGACCCTGAAGCTCCAGCGGTCGATGCCCGTGATTCGGTCAGAGACTTTCGCGGCAGCGCTTTTGGCTTTGGTCGTGGTTGTGGCTTTTGTTTTGGCTGCGGTTACGTTTGTGGTTGCGCTCGCGGTTACGCCAGAGCCCGAACGCCCTGACCCATCATTTTGGGCCAAAAGAACGCGCGTAGAGAAAAACATGGCCAATGTGACCACGATGTATATCTCTGCCTTTTTCACTTAACTGTTCTAAACAATCATCCCAGTTTAGACACAACCCACCCCATATGGTTTAGAAATCTCCTGAAAAATTTCCAAACTATAGGCAAGTCTCTCAAAACATCTTTCTATTCTATCTCGCAAATACTCAAAGTTGTCAAGTTTGCCGAACACCATTGCAAATTCGAGGGTTGTCACCCGTTCGAAGTTTTCAGGCCCAACGCTCTTTCTTTTTGTATACGTTACCCTCACTCTCTCCCTCTCCTTCACCTTTACCCTCACCCTCTCCCTAAATCCCTGGTCTCAGGGAAGGGACTTGCCCTCGCCCTCTCAGGCTCTACCAGCGGTGTTTCTCACTTGCGAAACTTGTGCATCTTCTATTTCGCAAAGTTAACATTTTTTCGTTTTTGCCAAATAGGCGGCGCCAAATAGTCCTGATTCTAATTCGGAAACCGTAGAGGGTAGTACTTTTAATTGAACAAGTTGGCAGGCTATGATTTCTATAACTGATTGATTAACTGTGCTTTGCGGAAATTAGCCCATGCCAGGTCTCATGAAAAAACATGGGACTTGGCACGCTCGGTTGGCCGAGTGGGATGCTGTAACTAACAGATAATCAGCTAATAAGCATGAAACCCGTGACTCTGGCGGCCTGCCAACTCGTTCAGTTTTTTTGCCGCGTCCTGCCGGTCTTGGTATAACCACCGGAGACGTTTCCAATTTTTTGGTAGTCACGGAGACGTTTGCCGATTAGAGCGGCGCTACTCCTTGGCTCGCTCGTGAGAGGTAAGCGTCTCAGGAGTTACGTCTTGCTGCGCGTTTGTACGTTCCGTACTTTTGTCGGGACGCGGCCACGCACTGATTTGTAACTTGTTGATAATCAGACATATTTCTATTCATGGCGTGGAAATGCCGACTTTTTTCGGCTACGTTTCCACGCTATCTTTTATAACTGACTGATAATCAATGGTTCTAAAAACGAAGCGTGGCTGCGTCCCGCCGGTGTAAACCTGGAGACGCATACGGTGTAAACCTGGAGACGCTTACCGCGTCCCGCCGGCGTTACTCCTTGATTTTAGAGTCTATGATGATGGTGACAGGGCCGTCATTGATCAGGGCGCATTGCATGTCGGCGCCGAAAACACCTTTCTGGACGGGGCGGCCGGCGATTTCTGCCAGTCTGGCGCAGTATTTTTCATATAGGGGAACTGCCAGGTCGTGGCCGGCGGCACGTATGTATGAGGGCCTGTTGCCCTTTTTGGTGGAGGCGGTGAGCGTGAATTGTGACACGGCCAGCAATGCGCCGTCCACGCTTGTCACGTTGAGGTTCATCACCCCGTTCTCGTCATCGAAGATACGCATGCCTGCGGTCTTCTGGGCTAGCCATTCCATATCTGCTTCTGTATCACCGTTTTCCACGCCCACCAGTATGAAAAGTCCCTTCCCGATGCTGCTTACCACTTCTCCGCCAATGCTTACTGACGCTTCCTTGACCCTCTGTATTACTAGTCTCATGTTTATTCGATTTCTATCCAAATTTCGCAAGTTATCTCACTTGCTGAGTTTTCGCTAAAATTTGAGGTCCGTCACTTGGCCTGATGCTGTAAACCCCACGCACTTTAATTTGTATACGTTACCCTCACCCTAAATCCCTCCCCTCGGGGAAGGGACTTACCCTCGCCCTCGCGGGCTCTAAAAGTCGAATCTATTTTATTTCGATTTTCTCTATCCTCACCTGGAAGGTACCTGACGGGGCATTGACCTCTGCGATTTCCCCTAGCTTCTTGCCCATCAGTGCCATGCCTATCGGCGATTTGCACGAAATCTTGCCGTTCTGGAGGTCCATTTCGTGGGGACTCACGACGGTGTAAGTCATTCTGACATTCGTCGCGAGATTCGTGAATTCCACTTTGCTGAGCAGTGAAATCCTGTCCTTCGGCAATGCTTTCGTGTCGATGATTCTCGAATAATCCAGCACCTTCTGCAGAAAACGAATCCTGCTGATGGCCTTCGCCTGGGCACGTCTTGCAGCGCGATATTCGAAGTTTTCGCTTAAATCGCCCTGTGCACGAGCCTCCGCCAGAGCATCCTTGATGCGAGGATACTCTTCATTTATGAGAAAATTTATTTCCGCGACTATTTCGTCGTAACGTTCCTTTGACAGATATTCCATATTTCCTACTTCCTTCCCCGATATCCCTACTTCCTCCCGCACTCGCGTACAAGCCCATGTATGTACTCCGTAATATCATCATTAATAAGCGATTCCAGCGTCGGCTTCATCCTGAATCTCCAGTAGAACGGCGAAATCGCAGGGATATTGATCCTCTCCTTTTCGGGATCTGCCAGGCAGAGCTCAGGTTTGAGCGAGAGATAATCCTGAAGCGGCAGGATTGCCAGCATTGATGCTGACTGGAGATGCATCATGATGATGCTGCGGGAAATTTCCGGAGTGCAGTCGGCAGGAGCCTCGCCCTGTCTTCCCAGAACCTGGTTCCAGAAACGCTGCGTCACACCGCGGTCCTCTCTCCACCATGCTCTGAGCGGACTCATGTCATGTGTGGAAGTCGCACATACTGAGAGATATGGATAGTGCCATGTGTCGGCAAATTCACTGTGGGGGTCTTTCGGCATACGCTGGATTTCCAATGAAAGGATGCGCAGCTCCTTCATCACGTCAGGAACGCAATCCGGAATCATGCCCAGGTCTTCGCCGCAGGTCAGCATACGCGTGCTGGCTAGAAGGTCAGGCAGCTTGCGGAGTGCGGAATCACGCCAGAAAGCATTGTGCCTTCTATAGAAGAAATCGTCATGCAGCCTGTTGAAGGCATCTTTCTGCCAGTCAGGGAGATTGCGGTAGTGCTCTGTATTCTGCGCTCCGATGCGAGGATGCCAATACCCGGGCTTGCGCGGATCTTCCAGGAAAAGCGTGTCCACACCATCGGAGGTGTACCATCCGGAATTGATGTCGAAACCATTGTCAGCCAATTCTTTGGCACTATACGGCAGCGCAGGGAAGAAATGTCCCAGCAGACCGCTCTTCGCATTCGCCGGAATCTCCCAAATCCTGAAAAATCCGAGTATATGGTCAATGCGGAAGAAGTCGAAGTACTGCTCCATGTTCTTCAGCCTGGCTTTCCACCATGCAAAATTATCCTCCTCCATCTTGTCCCAGTTATAGGTAGGGAATCCCCACATCTGGCCGTCGGCGGAGAATGGGTCAGGTGGTGCGCCCGCCTGTGAATTCATGTTGAACTGTGACGGGTTCTGCCATGCGTCCACGCTGGTCCTGCTGACACCGATTGGGAGGTCGCCCTTGAAAGCGACGCCACGTTTCCTCGCATAATCCCTGGCCTCCACCAGCTGCTTGTGCAGATGGAACTGTACGAATGACTGATAATCAGCTTCTTCCCTGTTTTCTGCCAATACCGCAGCTGCTTTCTTGGCACTGTATGTGGCGTATTTGCCCCATTTGGTGGAATCGCCGGTTCCGGTCTTGTGCAATAGGATTCTGAAAGCGCAGTAGGCATCCAGCCATCCGGCATTGTCCTTCAGGAATTCCTTATATTCGGACGAGCCGCTGACCTTCTCCCATGTGGAAGAGAAAGCCTTGCGCATCAGCCTGTTTTTCTCCTGGTTCACTCTTTCGTAGTCAATCTCCGCAAGTGCTTCAAGCTCAGCTTTCAATGCCTTGTATTTGGCATCCCTGCGTACACCTGCGTCCGGAAGATACACGAACTGCGGGTGCAATGCATATATGGAATTGGCACTGTATGGATATGAATCTTTCCATGAACCCGTCATGGTGGTGTCATTGACCGGAAGCAGCTGTATTACACGCTGTCCGGTAGCCGCCACCCAGTCCGCAAGTTTCTTCAGGTCATGGAAGTCGCCGATACCGAAACTGTCTTCCGTCCTCAATGAAAAGACGGGGACTGCCGTACCCGCGCATTTCCATCCGCTGCGGTACATCTCCTGCGGAGTCACATCAGCATTGACCCTGAACTTGGCGTCGTCCTGATTGATGCTGAATACCTTGTCGGCGAATGCCGAGGTGTAGAACGGCGCATCTGCCGGCGTGTCGGCCCATCGGTCATTTACCTCCACCGTTCCTGCTTTTCCTGCAGGCACGACATGGTCCCTCCATTCGCGGCGGAGCCGTCTGCCGTCCTTCCAGCATTCATAATGATATTCCGTTCCGGCCTTTATCTTGCTGCCGTCAATGTCGATTTCCCAGACACCGCCCGGAAGGTATTGCATGTCAGCTCTTTCCTCGCCGAATACGAATTTGATTTCCTCTCCCCAGGAAGTCAGATATGTGATTTTGAATTTTCGTGTCATGTCGTTTGGCTTTGTGGTTTTCCGACCGTAAAATTACATACAATTAACAATATCCGAAAATGACATGTCCGGATTTTCGGATGAAAGGCGTTTTTTCCGAGATGAACCGCTGATTCTCAGCACGAAGTGTTCTCCATCCATTGGAGGAAATCATCGGAGCGGGAACGGCTGACAAGGATTTCGAAACTGCATTGCGGCTTGGCATTGATGCGTAGTCTGCCGCCTTGCAGTTTTATTATGCTCTGGACTGAGGCTGAGGAAATTATGCAGCCGCGGGAGATTCTGAAGAAACGTGAGGGGTCCAGCTGTGAGGACAGGATGTCCAGGGACTGGTCCATGACGTATTTGGAACCGTCGGAGGTGAACATCCATGTGACCTTGTCTTCTGAAAGGAAGTATGCGATATCATTGACGGAAACAGGGAGAATCTTGTCGTTCAGGCGGACCATGAATTTCTGGCGGTAGCCGGTCTGATTCTGGTTTCCTGCGAGTGACGAGAGGAGCGCGGACATGTCGGTGACGCCGGCGGAATTGCGGCAGCGCTGCACGGCCCTGTCCAGGTCTTCTTTTTCAATCGGCTTGAGAAGGTAGTCGACGCTGTTCACTTCGAATGCTTTCACGGCATAGCTGTCATACGCCGTGGTCATCACTATCTTGGCATCCACGTTTATCTGACGGAAAATGCTGAAGCAGTCGCCGTCGGAAAGCTCCACATCCATGAAAATGATATCCGGATTGTGGGATTTCAGCCATTCGACAGTGCCGCTGACGGAACTTGTCATGCCGACAATTTCCAGGTCAGGGTAATATTTCTGCAATGTGCGGCTCAGATTGGCCTGTGCCATCGGCTCGTCTTCTACTATCAAAACTTTCATTGTCATATCTTCATGTGGTTTTCGGGGCCGGCAGGAGAGGCAGCGATACGGAGTATGTGTCTCCGTTGTCGTTTACCTCTATGTCCTTGCCTGACAGGTCGATATATTGCTGGCGTATGTAGTTGAGGCCGACTTTCGTGGACTCTTCCGACGCCGTCATCTTAGGTGACTTGTTGTTCGTGACGACTATCATGCCGTCGTGTACGCTTATGGTTATCAGAAGCGGGTTCTCTTGCGATACTCGGTTGTGCTTCATGGCATTTTCCAGGAGCATCTGGATGGAACATGGCACGACGCGGCACGACATGAACTGCTCCGGGACATCGGCATTGACTTCAAATCCGGAGGAGAAGCGGACTTTCAGCAGGTCGGCATACATTCCGGTGAATGCCAGTTCGTCCCGCAGGTTGATTAGCTCCAGCACGCCGTTTTTCAACATATATCTGTAGACGCCCGCCAGTTTGTGTACGAAAGTGCTCGCGTCCTCGTTCTTGTTTTCGCAGATGAGACAGTCCAGGATGTTCAATGAATTGAACAGGAAATGCGGATTCACCTGCTGCTTCAGCTTCAGGTATTCGAACTGTGCCTTGTGGCGTTTCATCTTCTCTGCCTTCACGTCCTGATGCGTAACCCATACATAATCAGCCATATATGTCAATGCGTAGAACAGCATTTCCGCAATGAAGACCACTACGGCGGTCTCGGCTATGTTATGGAATGACGGAAGCGGATGTATCGAGAACGGGATGCCGCAGCTGACCGCAAGCGTGGAACCGAGTATGGCCAGGATCTGGAAGCATATGAGCGCGGACCAACGGGCGTATGACGGCTTCCCTGACAGCCGCATCCTGGCGAACCTTACATATAATATATTAAGGCAAAGCAGAATGATGCAGACAGGGATGTTGTACAGCAGCTTGATCATGTTCCTGTACAATCAGCCGTCCGAGATGATGTTCATGTCGCTGAACGCGATGATGGCGAGCCTGAAAAGAAAGATGGTGCAGACTACGGCTATCAGCCATCTCATGCGGGACATGCGCGTAGTGCCGGATAACAGGTGCAGCCGCCTGAGAATGTTGCCGATCAATATGGTTCCCCAGCCCAGCAATTCCGTCGTGAATGCCGTGGAACATCAATCCGTGTTGAAAAACATGCCTATCAGATTCGCGCCGGCGGTGCCGAGCAGGTAGCCCGTCACGTTTATGACAATGACTATTCCGGCGGTGAATTCCAGGTTCAGGTTCTTCTTGAGACAGACCAGGATTATCATCGCCATCGTGAGGATGGTGAGGAACAATTCATCGCCTATGCCCGCTTCGAAGCAGGCTATCGTGACTGCCGCATGAAGTGCCGCGAATATGTGTACAATGCCTGACGGCTTCATGATTCGTTTTCTCATATTGTCGTAAAGGTATGAAAAAATGACCGGATTAGGAAAAAATCGTTTTTATTCGTCGGTTGTTTTTTCCCGTCCGTCCGCCAATTCCGCCCGTCCGTCAGTTTCCATAATAGATATGAATATTTAATAAATAATTTTGCAAACGTTTTATGACAATGATTACGGACAATTCCGCAACCGCACGGACAAGATATAACACGGAAACCAATGAGCAAAAAACCGAAATTATCTTTTTGGCAGATATGGAACCTCAGCTTCGGGTTCCTGGGTGTCCAGATAGGATACTCTCTGCAGAATTCCAATACGTCCACCATCTTCGAGTCACTTGGCGCCGATGTAA
>ERZ779851.1100-NODE-1100-length-25105-cov-7.050259_pt1 | contig 25105 bp, 20 predicted proteins | sample MGYA00511094_ERZ779851 | MGnify/ENA primary metagenome ERZ779851 (study PRJEB29588, sample SAMEA2155512) | human gut metagenome | biome: human gut; feature: human-associated habitat; material: faeces | place: Denmark | collected 2008/2010 ...
TCGGACAGCACCGTACCTGCTTCTGCGCGGCAGCACAGCACTGCGGGGTCATTCTTATGTTCAAGTGCGTAATCAAGGGATATCGACATGACAAAACCTCCATAAAAATTACACTTTGGTATAACTCATAATAGCATGTAGCGCTGTTTCCGTTAAATTCAAACATCTGATTACAGGCGGTCTATAATCTCTTTTACCGATTGATAAACGATACAACAAAAGGACGCCCGGCATGAGCGTCCATTGCGTTTATCTACAGTTTGTTTACCGGCAAAGCTCCTCGGCCATTCTATCTATCGCCTCGGCGTTTTCCTCAGTCATTGCTGAGCGCAGCGTCACAGTAGTGTCGATATAGTTGATATTCTTGCTCTTCTCAAACATAGCCTTCATGGTCTTGGCAGCAGCAGGCGCCCATGTACCGTTCTCGATGAAGCCAATGGTCCGGTTCTGATAATTGCGCTCGGTAAGGTGGTCGATAAACTGTCTCATAAACGGAAAAATATCCGCATTGTAGGTCGTCGTTGCCAGCACCAGCTTCCCGTAGCGGAAGGCGTCCTCAACGGCCTCCGCCATATCGCAGCGCGCAAGGTCGCTTATCGCCGCCTTGCAGCCCCTTTCCTCCAGCTTTTTCGCCAGCAGCTCGGCTGCCCGCTTTGTGTTGCCGTATACGGAGGTGTAGGCTATCATTACGCCCTCGCTTTCCGCGCGGTAGCTTGACCAAATATCGTAAAGGTTTATGTAGTGCGCAAGGTTATCCTTAAGCGCGGGGCCATGCAGCGGGCATATTATGGCAATGTCCAGCGCCGCGGCCTTTTTGAGCAGCGCCTGCACCTGCGCGCCGTATTTGCCAACTATGCCGATGTAATACCGCCTTGCTTCGCAGTCCCATTCTTCCTCAACGTCCAGCGCACCGAATTTGCCGAAGCCGTCTGCGGAGAACAGCACCTTGTCCTTGGCGTCATAAGTTACCATAACCTCAGGCCAATGCACCATGGGCGCGAAAACGAACGTAAGCTGATGCGCGCCGAGGGAAAGGCTTTCGCCGTTGGCAACGGCAACCTTGTTTTCTTCCGGTATGGTAATGTCAAAAAAGTCCGCTATCATGGCGAAGGTTTTTGCGTTGCCAACTACCTTGGCATTGGGATATGCGGCAACAAAGTTTGCCACGTTTGCCGAATGATCCGGCTCCATGTGCTGCACCACAAGATAGTCCGGCTCGCGTCCGTTCAGCGCTTCCTTAACGTTGGAAAGCCATTCTTCGCCGAAGTGCGCGTCCACCGTATCCATAACGGCTATGCGCTCATCCATAATTACATATGAGTTATACGCCATGCCGTTTGGCACGATGTATTGCCCCTCAAACAGGTCAACGTCATGGTCGTTCACGCCAACGTATATTATGTCCTTGGTAATGCTGGAAATCATTTGTGTTCCTCCTTGTATATAAAGCTTATTTGTTGAAAATGTAGTCTATTATCCTAATATAAAGCGCGGGGACTACGCCGAAGCTGTACGGCACGTTCAGCCGCTCCGTGCTTTGGTGGAAATCCTTGCCCCAGCCGCCCAGCACTATGCCCGGCACATGCAGCGCCTTCAATGCCTGCATGGGGAAGCTGTATGTTATGTTTGCCCCGGCAAGGTTATTGAACAGCGCTTCATGGTTTGCCCCTTCGCTAAGGCCGGTGTAACTCATGTCCGAAAGGCCCATGTAATAATCCTTCAGCGCCAGCTTTTCGCCGAATTCTTTTTCGGCGTAGGCTATTATGTCCTCCGCGGCACAAAGCAGCTTATGCGCGTCCGCATCGGACGTATCCATATACACGTCCGGATAATAGGGCGGTATGAACGCAATTATTATCATGGGCCGCTTGTCGCCGTATTGCTCGTAAAGGCAGCGCACAAGCTCAATGCTTACGTCCTGCAATTCGGCCTTTTGCTCCGTAAGTGTGCGGGCAAGGGCGGCAAGGCGCGCGTCTATGTCGTCCTGCTCCGCCTTAACGGCGGCGTAAAGCTCCGCGTAGGTAATAACGTTTGGCTCAAAGTCCCGCGTGGCAATGGGGCGGGGCATAAGCTGCTCGTAGCGGTGCATGTCCTGCCGCCGTTTTTCAAGCACGGCGGAAAACGCATCGTATGCCAATGCCTTCAGCCGCTCCGTTATGCCCTCCGGGTCAAGGTCAAGCGTGAGCAAACTGTAATAAGATACCGCATACATGGGTATGGATACGGAGTAGTTGGCCTTGAGATCCTTCATTTTTAGACATACCGCGGGCGGGGTGCATTCGCCGCGCATATGCTCGCAGTAATCCGCATTCATGGCAAGGCGGGCGTATACGGCGGCGTTCAGGGCGTTTGCGTCAAGCCCAACGAACGGCTCGTCCGCGTGGCAGCCCTTGCCCGCGCAAAAGAACAGCGGCATAACCTTGCCCGTTGCGCCGTAATGGATATAGCGCGTGGGGTCGTGCGCCATGTCGTCATTGAGATAGCATTCGCTCAGCAGCAGCGCGCGGTAATGTAAGTTTCGCTCGGCGGCAAGCTTATTTAAGAAAGGCGCGGCGGTGAGCATGCCTTCGGAGTTCGTTTCCTCTCCGCATACGGCAACATATAGAAGATTCCCACTCAATGCGGATATATCCTCGCCGTAGTGCCGCAAAAGCTCAATTATAAGCGCATGGCCGAATTTCATATCCGCGCTGCCGCGGCCGAAAAGCCAATCCCCGCTTTCGTAATCCTGCCTGCACTCTTCGCTCACGGGCAGCTCGCCTATGCGCGCGGTTATGGCGTCCATGTCGAATGCAATGTCCTTAAGCTGGGCGTATTCGTCCGCATCAACAACGTCGTAATGTCCGGTAAGTATTATCGTGTCTCCCGCGGCGCTGCCGCACATGAGCGCGGCCACTATATAGCGCCCAAGCGGGTCTCCGGCCACGGGAACGGTGAATATGTTTTCACTGTGCGCCTTGAAATAATCAAGCTCGTGAAGCATATCGAGTATAACTTCCGCGCCCTGTATCTCATCCGCCGTGCCGGATATGCTTTTTGCCGCCATCAGGCGGGAAAGATTGCGCCGTATGTTAGCCTTGTCTATCATAGCATGCCGCTCCGTTTTTTCAGATTCATACATAATGATACAATAACCGCGCCCGAAAAGCTATACATAAAAAATAAAGGCCGAGCCCGATATGGGTTCAGCCCAATGCGCATATTATGCGGTTAAAGCATCAGCTTTTTGTACGATGCCGCCAATTCCTCCAGCGCGCTGAAGAACGCCAGCGCCTCCGCGCGGCCCAGTCGCTCCCTGCGGGCGGCAAGCGGCTGAACGTAAGGATCGAATGCGGCTATGCCCTCGTTTGTCAGTTCCGCCATCACCTCGCGCACAAGCGCGGGGTCTTTCTTTATAACGGAACGATACTTGTTCTGGTAGCGCAGCATGCTGCGCGTGTCCCCGTTGCCCATTGCAAGGGTGCAGCTGCGCACGCTTACGCCCTTCGCCCGCTGGGCAAGTATTGTGCGCAGCATTGCGCGCACCTCGTCCCGCTCAAACGGCACGAATGCCGCACTGCGGCAAAGCTCGCTTTCAACATCGCCCTGCTTTATGCGCTCGTAATAATAATTGCGTATGCTGTTTGGCTTGCGTCCGGTTTGCGCCGCCACGTCCTCGAATACGCTCCTCAGCGCCCTGCCGTCCTGCCGCGCGGCCTGCGCCGCGCTCAGCAGCAGCCTATCCTCCTGCTGCGTCCAGCCGCCTTTGGCGGCGGTTTCGCTTTTACAGCTTTCCATATATTTCTTCCCCCTGTCGGATTTTAACAGTATTATTGCCGCTTATCACAATAATATACATATTCATGCACAGGGGAGGGTAGCACGCGCAAACCTCTGCGGCTCAATCTACTCTAACGCTTATTTCGCCCGTGGAGACATGCTCCGTTGTCCCGTCGTCAAAGCGGACAACAAGGCGGCAGTCATCGTCTATGGCAACGGCCTTCCCGTGCCGCGCGAGCGAGGGGGAGATAACGGATACACTTTTGCCCGTAACCATGCTGCGCCGCCGGTATTCGTCAAGAAAGCTGCGGGAATCAAGGCGGGCATAGTCGCCGAACAGTTCCTCTAAGAAAGCTGCCGCAAGGGAGGAACGGAGCTCCTGCCCGCTGCCATAAGGCAGCAGCGCACCCGCCACCGCGCTTATGTCCGCGGGGAAGCCGCCCGAAGGCTCGGTTATGTTCACGCCCGCGCCTATAACAACGTATTCACTGAGCGCATCCGCGCCGAACGCGCTTTCGCACAGTATTCCGCACACCTTTTTGCCGCGCACGAATATGTCGTTCACCCATTTTATCATTGCGTCGGCATCCACCGTGCGCTCTATCGCCCGCGCCATTGCAACGGCGGTCATAGCCGTTACGAAAACCATACCTTCCGCCTTCATATGCGGCCGTATGAGCACGCTTATGTAAAGCCCTTCGGCAGCGGAATAAAAGCTGCGCCCAAGCCGCCCGCGTCCCGCGCTTTGCCGCCGGGCTATTATAACGCGGCCTTCGGGTGCACCCGCGCGGGCAAGTTTTTTAAGGTATGTGTTGGTTGAATCAAGTTCGTCAAACAGCGTAATATCAAGCCTGCCGGCTAATTCCTTAGGGCAGATATCAAGTATGCCTTGGGCTGAAAAGCTGCTCATAGGTGCGTTTTGACATACTTTTCGCGCTCATATTCCGGCACAAGGCTGCCGCCCGTTGCCCAGGCAATATGCACGGCGTTTTTCATGTTCAGCCCGTGCGCGCGCATGTACGCCTTCCCTTCTTCATAAGTATAAAGCCCAACGGGCCCCGCGAACGCCGCGCAGGCGGAGGGCTCCGCGAACAGCCCCTCGCTTTCTATCAGCGATCGCATGTAATCGAACAGCTTTGCATCCTCCACCGTAACTTCACCGCTCAAAAGACCGCGCATTACCTTACCTACAAAGCCGGACGCTCTGCCGACAGCAAGCCCGTCCGCTTCCGTTTTGCCGCTGAGGCCGATGTCCTGCACGCATATTTTGTTATCAAGCCCCGTCGCCATGCCAAGCACCATGCACGGCGCAAGCGTGGGCTCAACGAAGAACACATGCGCATTGTCGCCGAATATGGTTTTCAGCCCGAATGCTACCCCGCCCGGGCCGCCGCCCACGCCGCAGGGAATGTATACGAACAGGGGATGCTGAGCATCTATGGTTACTCCTGCTGCGTCAAGCTGTGCCTTCAGCCGAACGGCTGCAACGCTGTATCCCATGAATAGATCGACTGAGTTTTCGTCGTCCACAAAATAACTCATCGGGTCTGCCGCGCTTGCGGCCCTGCCGCGTTCCACGGCGGCGGAATAGTCCGAAGGGTACTCTATAACCGTAACGCCCTTCTGCCTGAGCAGCGCCTTTTTCCATTCGCGTGCGTCCGCGCTCATGTGTACCGTTGTGCGGAAGCCGAGCGCCGCACTCATAACGCCTATGGAAAGGCCAAGGTTACCCGTGGACGCCACCTGCACGGAGTATTGCGAAAAGAACTTCGTAAACCGTTCCTCCGCAAGCATAGCATAATTATCGCTTTCCTTCAAAAGACCCGCATTTATGGCAAGCGTTTCGGCGTGCTTCAGCACCTCATATATGCCGCCGCGCGCCTTTATGGAGCCGGATATGGGCAAATCGCAGTCCCGCTTAACATACAGCGTGCCTTCTATCGGCGCGCCGTATTCGTGATGCAGCCGCCAAAGCATTGCCGGCGTTTCCGTAAGCGGGGATTCTATCAGCCCGCCGGAGGTTGCCGTCTGCGGGAATTTAAGCATTATATACGGCGCGAAGCGCTCAAGCCGCGCCTGAGCTTCCGCCGTGTCCTTTTCGCTTATGCTCAGCTTATTCAGCGCGTCTTCAGCCGCAGTAAGGTTGGGGTTTATCCATAGCAGCGGCTGTGCCTTGCTGAGTTTTTCTATTATCGGGTCCATGTGTCGCTCCTTGCTGTATAATTTTAGGTTAGAATAAAAGCTGTCCCCGTTTATGGGGAAAGTGTCGCGGCACAGCCGTGACGAAAGGGGAACTGCTCAAAGATGCCAAGTGTCGTGAGATGTTCCCCCTCAGTCTGTTCGCTATCGCTCACAGCCAGCTCCCCGGCCGGTGGAGCCTTTTGGTTTTATGTTAAGCCAAAATGTTCTTCCGCCGTTTTCAGCGTGTGTTCAACTGTGCTTGACGCATCGCGCTCAATGTAAAAACAGCCGCTGCGCTTTATGCTGTCGTATACCGCGCAATTGAGCCGCTCAAGCACGGCGTTGCAGCGCCGCTTTGCCGCAGTGGGATCGGATGCGCTGCTTATGAAGCGCGTGAAGCCCTCGTGATCCGGCCTGCCGCAGTAATCGTCTATCAGGCTTTTAGGCTCCTTTATAAGGAACAGCACCCGTTCCGGCTCGGTAAGCGCTTTAATTTGCTCCGGCGTGAAATGGGCGTCGCAAACCACTTTGCGCTTTTCGCTCAGGCGGATAAGGTCAAGCAAAATAAAGCCGAGCTGTTCGCGGTTGTTGCCCTCAAGCCAGCTTAGATATTCTTCCTCGCTCCTGCCGAAGAACTCGTCCGCCGATGCAAAGCGCCTGTTCATGGACGGCTGAGCAACGGGATCGGACAGCGCTATATGCTCATCAAAGCGCGCGTCGGCATCATAGAGCAAAAAGCCGTGCTTTTCGGCCAGCGCGCGGCTGAGCGTGCTTTTGCCGCCGCATGCCGTGCCGCATACGAAATAGACGTTTTTCAGATATTGTTTAAGTATGTTATCCTGAATGTTCATGATGATTCTCCTATCGAATAAAGTATGTTTTGCCATCCTTGCGGCGCAAGACCGTTTACCGATAGTCCCGCGCCCATCATGCCATCCTTAATTTGATGTAGCTTAGCATATGCTGCTCCTTTGGTTGTAGTTATTTGTTGGTGAATGTTGACTCCCTCAGTCAAACCTTCGGTTTGCCAGCTCCCTCGACGAGGGAGCCTTTTGGTGCTGTATATAAGCTTTGATAATTAAGCCTCCCTCATTGAGAGAGGTGGCTGCGAGCAAAGCGAGCAGACGGAAGGAGTGTATACAAACTCGCTGCCTCTGTAAGCCTATGTTACTCCTTCTCCAATTCCTCTAGCGCCTCCTGCGCCTGTTCCCATTGGGAATAGAGCTTGTCGAGCTGCGCCTTCTTTTCGTCTATGGTGCGGCTGAGTTCCGCTGCCTTAACGTAATTGGTGGCAACGTCGGGACTTGCCAGCTTTTCTTCAAGCCTGCTCAGTTCCTCTTCCGCCGCGTTCACCCTGTCCTCGGCGCGTCTCAGCTCCCCGCTTGCGCGGTTTATGGCGCTTTGGCGTTCGCGCTTGGCGCGGTAATCCTCGCCCGCCTGCGAACGCTGCGCGGGCTTTTCGGCGGCCGCCTTCGCTTCGCGCTCCTGCTTGGCGGCAATGTAGTCCGCGTAGCCGCCAATGTAGCTTTCTATGCCGCTTTCCGTCATGCACAGCACCCTGTCCGCAAGCCGCTCAACAAGATAACGGTCGTGCGTAACGATGAGCATAGTGCCTTCGTATTCTTCAAGCGCGCCTTCAAGCGCCTCCCGCGAATCTATGTCCAGATGGTTCGTTGGTTCGTCCAGCAGCAAAAGGTTGGATCCGCTCAGCATCAGTTTTAACAGCTTCACCCGCGCCACCTCGCCGCCGGAAAGCTTTTCAAGCGGCTTGAACACATCGTCCCCGCGGAACAGGAACGCCGCCAGCGCGCAGCGTATCTCCGTATCGCTCATGCGGGGATAGCTGTTGCGTATTTCCTCTATCGCCGTAACCTCTCCGCTAAGCCCCGCGGCGTTCTGCTCATAGTATCCGGGGTGTACATTCGCGCCAAGGTAATATGAGCCCGCATCCGGCTTCAGCTTGCCCATAAGTATTTTCAGCAGCGTTGTTTTGCCGCAGCCGTTCGGCCCAAGCAGGAATACACGTTCGCCCTTTTTGATAAGCAAATCCGCATTGCAAAAAACGCTTTTGTCAAACCGCTTCGCTAAGCCCTTTGCAACAACCACGTCGTTGCCGCTTACCGCATCAGCATGGAAGCGGAAATGTATGCTGTCCGTATTCCGTTCCGGCGCAACAAGCGTTGCGCGCAGCTTATCGGCCTGCTTCTGCTTGCTGGCGGCGGTTATAAAATTATGCTCCTGCCCCCAGCGGCGCTGCTGCTCCACTATGCCCTCTATGCGGCGTATCTCCTTCTGCGTATTTACGTAGCGGCGGCGCAGCATCTCCTGCTCGTCCGCCATCAGCTCGCGGTGGCGGGTGTAGTTGCCCTCGCTTACAAAAAAGCGGGTGTTCTTTATTTCCATTGTGCGGCGCGTTACCGCGTCCAGAAAATATCTGTCGTGCGATATTACTATGAACGCGCCCTGATAAGCTTTAAGAAAGTCCTCAAGCCATGCTATCGAGTCCATGTCAAGATGGTTTGTAGGTTCGTCCAGCAGCAATAATTGCGCCCCGCTTAAAAGCACCTTTGCAAGCTGCGCCTTGTTGCGCTGCCCGCCGCTCATGTCCCCAAGGCGCTTTGTAAGCTCCTCTTCGGTGAACCCAAGGCCCATTAGCGCGGAGCGGGTGCGGCTTCGGTATGTCATGCCGCCGTTGAACTCATATTCTTCCCTCAGCGCATGCTGGCGCTTTATAAGCGTATTCAGCCGCTCTCCTTCGGCACTGGCAAGTTCCGCATCAACCCGCTTCAGCTCCTCCTCCGCGTTCATAAGCGGCCGGAAGGCTTCAAGCGTTGCGTCGTACACGGTTTGGTTTGTGTCCGCAATGGTCTGGGTCATGCTCATTATGCGGGCGTTTTTCGCGCGGAAAAGCTCGCCCGCGTCGTAACCTTCCTCCCCGAGCAGTATACGGAACAGCGTTGTTTTGCCGCAGCCGTTCACGCCGACTAAGCCAACCCTGTCCTTTTCGCCTATTTCAAAGGAAACGCCGTCAAAAAGCAGCCTTTCCACAAATTCCTTTTTTAAGTCGTGTGCCGATATTATTGGCATAATGCCTTTTCTTCTCCTGTGCTTTAATGTTATGGGTGCAGCAGCCAAATGCCGCGCCCTTTTTTGCGGGCGTATTCAACGGTGTTCTTCGTTCCGCCCGGACGGTGGTCGTATATGGCAATCAAAAGCCCGCTTGAATCAACCATGTATGCGTTGCGGCGCATGTATGCATACGGCGTGTAGCCTTCCGCGCACACGGTTGCCTTGTCCGCGCGCAGCACTATCGTATCGAACCGCTCCCTAAGTTCCCCCCTAAGGTTCATGTTGAACGTTGGGAATGGCAGCGCAAGCTCAAGCGTTATGTCCGTATGAGTTCGCTTTAATTCCAGCACCGCCTCCGCTGCGTACATATCCGCGCCCAGCGCCCCGCCGGCGATAAAGTGCGTGTATCCGCAGCCGTATGCCTGAAGTATCATTTTGCTAAGCTCCGCCTTCAGCACGAAACAACGCATGTCTGCTTCGTTATATCCCCACGGCAGCTTTTCCGGCCTGTGTCCCGTGAAGCAGGCCGTGCTTTCCCGCGGCATATCAATAGCGGTTATGGACCTTTTCCGCAAAGCCCATAAAGTCCTTAAGCTCTATTACGTCCCCGCCGTCCAGCACCATTTTGCCCGTGAAGCGGCCGAATACCTGATGCTGATCGCTTTCGATTATAAGCGCATTGGTGCGCGCCGCGCGATCTATCACGGGCACGAAGTCCATTTCAAAGCGCCCGTCGTCGCTTGTGAATGTCCAGGGCTTGGTGTAGCTGTCCGCAGGTATATTGAAGCTGACCTTGGAAAGCTTGTGCGCCGTGCCATCGTATATTATCATGTTTTCGCTTGCGGCGGAAGTGTCGCCGAAGCCATAGCCTATGTTGAACCCAACGCGGTGCCCGTTCACCGTTCCGTTGCCGTTGCCCCAGTACCATGTGTTGTCGTATGTCCAAACGCCGCGGCCCCAGTCCAGCGTTGCAAAGCTGTCCTCTCCGCTGAAATCATATGTTTTCCCGCCAAGGCGCATGAAACCGTCTGAGCGCATGCAGTTTATTTTCTGGTTATAATAAAACGCCTTCGGCTTTTCAAACGGGGTGGCTATCACCATGCTGTGCTGCGGCTCATCAGTCAGCGTCAGCTCCGCTTCAAGCGTTTCATCCCGCAAGAATTTATGGAATACGCAGCTTATGTGCCGCACGCCGTTCGCCGTGCCGAAGCGCATATTAACGCGGCTGTCGGTATAGCTTGTAACGCCCGCGGCAGAGGTTTCGGGCAGCTTGTATTTGCCCATGGGGAACGCCGTCATTACGGACGTGGTCTGCTCCCACGGCTTTTCAAAATCCAGCACGCTTGCGGAGATCAGCCCCATGTAGCCGTTGTCCGCAATGGTCAGCGCCAGCGCGAAGCGGTCGTTTGAAATAAGATAGTAGTCCCATTCCTTTATGCGGATGGGATGCGCCTTTATATCCGCGCGGGAATACCGGCTTATGAGCGAGCGCGCCCAGCCCGGCTCTGCAATGTTTCCGTTCTTATCCAGTAGCGCTGCGCTTTTTACTATCTCGTGCTGCATGGGCAATACCTCCGTAAGTGCATGTATTACATGTAGTATAAGTATAAGCGTTTTTCCCCGCCATAGCAACGGGAGAGGGGACAAATTTGTTAACAAACCATGTCCTTCTCGACAAATAGTGCCATAAAGGCTATAATTTAGCTATGGAAAAGAAATGGCAGAAACGGCGCGAAAGAAGCGCGCGCATAAAATTGTTCTTCAAGCGGGTCAGGCTGCCCCTGTTAACGGTGGGCGGCACGTTCCTGACAGCGTTCATAATCATCCCTCTTGCCCTCGGCGCATACGAAGCACGGGCGGAAAGCATAGAGGTCACGGCGTCGAGTAAGCAGGCGCAGCCTTCCGCGCAGGTGGGCGATATTCAGATAGCTACGCCCGAGCCGGTGATGACGGCGGAGCCGCTCCCAACCGAAAGTACGGAGGGCTTTACGGCCCCTACCGACGCGCCCGATGATATGCAGCAGTATGCCCCGCTTGTGTTTGAACAGCGGGACGAAGCCGTGCGCGCATTGCAGCAGCGGCTTATGGATCTATATTACATGGGCAGCGATGAAACAACGGATTACTACGGCCCCGTCACGCGGGATGCGGTCATGAGCTTCCAGCGGGCGCACCATTTGAAGGAAACGGGCGACGCGGACGAGCAGACGCAGCAGATACTTTTCAGCTCCGCCGCGCAAAGCTACATAATCAATCAGGGCTGCTCGGGAGAGGATGTGCTTACCCTCCAGCATGAGCTGAAGGAGCTTGGCTATTACGGGGACAAGCTGAACGGCTATTTCGGCACGGCTACCGGCCGTGCAACAGCCGCATTCCAGAAAAAGAACAAGCTTGAAATAACCGGCGAGGCGGATTATTTTACGCTGGAGCTGCTGTATTCCCCCAAGGCTAAGCCGCTCATTGACCCAACGCCCACGCCTACGCCTACACCAACGCCTAAGCCCACCAAAACGCCTAAGCCGACAAAAACGCCCAAGCCCGGCAAGACTACCGCGCCGGACGCCACAAGCAGCGCCACTGTGCCGGACAGCAGCGCCCCAACTTCCGCGCCCACGTCCGCGCCCTCCACACCCGCGCCCAATTACGGCGGCGGAGTATCGGACTTCATAGCCCTTGCAAAGCAGCAGATAGGCGTGCGCTACGTGCTCGGCGGCAAAGGGCCGGATAAGTTCGATTGCTCCGGCTTTGTGTATTACTGCTTAAAGCCCCTTGGCAAGATGACGCGCTATTATAACTCCGCCGGCATGGGGCAGATAGATTCCTGGCCCACGGTTTACGGCAAGGAGAATTTGCAGCCGGGCGATTTGATATTCTATAAATCCGAAGGGTCGGATACGCGCATAACCCACGTTGCCATATGGCTTGGCGGCGGCAAGCTTATACACGCATCGGCAAGCGAAGGCTGCGTATGCATAACAAGCTGGGGCGGCTGGAGCGACCGTAACTTCCTTTACGGCAAAAGGGTATTTTAATAATTTTTTTTATAAAAGGAACGGTATCAAAGCATGAAGAAGTTTTTTGAAGAATTCAAGGCGTTTGCCATAAAGGGCAACGCGATGGACTTAGCAGTCGGCATGATGGTCGGCGCGGCGTTCACAAGCATTGTAAATTCCCTTGTGAACAACATCATCTCCCCGCTGATTGGCCTGCTTGTTAAGGTGGACTTTTCCGACCTTGTGCTGAAAATAGGCGAGGTGGACGTTCAGTACGGCGCGTTCATAATGGCTATAATCAATTTCCTCATCGTTGCACTTGTGCTTTTCTTCGTGGTCAAGGCCATGAATATGCTCAAGGGTATAGGCAAAAAGCCCGTTGCTGAACCCCCGGCCGCGCCCACGACCAAGGTTTGCCCCTTCTGCAAAAGCGAAATCGCCATCGACGCCACCCGCTGCCCGCATTGTACCAGCGAGCTGGACAAATAATTTATTCCGATATAAAGCAAAAGTCTCCGTTCGGCTATCCGTCCGGAGACTTGTTTTTTATTCCGCTTTTTCCTTCCAGTATTCAAGCTTGGGCAGCTTTTCGCCCATGTATTGGCGCACGCGCTCCTCGGGCCATTCTTCGCTTGCCATGTGGTTCACGCAGAAATCTATGAGCGTGTTCATGTCAAGATATTTGAACTTGCCGTCATTATAGCACCATTTGCAGTATTTTTCGTTTATGTCCCCGTCAATCTCGCGGCTCATGAGCGAATCCTCAAGCGGCATGCCGCAGCATTGGCAAACAAGCTTCTGCGGGGAGCCGAGCAGCGTGTTTATGGACACGTCAAAAAACCGCGAAAGCAGCTTCAGCGTTTCCGTATTGGGCACGGTTTCGTCGTTCTCCCAGCGGGACACGGCCTGCCGCGTTACAAAAAGCTTCTGCGCCAACTCATCCTGAGAAAGTCCGTTTTTCGTCCTCAGTTCATATAAAATATTACCTGTTTCCATGTTTATCGCCTCCATACGGCATTACTATATCATTAAAGCCGCCCGCGGTAAAGCAACGCGCTGTTGCGCAATCCATGCGCCGTGGAATTGGTGCGCACTCCGTTCTGCATTTGTTTATAGAATTGTTTTTGTATACTAAAATAAGTTAAATTGAATATATTACAAATTATGTTGCTATTGCGTTAACTATCGATTATAATAAAGTATCGATATTCCTATCACTATATCTAATAAAAGGAGGAACACCGACCAATGAAACTGAAACGAACATTTATCTCCATTGTTGCGCTTATGCTTGCCGTGTGCCTTATGCCTACGGCGCTTGCAGCCACATGGTATCTTGAGGATGGCGACATAACCGTTATTGCAAACGAAAACGGCCAATCCGTTAAGCAGGGCAATAACAGCGCCGTTGCGGATAGCGACACTGTTATCACCCAGCGGGATAGCGAGAAAGCGACGGACAATACCATAACCGTTTCCACGGAAGGGGACGCGGAAGCGAACATAACGATAAAGGATATAAACATCGCTTCCGGTGCGGACAGCGCAATAGACGTCGGCGATTCTAACCTTAACATTACGGTTGAAGGGGAAAACAAGCTGAATGCCGATGGCGACAGCGCTGCGCTGCGCGTGTCCTCCGGCGATTTAACAATAGACGGCACGGGTTCGCTCACCGCGGAGCATAACGGCAGGGAAGGCATATTGCAGGACTCCGCTAAAATAGGCAGCAACGCGGGCGAGGATATGTCCGGCAATATACACATTACCGGCGACGTTACCGTTACGACCGGCGGTAATAATTCGGTCTATCACGACAGCGGAGTACCCGGGGATGAAAAATTCGGAACGCTTTCCGGCGGCGCGGGCATAGGCGCGGGCGCAATAACGGAGGACGAGAACAGGAACGCCCAGGGCGGCAACATGAGCGGAACCATCACCATAGACGGCAACGCCACGGTTAACGCATCCGCCGGCAACAAATACGGCGCGGGCATAGGCACAGGCCGCGTAAGAACATGGCGCAGCCCATGGATGAACCTTGATGATGGCGGCGATATGAGCGGCACCATCACCATAGGCGGCAACGCCAAAGTTACCGCTAAGTCCGAAGGGAGTGCCGCGGGCATGGGTACCGGCGGCGAAGGCGATATGAGCGGCACCATAAACATAGGCGATAATGCAAGCGTTAACGCGGACAGCACCGGCAGCGGCGCGGGCATAGGCAGCGGCCTTTGGGGCGGCATGAGCGGCACCATAAACATAGACGGCAATGCCGACGTTACCGCCACCAGCAATAGCGGCGCGGGCATAGGCAGCGGCAATGATTCCGACGTTACAAAAACCGGCACCATAAATATAGGCGGCAATGCGAAGGTGTTCGCGTTTTCGAAGTATGATGGCGCGGGCATAGGCGGCGGCAACGAGGGAAACATGAACGGCACCATAAACATTCGCGGCAACGCGAAGGTCATTGCCGCAAGCGGACGCAAAGGCGCGGGCATAGGCGCGGGCGATGAAGAAAATCTGAACGGTACCGTGACCATAACCGATAATGCAGACGTTACTGCGGTAAGCGGAAAGAACGGCGCAGGCATAGGCAGCGGCTGTGAAGCATCCTTCAAAGGAACAATAATAATCAGTGGCAACGCGAAAGTTACAGCGCGTACGGGCGTAAGCGAATATGACGGCAACCTATATACCTTTGCGGCGGCGCTCGGCGCGACAGATGACGACGTTTTCAACGGCAATATAATGATACTCGGCAACGCGAAGCTTACCACGGGCGTAGTGGAAAAGAACAGCGTTACGCGCGAAAACCCGCTGGGCAAGCTGCTTGAGAATATGAAAGGCTATATCGGCAGCGACTGCAACAGGGTCGAGCATTACGGCCATGTGTTCATAAGCGACACGGCGACTATCAACGGCATTTCCGGCACGGATAAAACCACGCTGAACGGATATATCAACGGCGGCAACGGTACGGATATAATCCCCGCGCAGGTGGAGGTTCTGCCCAACGGCGATATAAATATTATAACAGAGCGCGACGGCATAACCGTGTCCGATACCATGTTCAACGGCAGCACAGCCTTCCCCACGGAACCGGGCGAATACATAATAACCAAGGTAGTTACCGTGAACGGCAAGGATATAACGGTTCCCCTGGGAACGCTTATAATCCCCGAACCCGAACCCGCTCCCCAGCCCGAGCCTATGGCGCACCATGAGCGCATACAGCTTTACCGCGTTGCCGATAAGCAGGGCAGTAGCATTGCCTATAGGGCCGTGCAGAAGGGCGGCGTGCTTACCATCACTACCGATGAAAAGGAAGCTAAGCTTATAATAGAGCGCGGCGGGCTGTTTGCGCTCAGCAGGCAGGGCATTACCAAGATAGTGTTCGTTACCGCATCCAAGAAGAGCGTTATAAGCGTCAGCGCGGCAATGGAAAAGGGCAGCGGCGAATTTGTGCTGCACGGCTCCCGCAAAGTGAAGCTCACCATAGCGGGCGCAGCCGTGGACGCGGATGGCATACTCATTAAGGAATAAAGCGCATATACCTATCGCAATTTCAAATAAAAGGAGGAACACCGACCAATGAAACTGAAACGAACATTTATCTCCATTGTTGCGCTTATGCTTGCCGTGTGCCTTATGCCTACGGCGCTTGCAGCCACATGGTATCTTGAGGATGGCGACATAACCGTTATTGCAAACGAAAACGGACAATCCGTTAAGCAGGGCAGTAACAGCGCCGTTGCGGATAGCGACACTGTTATCACCCAGCGGGACAGCGAGAAAGCAACGGACAATACCATAACCGTTTCCACCACTGACGATACAACGGCAAATATCACAATTGAGGATGTGAACATAAACAGCTACGGCGACGCCATTGACGTGGGCAGTTCTGGCGCGAACATCACGCTGGAAGGAGACAACAAGCTCAACTCCGAATACGGCTCGGGTCTGCATGTTTCAGACGGCGATGTGACCATCACGGGCAGCGGCTCTCTGGAAGCAGGAAGCAAGAACGATAGCAATAACAATGCCGCGATCGGCAGCCATGAAAACGAAGCCATGTCCGGCGATATTACAATTGGCGGTGATGCGCAGGTAACGGCAGTAAGCCGAGACGATGGCGCGGGCATCGGTTCCGGAGATATGGGTGAAATGTCTGGTGATATCACCATCGGTGATAATGCGCAAGTGACCGCATGGAGTGAAACCGGCGGCGCCGGTATAGGCTCCGGCAGAGAGAGCAATATGTCCGGCAACATTACCATCGGCGGCAGCGCGCAGGTAACTGCGGGGAGCAACTCCGAGACCGCAGGCATTGGCTCCGGAAATAACGGTGTCTTTACCTCCACCGGCAGGGTCGTCATCCGCGACAGCGCGAAGGTTACGGCAATCGGCGAGAATGAAGGCGCCGGCATCGGCACGGGCGAGGATGAACTCATGGCTGGGATGATCATCATTCAGGACAATGCGCAGGTAACCGCCATAGCGGGCGATCGTGCCGCCGCAATAGGCAGCGATAACCTGGATGAAATGACCGGAACCATTATCATCATAGGTAATGCGCGTGTTACTACGGGTATTCTCGATGATGATGATGTCTACTTCGATTACAATACGAAAGAAATCAAATATACGCTGGATGAGAATGCCACAGGTTACATTGGCGACAGCAAGTACAGCAACCATGAGAGCGATGAAGGCCATTATATTATCGGGCCTGACGTGACTATCAACGGCATAAGCGGCAGCGATATTGAAGCGCTGAAGGACTATATCAACATGCGCCTGAGCGGCGAAAACCACGATGGCGAGCCGGAAAACCTGACCAAGTTGGATGTCCGCAGCGAAAACGGCGAATTTACCGTTACTGCGGAGGGCGAAGGTGCCGTGGAAAAGATACTCTATGGCGGCAGCGAGAACGTTCCCACCGCGCCCGGCACATATCCTGTCACCTGCGTGGTACGGATCGGAGAAGAGACGATAGAGTTCCAGATAGACACATATGTTGTGCCCGAACCCGCTCCCCAGCCCGAGCCTATGGCGCACCATACGCGCATACAGCTTTACCGCGTTGCCGATAAGCAGGGCAGGAGCATTGCCTATAAGGCCGTGCAGAAGGGCGGCGTGCTTACCATTACGACTGATGAAAAGGAAGCCCAGCTTATAATAGAGCACGGCGGACTGTTTGCGCTCAGCAGGCAGGGCATTACCAAGATTGTGTTCGTTACCGCATCCAAGAAGAGCGCTATAAGCGTCGGCGCGGCAATGGAAAAGGGCAGCGGCGAATTTGTGCTGCTGCACAGCTACCGCAAGGTGAAGCTCACCGTAGCGGGCGCAGCCGTGGACGCGGACGGCATACTCATTAAGGAATAAAGCGCATATACCTTCCCCCAACGAATGGGCTGGCTGCACCGCGGCCGGCCCGTTTTAATATATTTTCTGCGGCTATTGATTATCAGGCAGATTGTAGGTAATATAATACCTGTACGGTTTGGATTATTTGTTATCGGAAGGAGAGATGTTTATGACTAAGCTATTTGAAATACTCGGCACGTTTTTTGCAGGGACAACGCTTATTGTTTATATTTGCATATTTCTGGGGAAAATACTGGAGGTTACGCTCTGTACTCTTAGAATAGTGCTCATAAACCGCGGCGAACGCGCGATAGGTGCGCTGCTTGCGCTGATAGAGATTACGCTTTGGCTCATAATAGCGGGCAACGTGCTGAGCAATTACCAAAGCGACCCATGGAAAATGGTTGCCTACGCGCTTGCGTATTCATTGGGCAACTACGCGGGAAGCTGGCTTGAGGAAAGGCTTGCCTTCGGCCTATGCTCCATACAGTGCGTTGTTATGGAGGCGGAAACGGCGGATAAAATAGGCGATGCGCTCCGTGCGCACGGGTTCGGACTGAGCGAGATGAAGGTTCAGGGCAGGGACGATACCGATAGATATATGCTCATGTCAACCCTGCGCCGCAAGCTTGCGCCCGAGGCCATGGATATAATCAATTCCGTTGCGCCCAATGCTGTAATAACCGTGAGCGATGTTAAAAGCCTGCGCGGCGGATATATGCGCCAAAGCGCAGGCCGCAGGTCAAGAAAGGGGAAATAATGAGTTATTCGGTAAAACTGGCAGAAAGTGAAGATATAGATAAGCTTATTCAGCTGAGGTTGGACTTTTCGGATGCGAACAACGGCCCGCATCCCGAAACATACGAACTGCGCAAAGCGAACCTGAAAAGCTATTTTGAGCGTCACCTTAACCGCGACTGCTACGCCGCCATAGTAGAGCAGGACGGCAAGGCCGTATCCACGGGCATTTTGGGCGTTTACGAAAACCCGCCCAGCCCTTCCCGCCCAAACGGGCGCTTTGCAAGCATAGTCAGCGTTTGGACATATCCGGAATACCGCAGGCAGGGCTACGCGGGCCTTGTTATGGAAATGCTGAAGCTGAAGGCAAGGGAAAACGACGCTGCGTATATAGAGCTTTCCGCAACGCCGATGGGCAGGCCGCTTTATGAAAAGCTTGGCTTTAAGGTGCGCCAAAGCGAAAACGTTGAAATGAGATATACGTTCAAATAACACAAAAAAGCACAATGCTGCGCCCCGTATGCGGGCGCTGCTTTTATATTGTGCTTTTCCTGCGCGGTATGCGTGGTGTATAATACCATCAGCTGATAAGAGCACACAAGCCCTAAAGGTTTGCTTTGGGACACTCCTGCGTTCTCGTCGCTTGAATTACCTCCAGTAGTACTGCGCTCCTCGGCCTTGGATTGCCCTCAAAGCAATTCCTTTAGGGTCTTTGAGTTTTAGGAGCCAAAGAGTATGGCAGAGCAAGGAGGACGAATGCAGGAATACTAGAGGTCTTTCAAATGAGGACGACACAGCTATGCCGTGCTATTTGGCCCCTAAAACCTTGTGTGTCCTTGTCAACTGATGGTAGAATAAGTTTATGCGAAAATATGGAGGTATTACCATGAGCGAATGTATGCTTGCAACGCAGAGCGATGCGCCGGTGCGCCTTGCCGCGGCATCGCCGGAAATAGTATTGGGAGACCCTAAGGCCAACGCTGCCGCCGCAATAAGCGCAATACGCCGCGCGGAGAAGGCGGAGGCGGATTATCTTGTGCTGCCGGAGCTTTTCCTTTGCGGGGCAACGCTTGGCTCCCTTATGGAGCATCCGCTCATGCTCAACGCCTGCCGCGAAGCGCTCGGCGCCGTGGCGGAGGCCACTAAGCATACCTGGCTTTTTGTTAGCATAGGCCTGCCGTATATGGTTGATGGCCGCGTGCGAAGCTGCATTGCGCTGCTCAGAGGCGGCAGGATATATGCCGTTATACCCGCTTCCCGCGGCGCGGCAAATCCGTTCGGCTTTGCGCCTGCCGTTCCGCGCGGGGCGGCGTCCCTGTCCACACTAACGCCAATACCGCGCCTGAGCGTGGGCTTCGCGGGGCAGATATTTGCCAAGGGAGAGCCGAGGGAGGGGCACATCATGCTGCTTTCCGGCGCAATAAACGCCACGGCAAAAAGCTACGGCGCGGTCAGGAGCAGCCTTGCCGCATACAGCGCGCGCACGGGCATGGCCGCCGCAATGGCGCTGCCCTCCCGCGGGGAAAGCACAACGGCGTTTGTGTTCGATGGGTACTGCGCAATAGCCGCAAACGGCGAAATATTGGCCGAATCAGAGCCCCTTTCGCGCGATGCGTTCGTTTATGCGGACGTGTGCATAGATAAGCTGAGCGCCTTTGAACCGTTTACCGAGGCGGAGGAGGAAGGCTACGTTTCAAACGACCCTGATAAGGCTCAGGCGCAGCTCAGGCGGCTTTTCGCGCTGCAAAGGGCGGCGCTTGTGCGCAGGGCGGAGCATATTCATGCGAAGGGCTTTGTTATAGGCGTAAGCGGGGGGCTGGACAGCGCGCTTGCGCTGCTGGTGGCGTGCGCGGCGGCGGATGAAATGGGAATAGGCCGCGGCATGATAACCGGCGTATCCATGCCGGGCTTCGGCACAACAAGCCGCACCAGGAACAACAGCCGCGCCCTTGTTGAAGCGCTTGGCTGCAAATATAGGGAAATATCCGTTGCGGCGGCCTGCCGCGAGCATTTTGCAAATATAGGCCACGATGAGGCCAATCACAACTCCGTTTACGAAAACGCGCAGGCGCGCGAACGCACCAAGATACTGCTTTCCATTGCCAATGAAGAAGGGCTGCTGGACGTTGGTACCGGCGATTTGAGCGAGGCTGCGCTCGGCTGGACCACCTTCGGCGGGGATCACCTGGCGCAATACGGCGTGAATGCGTCGGTACCAAAGACGATAATACGCCGCGTGGTAGCGGCGGTGGGCGCGGACTTCGGCGCGGATGCGGACGCAATACTGCGCGATATTCTGGCCACGCCCGTAAGTCCGGAGCTTCTGCCCGCAAACGGCGGGGAGATAAGCCAAAAGACGGAGGAGCTGGTGGGCAGCTATGAACTGCACGATCTGTTCTTATACTATTTCCTTAAAGGCAAGGGACCGAAGGAGCTTTACGACATTGCCCTCGGCACGCTGGACTTTGGGGAGGAGGAAGTGTACCGCACGCTCGGCACGTTCCTGAGAAGGTTCTTCTCACAGCAGTTCAAGCGCAACTGCGCGCCGGAAGCGCCGCTTGTTTGCCTGTCGATAGCGCCAAGCGTATGGAACATGCCAAGCGACATGGCAAGCGCAGCATTCATGGCGGAATACGAGCGGATAAAGAGAAGGCAAAGCTGACGCGATGGAAATTATTGACGACCTTCAGCGGGATGGGCTTGTTATCGTGCGCTCCGATTCCCGCTTTGCATACGGGCATGACGCGGTGCTGCTGACTGACTTTGTGCGCGCGCATGCCGGCGAACGGTATTTGGACATTGGCACGGGCACGGGCATACTGGCAATACTGACATACGCCAAATGTGGTGTAAGCTTTGTTGCGGCGGATATTGACGGCGAATGCGTGCGCATGGCTAAACGGAGCGTGGAACTGAACAGGCTTGGGGAGCATATAAGCGTTGAACAATGCGACGCGCGGACGCTTACGGAAGCTGCATTCGGCAGGTTCGACGGGGCGGTGTGCAACCCGCCGTATTTTTCAGGCGGCACAAAAAGCCCCAACCAAAGCCGCGCAACAAGCGCGTTTGACGACACGCTGAATATATACGAAGCGGCGCAGTGCGCAAAGCGCGTTGTTAAGCAGGGCGGGCGGTTTTTTGTGTGTTATCCCGCCAAATACATTCAGCAGCTCTGTACGGCGATGCAGCAGGCGGATTTTGCCATAAAGCGACTTTGCCTTGTGCAGTCCCGCGCGGATAAGGCGCCGTATCTGGCGCTGGCGGAGGGGCGAAAGGGCGGCGGCGCCGGAACGGAGCTGAGCCGCATTATACTGGAGGAACAGCAATGAGCGATATTGAAACAACGGTGCAGCTTGAACCCATGCTGTATCTTTGCGCAACGCCGATAGGCAATCTATCGGACATTACGCTGCGCACGATAGACACGCTGAAGGGCGTGAGCGCCGTGTACTGCGAGGATACGCGCAGAACGCGGGAGCTGATGACGCATCTTGGGATAAAAAAGCCGCTTATCGCCTGCCATGAGCATAACGAAAGGCAGCGCGCGGAGGAGATTGCCGAGCGCGTGCTTTCGGGCGAGGCGATAGCTTTTGTGAGCGACGCGGGGATGCCCGGCATAAGCGACCCGGGGGAAGCGTTGGTTGCGGGATGCATTGCAGCTGGCGCTAAATACACCGTGCTGCCCGGGGCAAGCGCGCCGCTTACGGCGCTGGTAATGAGCGGGCTGCCCACAAGGAACGCCTGCTTCGTGGGCTTTTTGCCGCGGGACGGTAAAAAGCGGCGCGAGGCCATAGCCGAAATAGGCACGCACAAAGGCACGCTGATATTCTATGAAAGCCCCTTGCGCATAGCCGCAACGGCAAAGGAGCTTGCCGCCATGCTTGGGGACAGGCAATGCGCGCTGGTGCGGGAGCTGACAAAGAAATTCGAGCAGGTGGTGCGCTGCACGCTGAGCGAACTTGCGGACATGTATGCCGATACGCCGCCCAAGGGCGAATGCGTGCTGCTTGTTGCAGGGGCAGAGGAGCAGGGCGAAAACGCCGCCGCAAGGGCGGAGAATATGGCGCGCGAGCTTATTGAGCGCGGGGTAAGCGTTAAGGACGCGGCGAAGCAGATAAGCGCCCTGTGCGACATTGCACGCAACGAAGCATATGCCATTGCGGGCAGGATAAAGAACGAAGAATAATGAATAAGGAGATATAACCATGCAGAACACCGTGAAGCAATACAAGGCCATATTGGCAAAGCGCAACGCACTCAGCCACGCGATGGGCGTGCTCAGCTACGACAGCGAAACCGCAATGCCCAAGAACGGCGCGCCGCACATGGCGGAGACGATGGCAATATTGAGCGAGGAAAGCTACAAATTGCAGGTGAATGAAGAGGTGCGCGGCTTGCTCAACAAGCTGAACGCCAACAGCGAAAGCCTGGACGAGATAACAAGGAGAGAGGTCGAGGAGGAGCTCAAGCAGCTCAAGAAGCTTGAAAACGTGCCTATCGAGGAATACGCGGCGTATTCGCGGCTGATAAGCGAAGCAAGCGTTAAATGGCGCGAGGCTAAGCAGACCAACGATTATCCGCTTTTTAAGCCCTATCTTGAAAAGATAATCGCCGCGCAGAAGTCCCTTATGGCGCATATGTACCCCGGTAAGGACACATACGACGCGCTGCTGGAGGAGTTCTCGGAGGGTCTTAGCGTTGAAATGCTTGACCCCTTCTTTGCAAACGTAAAGGCGAAGCTTGTGCCGGTAATACACGCCGTTTGCCAATCGGGCAATCAGGCGGATGATTCCCTGCTCCATCGTCCGTTCCCGATAGAGGGGCAGCGCAGACTATCCTCCTTTGTTATGGATTTCCTCGGCATAGACCGCGACAGCTGCGTTATAGGGGAGGTGGAGCATCCCTTCACAACCGAATTCAACAAGCACGATGTGCGCCTTACCACGCATTACCACGAGGACGACGTGCTTTCAAATATGTTCAGCGTTGCGCATGAGGGCGGGCATTGCCTGTATGAGCTGAACATGGGCGATGAGTTTATAGGCTCTCCCCTTTCCGGCGGGGCTACAATGACGCTGCACGAAAGCCAATCCCGCCTGTTTGAAAACATGATTTGCCGCAGCCGTGAATTTATCGCCCTGCTTTACCCCAAGATGAAGGAGATTTTCCCGGAGCAGATGGCGGGCATAAGCGAGGAAATGCTCTACCGCGCGGCCAATAAGTCCATGCCCAGCCTTATCCGCACGGAGGCGGATGAGCTTACCTATCCGCTGCACATAATGGTGCGTTACGAGATAGAGAAAAGGCTTATCGCGGGCACGCTGAGCGTTGACGAGCTTCCAGCCGAGTGGAACAGGCTTTATAAGGAATACCTTGGCGTTGACGTGCCGGACGATACGCACGGCGTTTTGCAGGACAGCCATTGGTCGGGCGGCATGATAGGCTATTTCCCGTCCTACTGCGTGGGCAGCGCGTATTCCGCGCAGATATATCACAACATCTCTAAGGATATGGACATAGGCAAAATAGTCGCCGCGGGCGGCGTGAAGCCCGTTGTTGAATGGCTCACGGCGCGGCTGTACCGCTTCGGCAGGCTCAAGCCCACGGCGGAGCTTACGCGGGGCGTGCTTTGCGGCGAATTTGACCCCGCGTATTATACGGATTACCTTACGGCAAAGTTTAGCGAGCTTTATAGGCTTTAATGCCGCCGAAGGCGCAGGAAAGGAGCCACGCTTGGCACGATTTGTTACGCAGTCCGCCCATGCGGGCGTTACGGCGATAGATAACGCATTTATAATAGACTATATGCCCACCGCGCCCGATGGGGCTGTGAAGGCATACATATACGGGCTGATGGCCGCAAGCCGCGGCGATGCGCCGGATATTGCGGACGCATTGGGCATGGACGATGCTCAGCTTTGCGATGCGTTTGCGTATTGGCAGCGGCTGGGCTTGGTGCGCATAGCGAGCGGGGAGCCGCTTATAGTGGAGTTCCTGAAAACCGAATCCATTGCCCCTGCCGAGCGCACGCGGCGCTATGCTTCGCTTATAGAGCGGCTGAGCAAGGCCGTGCCCGGGCGCGTGTTCACGGGGAGCGAGCTGAGCGCAATATGCGACTGGATAGAGGTTTTCGGCTTCAGCGAGGAAACGGCGGCGCTTGTGGTGAGCGACTGCGCACGGCGGCGCGGCAGCAAGGTTAAGCTTTGGCAGATGAATGCGGAGGCAAAGGCATGGGCGGACGCAAACGTTTCCACGATAGAGAGTGCGAACGAATACATAGCCCGCAGAGATGAGCGCATTGCGGGCGCGCAGAAGATACTTTCCCGCTGGAAGCTGAGGCGCGCCGCAACGGAGGACGAGCTTGCCCTTTACGCCAAATGGAAAGAGGAATGGGGCATGAGCGACGAGGTGATATCCCTTGCCCTTGGGGAGTTGACAAGCGCTGCGCAGCCCAGCTTTAAGTATCTTGACACGGTGCTTTCCACCTTCCGCGCAAACGGGGCCATAACGCCGGAGGCCATAGCTGCGCTTAGGCGTGAGCGGGACGCCAGCCGAGAGCTTGCGCGCATGATGCTTGCCCGTGCGGGCATAAATCGCGCTCCTACAGCCGCACAGCAGGACGATGCGGACATGTGGCGCACGCGCATGAACATTGCGCCGGAGCTGCTTCTGCTTTGCGCGGAAAGCTGCCGCGCGAGCGACAAGCCCTGGGCGGCAATAAAGCGCACCGTCGCCCGCTGGCATGAGCAGGGCATAAGCGACCTTGACTTCGCAAGGCAGGATATTGAGCAGCACGCCAATTCCGCCGCCAAGCTCCGCAGCCGCGGCCGTGCGCTCAGCCACGCCAGCCGCACATATACCGACCAAGACCTCAGCGCCATGGGCGTGGAGCTGCTGGAGTAAGGATAATAAGAACGGTTAAATGAATTTAACACCCCTGCACACTATCGTCACTTGCGTCACATCGTCACAAACAGGCTAATTATCTA
>ERZ779851.1106-NODE-1106-length-25017-cov-26.078599_pt1 | contig 25017 bp, 20 predicted proteins | sample MGYA00511094_ERZ779851 | MGnify/ENA primary metagenome ERZ779851 (study PRJEB29588, sample SAMEA2155512) | human gut metagenome | biome: human gut; feature: human-associated habitat; material: faeces | place: Denmark | collected 2008/2010 ...
AGAAGTACGGAAAGAACGCCATCCTCAAGGCGATGAATCTTGAAGAAGGCGCAACCGCCAAAGACCGAAATGCGCAGATCGGCGGGCATAAGGCATAAAGGATCAAACAAATCGGAATTTGAAGGGGGTAAAAAACTATGCGAAGGAAAGATAGAGAGATTACCGACATTGATAAAATCGAGGCAATTATTGCGTCAGCAAGATATATGCATTTAGGAATGTTTGACGGTGAATTCCCTTATATTGTACCATTGCATTATGGCTACCAAATGGAAAAGGGAAAGCTGACATTTTATGTGCATTGTGCGAAAGAAGGACACAAGCTGGAGTGCCTCAAAGAAAACAGGAATGTATTTGTAGAAATTGATAGAGGTGAATCTCTTATTACAGCGGATATACCTTGCAAATATGGAGCAGAGTATGAGAGCGTTATGTGTCGAGGTAAAGCAATGATCATTGAAGACATAAAAGAAAAATGTAAAGCGCTTGCTGTTCTTATGAAAGTACAGACTGGCGAAGAACATGAGATCGACGATAAGATGGCAAGTGCAGTAAATGTGGTTAAGATTGACGTTGAATCCTATACTGCCAAAGCTTGCATCAGATAATAGACAACTTCCAGTTTATCTAAGAGGTGAGATACAGAATGCGCATGAATAATCGGTACGACGAGATTATCAATCTCCCTCACCACGTCTCCAAGACGCGACCGCAGATGCCGATGTCAGATCGAGCAGCGCAGTTCGCGCCCTTCGCAGCACTCACTGGATATGACTCCGCCATCAAAGAAACCGGACGCCTGACAGGCGAAAGGATCGAACTTGACGAGGAAGCACTGACCGATTTGAATATGAGGTATCAGCTCCTCGTTGATGCGCTCGATGAAGAGCCGGAGGTGAAAATCACCTACTTTAAGCCCGATGAACGCAAGTCCGGCGGCGAATATGTGACTGTAACCGGCACGGTCAAAAAGGTCGATGACTTTGAGCGCCTGATCACCATGCAGAACGGCACCAAAATCCCGATGGACGATGTCTTGGCCGTTGACTGGGATTTTTCTCAAATCTAAAATGATTACGCTCACCATACGGCCAAATGAAATAAATAACGAAGTATAATATGGCTGTACTGTAAAGCACGAAGCAGTCATTTATATGCATAGGTACTGAACACGAGAAAGAGCATGGACGGAATAATATTCATCCTTGATAGCGGCGGTTCTGCAATAGCCTGTAATTGATAGTGATTCTCGAAAGCAGGGATTGCTCAAAAACGGACATAACAAAAAGCGCCCATGGTAGAATGCTTTTAGATTCTTCCATAGGGGAACTTTTTAACATTTACATAGTTTGGAATGTTTTTATTTCATGACCGCATTTAACAGAGATTGATAGTTGTCAACCACATCATAAACTACATTTCCGTTACTGATTGCCTTGAAATGCTCTTTTGCACAGCTGATTTTGGATTCCTCAATGAGCCGGAACTGCATAGACGACATAGAGCCTTTTGTTTCGGCAACAAAATAGATGTGTTTGACGGTACCTTCATAGAAAGCAATTGCCCAGTCTGGATTATAATGCCCCACCGGTGTTGCGATATAGAAGCTGTCCGGCAGTTTCACATAAACCGCAACATCTGTGTTCGTGTCCAGATCGGTCGCAAAATCGCGCTCGTTTGTGGAATCATATACGATATGACCGTATAGATGCCGCTGTGCTTTCATCGCGTTTGTTCCGAGCTTGCCCTTGATGGTCGGTTCCGTAAAGATGTCCGTGTCGTAATGTTCATCCAGCACATTGTAGGTGATGTGCTGAATAATTGCAGTTGCCTTTTCATCATTGATCAAGGCGGCTGCTTTAATAATAAACTCTTCGGGATTGAACTTGAACTGCTCAAAAACAGATTTTTCAATACCGGTTAGGATTGCAACGATGGCCTTTCGGGTCAAGCCGGTTTCTGCGACCAATTTGCCGATCAAATCGTATTTCACGCTGCTGTTTGTGCGGATTTGTCTGCTGCTGTCATAAGTGGATGACTTTGACTTCGAGAATGCACTTCCGTCAAGAAGCGAGTCCTTTGATTTGATTTCATCCATTGCGCCGCTTTCGACCATAAAGTAAACTTTCGGCACATGCAGGTTGCAGTTGACGGACGAGATCGCCTTTCTTACAAGCTCATCGGTATCAAAATCAACCACATACACAGATTTCGGGCTGATGCGTTTCCAGAGAGCCTTGAACTCCGGCATAGCGAGCTTGTCGGGATCAACTTGCAGCTCGACGTTCTTGTCGCGGGCATTCTCCGGCTGCATAGCGCGGCTGTCATAGACGGAATCAAGAATATTGATTACAGAATCGCGGCTGTCAGCCACTTCCTCCGCAACCTGAATCGCACCGTTTGCCTTGTCGGTATAATACTTATCTGTCAGCACTCCGCGCTTAACATATCCGCTGGAAATCAAATCCTCAAAGATTGCCTGCGCCGTATCGCCGTCCACAATCTGTTCATTGCCTCTGGCATCCACAATGACCTTGCCTTTGAACAGATCAGCGGTAACAGCCACAGGACGTCCGGCAACCGCATCGGCAAGCTCAGTCTGCAAGCCCTTTGCAAAACTGTCATAGCTCTCACTGGCGATGACGGTCAGAACATTGATGGACTGCACATCATTTCCAAGCACGTTGGCGTCCATGCGCTCGCCGTCCTGATTGACACACAGGCGCAGACCGCGACCGACCTCTTGCCGCTTGCGAACCTCACTGCTGCTTTGTTTCAGTGTACAAATCTGGAACACATTCGGGTTATCCCATCCTTCACGCAACGCGGAGTGCGAGAAAATGAAACGCACCGGGGACTTTTTCGGATCGCGATCCAGAAGCAGCTCCTTGTTCTTCATAATCAGGTCATAAGCGTCAATATCGTCGGATGTACCCTCCTTCTTGTCGGAGAGCTTGCTGTTGGTCATCTTTCCCTTTTTGTCCACGGAGAAGTAACCGGCGTGGGTATCATGGGCAGAAATCGCATCCAGATAGCGTATGTAGTCCTCATCTCCGATTTCCCGCTGCATGGAGCTGAGAATGTCGTTGTACTCTTCCTCGAACATATCCGCATAGATGCCGTTGAACGGATGTCCGGCCTCATCATACTGCTTGTACTTCGAAACCTCGTCGATGAAGAAGAGGGACAGGACTTTGATGCCCTTATGGAAAAGCTGACGCTCCCGCTCCAAGTGAGAAAGAATCGTTTCGCGGATCTGAATGCGTCGGAGCTGGTCTTCGCTGACTTTGCCTATCACATCACCGGCAAAGATTTTGATACCGTTCAGGAACTCTACGGAGTTGTCGCGTCCGTCGATAGACTTGACCACAAAGCCTTCCTTATACTCGTCGAGCTTGCCAGACTCGCCGGAGTTGTCATAGAGGTTGTAGCCAATACCGACTGTGGCGGTTTTCTTGCGAAGTCCCTTTGCTCCAATGTAGTCAAACTGAATGGTTGCTGTCGGGTCTGCTTTGGAAAGATTGATGCTTTCCAGATAGACAAAGCCCTCGGTTGCCGTGCTGCCGGACTCTGTGATGCCCTTGACGGCGATTTTCTTGACCAACCGCTTGTTGTACGCTTCCATTGCGTCAAGGCGGTACACCATGTTATAGATGCTGTCCGACTTGTGAGTCGCGGAGTAGCGGAGTGTCAGTAGCGGGCAAAACTCTTTTAGCCGTTCTTTTGTCTGCTTGCCCTCGACCGACTGCGGCTCGTCGATAATCAGAATTGGGTTTGTCTTTGCAATAATGTCGATCGGGCGACGGGAACGGAACTCGTCCAGCTTCATGTAAATACGCCGCGCGTCCTTGCCTTTGGCGTTGAACGCCTGAGAGTTGATGATCATGACATTGATGGCGCTATCCGACGCAAAGCGGTCAATTTCCGTGAGATGGGCAGAATTGTAGATGAAGAACCGGATTTTCTTGCCGTATTCCTCTGCGAAATGCTCCTGCGTCACCTGAAAGGACTTATAAACGCCCTCACGGATGGCGATGCTCGGCACGACCACGATGAATTTGCTCCAACCATAGTGCTTGTTCAGCTCATACATGGTCTTGATGTAGGTATAAGTCTTACCAACACCTGTTTCCATCTCAATGGTCAGGTTGTAGCGTCCTTCCAGCTTATCCGACGGCTTGATCTGATTGGTACGCTGCACCTTTTGCAAATGTTCTAAAATCAGCTTGTCAGAAAGCTCCGGCACAATGCGTTCGTTACGCCAGCCGGTGAAGTTTGTGTAATCTGTGAGCTTCTGTTGACCGTAACCTCTGTCTATCATGTAGGTAGGCGTGAGGTATGGCTGCCCGGCGAAGACATCAACAACTGCTTTCGCCGCATCCGCTTGAAATTTTTGATGTTTGAATTGGAGTTTCATAACTGATGCTCCTTGGTTTTCTTTTTAATCATTTTCAGATTTATTTCTTTACATTCTTCACGGTTATCACGAAACTTTTGCTCAATCGTATTGTCTGATTCCGTTTTAGCCACAGGACGTAAATCTGTGTTGTAGTGAGAAAACATTGTCCAAATCGCTGCATTTGCAAAAGCCGCTAAAAAACGAGACTCGATCGCGGGTACAGGGTTTCCCTCAAATGCGTAACGCCAGTCAACGAAGGCGTTTGAGAGCAAAATAAGCTCATCGAGTCTTTTTTTAGAGTCCGCATACTCCGGTGCCTTTTCGATTAAGTGTGCCCACAGTTCCAGTTGAAAGGATTTCGGAAGCATCTGAAAAAGAATTTGCAAGTTGTGCTCTTTTCCATATTCAATTTGGTTTTTAGCTAAAATTGCCTTGAGTGCTAATTCGACAGAAAATGCGCCGTTTACAACTAAAGGGGCAAAAAGCAAAAGCAGCGTATCTGAATCATCCCTGCTTAGTTGGTCAAGTTCTATATATGCGTTATAAAATGACTTTGCTTGATAGACTAATAAGTCGGCGTTCATCAGATCACCCTCACGCGCTTGGAAATATTGTCGGCATCCTCTGGCATATAGAGCTTGAAAATCTCGAACACGTTGATTTTCTCCGGGCTGGATGCAAAGCCGGAATCGCGGAAGACGGCGCGGAGCGGCTTACGTTTGGCAATCTCCTTGACCACACTTTCGGGAATATTCGCGTCAAAACAGGCGATCAGGTCGCCGTCGTTGTATGTATGGACGGTGCAGCCGTCGATCTGCTCGGATTTGTACGGCAGGGACAGCGGCAGACCCCAGTCGATCAGGCAGCCGAACAGCAGGTCGAGGTCGGTGCGGTCATCCTTGATGTTGGATTCCAGCCCCGCGAGCATCCCCTGATCGTAGTCATCCGGCGCATAGTAGACGTCCTTCATGTTGGTATCGTCCAGCTTGAGAACGCGGAAACCGATGTCAAGGTCTTGTGTGGTCAGGGGGCTTTCGTACTTGATCTTGTCTCCGGCGCGACGGATGCGCTCCTTGCCGATTTCGCAGATGTTCTTGTAGCCCGCTTTGTAGGCTTCGCTTGTTTCGTCACACTTTTCAGGAAGCTGCACCATAATGAATTTGCGGTGTCCGCCGTCCTCGGCGTTGAGCTGCATGACAGCGTGGGCGGTGGTGGCAGAGCCGGAGAAGAAGTCAATTACGATGTCTGTTTTGCCCCCAGAGCAAAGCTTTATGCACCTTCTAAGTGTTCCAATCGGCTTCGGCTTGGGAAATATTCTTTTGTCAAACCCAAGATTAATAAAATCTTCTGTCCCGCGTTCGCTGTTTACATCTTTGAATGTCCAAGAACTTGTAGGCTTTACTAATGAACGCCCTTCTAAATAATCTTTCTGCATAACGCCCCACACTTTTCGCGCAGGCATGAATTTAGGAATCAAGTTGCCAATTTCTTTGATAGCAGTCTCTAACCCCCAACGCCAATTTCCCTCTTTTCCATCTTCGCGCTGAGGTTTTATCTGAATATACTCTTCCCGTCCGCTTTCTTCTCTGGACGGATAAAAATCTCCTGTCTTTTCATTATAGTAAAAGTAATAGAAAAGATTGGGGCGATCTTCTCGGAGATCATTTTCTCCTGTTTTTCGCAAATCTATCTCTCTATAACGTCTGCCAGCATTATCAACCTTATTGTATCGTTTTACGATTTCCTCTGTTGGTTCAAACCCGTACCAAGTAAGTGCTCCAATATTTTTTGCATAGATGAGAATATATTCATGGGCTGTCGCAACGAATTTGTCGTCAGAACGTCCTTTGGGATTATTTGTATTTGAGACAACCCCAACGCAATTTGCCGAACCAAAAACTTCCTCACATATCTTTTTTGCATTAGTTACTTCGTTCTCATCAACAGAAACAAAAATTGCACCGTCATCCGTCAGCAGATTTCTCGCCAGCATCAGCCGGGAATATATCATGCTGCACCAATCGGAATGGAAGCGTCCGTTGGTGTCGGTATTCTTGAACAGGCGATTTTCGTCCTCGTCGTACATTCCCATCTGTGCGTTTTCTTCTTTCTGTGAGCGCATGAAATCGTCGGCGTAGATGAAGTCGTTGCCGGTGTTGTACGGCGGGTCAATATAGATCATCTTAACCTTGCCGAGATAGCTTTCCTGCAAGAGCTTGAGAACTTCCAGATTGTCGCCCTCGATGTAGAGATTTTCAGTGGTGTCCCAGTCCTTGCTCTCTGCCACGCAGGGGCGCAGCGTCTTGCGGATCGGCTTGTTGGCTTCCACGATTGCCGCTTTCTTGCCGACCCATGTAAACTCGTATGCCTCGTCCCCGTCCACCACGTCCGGCGAGAGCATCTGTTTCAGCAGCTCAAAATTGACCGCCCGCTTGTACACCTTCTTCTCCGGCGTACTGCGTTCCTCATCCAGCATCTCCGTGACGCAGTTGGGAAATAGTGCAGCAATGCGGTCAATATTCTCCGCCACCATATCCGGCGATTCAAATTTCATGTGGTTCATTAGGTTGTTCCTCCTGCTTGATATTGTCCAATCTGATAAATTGCAGCTTTTAGAACCTGCAAACAAATTATTGCCGTATGTTTATCGGGCGAAAACTGTGTAGCCATTTGCTGATACGGATGAATATAGTTTCTAAAGTCACGCACTGCATGACTGAACTTCTTTACATCTGGTTTTAAGATCCCCATCTCACTTGCCACATCAATGTAATTATTTAACGTCCATTCATGGAATTTTCGATTCTTGCCTTCCTGATCTTTCGGTGCACTCGCAGCTTGATTAAATTCTTTCGGGTGTGAAGAAGCAAGCCCAAGCAGAATTCCCTCCATAATACTCCCAATCATAATAACCGCCGAAAGAGGCGCATCGTGACTAATGCAACTTTCAACCTCTGTTAGGCGTGCCTTGATGATGTCGGATACGCCAGCAGCTAAATTCAGCTTATCAATATCAACATCATAAGTGACTTTAAGGAAGTCTGTATCTTGCATTTCACATACAGGTTTTGGCTCTTCATCTATAATAACCCGATCCAATCGCCTAAATGAAATTATATCGTTCTCTCGAATTATTTTCCATTTATCAAATGCAAGGTACTGGTTAAACTCCGAAATCATCTTGTCTAACTGCTGAATCCTACTTACATAGTTAATTGGCGCAAACACTTCTCTCAAACATTTGTCCAACTCTGGTGAACCATTGATTGCATCCAGTCTCGAATCAGTATATGCCCAACGAGAAGGGAATCCTTGCCCATAACTGTCGTTAAATCCTAAGCCGTTAAAGAAAGTTACAAGCTGAAAACCAGAGCGATAATCAGATGTACCATCTCCGTTAATTATTTTTCTCAGCTCTTCCAATGTCTTTTTGCTAAGACGCACGATCTCTCTACCTCCAGTTCTTTCTCAACTTTTTCAACTCCGCGTTCATTTCCATCCGCCGGTTCAGCTGCTTCTCCCGCCGCATTTTGTTTTCCAACGCGGCAATCTGCTTTTCAAGCTGCTTCTTCTTTTCATCACGCTCGACAGACTCTTTCAGGCTCTCGCCGGAATCTGTTTGCAGCTTGTCCCCGGCAATCTGACGAACAAGGCTTTCATAGACGGCATCCATGTTCAAGCCGTCGATGCTGAGATGCAGCTCATCTTCCGGCATCCAGTCGGTATGATAGTAACGGCTGACCTTGAAAGCGTTGCTGCCTGATGCGGCAGCTTCCTTGTAGCCGATCCACGCTTGAGCCTTGCCGTCAAAGGTCAGAATAAAGAGAATGTGATACGGGATTTCCTTGTCGATTTGTTTTAGTACTGCTTCGTCAAGCTGCGGTTCGTTCAGCCGTACCTCAAATACTTCAATCTCGGTGACTGCTTCACCCGCAGCGATATTCAGCGTAGACGCAGCCAGCTTATTTCGCCAATATACCAGCCGGATCTGATCGACAAACACACGGCGCAAAGCAGGGGAAACGTCAAGATTCTCATAGAACTTCTGCTTCGGTATTCTTTTGCCAAACTCCGTAGATGCAGGAAATCCAAGCATCGCAAGCCCTCCTTATTTCACAACTAAGAAGCAAATCAGCTCAAAATCATCCAGCCCCGAAACCGCACTGAGCAGCGCAGATGTGCCGCCGCTCTTGAACAGACTGTCAATATCGTTTTCTTCTTTCGCGTCAATGATGGAATTGATCGCCTCGCTCAGCAGTTCAGAAATTTCACCCATTTTGCGTCCGTCATCCGTCTTTTCATTGAACCACTTACAAAGCTCCGCGCAAGGCTCACCCTTGCCACGGCAGAGCAGACGCATCGTGTCAAGCAATTTCTTCGGGTTGAGGTAATCGCAGACGATTTCACCTTCTTCGCTGATGTAGACCATGTAGAAGGGGTGAATTCGGTTCCGATTGTCAATGTTCACGCTGTCATTGATATTTCTGAGGACGAAAATCACACCGGCAGGAGAATCCTCCGTCTGCCCAACAACGGTGTGCAGACCCTTTGGCGCGGTTTCAATATCCTCATGTTGCTTCATGTATTCGAGCAGATCAAGCCTGAACTCGTTGAGCCCCAAATCCATGATGGAAATACCGCTCGTCATATCTTCAATGTCCACGACTTCTTCTTGCAGCCGCTTGAGCTGTGCGCGGCGGTATTCAAGATCGCCCTTTTCCTCGGCATTGATCAGGTCATCGTCGCCGGTAGAGGTCATGACCGAAATCTTCATGCGGGTTTCCACGCGGCTTTTCAAGTTAATATACTCGTCGAGATCCATATCCGGCCAGAAGTTTACAAGCTGGATATGGTCGTTTTTGCTGCCGATACGGTCAATTCGTCCGAACCGCTGGATAATGCGCACAGGGTTCCAATGAATGTCGTAGTTGATGAGGTAGTCGCAATCCTGCAAGTTCTGACCTTCGGAAATACAGTCAGTTGCAATCAAAATATCAAGCTCGTCGGTGCTTCCGGGCAGGAGTACCGACTTGCCTTTTGAAACAGGCGAGAAGCAGGTCAGCACTGTGTTGAGATCAGCTCGGAGCTTCGGAATGGTTGTCCTCCCGTCAACCGTTCCGGTGATCTCTGCCGTTTCCAGCTTGAAATTCTCTTTCGCGAATTTGCTGACATTCGCAAAGAGATAGTCTGCGGTATCAGAGAACGCCGTGAAAATAATGATCTTCTTGTTGCCGGGATTGATGGGATGCTCGATTTTCTTCCGGATCAAATCAAACAATGTTTGCAGTTTCGTGTCATGCTCCGGCGTGATGTCGGCAATCATGAGGGACAGGAGTTCCAGATTCTCTGCATCCTTTTCCAGCTCGCGCATCCATGAAACATAGTCCATATCAGCGAGGTCAATTTTGACTTTCTTGCCGACTGAAAAGAGATCAGTGTTCTGATCGTCATAATCAAAGTCTTCTGTGTCGGAAATCTCCGTCAGATTCAGGACGCAGTCCCCAGACTGATAATTTTTGATCGTCCCAATCGTATCGTTGATCAGCTTTTTAATGCGGTCAATCGTCAGGCGGAAAGAAGCAACCGAGCTTTCCAGCCGCTTGAGAAGGTTGATGCTCATAAGACGGCGAATGCCTTCTTCACGTCCTTGCTGGGTCAGGCTGTTTCCTTTGTGGTGCGTCATGTCGATGTACTTTGCCAGTTTCGACGGCATGATATAATTCGACGGCGTATAGATCGTCAGGCTCAACGACATGAGCAGATTGTAAATATCGTTATAGTTGATCGCATCATCCAAGTCAGTCAAACATGGACGCAGCGAAATCGGCGGCAAACGCTCCGGAAATTTACCGATGTCAGAAGTGTTGTAATACTTTTCAATGTGCTTTCTTGACCGTGCAATCGTCACGCTGTCCAGCAGTTCAAAGAAATCAAAATCCAACGTCCGAAGAAGTTCGTCCGTTGTGCGTTCGTCGGCAGGGAGCTTGCTCCAGGTGTTGAAAGCCTTCTGAGCCTGACGGAAAATTTCATCAATGCTCTTAGCTGTATTCAGCCTTTTGTTCATCTGCGAGGCATCGCCCTCATACGCAAGAGCGAGTTGGTTTTTGAGGTCAATGAATTTATTGTTGACCGGTGTAGCTGAAAGCATCAGCACCTTCGTCTTTACACCGGTGCGAATTACTTTGTTCAGGAGCTTAAGATAACGATTTTCCTTTGCACCTTCAGCCGATACCTCGCCGCCGTTACGGAAATTATGGCTCTCATCAATGACAACGAGATCATAGTTACCCCAATTCAAACGGTCTAGGTCAATTCCGTTCGACTGTCCATGTTCGCGGGAGAGATCTGTGTGATAAAGAACGTCGTATCGCAGTCTGTCCGCTGCAATGGGGTTATTTATATAGTTTCCCTTGTATGTATTCCAGTTCTCAGAGAGCTTTTTAGGGCAGAGAACAAGCACGGATTTGTTGCGGTTCTCATAATACTTGATAACTGCGAGTGCGGTGAATGTCTTGCCTAGACCAACGCTGTCTGCCAGAATACAGCCATTGAATTTCTCGAGTTTGCTGATGATAGCGAGAACAGCATCGCGCTGGAAGTTATAAAGCATTCCCCATATTTTGCTTTCCTTGAATCCAGTAGCTACGTTAGGTAGTTCGTCCTCTGAAATGTCATCAAGGAACTCTTTGAAGATGTTATAAAGCGCAACAAAGTAGATATACTCCGGTGCGTTTTCGCGATATGCGGCAGAGATATTCTCGATTACAACGTCTGTGACTTCTTGCAGCTTTTTCTTGTCGTTCCATAGTTGCTCAAAAAGTTTAAGAAAATAGTTGGCATTCTCAGAACTTTCAGTTTTCTGTACCGCATAATAGGCGTTGTTACCACGTTCACAGCCGAGATCTACAGTAGTAAAACCGTTAATCGGCATATAGGTGCTTTTATCGACTGTCATGAAGCCCATCATCTGTTCCTGCGTGACGTTAGATTTGAAAACGGCTTTACGTTTGATCCAGTCTGCGCACTCTTTTGCAATCGCTTTTTGCGTCAGCTCATTGCGGAGCTTAACTTCAAACTCTGTACCGTACAGGCTGCTTTCTCGCGAAATACGTGGAATATAGAACTCACGTTGAGCCTTTGATGCTTTCTCGGTTACGAATGTTGGCGAGGTAAAGATGAAACGTAATTCGTCAATGCTTTCAAGCTGCTTTTTGAGTTCCTGATACGCATAAATTGAGAAACAAGCGGCGGCAACGGACAGCCTGCTTCCTTTCTTAATGCCCGCTTGCAGATCGCCTTTGACAGTCATATTGATGTTATCTATAATCTGCATTTTATCACCTTATCGAGACATCCAGTTGTCTTTTACTTTTAAATAATAGCAAAAAAACTGTACCAAAAACAGGATTCAGCCGTTAGTTACTCGTACAGCTTCACAAATATCACCGATGTCACAGTTTAGATAATTACAAATTCGCAACAAAACAGAAAGGGCAACATCTTCTCCTTTGTTGAGTTTACTCATTGTTCCTGCAGAAATTCCGACATCAGCTTTTAATTTCATTTTAGTTATATCTCTTTGAATAAGCATGACCCAGAGCTTTTTATAGCTAATCTTCATGGTATTACTCCTTATTTTTCACAGTTTCAGTAAATATAAATTATTATAGCATAAATCGTCAAAAAATCAATATCTTATTCCATCTGTTTGTAGAAAAAATCCGAGAACTCGACATGAAATTGTCATATAGTCAGTTTAAATTCGTTTCTATCGGAGCGCAGAGGACGCGGTATATAAGGCGTTCGGTGTTGAGCAACTGTGAGAATGAGATGTGCTGGCTGTAGTGAAATGGTTATGCTTTTGACAATTCAAAATCGGAAATCACATTGAGAATTGCTGCTTTTATGTATGCTCAACTCGATTTTTATTCTGTATCATTTCCCGTAACACTCATTATAGAATTCAAAAATCCTCGCATTTGTGTTTGACAAACACTGTGCGGGGATTTTGCTATATTGTTTGATTTCACGGGTTATATGGCATAAAGCACCGGAGTATCGTTGGATGAAAGTACTTATAAAGGTCTGCGTTGAATATTTTTCAGGTGCAAGAATTTTCATTCTTTTCTGCGATTATTTTGCTGAGATTTTCCCATTGCTCATCGGTGAGCTTGGTTATTGCTCCGGTGCGGCTCACTTTAATGAAGTCACGAAATTCCGCGATGTATACAGGAGATTGCAGCAAGCAAATATCCTCAATTACCGCATACCACGGGCTCCTCCAGTATGGTGCTTTCCAACCGGGAAAATAATCTTGAAACGGTTCATCGGCAACTCGGCCGACAGCGATGATGCTGCCCGCGTATTTTTTATATAGATTACGCTGCTCCTTTGCAAAATTGCTCAGGCCTGAGTTTTCAATGCCTGCTTTTTTGAGCTCCGCACAAATATGGCCGATGTGGTCTACGGAGGTCTTTGCACACATGAATAAGACTGTATCGCCGATTCGGGCGTCTTTATCAACAGTCCACTCAATACTGGGATAAAGATCGTAGTGCAGTATCATGTCAAGGTTGCTGATTCTACCGTTCTCAAGTCGGTCTTGTAAATCTTCAATGCCGACAGGGGATTGGAAGTTAGTAATAAAAGTGCTCATTTTTATTCTCCTGAAATAAAGATGAATAATTCTCATAGCTCAGTATACCATACCCCGCCGCCCTTTACAATAGAAAAGCATTAACGATCGGAATGCGCCTGTGTAAACCAAAAGCGGGAGAGGTGAGCCTCTCCCGCTTTTGCAAAACTTTTATCGAATGGATTCTTGATATCAATACCAAAGGAAACCGAGGAGCAGAATTCTGATGAGTATCTGCCACCATGCATATTTGACGGTTACGGTGCAGGTGTCGGATTTGCCAGAATCGGCTTCAATTGCGGTTATCGTTGCGCTGCCGGTCTTGAGTGCGGTGATGTTGCCGCTTGCGTTGACAGAGACAATGTCGGGGTTTGACGAGGTGTAAACAACCTCCTCATTGCTGGCGATTGCAACGCTTCCCGTTGCTTTATAATACATTGTGATATTCTTTTCGCCAAACGCAAATTTCCTGTTTTGCATCTCGGCGAGCTTAATATCATAAACGCCGTCGTTTTTGGATGATGCTGTTATTTCGACATTGCCTGCGACTCCGCTGCCGTCGCCGCTGATTTTGATGCTGCTGCAATCGGTGTTGAATTTAGCGGTGTTTGTGTCAACGACATTGCTGTAAACCGTCACGGAGCCGTTGCCGCTTGCGCCGTCAACAATAATTCCGTCGCCGCTGTAGGTCATCTTTACATCGCCGCTTGCCTGACCGTCAAACTCAAGCATATCGCACACGCTGTTGTTGAGCGAGAGGCTGCCGTTGAAGCTGATGTCGTTGCCCGATGCGTGTATTCCTTCATTCTCGGATATCACGACCTTGTCCGCTGTAGTTTCGACATTTGCAAATATGTTTTTGCTGGTCAGCGATACATTTAGATTCTTATCCGTTCCCTCAAATGTGAAGGTGTCGCTTTCCTTAACGTTTACGGTGATTATTTCGGGGGCGGGGCTGCCGTCGGCAGTCGATCTGACTATCATGCTTTTTGATAAGATCTCCATATCTCCGCTGAATTCGCCGTCCTTATATGTCAAGGTCTGACCCTTGCTGTTTTTGACGGTTACGGCGCCTGAAGAATTGAAAGTAACAAGTGTGCAGGAATTCATATTGTATTTTTCGTCACTGAGCCTCATGTCGTTATTCGGGCCGTCAATGTCGATCATATCAAAGTAGGAGAAGTCGGAGCGGTAGGCGAAGCTTGACACATCCTCTTTCGTGTCGGGCAGTATCAATGTGCATTTTTTGAGGTCGCTGCTGACGTTGATATTGATATATTGCCCCGCATATCTGTTGTCGTATGCGATTAGGGTGTGGCTGCCGTCGTCGGCGGCGCTGTAGCCGACGATTACTATCGCGTGTCCGCTGCTCAATTGCGGGCTTTTATATTCAAATAATATCAGCTTGTTGTTTTTGGCGTCATCGATCAAGCCGCGCATTTGGCTGAGCCATGGACGGTCGCCGATATCGTGCATTGGAGTGTTAAATGCGGAAATGTGCTGAGAAAGCTGATAATAGTTTATGGCGCTCCTGACTGCCGCGCTCTTGTTGGGCGCAGCGACGGCGCTCATCGAGGCTGCCCCCGAGCCGTAGCGCTTGTTGAAATCAATCTTGCCCGTTTTGTTAAATATAGCCGTCAACGACATTCCGAAGCATGAGCCGTCCCATTCAACATTCTTTCTCTGATACTGGAGATTGTTGATTTCGGTGCTTGCGATATCCTGATCTTCATAGATGTTGCGGACATAGTTGCAGAGTTTTTCAAAGTCGCTGTCAAGCATTTGATATCTGTGGTTTTCGTTGCGCTTAAAGAAATAGCGGGAATCATTGGGGAATGAATATATGTCCTTGATTGAGAGCAGATAGCTTTTCTCCCAAACTGCATAGAGCGTCAGGTCGCGCGTAGAGCTCACCGTGTCTTTCGGTGAATACTGCGGCTTTGAGGCGCTCGGCGAGGTCGCCCAGCCGATGAATTCATAGCCGTCGCGGTGCGGGATCTGTGAGCTTATGGTGATGCGCCCGTTGAGCTCGTCCGTGCTTTGCTCGCCCGGTGCGCCGCTGCCGCCGTTGGCGTTATAAGTGATGGTGAAGCCGTCCTTTTTGGCGAAGTGTACAGTTGGATAACACAGCAGATATTCGTTGCGTGTCGATAGCATGTTATTCCACTGCTTTTCTGTTCCCTCATAATATACATTGCTCAGATTAATGCATTTATCAAACGAGTAAGAGTCTATTATATTTACGCTGTTTGGAATAGTCACGCTTGTCAGCCCACTGCAGTTGGCAAATGCGCTTGAATATATGACTTTAACGCCATCAGGGATGACATAAGAGGTGTCTGCTTTGCCGGCGGCGTATTGCAGCAGATATTTTTTGTCGTAACTAAACAGCACGCCGTTTTCACTTATGTAACTGACGCTTTTGGGGTCAACATTTATGCTTTTAAGTCCGCTGCAGTTGGCAAATGCGTGGGGGCCTATGCTTGTAACGCTGCCGGGGATAGTGACGCTTTTGAGCCCGCTGCAGCCGGAAAATGCACTGCTGCCTATGCTTGTAACGCTACCGGGGATAGTTACGCTTGTTAGTCCTTTGCAGTTGTAAAATGCGCCGCCACCTATACTTTTAACGCCGTTAGATATAGTCAAACTTGTCAGCCCGCTGCAGTTGGAAAATGTACTGTTGTCTATGCTTGTAACGCTGCCGGGGATAGTGACGCTTTTGAGCCCGCTGCAGTTGGCAAAGGCACCGTAACCTATGCTTTTAACGCCGTTAAATATAGTCAAACTTGTCAGCCCGTTGCAGTTGGAAAATGCACTGCGGCCTATGCTTGTAACGCTGCCTGGGATAGTGACGCTTGTCAGCCCGCTGCAGTCGATAAACGCACTACTACCTATGCTTGTAACGCTGCTTGGGATATTCACGCTTGTCAGTCCGTCTTGATAGCTAAATGCATCGTCGCCAATGCTTGTGACTCCGTTCGGGATATTATATGATGAGCCTTTTCCCTCGGGATAGGCAATAAGCGTTTTTCTATCCTTGCTGTAGAGCACTCCGTCAATGCTTGAAAAGTATTTGTTTGATGGTGAAACATTGATGCTTTTCAGCTTGTCGCAGAGAAAGAAAACGTTTTCGGCAATAATTCGGGTTCCCTCCTTGAGCCAAAAGTCACCCGAAAGCTCATCGTCACCGTAATATTTTGCGGCGACAAGCGCATTGCCGATATACAAGGCTCCGTTTTCCCAATTCGATTCGTCTTTATAATAGGCGGTGCTATCAAATGCATAATGCGAAATGTAGTTGATGCTGTCAGGAAGGGATATCTCGGACAGATTGTTGCAGCCGAAAAATGCGTTAATGTTTATACGCTTAACGCTGCTTGGGATATTGATTCTCTTAAGATTTGAGCAATTCGCAAATGAATCAGAACATATTTCGGTTACGCCGGAGGGAATTGTGTATGAGCTGTCGGCCTTCCCGGCGGGGTACTGTATTAATTCGGTTTTGCTTTTGTTAAAAAGCACGCCGTTTACGCTTGAATAATTTTTATTTGCTTTATCCACATTTATGCTTATCAGCCCATTGCAGTTCTCAAATGGGTCGTTTATGCTTGTGACGCTGCTTGGAATATTGATACTCTTAAGATTTGTGCAATTTGCAAATGAAGCAAGACATACGTTGGTTACGCCGGAAGGGATAGAGTATGAGCTGTCGGTCTTCCCGGCGGGGTAAGCAATAAGCTCACTTTTGTCTTTTGAAAAGAGTACGCCGTTTTCACTTGTATAGTGTTTGCTTGCACTGTCAACATTTATATTCTTGAGTGAGGTACATCCTCTGAAAATCGGACGAATATAAATTTTTACATCTCTTGGTATGGTTATGCTTGTGAGACTTTGGCAGTAATCGAATGTACCTCCGAAATATCGCACACTGTTGGGAAGTTCAATGCTTGTCACCTTTGTGCAGCCGTCAAAGGCATCCTTGCCTATATATTTTACTCCGTCCGAGATCGTGATCTTGGTCAGACCGTCACAGTTCTCAAATGCACTATCACCGATACTCACCACGGGCTTACCGTCAATTGAGGCGGGCACGGTCACCGCTCCGCTTGCTGCGGTGTCGCAGCGAACTATTTTTACTTTCCCGTTTATGACCTCGTGCGTAAAAATGCTGTATGCGTTTGTCTTCATTCCGTCGAGTATTGCCCCGATACCCTCGCCGCCGACGGCGACCGCATCGAATACCATTATCATGCACAGCAGCAATGATAATGCGCTTTTGAGTTTCCGTTTCATTTTTCTGCCTCCTGAATTCATTTTTGAGCCTTTCCTCAGGGCGCACCTCGCCCTTATGAGAAACCCTCTCATGAATAAAGACAGAATTTCGCAAAATCGGTTCACAGATTTGTAAAAAAAATTTGTATTTTTCAAGTTTTTTTCGAAAAAAAACCCGTTTGAAATTTCTAAACTCCAAAACCGAATGAAATTCGCCCCGGCTGTTCAGATTTTTATTGATTTGTCCGCAGCGGTATTGTATAATATTTAAACAGACCACAGAAAGGGGCAAAAACATGAAAACTTTATTCAAGAACGGCACTGTATTCGACGGCAGCGGCAATGCTCCGTTTGTCGGCGACGTCCTTATTGAGGACAACAAAATTCTCAAGGTCGGCAAGTGCGACGAAGCGGCGGACGAGACGGTCGACGCAACCGGTCTTTATGTTTGCCCCGGCTTTATTGACGCCCATTCGCATAATGATTTCTTCTGCGACAGGGCAGACAGCGAGAAATTCTTCAGCCCGTTCATCAGGCAGGGCATCACCACCCAGATAACCGGCAATTGCAGCTTTTCGCCGTTCGGAACGGATGAAAATACGCCCTATAGAGACAAGCTCGGCGGCGGCCTCTTTGAGTCGGAATTCACCGGCAGCCTCGCATCCTTCCGTGAGAAGCTCACGGGCAGGCTCCATGTCAATATCGTGCCGCTCGTCGGTCACGGCTCTGTCCGCGCGGGCATCTGCGGCTACGACTCGACGCCGCTCACCCCGGAGCAGCTTAAAAATGAGATCGACCACGTCCATCAGGCGATGGAGGACGGCGCATTCGGCGGCTCGATGGGCTTCATGTATGAGCCGAACAGATACGCGACCAAGGAGGAGCTTTATGCCTTCGCAAGGGAGATTGCTAAATACGACGGAATTCTCACCGTCCATGCGAGAGCCTGCTCGGCGGTCAGCGCGGAGTATCCGCTCATCACCAAGAAATCTCACCTCGAGGTCGCCCTCGACGAGATAGTTGATATCATGGAGCAAACGGGCGTTCGCACGGAGTACAGCCACCTTATCTTCACGGGCAAGAAATCGTGGAAAAAGCTCGATAAGATGCTGAATGTTTTCCACACCCTTAAAGCTCAGGGCAAGCCCATTGCATATGATAATTACGCGTTCCATTACGGCGCGTCGGTCATCACAGTTGTGTTCCCCGAGTGGTATGCGAAGCTCCCCAAGGAGCAGGCGAATTCACCCCTGAATCGCTTCAAGCTCAGCCTGACCATACTCATGTACCGCAAGGTGCTCGGCATCGACTGGGAGGATATGACCGTCGCGTATATCAACGATGAACACCCCGAATACGAGGGCAAAACGGTCATTCAGCTCGCCGAAGAGGAGGGCGTGAAGCCGCTGGATATGTATCTGAAGCTCGTTGAGCTCTCCGACCGCACGGGCAGGATCTATCTCGATAAATATTACAACGACACGATCGTGCGTACGCTCATGGAGGACGATATGTCGGTATTCATGACCGACGCATGGGTTGAGGAGAAGGGGAGGCAGAATATTGCGACCTTCCAGACCTTCCCACAGTTCTTCCTGCTCGGCAGGCGCTGGAATATCGCCCCCGAGAAGATAGTCCGCAAAATGACGGGCGCAACCGCCGACCGCTACGGCATCAAAGAGCGCGGCTACCTCAAAGAAGGCTACAAGGCCGATATCAGCATTGTCGACCCCGCAAAGCTCAGCGTTGACGAATCTCGCCCCGACGCAGCCCCCGGCGGCATCCACAGCGTCTATATCAACGGTAAAGCCGTCCTGAAGAATGGCGAATATCTCGGCGGCACCAACGGCGAATTCATTCTGAAAAAGTAAACATAGTTATAAGCGGTCACCGAAGGCGGCCGCTTTTTGTCAACGGAAAGGGAGATTATATGAAAGTTCTTATCATCAACGGCAGCCCGAGAGCGAACGGTAACACTTCCGTCGCCGTGCGTGAAGTCGAGAATGTTCTCAAAGAGGAGGGCATTGAGGTCAAGACCGTGCAGATAGGCGGCAGGGATATTCGCGGCTGCATAGCCTGCGGCAGATGCTCAGAGCTCGGCAAATGTGCGATAGACGATACCGTCAACGAGCTCGCGGGCGAATTCGAGAGCGCGGACGGTCTTATCGTCGCAAGCCCCGTTTATTATGCGTCGGCGAATGCTACGCTCATTGCCTGCCTCGACAGGCTCTTCTACAGCACTCCTTTTGATAAGACGATGAAGGTCGGCGCAAGCATCGTCTGCGCCAGGAGAGGCGGCTGCTCGGCGACATTTGACGAGCTGAATAAATACTTCACTATTAGCAATATGCCGATAGCCTCGAGCCAATATTGGAACAGCATCCACGGCAGAGTCAAGGGCGAGGCGGAGCTTGACGAGGAGGGCAAGCAGACTATGCGAACTCTCGCAAGAAATATGACGTTCCTGATGAAGAGCATTGCTCTCGGTAGTGAGAAATACGGTCTGCCTGAAAAGGAACCGCGCGTCGCAACGAATTTCATCGGCTGAGCAAGCACCCAAAGCTGTTAGACTGTCTAACGTTTAACACATAAACGATTTAAAACTATGAGCGGGGGAGGCTGACCTCTCCCGCTTTTGCTGCTTTATCAGCCTATACGACGCATTCAGAATTCTCCGGATGAAAAAATTTTCAAATTATTTCAAAAGATATGCACTAACATGTTGAAATTTAGCAATGTTTGTGATAACATATGGTGTAAGAGCTAAAATATTACAATGAAAGAAAATGATATTAATGTTATCGCTGTATCTTAACACGATCGGCACGGAAGTTGAAAGAAAACGATTTGAGGAAGTTTATTACCAACACAGGAAGCAGATGGTTTTCATCGCAGATTCCGTAGTACACAATATGGATGATGCCGAAGACGTTGTCCAGGATGTCTTTTTTACGATCGCGTCGTCGCATATGGATATCCTAACCAAGATCGAGGACCCGACGGATCTGAAAAATTATATGCTCAAGGCGACCAAAAACAAGGCGATCAGCACGCTCCGACGGCAAAAGATACAGAAAGAATGCGAAAATAAGTTTATTGATTTCAATTTGGAGTTCAATGATTCGGTGTTCGTCGAGAGCGTTTGCGCCAAGGTCGAGTATGACGAGCTGCTCGACGTGATTCGCTCGCTCGACGATAAATATCGTGAGGTGCTTTATTATAAAATCGTGCTCGATCTGTCGGTCGAGCAAATTGCGAGTACGGTCGATCGTACCGAGAGCACGGTTTGTAAGCAGATATACAGGGGCAAAAAAATGCTTGCGGAGATGTTAAAGAGAGGAGAAATGGCAGAATGTCTATGACGAGAAGTGAATTCAATATGGCGTTCAGCACGGTGATAGCGGAGGAGTTTGCAGATGTTCCCGATGAATCCGAGATCGAGGTTGAGTTCAGTGATGAATTCAACAGGAAGATGCAGGAGCTTATCGACAGCATAGGGGCGAACAACGGTCAGCAGCCGAAGAGCTGCCGTAAATCGCGCCTGAATATCAAAGGGCTCATTGCGCTGGCGGCGACCTTGGCGCTCCTGCTTGCGGGGCTGGTGAGCGTCAATGCCACAGGGAATCCGATAGTGAATTTCATTGTCAAGACCTATGAGAACTTCAAAGAGATTCTGTTCGCGGGAGACGGCGCGGCAGAAATAGACCACGTTTATGCGTTCACGGAAGTGCCCGAAGGGTTTACGGAAACGGAACGGGTGCTGAATGACGATATGAGCTTCATGCGGTATGAGAATAGCGAGACGGGCGCTGTGATTGAGTTGAGACAATCGGTAACAAATGACGCATCATTTGCCTTGGATAGTGAAAAAAGCAGTACAAAAGCACTTGTCCATAATGGCAGAGAGATAACGGTGTGTTGCTCTGAAACGAGCAAACTATGTGAAGCTTTTTGGATTGAAGGCGAATGTAGGATGAAACTAATATGTTCTGGAGTCACTAATTGTACTGATTTGATAGATATGCTAGATGAATTAGAGTAAAATTGCATGTTCGCACTTGGATGAGTTGCAGCCGTCACTGAAGTGACGGCTGCCAAATTTTTTTTATTCTTTGTCTCATTTTTGACGAATAAAGCGTTGTAGAAGCTGAATGGGGGAGAAGAGGTGAAAAATGCGGAAAAATATCATAAAAAGAGTCATTTGTGTTGCTGTCGCTTTCGTGATGGCTATGTCGACTTTCTCGGCTTTTGCTGAAGCACAGATGGTCGAACCGTATTTTAATAATACGATGGACGTATCTAACGAGGCTTCGGTTTCTTCGTCAGGTAAGCTGACAATTATGAATAGCCTTGTGGCGTACGACAATTATTTCAGCAAAGCCATTATAACCACCTACGTTGAAAAAAAGGTTCTCGGTCTGTTCTGGAGCAGAGTGGATATCGGTCAGACAAATGACAAGTGGATCGACGTAATATATGAAAATGTCTATACAGGATTCCACTATTTCCAGCTTTCCGACAAGGGTACATACAAGGTGACGACCGAGTTTGTCGTGTATGGCTCCGGCGGCCCGGCCGATACCATCACCAGAACCGCAACTACACAGTACAAATAACCCGTAATCACTAATCAATAAGGCACTTTTTGAAGCTCCCCCATGCTCAAAAAGTGCCTTTTGTTTTTAAATGATCGCCGGATAAGCTGTCGATTAGACTTTGACCCTGAATATGCGGCCTGCTTTGACGACAGCCTCTCCGATGCAATTGCCGAGCGGTTGTAAATTACCCTTTAATTTACTTGTAAAATCGAGACAAGAATGCTATGATATAAAAAATAAGCAAACGCAAGACAAAAGATGCGTGAAATTGTTGACTTCGATGTCGATAAAGTAAAAATGTGATCGACACATTAAGGCTCCCGTAAGTGTTTCATACGGCGGGTTTTACGATTTGAATGTTAAAAGAGTAGGTGAAGTACAATGAAAATAGTTTGTTTTCATAATCCAAATGAGGAAAACGGATATTTAAGTAATTGGTATCCCAGTGAATTTACCGTGAACGATGTAGACTTTTCCTCAATGGAGCAATATATGATGTATAAAAAAGCTGTGTGCTTCGGAGACAAGGACACGGCAGTTAAAATACTTGCGACTGATGATGTTGCCGAAACAAAAGCTCTTGGCAGGCTTGTCGCAAATTATAACGAGAGCTATTGGAACGGCGTTCGTCAAATAATTGTTTTTGAGGGATTGATCGCGAAATTCTCTCAGAATGAGGACTTGAAATCGCAACTCAAAGCAACGGAAGATTGTATCTTGGCTGAATGTGCGGTCAAGGACAGAATATGGGGCATAGGGTTGTCAATGAATGATCCTGATAGACTTGAAAGGGACAAGTGGATTGGACAAAATCTACTTGGCTATGCCTTGATGATGGTGCGTGAATGACTGTAATTCCTTTTCCCTTGGGGGCGGCGTAAGTTAAGAGAATACTTTTGATGAAAATAACCACGGCGCGGGTCTGTTCCCGTCCATGGTTATTTTTTGCTGTTGCCGAGCTGTAAGAAATGAAGCCGAAAAATGAGACGATTTTTTATCTCCCGAAAACGGTCGTCATAACCTGTAATGACAACATGTCGTTATATATGACAACTCAGCAGGTCAAACACCTGTTCTGCGTTTTCCATACAGAGCACAAAAAGACACTTCGGCGGATTTTTCAACAGTCCATTGTAAACGCCCTTCAACTTTTATATTCAACTGTATTAAACGGCAAAAACGATCTTATGACCGACCCAAAGCGAGAACGTATTCAGAAGCAAACATTCCCTGAATAATCAACCGGATAATTGCTGAATACAAACGGAGCATTCATCGGAATAACTCGCAGAAAATGGTCTTCACATGAATTTTCGTTGAGATAATTTCGCATGCCGTTTATGAATGAGCTGATCAATAATTGATTTAACCGCCAAATTTTGACTTTATGCAGTAAATTTCATTGCATTTTTCCTGCAAATGTGCTATGTTATAATTATATTATTTAAATGAGATATTTCCAACCATGCACAAGCTTCGGCAAAATCCGTTTTTTTGTACAATGGATGATGTATGGTTATATAAAAAGAAATTTGGAGGATTAAAAAATGGCCGCTAAGAATAACGCGAATATTGGTTTTGAAAAGCAACTATGGGATGCTGCATGCGTCCTCTGGGGGCACATTCCCGCAGCAGAATACCGAAAGGTCATTATAGGGTTGATCTTTCTTAGATACATATCAAATGCGTTTGAAAAACGCTATCAGGAGCTTGTCGCTGAGGGTGACGGTTTTGAGGATGATCGCGATGCCTACGCCGAAGATAACATTTTCTTCGTACCGGAGGATGCCCGATGGAGCAAAATTGCTTCTTCCGCTCACACCCCTGAAATCGGAACGATCATTGACAATGCAATGCGGGCTATTGAAGCCGAAAACAAAAGTCTGAAAAATGTTCTGCCGAAAAACTATGCAAGCCCTGATTTGGATAAAAGAATTTTAGGTGATGTAGTTGATATTTTTACAAATAATATTGATATGAGTGATACGGAGGCGAGCGAAGATCTTCTTGGGCGTACATATGAATATTGTATTGCTCAGTTCGCTGAAAAAGAAGGCGTTGGTGGCGGAGAGTTCTATACACCGTCCAGTGTAGTAAAAACGTTGGTGTCTATTCTGCGACCATTTGACAACTGCCGAGTGTATGATTGCTGTTGTGGTTCTGGTGGCATGTTTGTCCAGAGTGAAAAATTTATTGAAGCACATAGTCATAAACGAGGTGCCATTTCTGTTTATGGTCAGGAAGCAAATCCAGATACCTGGAAAATGGCAAAAATGAATATGGCAATTCGTGGAATTGATGCAGATCTTGGTTCGTATAATGCAGATACTTTTACAAGAGATTTGCATCCGACATTAAAGGCAGATTTTATTTTAGCGAATCCGCCATTCAACTATCATCCATGGGGAAGAGAAAAACTGACAGAGGATAAACGTTGGAAATATGGACTTCCACCTGCTAATAATGCCAACTATGCATGGATTCAACATATGATTCATCATCTTGCACCAAATGGGAAAATTGGTCTTGTTCTGGCTAACGGTGCACTTTCTACGCAGACCAGTGGTGAAGGAGAAATACGTAAAAAAATTATAGAGGACGATCTGATTGAGGGAATTATTGCGATGCCGACTCAACTTTTTTACAGCGTAACAATTCCGGTTACATTGTGGTTTATTACAAAAGGTAAAAAACAAAAGGGAAAAACACTCTTTATTGATGCCCGGAAGATGGGGCACATGGTTGATCGTAAGCATCGTGACTTTACAGATGAGGACATTCAAAAACTTGCAGATACTTTTGAAACGTTTCAGAAAGGTACACTGGAAGATGTACCTGGATTCTGTAAAGTAGCGGATATTCAGGACATTGAAAAACAGGATTATATCTTAACTCCAGGACGATACGTCGGTATTGAAGAGCAGGAAGATGATGGGGAGCCGTTTGAAGAAAAAATGACTCGTCTCACATCTGAACTTTCCGAAATGTTCGCAAAGTCCCGTGAGTTGGAAGATGAAATCAGAAAGAAACTGGGGGCGATTGGGTATGAAATCTAATTGGATGACGACAACTATAAATGATGTATGTTCTCTTGTGACTGATGGAGCACATAA
>ERZ779851.1111-NODE-1111-length-24940-cov-4.890376_pt1 | contig 24940 bp, 22 predicted proteins | sample MGYA00511094_ERZ779851 | MGnify/ENA primary metagenome ERZ779851 (study PRJEB29588, sample SAMEA2155512) | human gut metagenome | biome: human gut; feature: human-associated habitat; material: faeces | place: Denmark | collected 2008/2010 ...
GCTTCCGCTTCGATTTTTGATGAATTGAAAGAGGTGCCGGACCTGACAGATGAAATCGGTATAGAGATAGATATGACGGCGCCGTATCGGACTTCCGTGAGAATCAGCCTGCTGATAGAAGAAATCTACCTGAACACTTCAATCGCGTTTTGGAACAAGAGTGTTTTTACGCCGAAATTCTCCGTGGACTCGTCCGGGAATTATGACCTGGGCATTGACCCTTATTATGGAAAAGTATTCGATGACAGTCGCTGCCAAGGTTATTTCTATAAGATGAACGTCCGGCTGGAAGGTGATGATATCCTGTATCTTTCGGGTTATACGGTGTTGCGTGACGACCGCTCCGGACAGCCTGTGAACGGAACGCTTACATATAAGTTCAAATGTGTTTCCGGAAAAGGAAAAAATGAAATAAAATCTTAACAATTTAATTTTTGCGGAATAAATATTTATGTCTAACTTGCGCGCCCTTTTGATAAAAAGGTTGATATAATAGATATAAAAACCAATATAGTAGTAAGTTAGATGAATACGAAGCTTTACGAAGCTCCGCTGATGGAGCTCTTGTCTGTCGAGGTTACCTCTTCTTTCGCGACCTCCGAGTATGTTTCCACTCCTAAAGGGCTTGATAGGCTTGAATCCGTAGAAACGAATTGGGATTAAAATTCACGGATTATGAGAAAACTTTATTTTGCCGGATGTGTTTTCGCGGCTGTTGCCTGCTTGGGTGGTTGTACCAAAACGAACGATATTGAACCGGTGTCAAAGGGCGTTGACTTTTTTGCGCACGTCGACAATGTAGACACCAAAACCTCGATTGATGGTCTGCACGTATTGTGGGCAAAGAAAGACTCGATAGCCATTCAGGTTACTGAAAAGCATCTTCACAATGCTTCCAACCCTGGAGAATACGCGACTACTCTTGGAATATACAAATTGGCCGATGATGCTGCCGGTACGAATGTCGGCAGATTTACATTCGAGAAGGGCAATGAGCATATTGAAGGAGATGAAGAATTTTTCGCATTCTATCCTGCTTCGTATTGCACAGCCAATAAGAGCAATGGCTATTTCTATGTGGATTTCCCGATGACGCAGTATTACGAAGACAACATCGGCGAAAAACTGCCGCTTCCGATGTATGGCATAGGAAGTAACAGAAATGTCAGTTTCAAATATGCGGGCGCAGTAATCAAACTCCGTGTCTGGTCAAAAGAGAAAACCTCCATACATTCTTGTGTAATAAGTGCCGACAATCTGTCCAAGCGCGCTTTTACGTATGTCAAGGGTAGAGAATGGCAATCGCTTTCAAAAGCCTACGATGTGAACAATCTCAACATGAATATGCGTAAGCCTTTGGAAATCAGTAATGATGAGAGTAATCCTACCGTGATTACCATGATCATTCCGCTTCCAGGCACCAAGAAACTTACAAATCTTAAATTTTCCATCAATTGCGAAAAAGGCGGCTCGGAATTGGAGAAGAAAAGCCCCCTGGAAGTGACACCTGGAACTATCGTGACATTTCCTGTGAAGGAACTGATAATAGAGCCGGACAGAATGTTTGTGGATGGTCTTGAGGGTGAGATTGATACAGAATGGGTCAAGACGGCTAAAGATTCGGTCAAAGTTACTATGGTTTCAGCATCCATACTTCATGAAGATGTCTTCCGTGACATTATGGAAGCAACACGTAATCTTCATGATAAGAATAAAAAGATTGTCTTGGATTTGAGCGGGGCTAATGCCGAAAAAAGCAGATTGGAAGGCTTGACCGATAATAAGTATGTCGGTTTCTGCGGAGGAAGCAACCGCGACAACGGCATCAAAAACATCAGCAAATTCTATCTGCCGGAAGGCATTGCCACGATCTTGAACAGGGCATTCTCATATAGCGGCTATACTGAAATCGTGCTGCCGTCGACATTGACCAAAATTTCCGGAAGCCCTTCAAATGGCTGTGATTCACTGGTTTGGAAAGTAGCTAACGGAAATAAATCTTTCAAGGCAGATGAAAAAGGCGCGCTGTATGATTTTGACATGACGACATTGATGGCGCTTAACGGCGGAAGCGGCGACAGCTACACTGTGAAGGATGGTGCGACCACGATAAGAGAGTGGGCATTGTACGAGAACTCTGTGATTAAGACATTGACCATTCCCGCAAGCGTGACGAAACTTTCTGCGGACTGCATTTCAGGCACGCCGAATCTCACTACGATAAAATGTCTGGGCACTGTGCCGGCAGAATTCAAGCCGAACTCTGGAACGAATAAGGTAGGTCCTTCAAAACAACTCAAAACCCTCTATGTTCCAAAGGGTTGCGGCAAAGATTACGAGGCTAAATGGAAAACCCTTTTGGATGAAGGAAATTGGAAAGTCGTAGAGCAGAACTAACTTCTACTGAAGCGCTTGAATCCTGAGAAAAGACGCTGCGGCAGCTCCATTGCGAAGACGATACCGAGAACGATGGCGATGGCTGCCTTGAGGGCATTGAAACCGGTCGTGGAGGAGAGGCTGAACTGGCTTGACACCATGTAATAGGTGAACCAGAAGACGCCGGCTCCGGGCACGAGCGGGAAGATGCCGCAAAGCAGGAATACCGTGCTCGGGCACCTGTCCAGGACTGCTGCGATTCGTGAGAAAATGCAGATCAGGGCGGTGGCAAGTATGATGGCGGCAAATGTGGATGCCAGATCTGTGCGTACCATTATGAGGAATGCCGCCCAGCCGAGCGCACCGATGAGACCGGCAGCCGTGTATTGTTTCCTCGGGGCACCGAACAGAATCGCGAACGCGAAAGTGCCGATGAACGCCGCCAGCGTCTGCCAGCCGAGACCCGCCGTCTCAGGATTGATGGTCATGCCGCCGAGGTCAATGATGCCGCCGGCAATCCAGCCGTCAAGCATGAATGCAATACTGACGCCTATGGCAATGCAGAAGAAACCCAGCATCGCGTCGGTGAGCCTGGTCAGACCTGCGATATAGTCGGAATTCATGAGGTCGCGGACACCGTTGACAAACGGAACACCGGGAATCAGTGGCATGATTGCGCCGATGATGATGTTGCTGAGGCTGTCACCGAAGCCGATACGGTAAAATGCGATACATAACAATGTGGCCAGCAATGCGTTGCAGATGCCGCCGACAATCTTGGACATATATCGTTCGCTGAAGAACAGGCAGAAGACATAAAGCATCGCACCGATTGCGAAATCTGCCAGGCAGTCCATGAATCCGCCGCCGAACACGGCACAGAATCCCGCAGCGCCGAACGCCGCACCTGCAATCTGCTCCCACGCGGGCTTGGATTCCGCATCCCGTATCTCCTCCAGCTTTTTCCGGGCCTGTTCCAATGTATATCTGCCGGCTGCTATGTCGAAACTCAACCGGTTGATGGCCACTACCTTGGAAAGCTGTATGGCACGGATTGGAATGAACTCCACCTTGGCATACCGACCTTGAGTGCTGGTGGTGAAAATACCGTTGCTGAGCACGAAGAAATTACCGGATTCCACGCCGAAATGCGATGCGATCCTCGCCATAGTGTCTTCAACTCTGGAAATCTCCGCGCCGTTCTGCAGCAGAACATGACCGGCCTCAGAGGCCAGCTCCAGCACTTCGTCCGTGTTGTCAATTATCTCCATGCCTTTCTGTTTTTGTGGCAAATATAAGGATTCTTTACTAAAAATAGTATCTTTGTGAAAAATCAACTGATAACCCCAATATGCGTTTAAGAAAGATACTATTTGCGGTCTTTTTGTTTACGTCTGTAAGTGCTGTAGCGGCTGATGGCTTTAAAAATGAAGAACTTCTGAACCTTCAGGTGATGGCCAGGTTCGACTATCAGCGATATTTCCTTGACGGTTCTTCAGACAGGGCGAACTGCGGATTCCGAGGCAAGAACTTGAGCGTCTATCTTCACGGAAACTTGAACAGTCACTTGTCCTACGCCTACAGGCAGCGTCTCAACAGGGCGCACAAGGATGAAACTTTCTTCGATGCCACTGATTTCCTGTACCTTGCGTACAATACAGATTCCAATTGGAAGTTTTCTGCCGGGAAACAGACGATTCTGCTCGGCGGCTATGAATACGACCTTGCCCCGATTGACAGCTATTTCGTTTCGGAATACAGCAACAACATGAATTGTTATCAGCTCGGTGCCAGCGTGGAGAAAACATTGGGAGAAGAAAAGAACGACCTCCTGCAATTCCAATTCTGCATGAGCCCTTATGTCGGAGCAGTTGACAACAAGGACATCTACAGTTACAATTTCATGTGGACTGCGGAACATGGCGTTTTCCAGCCCATGTGGTCGCTCAATTTCGTGGAGTACCAGAGCGGCAAATTCATGAACTACATATCATTGGGCAATAATTTCTCATTCAGACGTGTATCTTTCTTCGTGGATGTCATGCACAGGTCCCTTCTTCACAATTACACCTTTTTCAAGGATTTCACCGTTGTAGGAAAAGTGACTTTCGATCTTTGCGACCGTGCCCGCCTTTTCGTGAAGGCAGGCCATGATTACAACAATTTGAAGAAAGCAGGAGACTGGTCGGTACTGCCGGGAACCTCCATTGCCAGATTCGGATGCGGCTTCGAGTTTTTCCCGTTGAAAGACAACAAGGACCTGCGGCTTCATGCCGTAGGCAGCCACAATACCGGAAAAAACGGCAATCCGGATGGTACATTGTCGGACAAACAATCGTATCTTAACGTCGGCCTCACTTGGAGGATGAATATTTTGAAGTTTCGTCGGTAAAACACTCTTCTTTGCCATTTTGGAGTTGTCACAAATTTATGATAATTATGTGACATAGATCAAGATCAATTTAAATGCAAAGTGTTTATACATTGTCTCTATACTGTTAGAGGTTATCTGTCAAAGATAATAAAGGTAAGCACTTTGTTTGCGCTATGAACAAGGTGCTTACCTTTTAACTTGCAAATGGAGACTATCTCTTTGATTGAGTCCATATCGATTTAGGGACTTCTACTGTTTCCAGAGGAACGACATTTATTGACTTGGAGGTTATTTTAGACAGATCATGTGTCTTTACAGAGCAATTTGTTTGCTCCATAAAATCAGAAATCAAAAAGTTCCTACCAAAACCATTGCCAAAAATTACATCCAATGGCTCTCCAGTGTCTTTCCATATTCTAACTCTTGCTGCATAATCAAATGCAAATTGGATTACTTTCTTGTCATAAGTAAAAATGATGGTGTAGTACTCGCGTCCAATACACTTCTTAATTTCAGGGAGTGCATCGCCATAATCCGATTTGTCAAATATTTGAGCATCTGAAATTATTGTTTTTTTGAAAAAAGGGACATACGAAGGGCCATAAACTTCTGCAACAAATCTGGCTGTTGTAGTCAAGTAATTACTACGTTCTTTAGAAGACATTTTCTCAAGACTTTGGCCATGACTATTTACGGATACGATACATAATAAAGTCGCTAATATAAAAGCTTTATGTTTCATAATATATGGAAATTAAAATGTTTAATACTAAAAAGTGCGCTGCGCTGGACCAAATGTGTATGTTTTATAAGGAGCATCTCTGCACGTTCCACCAATTAAATTATTCACAGAATAATCATAAGATGTGCAATATTGTAATGTTGTATGACAATAAATAGTAGTGATAATCACAAAAAAAATGGATAAAACGTTGTAATTTCTTGAGCGGCAATGTAATGCTTTTTTTATATATGTGCAAATTTTTTGGTAATGATTTTGCAAAACCTGATAATGTTGATGATTAAGACTATAGATTTCAGTTATTTCTGGCTATCTTTGCGGAACAAAACTAAAAATTATGAAAAATTTCACTAAATCTATCCTGCTGGCACTTTGTCTGCCGGCAATGCTCGTTTCGTGCGGAAACGGCGGCAATGCTCCTAAGAATCCGGGAGAAAAGGCTGACACCCTGAGACTTATGACTTACAATGTCGGCGTGTTCGGAAAGTATGTCGAGGACAGCGCACCGATGATCGCGTCAATGATCAAGGAAATGGGTGCCAACACATGCGCGCTCAATGAATTGGACAGCTGCAACACCCGTCACAATGTCTATCAGGCCAAGTACCTGGCAGAGTGTCTTGGAGAAGGCTGGGATTATGCATTCGGCAAGGCTATTTCTTACAGAGGCGGAAGTTACGGCGAAGGTCTCGTGACCAGGGACACCGTAATCAACCGCTACAATATCACTCTTCCGCAGGGAGAAGGTGCCGAGCAGCGTGTGTGCGCTGTCATTGAAACACCTGAGTACGTATTCGCATCGGTTCATTTGGACCATGTGTCGTCGGCAGCGGCACTTGAACAGGCCCGCATCGTGACCACCACATTGCAGAAAGCTTATTACAAGAGCCACAAGCACGTGTTCCTTTGCGGAGACATGAACGTGACCCCGGAATCCGAGGTTATGAAATACTATTTCAAACATTGGACAAACCTTTCAGGAACAGGCGTTTCCTTCCCGTCACGCGATTCCAAGATCTGCATCGACTATATCCTCCTCATGAAGAACAAGGCCAAGGTCAATGTCCTCGATGCCAAGGTCTGCCATAAATTCGAGACCGGCGATCCAGAGATGGCATCCGACCATTTGCCAGTCTACGTGGAACTGGAACTGCTGTAATCCCGCCTTGTAAAACATCTTTACAGGATTGTAAAGTTTTTTTACATTGACGAAATAGAATTTATTGTCGCAATCATTGATTCACAGTAGTTTACGCTGATTGGCATATGTCGTGCATCACTTCGGCATAAACGGGAAATTATGAAATCAATGATTGCGATAATATTTTTGTCGACCATGCAGCTGAATGCCGGAGCGCAGGTGATGACATTGTGCGACTGCATGGAGTACGCTGTGTCGAATTCCACCCAGGTGAGGATTCAGCAGTCGAAAAACGATGATGCACGGCTGGACAGGCGCGATGCCATATTGGCTGCGTTCACGCCTTCCGCCGACGGCAATTCCTACGGCTATTACAGGTGGGGCCGTTCCATCGACCCGGAAACCAATACCTATGTCACGACCACGTCGCTGAACCAAGGCTTCTCCGTCTCCGCCGGCATCACACTGTTCAACGGCTTCTCGGCCATCAACAACCTGAAAATCGCGCGCACATCCATGTCAATGGGCCTTTCCCAGGAGCGGCAGGAGCGCGACAAAGTCTGCCTCGCCACGATGGAGGCTTATTTCAATGTCATTTATTATACGAAGCTGACCGAGATTCTGGAGGACAAGGTGAACAATGCCAAATCGGCGGTTCAATTGGCAGAACGTCAGGAACAGCTCGGTTCCAAAGGCTATGCTGACGTGGTCCAGATGAAGGCTGACCTTGCCGACCGCGAATATGAACTGATGACTGCGAAAAACAGCAGGGACAATGCACGGATAACCCTCGAAGATGTCATGTATTGGCCTGTGGATGAGGAACTTGTAATAGATACGGATCTGACGGCGTTACAGCCTGCAAGCAAGCAGGACATTGCTGCGGATGATATTGTCAACACGGCCGCGAAGTCAATGCCGTCCGTCCTTATAGCCCGCAACCAGCGAGACAATGCCTTTTACAGCTTGAGGACAGCAAAGTGGCAATTCCTGCCTTCGCTCGGACTCTATGGCGGCTGGTCCACAAGCTATTACACATATCCGGGTCAATCCGGCTATACTCCGGTACCTTATGGCCGGCAGTTCAGGAACAATGGCGGCGAATATGTCCAGTTGTCATTGACCATTCCTATATATGACCGCCTTTCCAAGCATACCGCATTGGCGAAAAAGCGCAATGCCTATCAGCGGGCGAGTCTCGAATATGACAAATCATTGCGCGACGTGGAATCGGAAGTCCGCCGTGCGGTGCAGGACAGGGATGGAGCAGAAGCGGCATTGCTGCAGGCGGAAAGGCGCGCGGAAGTTTATGATGAGGCGTTCAGGCTGAATGCGCGCAAGTTCGAACAAGGATTGATTTCTTCGATTGAATACAATACGGCTTCGTCCAATTATCTGAAAGCGCAGGCCGAAAAGCTCAATGCGGAGCTTCAATACCAGCTGAAAAGACGTGTAGTCGATTATTATAATGGTGTACCATATCTGGAGCAGTAAAAAATTAGCATTATGGATAAGATCATTGAAAAGAAAAAGGGAATTGCGGCAGCGTTCACTAAAAAAGCATTGAAATATTGGGCTGCGGCAGCATTGGCATTATTGCTTATTGTCCTGATTTTCACGGGGAAGGGTTCGGCATTGAGAGTCGACGGCAGCGCGCTCATCACGGGCGAGGCGCGTCGGGGCGAGTTCAATGACTATATTCGCGTGAGCGGTCAGGTGCAGCCGATGACGACCGTGCAGATAAGCCCGACCGAAGGCGGCAATGTCCAGCGCATCGTCGCCGAGGAGGGGAGTAAGGTCAATGCCGGTGACGTCATTGTCGAACTTTCGAATGAAAACCTTGACATGCAGATACTTAACTCTGAGGCTGAACTCGCCGAGAAGGAAAATATCCTGCGCAATACATTGATTTCCATGGAGCAGCAGAAACTTTCCGTAAGGCAGGACAAGCTCACGCTCCAGATAGAAGTGCGCAGGGCCAAGAGGGCGTATGAGCAGAACAAGGCGCTGTATGAGGAGAAACTCATTGCAAAGGAAGAGTATCTGAAAGCGGCTGAAGATTACGAACTTGCTAAGGACAAGCTGGACCTGGTCATCGACAGGGAACGTCAGGACAGCCTTTACAGGAGCACGCAGATTTCGCAGATGCACGAGAGCTTGGAGAACATGCGTGTGAACATGTCCATGATACGCCGCCGTAAGGAGAATCTTTCTGTGAAGGCGCCGATCAGCGGTGAACTCGGTCTGCTGGATGTGGAGCTCGGTCAGTCAGTAGCGGCAGGGTCGAAAATCGGACAGATCAATAATCTGGATTCGTATAAAATTGAAGCTCAGATAGATGAGCATTACATTGATAGAATTGTGCCTGGTCTTGAGGCGACTTTTGAGCGTCAGAATGAGAAATATTCGGCGTCCATCCGCAAGGTTTATCCGGAGGTCCGTGACGGCAAGTTCAAGGCGGATTTCCGCTTCGAAGGTCAGCAGCCGGAGAATATCCGTGCGGGACAGACATATTATATGAATGTACAGCTCGGCCAGCCTGCCGAGGCGATCATAATACCACGCGGTTCATTCTATCAGGCAACCGGCGGCAAGTGGGTGTATGTTGTCAATGCCGAGGGGACGAAAGCTGTGAAACGCAGTGTCCGCATAGGCCGGCAGAACCCTCAGTATTACGAGGTTATAGAAGGCCTGGAGCCGGGCGAGAAGATTATCATATCCTCTTACGACAGCTTCGGCGACAAAGATGAACTGATTATCAAATAGCTATGAGCACATATCTGAAATTTCTCTCGAAAAATAAACTCTATGCCGTAATCGAGGCATTGGGACTGTCAGTGGCACTGGGATTCGTCATATTGCTGGCCTCTTATGCCAGGACAGAGTTCAGCGTAGGCGCAAGGCAGCCGCTTTCCCGGCAGCTGTATGCTGTCGGCATGGGGGAGTTCGTCGGAATGACGTACGGGACTGCAGAGGAGTTCTTCCCGTCGGTGCCCGAGATAACATCCTGGACCAGAGTCGGGGCGTATGGCGATGCCGATGTCATTGTCAATGACGACTATTATGCCGCCGAGGCGGTCTGTGTGGACACGAATTTCCTGCAGCTGTTTGACTACACGCTCTCAGGCTGTGACAAGAACTGCATACTTGCGGGACTGAATGATGTAATCCTTTCCGAAAAGTTCGCGCATAAGGCATTCGGCAACTCTGACCCTGTGGGGCGCACCATTGAAGTAGGAAAAAACAGGTTCACGGTAACCGGCGTGATTCAGGATTTCGGGCCTTATGATGAACTGCAGTATTATGACATCTTCCTGAGCATCAGGCAGCTGGATGGCATGGTCCAGAGAATGGACAATTTCGGTATGGTCAATACTTTCGTGACGCTGCAGGATGGTGCCTCGCCTGACGCTGTGGCTGAAAAGCTGCTGGACAAGTATGTGGATTATTGGAAGGATTTCTACACACGCGACGGTTCTGGCGGAAATTTCCTGTGGGGCTCCACGTTGACAAGGCTTGACCGGCTCTATTTCAGCAAGATAGACGTATACAACCCGTTGCGTCATGGGGACAGGAAGATCGTTGAGGTGCTTCTGGCGGTAGCATTGATACTGCTGATATCAGCCATTTTCAACTACATAAACCTTACTGTGGCGCAGACGGGAAAACGGGCAAAGGAGATGGCGACGAGACGTCTTCTCGGCGAGTCTTCAGGCAGCATTGTCCGCAGATACCTTATGGAATCGTTCTTGTTCACATTTGTTTGCATGCTGTTCGGCGTGCTGGTCGCCCTGCTGTTCAAGGGCTGGATAGAGAATCTTCTCAATACCGCTATAGTTCTTGTTCCGGATGCGGCTACCATTGCGGCCGGCGTCATTGTGCTCGTGCTGGTTTCGGTTCTCTCTGGGCTTCTTCCTGCATTTATGGTGTCGAGATTCAAGCCTATAGCTGTCGTGAAGGGCGATTTCAGGTTCCGCAGCAAGATGGTGTTCAGCAAGGTCTTTATCGTCTGCCAGAACATCATAAGCATGGTTCTTGTCGCGGTTGCATTGACAATGACTCTCCAGATGCGCCATCTGGTATCTTTGCCGGTAGGGTACAATACAGATTTGCTGTCGGTTTCCTCATGGGCGCTCGGCTATAACAATATGGCTGCCCAGGAGGCTCTGCATCAGAGACTTCAGGCTCTTCCGCAGGTGGAGACGGCGGTTATGGCGGTGCAGCTTCCGTTATCATGTGGAAGCAATGGCGTACATATCGAGGGTGAGGAAATGTCGTGGCTTCAGCTGCCTGCTTTTGACAGTACGGCATTCAGGCTGCTTGGGTTCAATGTGATAGAACAGTATTCCGATCCTATTGAAGGGACATGCTGGTTTACGGAGGAGGCGCAGCGGCGTTATGGGATTACTGCCGGGAACAGGATTGTCGGGACCAATAAAGACGGCGAGCCGCAGTATGAGTGCTGCGGTATAATAGCGGATTTCCGCGCGCGTGATCCTCTTTATAAACCAATGCCTGACAGTCATCGGGCTGTGCAGAACCGTTCCGATGTGTGCATGAATCATCTGCTGAAGGTGCGTGGCGACAGGGCCGAGGCGTTGAATGCTGTCCGCGAGGCTTGGCGTGATGTGGCGAAGGAGTATATCGGTGTGCCGCGCGAAACGGACATATATTATATAGATGACTTCCTGGCGGATTCATTGACAGGGACGCGGAACACTATGAAGCTGGTGATGACGTTCATGGTGCTTGCCATATTGATTTCTGCGCTCGGTCTGTTCGCGATGTCCGTCTACTACACTGAGCAGCAGGCGCGTCAGATCGCCCTCCGGAAGATTTTCGGCTCCGGTGTCAAGTCTGCGGCCTGGAAACTCTCGAAGTCGTTCATGCTGATGACAGCCGTCGCCGTCGTGATCGCGGTTCCGGTATGTATCTGGTCAATGCGTTACTACCTGGCTGATTTTTACAATGCCATAGCCTTCCCGTGGTGGATAATCCTCGTCGCGGCAGCATTGACCTTCCTCCTCTCCTTCGTTTCGATAATTTCGCGGACCTGGAGTTCCGCCGCCGAAAACCCGGTCGAGGTTCTGAAACAGGATAATTGATGTTCATTGGTGCCGGATAATGATTATATTTGCATTCACGAAAACAATATTGATTTTATGAAACAGATATCTACATCCAATGCGCCGGCGGCTATCGGGCCATACAGCCAGGCGATCGAAGTCAACGGATTCGTTTACACATCGGGACAGCTTCCGATTGATCCTGCTACGGGAGCATTTCCGGAGGGGGGAGTGCAGGAGCAGACCAGACAGTCGCTTCTCAATGTGCTGGCGATTCTCGCTGAGGCTGGGCTGACTCTTGCCAATGTCGTGAAAACCACAGTGTTCCTCGCGGATATGGGAGATTTCGCTGCAATGAACGAGATTTATTCTCAGTTCTTCACCGAGCCATTCCCTGCCAGATCGGCAATCGCTGTAAAAGCTCTGCCTAAGGACGCCCTCGTGGAAATCGAGGTGGTCGCTGCAAGATAATCCGGTAACAAGTAAAAAACGAGACGCATGCTTGAATTCGGCATGCGTCTCGTTTTTATTCGTCGGTATACCCGCGCGGGATTACACGTTAGTCGTGAAGGCCCTTTTTGCGCAGATAGTTAAGCAGCTGCTCAGGACGGTCGGTCTGGATCATTGAAGCGCCTAAAGCTATGACCTGGTCGTAGACCTCGGCAGGATCTCCGCAATCAAGAGCCTTGTCATCATCAAGATAGCCGCAGAGGCTGCCCCAGATAGTATTGACCCAGAGCTTGGAACCGCTCTCGACGACTTTCTTGAAGCAGTCGGAAACCTCAGGAGTGAGTTTCTTCCAGCAAACCTCGTATGCCAGAGGAACGGTCTTGGTGTCCATGTATTCCTGGAAAAGCTTCTGGCCCTGCTCTTTCTGGATGTCAATGATAGGCATGTACATCATATTGTGCTCGTGAGCTGCCATCTTCTCGGCAACAGACGCTACGGAATGTTTGCCTTTGATGAGAATCTGGTCGGTAACGCCAAGTTCCTCGGTGATGGCGAGAACCATATCGTAATACTCATATCCCTGGTCCACGTTTACGCAGATGCGGTCCTTGCAGCATTCGAGAGCTTCACGAAGAGTGCAGATGTGGAGAGAATCCGTCGCTACGCCGTGTGCGCGTCTGAGTCTGAACTGCTTGAGCTCATCGAGAGTATAGTCGCTTACGCGGCCTTTGCCAGTGGTGCAACGGTCGATGGTCCAGTCGTGTGAAAGTACGAGAACGCTGTCCTTGGTAAGCTTGAGGTCGAGTTCCATGATGTCGGCGCCCATCCTGATGATGGATTCGATGGCAGGGATGGAGTTTTCCGGATAGTTTCTCCAGTCACCTCTGTGGCATGCTACGACTACATACTTGGAATTCGGGTTGTGGATTTGTGCCGCGATCATTTCAGCGCGATTCGCATACTGTGGAGCGGCTTCCTTGCAAGATGCCATGCAGCAGATTGCTGCAATGAAAATCATCAGTCTTGTTTTCATATAAATTTAGTGTTAAAGTTTTCATGTCCGTGAACAAGAGCGGTTTTCGCGCGCCGGTCACATCAGACAAAGTTACGAAAATATTACAAAAAACAACGGAATCTCCCGGCTTTCTTTGCCCGTGTGGATTATTTTTGATAACTTGCAGAGCTTTTTTAGGCAGTCACTTGCCGAGAAAAACTAAACATAAACAGAAAAACTAAATTGCTAAAACATTAACATGGGTATTATCGATTACTTCAAGATTAGCGGGCCGTCAGAGAAAAAGGTGCCTGCTGCCGCTGTCCAGAAAACTTACAAGAAATTCGCTATGCAGTCGTTCCTTGCCGGAACACTCGGCTATAGCTTGTATTATGTCTGCAGAACGACTCTCAATGTGGTAAAACAGCCTATCATGGATAGCGGACTCATGGATGCGACACAGATCGGTGTCGTAAGTTCATGTCTTCTGTTCGCTTACGCGGCAGGCAAGTTCGTAAACGGATTCCTTACAGACTACAGCAACATCAAGCGTTTCATGGCTGTCGGCCTTTTCTCATCTGCCCTGATGAACCTTATCATGGGTTTCCTCGGAGCATCCGAAGCCATCGGCGCTACATCCAATATCCTGTTTTTCATCTGCTTCTGCATAATGTGGGCAGTAAGCGGCTGGTCACAGTCCATCGGTTCGCCTTGTGCGGTCGTGGCTCTGTCGCGGTGGTTCCCGCTGAAGACCAGAGGTACATTCTACGGATTCTTCAGCGCAAGCCATAACCTTGGCGAGTGGTTCTCATTCCTTTTCGTCGGTATCATCGTAAGGTCTTTCAGCTGGCAGTGGGGCTTCATCGGAGCAGCCATCGCCGGTTTCATCGGTGTGGCATTGATCATTTTCTGGATGCATGACACGCCTGAGGGATGCGGACTTCCTCCGATCGAGGAACTCACAGGTGAGAAGAAAGAAGAAAAGAAAGAAGAAACCAAGGATGTCAAGGCTATCCAGAAGCAGGTACTCAGAAATCCTGGCGTATGGATTCTCGCGCTTTCCAGCGCATTCATGTATATGAGCCGCTACGCCATCAACGGCTGGGGCGTGCTCTTCCTCCAGAAAGTCAAGGGCTTCGACCTCGGAGACGCGACCTTCATCATTTCCATCAATGCCATTCTCGGCGTCATCGGAACAATCTTCTCCGGATGGATTTCTGACGTGGCTTTCCGCGGTGACAGAAAATACCCGGCATTCGTGGCGGGAGTCCTGGAAACCATCGCATTGGCCCTCTTCCTCTTCGGCGGAAACAGCTGGACGCTCAATATCATTGCAATGATCCTGTTCGGTATCGCAATCGGCGTGCTGATTTGCTTCGTCGGCGGCCTGATGGCAGTGGACATCGTTCCTAGAGAGGCGACCGGTGCAGCGCTCGGCGTGGTCGGCATGGCAAGTTACCTGGCTGCCGGTGTCCAGGACATCATCAGCGGTATTCTCATTGACGGCAATGCAGTCGAGACCGTAGTGGACGGTGCCAAGGTCATGAGCTACGATTTCGGTCCTGTTTCATGGTTCTGGATTGCAGCAGCAGCGATTTCTTTCATCCTCCCTGTCTTCAACTGGAAGCGCAAGGTAAAAGAATAATCACTGTATGACATGTTGATTTTCAAGCGCAGGCCCGTCAGTCTGCGCTTTTTCGTATCCCCACCCCGAGGAAAACTAATTTTTATTTCATAAATTTGAAGGAAACAGTTTTTGACTCGTATTTCTCAAGGATTTAGGGTGAGGGTAACGTGATTGAATAATTTAGGAACTGGAACTGAATCTGATTCGGGAGAATAGGGTCGAAAGCGAAATACGCTTAATTCAATGAACACACACGTAGTCATCATGGCCGGAGGCATCGGCAGCCGACTCTGGCCCGTAAGTACCCCTTCCAAGCCGAAGCAATTCATAGATATGCTCGGGCTCGGAAAGACACTCATACAGCTCACGGCAGAGCGTTTCATGCCACTTTGCGGACCTTCCGGAATCTGGGTCGTCACCTCGGCCGGATATGTCTCCGATGTCCGCGCGCAGCTGCCATTTGTCCCTGAAGACCAGATACTTGCGGAACCGGTAGCGCGCAGCACAGCCCCGTGCATTGCCTACGCCTGCTGGAAAATCATGATGAAAGATCCTCAGGCCAATGTCGTAGTGACACCATCTGATGCCATTGTCCTGAAAACGGAAAAATTCAGGGACTGCATTCGTAAGGCATTGGAATTCACTGAGAAATCGGGCAGCATTGTCACTATCGGCATTCATCCTTCGAGGCCGGAGACAGGCTATGGCTATATCTGCTCTTCCGTACCGGAAACGGATGCGGTGGTCAAGGTGGACGCCTTCAAGGAAAAGCCGGATGCCGTTACCGCTCAGAAATACATTGACGCAGGTAATTATTTCTGGAATGCCGGAATTTTCGTGTGGACGGTTCAGACGATTGTGGAACAGTTGAGGAAGTTTGCGCCGCAGATTGCCGGCGTTATGGACAGGCTCGCACCGGCATTGTACACTCCTGAAGAGAAATATGTTCTGGCGAAGCTTTTCCCGACCTGCGAGAAAATTTCCATTGACTATGCCGTCATGGAAAAATCCGACTCCATTTATGTGATTGCGTCCGATCTGGAGTGGTCGGATTTGGGAAGCTGGAGCTCGATTGGAGAAAAAAGTGTCCATGATGAACATGGAAATACGGCAGTCGGGCCGGATGTCCGCCTGAACGGGTGCGAAAATTGCATTGTTCATGCTTCAGGGCCTGGAATGGTCGTCGTGAACGGATTGAAGGACTACATTGTCGCGGAAAGCGGCGGCAATATTCTTGTCTGTCCGATCTCGGATGACCAGCGGATCAAGGAATTCACAGAGCCTAAACGGGATTAAATTATTATTTATATGGCACTTGAACGTCCACATTACAAGACTGTCATCATTTCAGATGTGCATATCGGCGCACCATTTTCCAAGGTGCGTGAAGTTACCGAGTTTCTCAGTTCTGTCAATTGCGACAGACTGATACTGAACGGAGATATCATTGACGGCTGGCAGCTGAAAAATTCCAGTGACAAGTGGACTGTGGTGCATTCGGCGTTTTTCCATGTAATCATGAAGATGATGGAAAAACATGGCACTGAAGTGATTTATGTCACAGGTAACCATGATGATTTCCTGGACCCTCTGGTGCCGTCCAAAATGGCCAATATCAGTCTGGTACATGAATTCGTCATAAAGGAGGACAAGCATTCGTACGTGGTTATCCACGGCCATGCTTTCGACAGTATAACGGCACGTCTGAGGTTTCTTGCGAAACTTGGCGATGTCGCATATAATCTCCTGTTGAAATTCAACAATGTCTGGAACAAGGCCCGCATGAAACGCGGCAAGGAATACTACTCGCTCTCTGCCGTCCTGAAGCACAAGGTAAAGCAGGCTGTATCAGCGATTTCCGGATTTGAATCCGACCTCGCTTCATTTGCCAAGGCGAAAGGATGCGACGGCATTATCTGCGGCCATATCCATCATCCGGAGGACAAGATCCTGAAGGGCGGCATTCATTATCTGAATTGCGGCGATTGGGTGGAATCCCTGACCGCTCTTGTGGAAAATTACGACGGGGAATGGCGTATTGCGCGTTACGGCTCCGTTCAGCAATAGGTAAACCTCTAATACTGTTATAGATATGAAGTATTTGTTCATAATACAAGGCGAGGGGAGAGGGCATCTCACCCAGGCGATGACGATGGAAAAATTGCTTCATTCACGCGGACATGAAGTCGTGGAAATGCTAGTAGGCAAAAGTGAATCCCGTACCCTGCCGGCTTTTTTCACGGAAGGCGTCAATGCCCCTATAACTTATTTTGAATCAGTGAATTTCGTGTCTGCGGCGCAGGATAAGCGGCCGGATGCGCTGAAAACTGTGCTCTTCAACCTGGCTATGTCGCCGAAATTCATTCCTTCAATATCATTGATCCGAAATCATATCAAGGACAGCGGCGCGGACGTAGTCGTGAATTTTTACGAGATTCTGGGAACTATCGCGCACGGCCTAACCGGAAGGAAAGTTCCGATGGTCTGCATCGGACACCAATTCCTTTTCCTGCACAAGGACATGCATATTCCGGAATTCGGCTACGAAGGTCACATCGCATTGAACCTGTTTTCGCGCGCGATAGCGACCGGCGCCGAGAAGGTTTTGGCGCTGTCTTTCAGGCAGATGCCGCATGACGGGAAGATCAGGGTTGTGCCGCCGTTGCTGCGCCCTGAGGTGCTCGCGTACCGGAACAGCCCCGATTTCAAGGACGGCGACTATATTCTCGGGTACATGCTCAATGCCGGTTTCGCGGAGGAAGTGAATTCATGGCATGAGGCCCACCCGTCCGTGCCTCTGCGCTTTTTCTGGGACAATGCTGCCGAGGCTCCGGTCAAGGTCGTGGATGACACGCTCAGCTTCTATTATCTGGATGACAAGGAGTTCCTGCGCCAGATGGCAGGTTGCCGTGCATACGCGTCTACCGCCGGTTTCGAGTCCATCTGCGAGGCGATGTACCTGGGCAAGCCGCTGATGATGGTGCCGTCCCACATTGAACAGAAATGCAATGCGTATGATGCCACCCGTTTCGATGCGGCCGTCGAATCCGAAACGTTCGACCTGGATGTGCTTCTGAGTTTCACACATGACGGAAAGTTCCGCCGGGATGAGGGTTTTCCGGCTTGGGCCCTGTCCGCTTCCGAGGTTTTTGCGAAGGAACTGGAGTCAATGTGACGGCTGAAATTGATGAAAAATATCCAAAGTCTTGGAAAATCGGATAATTGTGCGTAGATTTGCGTTCCAATTTTGGACAAACTAAATTTTTAAGAGAAATGAAAAAAGGAATTCATCCCGAGTATCACGAAATTACGTATGTAATGACCGATGGTACAGAAAAGAAAGTTCACTCGACCTGGGGCAAGGCCGGCGACAAGATGACTCTGGAAATTGACCCGAAGTCTCATCCGGCTTGGACAGGCGTACACCGCATGGTTGATTCCGGCGGACAGGTCGGTAAGTTTAACAGCAAGTTTGCCAAATTTGGTTTGAAAGCTGCCAACTAAGCTGTTTTACATTTAGACTTTTGACAGAGGCCTGTATGAAAATGCAGGCTTTTGTTTTCGGAAACCGTAGAGGCAGCGAATACAGAGTTCGGCGATAAAGTTTGTGTAGAAAACGCTTAAAATTGCTTGTCATCGGACAAAAACGGGGTAAAGTACGGATAAATACTTTTTTGTTTTGATAAAAGTTGAGTTTTTTGTAAAGAAAGGATGATAATATGACAGCACCTTTGATGCCGAAAGCAACGGCTGTCTGGCTGGTGGAAAATACCACGCTGACATTTAAGCAAATTGCGGATTTTTGTGAATTGCACGAGTTGGAAATTCAGGCGATTGCCGACGGGGACATCGCTTATAACATCTTGGGAGTAAGCCCGGTTGCCAACGGCCAGCTGAGCGAAGAGGAAATCAAGCGCTGCGAAGCTGACGAAAAGGCTGTGCTGGTTGCGACTCCGCTGGAGAAAAACGTTAAGGAAAGAAATGCAAAGGCGAAGAAAGTTCTTTCTCCGACTCAGCGCGCGGAGAAGCCGAATGCGATTTTATGGATTATCAAGAATTGTCCTGAAGTTATTGATTCGCAGATTTGCAAGCTTATCGGGACGACAAAGCCGACGATTGCTTCCATCCGCGAAGGAACTCACGGCAATATGGCCAATCTGCGTCCGGTAAATCCGATGGCAGTCGGGCTTTGCTCGGAAAAAGAGCTGGAAAAGGCTATGCTTATTTCACAGCAGCAAGCGGAGTTGAAAGAAAGCCGTGGCAAGAAAAAATCGAAGAAGAAGACCGCCAAGAAAGCGGTTCAGCAGGCAGAAACGGCGGCTACGGCTCCGAAGAAACGCGGCAGGCCGAAGAAAGATGCGGCGGAAAAGACTGCTGCAAAAGGAAAATCTGCCAAGAAAACCAAAGAAACTGCGGCAGATGTAAAGGCTGAGTAAGTACAGAGCGCTTGAGCGGGCGAAACGGCCGATTTTGGGTTTGGCATAGAGACTGGATTGTATGAGTTGCCAAGGTTCTTAATGAGAGAGACGGGTTTCCGTCTCTTTTTTATGTGGTGAGAGTAATACGGTGAGTGTAAAATGTTGCGGGAGACGAAAATAAAAAACCTTGAAATCCGGAACCTGTAACAGGCGGGATTTCAAGGCGAAAATTATTTCATTTCTTCATCTGCACCAGAGGTGTAAGTGGAGCCGTTTATAATTTTCTGTGTCCATTTCGGCGCAATCCAATTAAGGATGGCGTAACCTCCGACAATGATAGCGGCGATTACTACTCCTAAAAAGATTGAGACAGCAATCAATCCGAGCGGATTGTCAAATATGCTGTCAATACCTGAAATGAACGCCATAATGCTTCCCGCTATCGCAAAAAGCACGAACACGTTAAGGTACGTGTTTAAAGTTTCTTTTTTCATTTTTTTTATATTTTAGTGATTTTTCTTTAGCTGTTGCTGCCGAGGTAAAAAAGGCAGGTTGTACAGATACAATCAGGAAAATCACCACAAATACAAGCAATGAAAGGTTCCTAATTATAAAGATATCTATACGTTAACATTTGCAATATAGCATATTTTCGGGCAGTCGTCAAATAAAAAATTACGAGCTAATAAATATACCTACCTAAATGTATAAAATGCTTGCACTTTGAAATTATTCTGATATATATAATAAATGGAAAGAGGTTTGAGAATTTGTAAGGGGTATGTGTCATGAAACATTTGATAGAGGTGTATCCTTTTGCGTACCATAAGATTTTGGGTGGGCAGCGTAAAATAGATTTGCGTTTATATCTTAAAAGGTTTCATAATATCCGAGTCGGCGATACGATAGAATATGTCAATGCTGAAACGAAGAGCTGTTTGCTGCGCGAGGTAAAAGGGATTGCGCTGTTTCAGGATTTTAAAACATTGATAGACATGCTGCCGCCGGAGATGATTGGTTATCATGACAGAGAGGAAATCCGGCTGCGGGTAGAACGCCAGTATTCAAAGGAAGAGCAGCAAAAATACGGCGTATGCGCCTTGTTTATTGCCGAACCGGAAACGGCCAAAGTCGTAAAAATGAACTTTTTGGAACGAAGCGCATAACGGTTTGGAATAGCTGTGGCTGCGTTTATCGGCTAAAAGATGGTGCGGGGGTGCAACGCGTGGCGGTTCTGGAGTGCATCAGGAACAAAATTGCCAACGGGAGCGCTTATTGTCTGATTAGAAATGTTTGCGGAAAGCCGTGCGCAGTTTTTTACCGACATGTCCCAAATCTGCAATAATTTCGATTTCGGCATTGTTCAGGGAACGGTACAAATCCCATGCGCCTTTTAACGGGCAGCACATGTCGAGGCGGTTATGGACAATCAGGGTCGGGATGTTTTCGATTTTTTCAATGTTTTTCAGAATTTCGTTATCTGCCAGAAAATAACGGTTGGCGGCATAATATAAACCGATGCGCGCGGAAGTTATCGCAGCGTTGTCAATCGGCACCTCTTTAAATCCGGCATCCAGCCTGCCGAGCTGGTATTCGTAATGAACCATATATTTTATGGCAGTCTGAATAGAGCCGAGGTCTTCCGAAAACAGGAGTTTGGCATAGTGGGTATAGGGATTTTCCCCTTCGCTCTGGCGGCGGATTTCTTCCAGCAGGTCGGGATAAAACAGGCCGCTGTCCCGGAGCATCCATTCCATATCTTCGCGGCGGGCGAGAAATACGGCGTACAGACAAATCCGCGCGATGCGTTCGGGATATTTTTCGGCAAAAAGAAGTGCCAGGGTGGAGCCCCAAGAACCGCCGGCCACCGTAACCGGTTCGCAGATGTTCAGATATTCCAACAGGCGGTTGGCATCTTTAACCAAGCGTTTGGTGTCGTTCAGGGAAATGATGTCTTCGGTTTTGGAGCGTCCGCAGCCGCGCTGGTCAAACATGATAACGCGCTGCTTTTTCAGGTTAAAATAGTTTCCGTGGCTGTCTTTACAGCTGCCGCCGGGACCACCGTGAAAAAACAGAACCGGCTCGCCTTTGGGGTTTCCCATCTGCTGGTAATATATTTCATGCCCTTCAAATTCGGGCAGATATCCTTTGTCGAAAACTTTATTGTTGAAAAATCCGAACATTATTTTCCCTTTTGATGATACTTTTGATAGTGTTACGGACAGGTTTCCCGCTGGAATCAGTGTCGTTGGTAAACCGTTAATATTTATTTAAATTTGGGGATAAAATATGAAAATCGTGGGGACGGCGATTATTGCCGATAAGGAAGGGCGGATTTTAATCGGCCAGAGGCCGGAAGGAAAAGATTTGGCAGGGCTGTGGGAATTTCCGGGCGGCAAACAGGAAGCCGGCGAAACGGTTGAACAATGCATTGTCCGGGAAATTCGCGAAGAGCTCGGCGTATGCTGCCGTGTCGGCAATTTTCTGATGTCGACGTCGAAAGCTTATCCGCACGGCGAATTCAAATTGATGTTTTATCGGGCGGAATTGGACGGAACGGCAGAACCTCAACCGCTGGTGCATCAGGAGTTGCGCTGGGTGCGTCCGGAAGAGCTGGCGCAGTATGCTTTTCCGCCGGCAGATGTGGAAATTATAAATTTTCTGTGCGGCACTCCGGAGAATTAACGGCAGGGTTTGGGCTGAGGAAGCTTGCCCGGCGAAGTTTCATGGGCGGTTAAAGCGAGCGGATTCCGACGGGCGGTTGATGACGTTGAAGTTCGGGGGAAGGGACACCAGAGGAAAGTTTAACGGCAAGAGCCGTGGATAAGATTGAAATACAGGTATTTTATTAAAGTTTTTTTAGTTTTTTCGGTTTTATAATTGCGGACAGAGAGTTTATGCAAAAGAGCCGGGAGACTAAGAGATGGCCTTTAAGAACAAATCAATGACAATCGGAGCGGCGATTTTCTGTCTGGGAACATTAGTTCCGGCAGTTACAGGCGCTTATGCAATCAGCCCGATGGAGATATACCGTCAGGCCAGGCAGCAAAATGAGTTTTTTTTGCAGAAATTGTCCCGTTACCGGAATGCGTTTGATATGCAGGATAAAGACGGCAATACGGCGTATTGCATTGCGTTAAGGTATAATGACGTTTCAGCGCAGGAAATTCTGGAAAAATATGGTGCGGATACCGGACATTCGTGCGTGGAAAGCATTGAACGGGAAAAGGAGGAAAAAGCGCGCCGGGCGGAACGGAATGCAGCGGCAAAACGCCGGAGATTTCGTTCGTCGGAGGGCGTGTTTGCAGATTCCGGCAATAATTACCTGTGGTGGGGGCTGGGCGCCCTTGCCGTCGGCGGCGGAGTTGCAGCATTGGCCGGAGGCGGAGGAAGCGGCAGCAGCGGTGAAATACACGGGCCGTCGGGAACGTATGGCAAGGTTTATCTGGGAACAGGAGAACCCAGCGGTTCGCTGACTAAAGTTGATGCCAATGAATTTCGGACGGCGGAATATAATCGGAGCAACTTTTTGGAAGGCATTAATGCCGCCGAAGCGTACAGCTATATGTACAGCAAAGATGACAGAGGCCTGCTCTACAGCCATCAGGCAAATTCAGACGAAGCTTTGAAGAAGGTAAAAGTCGGGGTTATTGATACGGGTGTGTTCCATAACCGGGATTTGGACGGGAAAATTGTCGGTTCGTATGACATTAACAGTTACAATACGGCGGGCGACGTCAGAGGCAAGATTGCCGGGAATATGCATTACTATATTTTTTCCAAAGACGGAAGCTATTATTTTCTGCAGGTAGATACCAGCGATATGTCGGCGACGGTCGGCAATGGAAAACGCGGGCCAGCCCTGACGCCAAGCGAATTGGATAACATTTTGGCTCAGGTCGGGCTGACGCAGGGGGATTTTGAGGTAATGAACGGCGGCGGCGGAAGCAATCCCGGAACTTCGCTGATGGGCAAATTTGACCCCGACGATATTAATACATGGTGGGAGGTGGCGACTAATCTCAGCCATGGTACCCATGTCGCGGGGATTATTGCCGGCAATAAAAATGATATGGGAAGCCATGGCGTTGCTTTTGAAAACGGCGAGATTGTTGCGGCAAGCTGGGATATGGGCACAGATATTTCAGCTACGGTTAAAGATATGGTTGACAAAGGCGTGGAAGTTTTTAACAACAGCTGGGGATATAATGCCGTTGACGGCTGGAATGCGGGCAATGCAGAAGAACTGGCCAATACTTCTGACGCTGAGGCGTATGCCTATGCCGCTAAAAACGGAGCGGTTTGGGTACAGGCGACCGGCAATGACGGTTATCATGACGCGGCAATCCATGCCGGTCTCGGCAATGTGGATTTATCGCAATACGGGTATGACGGTCCGGGAGAATATGAGGCTCCGTTTTTGGCCGTTGCAGCTTTGGATTACAGTACAAAAGACGCATCGGCGCCGTCTGGATATCTTGCGGGATATTCCAACTGGTGCGGTTCCGCCTCCGGGTACTGCCTGGCAGCGCCGGGAACGGATGTTGAGTCAACGGGCGCCGTTACCGAAGGGTTTATGGATGAAAGCGGAACGTCCATGGCTACGCCGGCAGTGGCGGGAAGCGTGGCTCTGCTGATGGGGTATTATCCGTGGCTTTCGGCGCAGAATGTGGCCTATATTATGCTGGAAACGGCAAATGACCAGGGCGAATATGCCGACAGTGCAAAATACGGGCAGGGCGCTCTGGATTTGGAAGCGGCGGGTACGACGCCGATAGACGGTTTGAGGCTGGCTTCATCGTCATCGTTTAATTCGCTGACGCCGGTCGGAATTTCCAAATTGTCGCTGTCTTCTTCGATGCAGAACAAAATCCTGAAGGCACTGCCGAAGACGGTTACGGCTTTTGACGCATTGAACCGGCCGTTTGAATACAGCACGGAAAACCTGGTCAATACGACGCACGCTTCAAACGCGAATCTGCGCAATGCTGTGTCGCGTCTGGCAATGGGCGGAGCAAAGAAGACGGTCAAAGACGAACGCACCGGTTTTGCCTTTACGACCAGCGAGAGCATGGACAACGGCGGAAGGGCCGGGCTGGCGACGATGGAAGTTGTGAACGAAACAGACAGCGGAAGCACGCGCTTCTACTATGCCGAAAACAGTAAATATGATACGCCGGAGAGCGTGTTGGCGCCGACGTCAAATCCGTATTTGGCGATGAATGAGGCCTATGGGGCGGAGAATATGCTGAAACTCAGCGATACGTCGCGGCTTAAACTCTCGCTGCAGACCGGCGAGAACGGTCTTTACGAACGCGATTATGAGCAGGACAACCATTCGTTTACGGAACGTTCTTATGCATTTTCGGGCGAATACAGCTTTAATATGACGGATTATCTGGAAATTGCGACTTTGGGCGGTATGCTGATGGAAAACGATGCGTTGCTCGGGATGAACGGAACCGGCGGTTTCGGCATTAAGGATTCGTCAACCTATTATATGGGGTTGCGGGCGGCGTTGAACCTGACGCCGAACCTGTCGCTGGTTGCCGCTTATTATCGCGGCTATACGCAGGGGGCGGATACACCGATGCTGGCGATTTCGGATTTGCAGACGGAAAGCTTTATGCTGGCGGGCGAGTATCGCCTAAATGCGACGGACAAGGTCGGAATCAGCCTGTCGTCGCCGCTGTCGGTCGTCAAAGGGCGGGCATCGCTGTTGTATGCCAACGGACGGGACAATAATTCGGAT
>ERZ779851.1121-NODE-1121-length-24662-cov-4.414232_pt1 | contig 24662 bp, 28 predicted proteins | sample MGYA00511094_ERZ779851 | MGnify/ENA primary metagenome ERZ779851 (study PRJEB29588, sample SAMEA2155512) | human gut metagenome | biome: human gut; feature: human-associated habitat; material: faeces | place: Denmark | collected 2008/2010 ...
AATACACCGGCTGCCATTGTTCTGAATTTTGACTTTTGTTTTGGATTTTTGATAACCTGCATTCGACACTACTTCCCCAGGCCGGGCGTACTATTGAACCGCAGCTGGCGCTGCGCACGGGACGTTCACCCCTCCGAGGATCTCTCCGAGCTGCCCCCATTGCCTGAAAGCTGTGGCTGGACAGGAGTACCTGTGTGAATGCAGTCATGGCGCGCGGCTTGCCAAGGCCGCTTTTGAATGGACTGACTCGCTCGTCACCTTATGGCCGTCGATTGATGCGGTTGCCCGCACAGGTGAGTTCTGGCGCATCCTTCGTCTCGCTCGTGCATTCGCTGATGTTATTCAGTAGCCGGATATGACCGGTTGCCCCGGTGTTTGTCAAGGTACACCGAGGGGTGATAATTTATCCCCTCACTTCTTAAGCGAGTTCGTAGGGGGCTTGTAACAGGTTTTTTTAACTTTTTATAAAATTTTTTAATTTTGTAAGGATTTTTTGGACTTGGCGTTGTATTGTCATGTGACTTACACCCCGCTTTTCTGCAATAGTGCGCATTGAATAACCGTTGAAATACAAATCTGAGATCAACTCCTTTTCAGCTTGCGGCAGCATCTCAATAGCCCTGTGTAGCTTGCGGTAAATGAGGTTCGTTAATGCAAGTTCCTCAACACTCGGCTGTAAGAAATCGTATATCTGCTCCTCACCGGTAATCTCTCCATCTGCGAAGTCCTCATATTTCAACACAAAGTTGCGGGAATCTTTTTCAGCCAGCGTGCGTTCTTGCCGCCTCATTTGGCGGTATACGTTGTATACTTCTTCGGAAACACAGATTTTTTCACCGTTGATGGTTATGTAATAGTTGTCTGCCATTACGCAGATCCTCCTTATTCTGAATTTTGAAAAAGTCAAAATTCAGAACGGGAGGCGCGCGGATTGGTGGACATAAAAGTTGCACACTGCGGCAGTCTGTGACTGGCGCAGTGTGTAAAGAGTTTGTATGTTTTTTCTTGTCTAGTTCATATCGTCACTTTCCAAAGCTCATGATTGTTCCCACCCTTTTGCCATTGAGGGGCGGCAAAGCTATGTGATACGTTTCTGCAAACAATTTGCGTAATACTTCCTATCCAAAAATATTCCCCTGCAATTAAAATTGCAGGGGAATATTTTTCACATAAGATTTTGATAAAGTGTTTAATTCAGCTGTATTGCTCAGAGAGATAAATATTTGCTCGAGACTGTGTAATTTGTACAGTTTCTTCTATGTTGCGATCGCCACAAAAAAACTTTACCGCCTCTTCTTTCATTATTTCAATTAAGGATGAATACTGGTCTAGGGCACAGTGTGTTGTCTCAATTAATGTTGTGATTTCCTTCTCGCTATGAGATGTAAGTTTTTCAAATTGATTGGTTTTGTACCTCCACACACCAGTCGTACTTCCAGATTCGAGTAAAGCGTTAAGCTTCGATATAAGAACAGGAAAGGCGGCATCACTTGTTTGCTCAATGTCGGCCGAGAGCGCATATTCAATAAATTCCCATGCACCATCTTTGTTTGCGCTAGTGTTGGCTATTGCCAAACTTTGGCTTGCAAATAAGCAAGAACCCAATCCACTTTGGAAGGTATATTCATCGTCATATGCGTCCTGCAAATAAATAAGTCTAAGCAAACGTGCAATATTTTCGACTGAATAAATCGACGGCAACTCGTTAATTTCATGTGCATCTATTGATGCACATGCGTTTAAAATGGCCAAGTACTCTTCTGTATTAAAATCACATCTGCCATTGTTCATGTGATTATTAAGGTACATATTGCTGAGCCAGTAAAACATATCGTTTTGTGAAATGCTTTGTGGGAAAATAGTTATACTCCCATCCTCTACTTGAGGAAGGTTCAGTGCGTCTGAAAGTTCCCCATCCGCAAGCAAATCAGTTCTCTTAACAAGCGTCCATATGCTAAAGTCAAGAGGTAAAACGTAAAGACTACCGTCAAGTTCGAGGGCCTTTATAACCTCTGGGACAAAATCCTTCGTCGAAAAAGTTTGACTCTTATCAAGATATGGGTATATATCCTCAAATATAAATTTACTGTTTATTTCGGCAAATTCTAGTGTTTCAACTAAGGCATAAATATCTGGGCCATTGCCAGCCATAATTTCGGCGCGAACTGCTTCTGGTCCTAGATCATATTCAGTGTCAACCACTATTGTGTAGCGTGGATTAGATAAATTGAAATTTTCCACGAGAGAGATCAGCGTGCCGGTCTCTGCTGTTGCCCAAAGATGCAGAACAGTTCTTTCTGTATTTATTTCCCCATGTACTAGCTTCGCGATTCTGCTCTGCGAAGGCCTTACCAATAGATATCCGTCATCAAAGGCAATTATTTCATTATAAATTGAATCCATTATGCCATTCTCACGGAAGTTATATACATCTTCTTTAGAATTCGGCTTTGCAAAGGTAATTGAACTCTCAGTGTTTACAAAAAGTGCGCCGACACTATCAACCCCTATTCCAATAATATTGTTTTCATTATCGTATAGGAACGTTTCAAAACGAAAATCCTGTGGATAGGTAAGTACATCTATGTTTATTCCATCGTGATTGCCATCAGATGTTGATGCTAAATAGCAAATAAAATAATTCTCTTCCGAAACAGCTTGCCCTAAGAATTCGCCATTCTCTAGTACTTTGCTGTTTTTTATCAAGCCGTCTCTTGAAATTTGATATAAGCCCGTAGGAGAGAGAATATAGTAATCTCCGTTATAGTAACGGAGAGAGATAAATCTCGTTCCATCCGTTAATTGCTTATCAACCGTGATGGTTTCAGTAATATTTGCGCTCGAATCATACCCAATTAAAAAAACCTCATAGTAACTCTGTTCGTTATGCTGAAGCATATCTGATGAGCCCTTCCAGTAGCGGGGATAATTACCTGCAAGTATCCATAACTCATCGTTGGAAACCGTAATAGCGTGTATGTATTCTATGTTTTCTGGTAATGGGTACTCCTCAAATTCTCCAGAAGATAATTTTCCAAAATGCAACACGTCACCAGCACCAAATCCAGCCACGTAAATTGAGCTACCATAGGCTGCCTGCGCGCTAGAAACTGACATGCCAGCCGGTAGCGCATTATATTCAATATGGTATCCAACCCCATCGCCTGTTGCCGCAGTGTTTTGTATAGAGTTGTCCGTTGCGTTTGCGTTGTCTTCATTAACCTTATGGCTGCAAGCGCACAGAAGAAGTGTCATACTCAGAGCTATAATTATAGAAGATATCCTTTTCATAGTAAATTACCTCTCAAGAAAGTACACGTGCACATAGTGCACGTGTACTTTCAGCGTTAATACTCAGTTCCTACATAGGCTCCAAAAACCCATCCTGAAAGGCCTTCACACTGTCCAGAATACATGCTAACACGATACCATGTGTTGCTCGAGGTCCGGTTAGTTTTAGGATATATGTATGATGTATTGCAAAGATCCCCACCAAATACCTGACCTCCACTTGATGCCTGCGTATTGTGGCATGCACGAAGATTGACATAGTCGCCGGTAATAACTGCTGCAGACGGATACCACTGGCTGTCACTTATGCATGAACTGCAGGCAAACGCTGTTACACTGAACATTGAGAAAATCAGTATCATGCACACAAGCTTAATAGCGAACTTTTTCTTCATTTTTACACTCCTTTATATTTTTATCGCAACTATCCCAGGAGGCGCCTTGCAAGGATAATAGCAATCTTTGTATGAAAATTCTCTCACTTACACTTTTCTGCCGCAGTGCATAGCACTCTCTCAAAAAGCAAAGACATTGTAGATGCAGCTTGACCGAAAAAGAGCATTCGCAACCCTATAGATGTCAGCGCGTCACCATAATAAGAGAGACCGCATAAAACCAACAATATAGAACTAATACCTATCGATATCTGCCGATTTCTTCTTCGCTCCATCTCACTTATAGGTTTGTTCCTAGCTGGAACTGGCGCAAAAAGGAAAACAAACATAAGCGAAAGGCTACATTCAATGACACACAGACACATAGCTATTTGTTCTGGTAACACTATCGCAGCGATTAGCCAAACAAAATATGTAACTGAGTTAAATAGAATACAGCTTGAATGATGTTGTGCATGATATCCGCCTGCATGTAGGCGAAGAGGAATAAATGATGTCAAATATGGGACAAATAGCCAAGTGTGTCTAATAGCGATTGAAAGGGCAAACATAGCAGCAATGTTTAATAGTGTTGATAGCACAAGTTCCAGCCCATATTGATACGCCTCACTGTCTTCTGCGCTAATTATACTATTCCCGACCCATTGCTGTGTAATTACAGATGCCACTGTTCGAATCATGCCTGCTTTTATCATACAATTACTTTATGCAGTATTTTTTAAGACATTGTGGTACGTCGGGCTGATGAGAAAAGAAATAGCATGTGGAATTGGCTGTTACGATTGCAAGAGCTAAAGTCAATGGTGCTACAATTCTACTGGCCTTATTGAGTACATTTAATAATCTCTTTCTCATGTATTGATTCCTCCTTCGTTTTATGTTTTAATCTTAGCAAATTTTAAATAAAGCGGCAACAGGCTTGACACAAACAGCATTTTTTGCGGCACGAAAGGTTGAAACTATAGTCAAAATATAGTAAAATATTATTTAAATGGTATTGAAATTACACCTTGCCTGTATATAACTTATCTAGAGCTTATATAGAGGCGATTATTGTTGTACATATCGACACCCTTATAATTTATGTCAGCACGAAATTCTTGCGGCACGCATAGGGAGTGTTCATGAACGGTTAGATTTCGATATATGTCTTCTGGCTTTCTATAGAACTCATGAGAATTTCTTATGGTGCTGCCAATTTGTAGAGAGGGGAAACATGAAGATAGCAATATGTGATGACGACGATGTCGATTTGAAGCTGATTCAGAGTTATTGTAGCCGATATGATTCTGATATTCCAGTTGCGGCTTTTACAAACGGCGAGGCTCTGAGGAAAGCCTATGACACAGATTTTTATGACTTAGTTTTTCTTGACATAGAAATGGAGCCGTTGGATGGGCTTGAACTTGGAGCCCAGCTTGTCCGTCTGTCTCCCAAGCCAATCATTGTGTTCACTACTCAGAGCCTCAACTATGCTGTGCGCGGATATGGCATTGCCATGCGATATCTGCCAAAACCTATCACCTACGACACTTTTTATAGTGTCATGAGTTTGGCTGTAGAGCAAATATTGCCTCAAAAAATAAGTGTATTTTCGAACGGAGTGCAAACATTTATCAGTATCAATGAGATCTTATATTTTGAAATCTTACGGCACCAACTTTTTATACACTTGAACGGTGGGGCAAATATATGTATGCGGGGGACACTATCAGAGGCGATCAGTTGGGTTCCGCACAATGTATTTGTCCAACCCCATAAAAGCTATTATATTAATATGGAATATATTGATCGGTTTGACCAGCAGAACATAACAATGATAAACGGGGATATTATCCCTGTCGGGAGAAGCAGAAAAGGGTTATTCCAACATAAGCTCAGCGAATATATGAAAGGGAAACACATGTATGAACATATGGATTGAGCTTTCTACCGTTTTGGTTGAGGTATTCTTACCATGGTATTTCTTTTCTGGCATGCTTGGTAGGACCAGTCGTCCATTCCTTCTTAAAACGGCTGTTGGCCTGATTTATGCGGCAACACTGGCTGCGCTGTCGCTACGCCTCATTTCTTCTCCATTTCGATCAACAGCTATTATAATTCTTACCTTTCTTTCGGCCAAAGTATACTTTGGCAAAGACTGGCTGGCTACATTATACCCTACCATCCTGTTTTTCCTCTTTGCCATTCTTGCAGATATTCTGTGCGGTATACTATTGCAAGCCGGTGGTGTTCCTGCCAGTGAGTTGATGGGAGATGGCATTGACAGACTTATTTATAATATTTTTTGCAAGCTGCTCCATTTGCTATTTTTATACCTTGCTCTTGCAATCATCAAGGGAAAATTTGACACATATAGCATTTTGAGAGCCTTACCGTTACTCTCTTGTCAAATTCTAAGCATCTATATCTGTCAGCGAAATTTCCTGACTATTATGGAGGGGAGTGGGATGGATTTTTTGTGCTTCGAGACGCTGGGGCTGCTATATATCAACCTTATTATGTGTGCTTTTGTGGAAACCTTGAATCGCTCCCACGAACGAGAACAAGAAGAACGAACTGCAAGACAGCAGTTGGAACTACAAGAGAGCTATTATCTTGATGTCATGGAGCGACAGGAAGAAACCCGCAGGCTGTGGCACGATATAAAAAAATACATGGCTTCTATTGAATCACTGGTGGCAAATGAAAATCAAGAAGAAGCGCAGAAGTGTCTAGAACAAATTCAGTTCGCTTTTTGTGGGATTGCAAACGCAGTTGATACAGGCAATAAGCTGGTTGATAGTATTTTTACTTATGGAATGAAAAAGGCAAAGGAGCTCGACGTTACAATTAGACCTGACATTTGGGTCGATAGTCAAATGCATTTTCCTGCAACAGATATGTTTGTGATTATTGGAAACACACTTGACAATGCGATAGAAGCTTGTTGTCAAATCGAGGACAAGTCTGCACGAGTAGTTTCTGTTATCCTGCATCAAAAGAACCATCTTCTGCTGTATGAGGTCAGTAATCCATATAACGGGAAAAAACTGCAGGGACCTGGCAAGGTTCATGGATATGGGTTAAAAAATGTAGAAGCCTGCGTAGAACGCAACGATGGTATTATGAATATCGCAAAAGAACATAGTACTTTTGTGGTTTCAATCCAACTAAATCTTGAAGGATGAATATCATTATGTAATGGTCAATACATATTATGAAACAGTATCGGTATGCATATTGTAAGTGAAGGGTATTGTAATAGTATTATGGTCAGGTGACAGTGACTATAAAAGGGTAGTAGCTCGCACGTCAGTATACTGGGGAAGTCTGATATATGACTTATATATTTCTTCTCTGCCCTAAATCTTAGAGTATTCCCTTCAAGGTGGTCCACTGTGAACCGGGGCTGGGTGCAGCGCATAGGCGCAGTTACCCCTTGGCGGTAAATCTGGACTCAAGCATCAACAAGCACATACAAATTAGAAGACCGGCTGCCGCTTTCTCTGTATCGCGGCAGCCGTCGTATATATCCGTGTTTCTCCAGATCGTGCAGCGCGCGTTTGACCGTAGAGCGGGAGCAGTTGAGCTCGGCAGCAATGGTATTGATCCCCGGCCAGCACTTACGTTCTTTGTCTGACCGGTCACGCAGATACATGTACACCGTCTTTGCCCGGACAGGCAAGCTGTTATCAGAGTATATCGTAGAGAAGTAGCTCACGAGTATTCCTCCTTGTTCGGAACATGAAGCGCTTCCGGCCTATCCGTAACGGCTTGCTCCTGGGCGGAAGCTTCACGCCGCACTCTGCCGCGAGGACGCTCCAATGACTCTTTAGGCGGGTACTTCTTCATTATGCTCCGTATCAGTTCGTCGCGGTCGGCGTATGCGATCTTACGGTTGGCGCGCTCCTCTATTTGGTACGGCTCATCAAATGTGATGCCCCAATCGAGAAACAGCCGCAGCTTAGTCTGCATCGGATGCTTACCGGTTTTCATGACGACAAACGTACCTTTCGGAATGGCTTTCAGTTCGTCCGATGTCATGAGCGGGCGCTCCATCATTTGCAGGCTCTCGCTCGGATTATCCTTGCTCCGGCTCACCGAACCAGATAGCACCGTCCTGCTGCCAAGAGCTTTTGAAAGGACTTCCGCCGTCTGCGAGTTCGGCGCGAAGCCGCCGAAAATCGTGTCCTGCACGTTATCTACAATGATCTCTGCACCCTCCTTGCCGTAATTTTTCTCAAGCTGTGCGAGTGCCTGAATTATTGGCACAAGCGTCAAGCGGCGTGAACGGCCTGCGCTGAACAGCGGGAGAATATCAAAGGCGGGCATAGTGCCCAGCTCATCGCAGAAGAATACAACACGATTTTGCAGCCTGCCGCCGTGCTCGTCCGCAACTGAGAACAGCTCACGTGAGAGGTTCTGTATCATCAGTCCTGCCATGAAGTTCTTGGTTGAATCCTCTTCGGGAAGTATAAGAAAGATGGCGGACTTTTTCGATGCAAAGCTCTCGGCATCCATGCTGCTGTCAAAACAGAGTATCTGCTCAAGCTCTGAATCCAGAAACGCATTCAGCCGTGACAGCACCGTGGACATTACCGACGCCATAGCCTGTTCGGACGAGTTCAGCGCAGCTCCTGCAAACCACTTCGCCTTATGCTCCGGCAGCAGTCTGCCCATCAGCATCTGAAACTGCGTTTTCCCTTTCACCCCTGACGGTTCGAGCAGCTCCTGCACGAGTTTGAACACCGAGACTATATGACGTTTCTCCGGCTCGCCATCATTCGGCGGGAGAAACTCAGATAGCAGCAGAATAACGGAACAAAGCAAGCCTTCTGCTGCTTCGTAAAAATAAGCGTTCGGCCCTCGATTCGAATCATCACCGCTGGGGTTAACGATAGTTTTTGCAATAATCTTGGCATACTTTTCGGCTTTGGCTTTTGCCGCAATATTTGCTTCATCGGCTAACGCCATGTCCATATATCTGTTTACGAGTGTCAGCAGATTGCTACCGTCAGAGCGCGTGGGGTTGCGCAGGTCGATGACGGATACATCGTAGCCGTAGTATCTCTTAGCTATCGTCGCATAGTTGCGCGCAAGGTCACCTTTGGTATCACTTGCGAAAAAGCTCATCCCGCTTGCACAGGCGTATTCAAGGTTCGGGTATAGGAAGTATGCGGTCTTGCCGACACCGGATGCACCGATCATAAGGCAATGTACATCGTCGCTGTCCACCAGCGCTGTGACCTTGCCTTTCTTACCTCTGCTGCCGAGTACGAGTCCCTGCTCCGTTGGCAGGTTCTTACCATCGCGCCATGATGCAACATCGAACGGGACGAGTGCAAAAGTTCTGCGTATCTCACGCTCGGTTGCCCAGCGAGCCGTGCCGTGCTGACCGTCGCCAACGGTCTTGGACTTGATGTTGCCGAGAGTATAGTTGCTTGAGAGCATAGCGAGCCCACCGATCACGGCAAAGCCCAATCCCGCAACTATAAGGAGAGTCCAGAGGTTTGAGTCCATTCCTGCGCCTCCCTTCGCAGATCGTCGTTCCAGTCCTTTAGCGTAGGAACGACGATCTCAACATATATACCTCGCTCAGACAATTCTGCCTCCATGCGCTGGGCGGCCTTTTGTCCGGCAGAATCGTTATCCAGACAGAGGTACACACTGTCGATGCTCTGATGTCGTAGCTGCTCCAACACCGGCTGAATACTTGTGCCGCAGCAAGCGACGTAGCTGTGAGATTGCCAGTCAGATGAGTACAGTGAAATGTAGGATAACAAATCTATGGGAGCCTCAAAGACATAGAGGCTCCCATCTGTACCTGTGTAATTGAAACTGTGCTTCGGGTCGCTGCCCTCAACGTTCTGGCGGAATGATTTGCCCTCGCTGTTTGTGCTGCGCTTATGAGCATGGCGAGCTATGCCGTCAGAATCTAAGCCGACGAATACGGCGTTGTGGTACTCTGCATCTTCGTATATGAGATGCGCCTTTGCAAAAGCTGAGACAACATTGCGGTCTATTCCGCGCGTCTTACATAGATACGCAAATACACGATGCATATTCTTGTTGGCTGGCGGCAGAGCAAATGGCTTTTGCTCTGCAAGCTTTTCTGAGCGTTGAGGATAAGCGACACCAAACTCGTTTCCGAGTAGCGTGGACACGGCTTCGGCATAACCGACGCCGTAATGCCGCTGTACGAAGCTGATAGCTGTGCCGCCTTTTTCCTCAGCATGGTCGTACCACTCATTGCCGCATATGGTCACGCTGTGGTCGCTGGCAAGACGCTTGTCTCTGCCGGATGAAATAAGCCTTTCTCCACGGCTGCGGAGAAAGGCTTCAAGGTCAACAGAGGCAGCTTTCTGCTTCTGTTCGTCTGTAAAATGTATGTAGGTTAAGTCAATCACCTCTTCAAGATATTATATGTCCTCGCCCCAGAGATACTTCTGCCGCAGGTAGTCGGCATGTTCAGGTGTTATTGCGCCGTCGTCTATCTGCGCAATGTTGATGCTGCCGTACAGTTCACCCCATAGGCAGTCCATGAGCGTCGAGCCATTTTCCAGCCCATCCTTGAATGCGTCGAGATCATGCTGGAGATACACCGGCAGATCATGTTCATATAAGCGTTCACGATCTTCTCTGCTTAACTCTTTGTATGGCGGCAGTTGCCGAGCTTTCATTTTTATCACCCTTTTGAGCAACACATTATACCCAAACGCACTGAAATAGCAACTGAAACTAATACGCAGGCTTCGGATAATTTGCAGGATCCTCGTGATCGTCCTCGCGGTGACCGAGCGCGATCTTCCACTCCTGTAATTCTTTCCGGCGCTTCCTGTCAAGCTGCAAGCCATGGTAACCGGAAGCACCGACGTTATCCCGAAAGATATTTCCCATGTGGTGCAGCATACGAATCATACAGGCGGAGACCGATTCGGGCGGTGGGTCACGGTGAGTCGGGGATGGCACAGAACTTTCTGCGACTACTTTCGGTTCTGGTACAGTACGTGACCATTCATCATTGCGCTCTACGTTTTGGGGTTGCAATTGTTCCATCATCTGCACGACCTCTCGGATGATCATGTTTCTCACAGGTTTGAACTCCTTCTGCTGAGAGAGCGGTACACGCTCCGGTTTTGCTTTCGAGTAAAAGCTGAACACCTCACCGCGCATATCCTGCCAGAGTGAATACGCCTCTGCTATACGTTCGTCACTTGCAAGCTCGTCAACGATAGCGTCGACTATACGCTTGGTAGCCGGTGGCAGATAACCGTATACTTTTTTGCCGGAGTAGTTTCGCAGACGTTCAGCAAGCTCAGTGATGAGCAGTTCGAGTTTCGGGGTACTAATCTCGCCGTCCTGCATTTTCTGAATCAAGGACTCCATGACATCCAACGCATCCTCTTGAAGCCGGTCTCTGTACGCAGTCTGCTGAACATAGATATTCTTTAAGTCATCCTTGAATATCTGCCGCGTGAGCGCAGACCTTAATTCAAGTATCGCTGGCTTGGTGAGATAGCCTTCACACGGGTCAGTCGAGAATATGACCAGATGCACATGTACGCTGCGCTCCTTTTCGTGGAACGCAGCGTACCATTTCAAGTGTGACGGCAGTATCTTATACGCTTTCGCTATCTGGTCTAATTCGGAGCAGATGAGTGCGCGCCAACTATCGGCGGAGTCATAGCCGAGACGCTCAGCGTCTGGACGCTGTATTGCAATGACCGGCGTCCAGACGTTGCCCGGATGGTGCGCCACTTCATCAACTGCATTTTGCAGCACAGGTACTTTGCCGTCTGCATTCCACAGGCCGTGATCTCCGAGCTTCCTCACGCCGGGACGGTTTGCAACGTAGTCAATGTAGTTCTCGCGCTTGTCCAACAGATATGCATAGTTCTCCTGTACCTGAGAAATAAACTCCGTGGCATTCTTTTGCGAGCGCTCCGCGTTGAAATCTACATACTCCGGCATCTCACGAGTATCCGGAAACGTTTTGAGCAGCCGAGATATAAAATCCTGCTGCTGTTTTGTTGCGGGCAAGTCGCTGTCGGTATCTTTGAGCAGCTCGACACCTTCGCGAGTAGAAATATACTTTGTGAGGTTCGCAAGCTTTGCCGACTGCTTTCCTCCTTTGAGATATGGCGAAGAGAAAAACACACCGGCCATCAGTCACCAGAGTTGCCGCGCTGAATATCCAGCGCGGTATCGAAAGAAATATTACCGTATGTGCGCTTCACCTCATCTGCGGAGTAACCGCGCAGAGCGCGGAGGTCAGAGACATCATCCTTGAAGTGTGCTGCGACTATGTGCATCATCATGTTAAGCTCGACGCTCCACTTGAACATGAGCTTTGAGATTCTGTTCGTATTCTCTGTCAGTATCCCACGGATATTTTGTGAGACAGACTCGCAGACGTATGAGCTGACATCGTCTGTTGCAAGGTATCCCATATAAAATCCGAGTGCCTTGCTGATGAACTCGCTTCTGTTTTTGCAGTTGGCAGTTTCAAGCCAACCATCCATGCGGGATAACAGCTCTGGCTTGAGCCAGACTGTTATGCGTTTTACGTTTTCTATGCTTATTTCTATCATCTCCTCCTCAAGCGCGAAGAACCGCCGAAGCCCTTGAAGCAAGGGTGTTTCGCGGCTCTGCGTTCACCTGAAATTTTGAGTTTCTTGAAAATGTGTACCTTGCCCGAAGGCTGAAAAAGACCCGCGTTGCGGGGCTTTGTGGGCGGGAGGTGCGCCCTTGGGTGTACCTTCCTTTATCATAGTGCCATTTTCGAACGGGCGCACCCGGACGAAAATGCCGCTAAAACGCCCCCAAACGCCGCGCGTTCTTCTACCGGGGTATCCACGCTCCACCAGTCTCCGTAAAAGCGCACACAGCGCCTCACGTGGGCAAACACGGGCTACAGTTCCGGCGTAAGACACTCGGTCTGCACTGACTCGCAATATTCGTCGAGTGTCAAGCCCTCGCGTTCCTGGCAGTATTCGTCCATTTTCTCGAGAACTATTTCTCTCTCGGTCTCCGAAAGCTTGTACACCGCTGCCTCGTTAGCGCCGACGCCGCGGCAGATCATGATGTCAAGAGTGTCGTCGACCTGCCGCGTCAGGACATTGTAGTTTGCGTAGACATTGAGATAGTCATCCGGGGCGATCCCGCCAAGCTAACCGAAAACACTTCTGGCATCACAGTGCAGCTCCATGTAGAAATTCAGTTCGTCGTCACACTCCAAAATCTCATCGACGAAATTAAAATCGTCCTCGGTCAGACTGTGGTGCGGCTCGGTTTCAATAACTGCGATGGGAATAACATCGTAGTTGCCGTTGTCGCCGAGCGTAGACATGATCTCGCGCTGCTTGGTTTCGTTCAGGTCGTCCCAAAATATTTCGATGCTAATGATTCCTCATCTCCATCTGTAGTGACTGGCGCAGTGTTAACTGCAGGTGAAATTTCCACCGGCTCTTCAACTTTCTTCGGCGCTGCCGGTTTTACTGTGCGCTTTGGCTTTGTCGGAACGACTACATCATCCTCGTCAATATACTCCCGCACGGCAGCCGGGACATGTTTTTCGTAAAGATGCACCAGCGCGGCCGTGAGCTCATCCTCGGCCGTCAGCTCCTTCTTCTTGAGATACTTGTTCAGCGCTCGCAGCTTCTCATCATCGAAGCTGACAGATATGTTTATCTGTTTCATTGTTGACCTCCTCAGTCGTAAGAAATATATGGCACCTGAAGCCAGTGCGTCCAGCCGCGGCCTTCGAGCTGCGTCTTGACCACACCGTACTTTGTGCCCATTGCCTCTATTACTTCACCGTTGCCTATGTACACGCCGATGTGCCCGTCGTGCCAGACCGCGAGTCCCGGCGTGTCAGGTATGGTGTCTATCGTGCCGGAGACCGTGGCGTTATAGTACATCTGGTTTGCACCGACGTCGGGCATACTGTTAGTACCGTAGCGCAGCTCCAGCGTCTCCGCATCGAGCCAGCCGTAACCTTTGATGAGCCCGACGCAGTCGGCAGTCCTGCCGCCGACCCAGTTTGCCTGAATGAAGTCTGCGTAGCTGCCGACGCCCTCCGGGTACTGCTGGAGCTTCGACGCGAACAGCTCCTCGGTCATGATCTGTCCGTAGGTTCCCCAGACATAGCCCCAGCCTGACTGCCAAGCGTTTATGGCGTAAGCTGCGAGGTCGTGCGCGTTCTTCGTTGACGGATCGGAGAATGTGCTGAGGTCTATCTCAACACTCTTCTGCCCGCCGACCTCATACGCACCGGTGTAATTCTCAATACCCATCGGGCCCGCGATCATAGTGTAGATGTGCCGGATGTTATCTTTATCCTCATCGCTTATCTCTCTGCCAAGCTCGGCGGAGAGATTTTTGTAAGCGGCGCTTAGTGACAGCGGCGTGATCGCAGTGTATGTTTCCGTCTCGGTGACAGTCTCACCGTTCTCATCCTCGCTCTCGACCTCGCGTGTCAGCTCCTGCTCGGAATAGAAGCAGTCAACAAACTGACCTGCCGCACGTCGTGTCGGTGCGTCCTCACCGAAGCACAGGGCAAAGAAAACAGCCTTGACCATTGTCGGGTCAAGACTTCCTGCGCTGTCCTCGCTTGAGTTTGCGGCGGCTATCGCCGAATCCAGAAGAGAAAAAGCTTCCCGCATCTCGGAGACATGCGTCTTGAACTCACTCGGAACTTTCTCCGTGTAGTTCGGCCCATAGAAGCACGCTTTCACAGTAGCGTTATTGTGTTCCGCGCCTCCGCTTGCGAGGGAGCAAAGCACTGCGGTTATGAGGATGAGCGGAGAGAGCACTGCCGCGAGTATCCACGCGATTGTCTTTCTGCCCTTGTCGCTGCTGCCAACAGTTAGAGCGAATTTTGCAAGTACAGTATTCATTATCTGCCACCTGCCGTGCCGAACAGTTCTTCCTTATGCGACGGGGCGTGGACTTCGAGCAGATAACGCTCATTGCCGCACTTGTAGAGACACACGCCTCTCTGGGGATAGCGGATGAGGTCATACTCGGATTCTTCAAGCTGAAGCATGTCCATGTATGAGCGCTTATCTATTGACCCGGCATTGAAAAGAAACTGGTGCGGAGGGATGGAGAACAGCGGCTTTGTCATCTCACGCACGTTCGGCTGGTCGAAGTCGTCGAGGTTCTGCGAGGCGAGGATCATCGCAGATTCCTTTTTGCGCACACGCTTGAGGCAGTTGCGGATGTATTCTATCGCTGTGGGATTACTGAGCCAGATATACAGCTCGTCAAGAGTGGCGACGGTGTTGCCCTCAGTAAGAAGCCTGTCGGACATATAACTGAGAATGTTGAAAAGCATCGCGTTCTGAATGTTACGTCCAGCCATCAAGAGGCTCTTTACGCCGAACACAAGAAAGCGCGACGAGGTTATATTCGTGTGCCCGTTGAAGAACTCTGAATCTGCACCTTTGCATATAGAGTTCAGTCCGAGCAGCACCTCCTGCAGGAGCTGCGGAGTATAAAGATTGTGCGCCGCCTCATCGTAGTTTTTGTATTCCTCTTCAATGAGATCGTACAGGTCAGAAAGCACCGGATAATCCTCCGGCTTGAGCTGCGCGAAATTTGTATAGTCCGAAATATGAAACTTGGAATACAGCTTTGAGAGCAGTATCTCTATCGTGTCTATCTGCGGATCGGTGAAGTCTTTATACGCGCGGAAGAAGTCCCGCAGAAACGAGAGGTGCTGAGACAGTACAGTTTTCTTCCTGAACGTCTCCGGCGTCGACGGATCGTCCTCATCCTCGCCGGTGCTCCAGCACTTCGGCTCAAGCACATTGATGATGTACTGCCCGCCCATGAGGTCAATGAAGCAGCCGTCAAGCGCGGCACATAATTCACCCTGCTCGTGCTCAACGTCCAGCGAGATGATATTCTTGCCAGCCTCACGGCAGTTGACCATCAGGAGCTTCATAAGATAAGACTTGCCCTGGCCGGAGTTGCCGAGGATAAGAACATTCGCCGAAGTCTTGTCCTCATCGCGCTGGTCAAAGTCTGTGAGGATGTTGCTGCCGTATCTGTCCTTGCCGATGTAGAAGCCATGCGCATCGGTTTTACCTGAGTAATTATATATGTATAAGTTCGCAACGCTGGACGCCGGGAGCACGCGCTCAAACTGTGTGCCGAAGATGTTATGCCCCTGCGGGCAAGTGGAAAGATAACCTTTTTGCTGGCGCAGACGAAGTCTATCCACATTGAGCTTTGATCTTAGCAGCTCAGATATGATCTCAGATTGCAGACGCTCAAGCTCCTGCATCGTCGGGGCGCACAGCTCAATGAACACAGCGCAGTGAATAAGAGGCTCGCGCCTTTTTCTCATGGCATTTACCATCTCGAATACATCCTGCAGGTTGCCCTCGGCGGTGATCATCTGCTTGGTGTCATTGGTGTTGGCACGGCTGAGTCTGTTCTTGTTGGTTGCGTTTTGTATAATGCGGTTCTCCTCCATCGCGTCAACGATGCGCGTGTATATGCGGATGTTGACTCCGCATTTCTCACCGAGGTGACGGAGTATAGCCTGATCCTCGGTCGCAGCCGGGTACTCCTTCAGTGCCCAGACGCAGCAGTAGAGGTTATCTCGGATATACACGTCGGGGTTGAACTTCAATACTCCCGGCGCGATCATATCTAAGAATGTCTTGCGCGGCGGCGCAGATTTCACGGGCTGCTTGCGCGCGGCGCTTTTCTTCTCTGCCTTTACAGGAGCAGATTTCTGCTTCAAGTGTTTTCCCATATAGTTTTTCCTCCTCATTCCCACTGCTGACCATCATAGTCCGGGTACAGATCAACGCTGATGCTCTGACCGTAGTAAACTGCCAGCAGCTTTTTAAGCTCCTGCCGGTCGGCACGATGAACGGTGAAGCCCTGCTCGTGTATGTATTTCTCGACATTGCCGAGGTGGGCATAGATGTCGCCTTTGACCTCACTGCGTATGCGCAGGACAATGTAGAACTGCCGCGATGAGGCCGTCATTACTTGTATTCGGTCAAGATGTTCTATATCCTGCTCCAGCAGCCGCCTGACGGCAGGGCAGGTCTCTTTCTCAAGACGGTCGCGGTAGAAGCGCTTGTTGTACTCAAACGACTGCATCGAGTCCGTGGCGATCATCTCAATGCCGTCATAGCCCTTGATGATGTTGAGCAGGGCATTGATCCTTGCATCGATGCTGTCGGCCGGGAGCACACTCAGATTGGTAGGCGCAACGGAGAAGAAAACAAGCTCGCCCTGCTTTGTAGATATACCGTAATCCGTTATAGCCTCAATGCCGAGCAGCTCCTGTGTAGATTCTTTCTTTTTGAAGATCATGTGGGATCCCTCCATTCAAAGTATTGCTGGCGCGTGAAGAAGTACGCCGCGGCATAGCGGATGAAATCCAGTATGCTGGTGTTGTCGAAGCGGATGCTTAGAAAACCGTATGCGACGACAAGCGCCAGCGGCAGCAACGCGCCTGTGCGCACGAGCGAAAATATGCCGATGAGAAAACCGATGCCGATGATGGCAAGGTCTTTAAGTTCCCACAGCCAGAGCGTCGCCTTGGCCGCAAGGTTATCCGGGTAGATGTACATTGTTTGCCTCCTAAACAAAATTGCCGCCGTGGTCTCCCGCGACGGCTTTGATGATGTATGAAGTTTTATTCTGCCTCTGCCTCCTCCGCATCTGCGGCGTCGGCGAGCGCAGCCTCTATGAGCCCGATGATGAACTCTTTCTGCGTCAGCCCGTATTTGCTCAGATGCTCCTTGATCCTTACGAAGAGTTCCTCCGGTATCTGCAGCGCCAGTGTCCTTGTTCCGTTTGCCATAGTTTTGCCTCCCTCAAAATGTTCTCTGATGATCTTCTCGACGTACTCGCTCAGTGTCAGTGCCAGATGCTCCTGCTCCTCGCGCACACGAATGTGCAGCGACTCCGGAATCATGGCACAGAGGTTTTTCTTCTTTTCGTCCATGAGCTTGTCTCCTTTCCGCTTTCGCAAGCGAAGTATACCTGAAGCTACGGCACAAAGCTATTCATCATAAGCAATGAAGATCATCGGCAAAACGAAGCAGATGCAACAAGCTATGCACCATTCAGCGCCGCGGCGACTCCGTGCATTATATAGTCCACGCACGGAATGGCGACACTGTTGCCGAGCGCCTTGTAGCGTGCTGAGTCCAACGCGCCGGGGATATCTGTCCAGCCGTCAGGGAAACCCTGCAAGCGTTCGCACTCCAGCGGCGTGAGTCTGCGGATGAGGTAAGCGAACGGCTTTGAGCTGTCATACACAAGATCGGTCGCATCCTTGTACTGTCTGGCGCTTTGGGTGCTTGCCACATCATCTTCCTGAAAAACATCCACACGCTGACGGGCAAAGACCGCGTGCCTATCCGTCGCGGTGAGCGTATACGCTAAGTCCTCACTGACGCCGTTTCCGTTGCCGCCGTTTTGCGGCTGGCGGTCGATCACGTTTCCGGCAATGCACAGCGGCGTATCGTCAACAAGCGGCAGGTTGTTCCCGCCTGTACCGGCTCTCGCGGAGAGCGTAGGCGAGACGTCGAACGGCCCCTTGTACCGGCTGTCTATCCCGTGATTCTCATACAGTCTCAGGACAGCCGGAGTAGTGTTGCCGCCATCGGCGCTTTTGAGCGTCGGTGCTGCATCTTCGGTATAGCCAACGCTCCCGGCAGAGCTGCCCGCGCCTGGACTGAATCCCGCAACGAAGGTCTGCATCTGGAGATTCTGTGTTGCCATCAGCGCACCTGCGACGCCGTGCAGGTCTATCCCTTCGTTCCTCTGGTTTATATGATAGGCACATACACCTGTATCTATATCCTCACCGTCACTCAAGCCCGCCTGCGCCAGCAAAGCAGCTTCCAATCTTTTCGGCAGCGGTTTTCCACGAACCTTCGACCGGCGCAGTATACCCAGGCAGGCTTTCGGGCTTAAATAATATCTTGGGTGCGGTGAGTCCTCCAAAATCTGCGACAAGGAAGATTCGGGCTCTGCGTTGCGAGAGACCCCAGTGTTGAGCATCGAGAACGCGCCAGCCCACGGAGAGCGTATCTCCCACTCGTATCCACCCAGCAGATTGGAATTTTCCGGCGTGAGGTCGAGGAACATATATGTCGGGTACACATATTTTAATAATCTCCTCAAGGACGATCCTGAAGTCCTCGCTGGGCGGCTCACCTGAGGAGAAGGCTCCAGGCACGTTTTCCCAACATAAGATTCTGGGTTGAACAGACACGCCTGATCGTCCTCGTAGTATATCTGCATTTCTCATCTCCTTAGTGATCCGTATCTGCTCCATGAAGAGTCCGGAGCGAGCACCTGCCAAACCTGCTCTTGCGCCGGCGACTGAGAGATCCTGACACGGGCTGCCCCCGACTATTATATCTACCGGCGGCAGCTCCGCTCCGTTCAGCTTAGTTATATCCCCCAAGTGGAGCATCTGGGGAAAGTGTTTCGATGTGACCGCGATTGGGAACGGTTCTATTTCGCTTGCCCATAATGGCACTATGCCGTTATTCACGGCGGCGAGAGGAAAGCCGCCTATGCCGTCGAATAAACTTCCGAGCGTGAGCATCACTTGCTCACCGCCTGAACGATAGCCTTGCCGGTATGTACCGCTGTCTGCGCCGTATATACTGCACTCATGATGTTTGCTCTCGTGCTCGTGTCCAAACCGAACGCTCCGGCAATGCGCGTTATCTCGCTCGATGAGAGCATGAGCCCGATGCCAAGCAGCGCGTGCTCCTTGAACACGAGCAGCCCCGCAATGAGTATCGTCGCCTGTAGGAACGCCGTGAGACATACGCCGATGACCTGCTTCATCCACTGGACGAAAGCGTCTATACCCCCTCGCGGGATACTGAACATATACAGGCTCCCGACTGCGATCTGTATCAAGAGAATGCCGCCGCGTTTGAGGTTTGCGAAGAACACTTTTATTACTGCATACGCCATCATGATGATGCAGACGATCACCATGATGGGGCTTGTTACTGCTTCAAAGCCGGAGATGGGCTTCACAATAAGGTCGGCGACAGTTTCGATCTCTTCATACTCCTGAATGATGTTTGCCGCGACTTCTCCGATGGATGTTCCGTAGCCGGTCATGCCTGAAGTAAACTCGGCCTGCAAGGAGATCGCGAGCTGGTACAGTCTGACCGGTACGACGGAAAACAGGCTCGCCGCCATGAATCCCTTTATGGCATTGAGGGCGACGGCACGGATGTCGCCTTTGCCTCCGGCGTAGTTTATGCCGCACTCGAAACAAGCGACGATGAGGCCGATGACGTACAGCGTCCACGCAAGGTAGTTGAAGAACTGCACGATGCCCTGCACCCAGCTCATCTCGAAGAGCTCCGCGCCCATGCTGCCCATCTCGGCGAAGAAGTTTCCGAGGAAGCCTATGATCTGGCAGTAGAGCCAGTCAAGTATCTCATCCAGTATCTTCGACGAGACAAAATCCCATATAAATATTGATCATCACCGCCTCTCTCGGCTGCAAATTCTCACAGCCCGACGATGCCCCAGATGTAATTGGGAGCGGTGAGAGTGAAGACGAGACAGGCGAAGAGTATAGCCGGTGCAGTCCATTCAAACTGTCCGGTCTTCCGAAAATCGAAATACGCCGTTCCCAGTTTGGCAAAGAAAAATACGGCGAGAATGAGGTCTATGGCGGGGAAGATGACATTGTCCACAACGGTTTTTATCTGCTGGGATGCAGTCGACCACGTGCTCTCGACCGCCCCAGCGACATCTCCGCTGGCGTAGGCGGGGACGGACAGCAGCGAGACAAACAACGCCGTCATGATGAGTACTGAATATATCTTTTTTCTGCGCATTGGTTTTCCTCCTGAAATAAAAATAGCCCTCAGTGCATAGCCTGAGAGCAGTGTTTGACGACCCAGTCCGGGTCAAAATCGCTGCGGCTTTCTGCCGAGCCGGATTCCATGAGAGCTTGAAGCATCGAATCGAATGCCTCCTCATGCTTGCGGTCAAGTTTTATCCACTCATCACAGACGACCTTGAGCGGCTGACGGAAGCGGGCAAGGTACTCGATGCAGGGCATGTCTGCTGCCTGAACGAGCTTTATGGTGAGCAGATTATAGCAGGTACACATGGCGTTTATCTCGCCGCACTTGGCAAAGACGTAAGCCGTGCTGTGCTCAAGCATGGCGTCCTCATACTCCGCAAACTCTCGGTCTATGCGCCGTTCCAGTTCGGAGCACAGCTCTTTATCCATGTATTTCTCCGAACTCAAAGCTTTGCTCTTCTGCGGCTTTTCTGTATTCGTCGATGAAGCCGTCCAGAACTGCCGGATGAGAGCCGACACAGAATTCGCAATTGCGGTGGTCGTCAGGTATCTCAATGTTTTCACCCCATTCTTTATTTGACCAACTGAACCTGCCGTCATAGCTGAGCTGATGCAAAGTATTGCCGAGGACGTACTCTACTCGGTCGAAGCCGAACTCTTGGATAACACTCTCGGCACAATCCGGTTTCAGATACATGCCGTCGAAGCTCTGCCGGACGGCTTCCTCAATGGCTTGCTTGCAGCGTATGTTCTCATTGATGCTCTCGCGCCAGAGCGGAATCTCATCATGCGTCCTGGCATACTCGCGGGACGCAGTGTAAAGCGGAACGTTATTTGCCACTGACGTCCTCCTCAATATACTGCTTGAGCAGCTCTTTCAAACAGCCGTGGCCAATGACGAAACCATTGATCACTGACGTTGCGGCTTCATAGGCATTATCCATAGTCTGCTCGCTGCCGGAGCTGTACTGCTTTGCGATGTCCATACAGGCAGAATCCACCGCGCTGTTAAGCAGCTCTGAGATGCAGTCATAGTCGCAGTCCTCACACTGCGGCTCACACACTTCAACAAGTTTGTGTGCAAGCTCACTTGCGGTCATCAACATGCTGGATACTGCCGTCATGATTTCTTTGACGCTCATCTTGTCCTTGAGGATGAGCGCCATCTGCGGAGACACTATGAGCCGTGCGGTATCTTCACGCTCTATGCCGCTCAGTGCAAGCGCAACATGGGTAATAACGGCTCCGTGTTCATTTTTCATAAGTTTAAATTTCATTGGCTATCCTCCGTAAAAATAATCTTTCCGTTCTCTGTCAGTCCAAACGGCAGCTCCGGCTCGTGTACAAGCTCGACTCCCATGTCTGAGTTTCTTGTGAAGATCGATAGCTGCGAGGTGCAAAGCAGAGGATCAAAGTTCGTGATGATTACTTCTTCATACTCACTGCCAGCGGTCTGGGACATTGAGTTCGGGCGCTTGGTGCGGAATATGTAGAAGTCTTTGTAGATGTCTAAGATCTCGGCGCAGAAATTGTAAGAGACCATCGCAAAGCCGCGGCAGCGCTTGATGGCACTGCACAGCCTGAGATGGTCTCTTTTGGGGAATTCAACCTCGTAACATTCGGCGTTATAGTACGGCGGGTCGCAGTAGAAGAACGCATCCGGGCGGTCATACTGTGCCAGCAGACTCTCAAAGTCCTTGTTCTCTATGACCACGTTTTCAAGTCTGCGGGAGCATCGCCATATATCTGTGAAGAAGTTCCGTATATTGCAGGGCTTTCCGCCGAATGACTTGCCCGCGCCGCTGAAGCTGTAACGTATGAGCTTGTAGTAGTTTGCCGCTCTACGCACGTTCCCACGCTGGGTGCGCTTGAGAAGCAGCGCCTTTATGGCCTTGGCATGGAGCGGCGAGAAGTATTTGTCTGCCAGTTCCAGCTCTATTGCGAGGTACTCATCATCGAACTCCTCACACTTTAGCTGCCGGGATATTGCGTCGTAGTCGTCACGGCTGTTGAGGGGCAGGAAGCCGAGCTCGGTGATCAAGGCCAGCGGGCGCTCCTTCACACAGAAGAACAGATTCGTGAGGTTGGAGTTGTAGTCGTTGTACACCTCCATACAGCCGCGCTTGATTGGTCTGTTCATGAGCACCGTTCCGCTGCCGCCGAACACATCTATGAAGCGCGAGTAGTTAGCCGGGGCAAGGCGCTCTATTATCCACAGGAGCTTACCCTTGCCGCCGACCCACGGGATGAAGCTTTTCAGACGCCGTCACCGCCCCGGAAGCTGATCATCGAGCACTCAAGCCCCGTTATGGCGGCGTCAATACCGTCGCGTATACGCCGTAGGTTCTTGATGGTGTCGTAGACTTCGGCGGCAGTCTCGGCAAAGTAATAGCCATTTGAACTGCTGCCGATGGGGATACACTCACGGCGAAGGCGATTGACGTGCTTGCGCAGCTCGTTTTCGCTCATGTGCAGGTCAGAGCGGATGGCTTTTGCGCTTGCGCACTTTTTCTTCCCTCTGCAATTTTTATATAGGTAGACGCAGAGCTGTTCTTTCCTCATTGCATTTCCTTTCCGGGTCTCGCTTCCCGGAAATGGGCATGAAAAAGCAGAGCCGCTTCTTTTCGGGAAACGGCCCTGCTATGATTATGTGAAATTATTGGGGCTTGTTAGGTGATCTGCATATCCACCACCTCCGACTCATCCTGCCACGGAGCATCCATCGGCTGAAAGTCATCGCGCGTTACCATGCCGTACTCGGTGAACACGGCGTTGTAGCCCCGCTGGAGTATTCTGCCGTACTTCTCGATGTCCAGGCACTGGCGCAGTTCCTCCGCTTGTCTGTCGCCAATGACGTTTTCAAGCTCATCGTACACGAGGTCGGCATAGTTCTTTATCCTAGCGTCAAAATAAAAATGCTCCAGTCGCTCCGCAAGCGAAATTGCCTGATTAACGCTGCTGCACTGACAGATTCTGAGTACTGCTTTGAACTTTGGGAGCTGCTTCTCGCGGGAGGGCATATTCTCCACGACCTCTGCGAAATGGTTGAATGTCTCCAATTCCGCTGGCAGGTCAGCAAACTCTGCCGCCTGTGGAATGATGCCATCATAGGCGAGAACCACAACACCTTCCCAGCCGTCTGCGTCGAGCTGCTTCTGCGCCTTTTTCAATTCTTCAGCAGATGCAGGCAATGTAAGCGTGACAGTTTGGTCAGCGTCAAGGTCGGGATGCAGACCAAGAGTAAGGCGGAAGAGATAGTCGGGCTTTTTAGGAAAATCTCTGGAATAGGGTGGTGCAGTAGTCATTTCGCCATCCTGCAGCACATAACAACCTCCGACGAAAACACCGTTTTCACCTTGGCGCATCATTCTTCCGATACCGGCAAAGTCCAGCATTTTAAACACGCTGTCAGATACTCCGTCCAATTCGGGAATAAAATCGTTCTCTGCGTAAAACCGGCCGAGGGCAGCATCATCTGCGGCATCCACTATATGATAACAGTCGGTTTTTGCGCTGGCTGCCAGATTTCGCAGATCTTGCAGCGTGATGATGCCGCCGTTGGTGCTTATTTTCTTCTGTACCTCCATTGAGAGTAGTCCCTCAAAGGCAATTCCCTGTACCTCATCCAGTGCTGTCAGTTGTCTGGCAAGTTCGTTCAACTCATTCAGGCTGATGTCTGCTCCATCCAAATGCGGGGCGAGATACTCGAAGTCGTAATAATCGTCTACCTCCAGATACAGCTCCTCGTTTTCCTGAAGCTGCACCTTATCCATCGCATCGTGCAGCTCCCACGGGGAAGCCGGCAGTTCCAGTCTGGTGTAGGCTTCACTGTCGGGCGCATCAAGCTTTGCAAGATAGACGCCGAATATTTTTTTAGCCAAAGGTCATCCCTCCTTGCTGCTGTTCGGGCTGCTGATATGCAGATGGGTCTGCACCGGGGACGCTCCAGCCAAACATGGAACCTATTTTCATGGCTTTCTCCTGTGCGGGTGTAACGCCAAGGCGTTCGTTGTTGTAGTCCGCCAGTTCACGGTTCTGCGCGGGATCGTCTGTGTTCCAATCACTGGGATAGTAGCCGCTCTCGCCGCGCTTGATGCAGATGAGCTCGCCGGTGCCGGGGAGGGTGGAGAAGCACAGCTCCGGCAGTCCATCCGCCAGCTTGG
>ERZ779851.1122-NODE-1122-length-24658-cov-4.596309_pt1 | contig 24658 bp, 19 predicted proteins | sample MGYA00511094_ERZ779851 | MGnify/ENA primary metagenome ERZ779851 (study PRJEB29588, sample SAMEA2155512) | human gut metagenome | biome: human gut; feature: human-associated habitat; material: faeces | place: Denmark | collected 2008/2010 ...
CCCCTGCCGTATCGGTGGCTGACGGCTTTGATGGTCCGCTGCTCGGGCAGCAATTTGCTGATAGACTGCGGGGAAGGCACGCAGATTGCGTTGAAAGAAAAGGGCTGGAGCCCAAAGCCGGTGGATGTGATTTGTTTTACACATTATCACGCGGATCATATCAGCGGTCTGCCGGGACTTTTGTTGACGATGGGAAATGCGGAGCGGACGGAGCCGATCACGATGATTGGACCGAAGGGACTGGAACGCGTGGTGACGGCACTGCGGACGATCGCGCCGGAATTGCCGTTTCCGCTTGAGTTTATCGAGCTGACGGAGCCGAGACAGCAGCTTCAGATTGGACCGTATGTGATCGATGCGTACCGGGTCAACCATAATGTGACCTGTTATGGGTACTCGATTTCGATTCCGAGAAAGGGACGGTTCGATGTGGAACGCGCGCGGGCGCAGGAGATTCCGCAGAAGTTCTGGAGCCGCCTGCAGAAGGGGGAGACGATCGAGGAGGAAGGCAGAACGCTGACACCGGATATGGTGCTCGGAGGTGACCGGAAGGGAATCAAGGTGGCATACTGTACCGATACGAGACCGCTTCCGGTAATTGCGGAGTACGCGAAGGATGCGGATCTGTTTATCTGTGAAGGCATGTACGGCGAGGACGGGAAAGAAGCCAAGGCGAGAGAATACAAGCATATGACATTCCAGGAGGCGGCGCACCTGGCGAAGGAGGCCCAGCCGAAGGAAATGTGGCTGACTCATTACAGCCCGTCGCTCATCCGTCCGGATGATTATATGGATAAAGTGCGTGAGATATTCCCGAGAGCGAAAGCCGCCCGCGATGGCTGGACGGCAGAGCTGGGATTTGATGAGGAGTAAGGGCGATGCAGACGGAAGAAAAGAGAGAGAATATAGAAGAAAAGAAGGACGAACGGATGGAAATGCCAGTTTCAGGAGCATTGGAACGGGGACTAGGGAAAGCTCCGGTATCGGGGGCAGAGATTTCCGTGCATGATACAGAAAACGGACACCCATCAGAAGATGTTTACATTCTTGCAATCGAGAGTTCCTGTGATGAGACGGCAGCTTCAGTCGTGAAAAACGGACGTACCGTTCTTTCCAATATCATATCTTCCCAGATCGATCTTCACACGCTGTTTGGCGGCGTTGTGCCGGAGATTGCGTCGAGAAAGCATATCGAGAAGATCAACCAGGTTATTGAAGAGGCGCTGACAGAGGCACATATGAGTCTGGAGGAGATGACGGCGATTGCAGTTACCTACGGTCCAGGGCTGGTTGGCGCGCTTTTGGTCGGTGTGGCGGAAGCCAAAGCACTCGCGTATGCGGCGAAGAAGCCGCTGGTCGGCGTACACCATATCGAGGGGCATGTATCGGCAAATTTCATCGAAAATCCGGATCTGGAACCGCCGTTCATGTGCTTGATCGTGTCAGGCGGACATACACATCTGGTGATTGTGAAAGATTATGGCGAATTTGAGATTCTGGGACGCACCCGAGACGATGCAGCAGGCGAGGCGTTTGACAAGGTGGCACGCGCGGTCGGGCTCGGTTATCCGGGCGGCCCGAAGGTCGACGCGGCGGCAAAAGAGGGCAACGACAAAGCGTTTGACTTTCCGAGGGCGAAGACCGGAAACGATTTTTCGTTCAGCGGATTAAAGACCGCCGTTATCAACACCGTTCACAAGATGGAGCAAAAGGGCGAGCCCGTCCCGCAGGCGGACATTGCGGCAAGCTTTCAAAGAGCGGTCGTCGACGTGCTGACAGAAAAGACGATCCATGCGGCAAAGATTTCCGGCTCTGAAAAGATATGCCTTGCCGGGGGTGTTGCCTCAAACTCGCTTTTAAGAAGCGAAATGGCGAAAAAGGCAAAGAGCGAGAAAATAGAGGTTTACTATCCGCCCTTAAGGCTCTGCACCGACAACGCGGTGATGATCTCGTCCGCCGGATATTTTAAATACAAATACACGGGCGAGACAGCCGGAAACGACTTAAACGCATATCCCGCGCTTTCAATTTAAAAGACCTTCGGGTCTTTTTTGTTTAAAAAATTGTTTTGGGGCAATACTCATTTTGAAAGAAGGTATTGCTTTGAAAATTGAACGCTATGTAAACGGGAAAAAAATCACATTTGACCAGATGAAAAGATACACCGTTAAGAACAGAACCGTCGACGCGGCGGTCGAGCGCGTGATAAAACGCGAGAGCAGATGACGAAAAAGACGGCGCTTTATATAAGAGTGTCGACCGACGCACAGCGCGAGGAGGGCTATTCGATCGACGCGCAGAAGGAGATGCTTTCGGCCTTCTGCGTGTCAAAAAGGATCGAAAACTATGAGTTTTTCATCGACGGAGGCTTTTCCGGGAGCAACTTGGAGCGGCCGGAGATGAAAAGGCTCATCGCCGAGGCAAAGGAGAAAAAGATCTGCCGCGTCATCGTCTATAAGCTCGACCGACTGAGCCGAAGCCAGAGAGACACCCTTTATTTAATAGAAGAAATTTTTAATCCGAACGGGATCGATTTCGTTTCGATGAACGAGAGTATGGACACGTCGACTCCGCTCGGGCGGCTGATGCTCGGCATTCTCTCCGCCTTTGCGCAGTTGGAGCGCGAAAACATCAAGGAGCGCACGAGGATGGGAATGACCGAGCGCGTCAAGGCCGGGTTCTGGCCTGGCGGCGGACGGGTGCCGTTCGGATATGACTATGACCCCGAAAAGGGGATACTCGTGCCGAACAGCGACGCACAGACCGTGAGGCTCATATATAACCTCTACCTTTCGGGGACACCGATGTATAAGATCGCAAAGACCGTCGGCCTTAAGTATGAGCGACTCGCGGTGCAGATACTAAAGCGCAAGTCCAACGCCGGCTACATCGTCTATAACGGCAAAGAATATAAAGGAAGGCACGAGCCAATTATAAGCGAGGAGACCTATAATGAAGCGATGGCGCTTATGGAGGAGCGCTCGAAAAAAAGGCTGACCGATTCTGAGTATCTGCTCTCGGGAATAGTCTACTGCGGAGTGTGCGGCGCTAAGATGCGCTATCAGAAGTGGGGGAAAAGCGGCGCAAAGCTCTGCTGTTACTCGAAGGACAAAAACAAGCCCTATCTTGTAAAGGACCCTGACTGCGACAACGAAAACGTCTGGGCGTCCGAAGTGGAGGACGCGGTGGTGGGCGACATTCTGGAGCTCTCATACAAGATCGAAAAGGGAGCTTTACCCGAGGCGGACATAACGGGCGCGCTTTCGGCGAAAAAGCTTCAATGCGAGAAAAAGTTAAAAAGGCTCTATTCGCTCTATGCTGCGGACGGCGACGAGGTTTTAAAAAGCGCGATCGCCGAGGTGAAAAAGGAGCTTGAAAAAGCCGAGGCGGCGCTTTCGGATGAAAAGAAGAAAGAGGCGGAGGCCAAAAAGCGCGAGGGCAAGAGGAAAAAACTTGAAACGTTAAAGGACACATGGGAGTTTATGACAGCAAAAGAGAAGAGAAACATCGTCCGCAGTCTGGTCTCAAAGGTCACCGTGACGCACGACACTATGAAAATTGAGTATCTTTTGTAAATATGTGTAACATTAATGCGTATGATGTAGTCTACAATGCGCATATTTAGGCAATTTGATGAAAAAAGTTAATAAGGTTTAATGTTTTCACCAAAAAAAATTAATTTTTGCTAAAATTTGTGTTGATTTTTTGTGCATAATGGTATATAATAAAGTATGTACGTTTTTACCGGGCGGCTCTGCGCCCAAAAAACGCCGGAAAATGGGGGCCGGCGGGCAAAGAGCCGGGCAGATATTATTTTCTACAGGAGGTTTTAAAATGACGTCAAGAAAAGCAACGGCGGTATTACTTGCTCTGCTTGTCACAGTGACAAGCTTTACGGCACTGCCCAAAGATGCAAAGGCGGCGGCGAGCACAAAATTCGAAGCGCTCGATTTTTCCTATGACCGCGACGACGTGTACACAAACTACATAAAGAAGTATGAGAATGCGGCTCATCCCGAGGTTGAGATTACAGTTCCCGCGGCTTCTTTCGCGTCGGCGGCAAATCCGGAGACTGTGACAGGATATGCCGAGCTCGACGGGATGGAGAGTGTGCTCGAATTCGGAGAGGACGTTCAGTCCGTTACATATAATGTGAATATACCCCAGGAGGGTCTGTACAACATAAAGTACAGCATCAAGGGGCATGAAAATATCAAAAACGATATGGAGTTTGCTGTCGAGATAAACGGAGAATCGCCGTTTAACGAGGCAATGACCATTCAGTCGCCCAGAGGATTCAAAAACTCGGACGAGGGATTTAAGGTCATCACCGACGAAGACAAAAACCGCACCGCGGAGTTTTCGCAGGACCGCGAAAACGATATGCGACCCAACCAGGAGAAGCTCTTAAAGTGGCGCACCGAATGGCTGGTCGATTCCGGCGGACTTATTGACGAACCCCTGTCGTTTTATTTTAATGCCGGTGAAAACACGATAACGTTTACGACTGTCGGCGAGCCTTTCTATATCGCCGGAATAACGCTTTGCCAGTATCACGCCCCCAAGGCATATGCGGAGGTTAAAAAAGAATATGACGCAAAGGGATATAAGCCTGCGACAAAGCAGTTCAAGGTTCAGGCCGAGACTGCGGACGAGTTTTCAGACTCCGCGCTTTATCCCATATCCGTGAGAAATAACGCTCAGATGGAGCCCCACCACACCAGCAAGACGAGAATCAACGCGGCCGGCGGTGCTAACTGGGGAAGCGCGAGAAGCTGGCTTCAGTGGACGATCGAGGCTCCGGAGTCCGGACTTTACGAAATGGCAATAAAGTTCCAGCAGAGCTCCTATGTCGGCATGAACGCGACAAGAACGGTCTATGTTGACGGCGAGGTTCCTTATGAGGAGTTAAAGCACTTAAAGTTCGCATACGACTCCGGCTGGCAGGTTATGAAGACCGAGGATGAGTCCGGCGAGCCTTACTACATATATCTGTCCGAGGGTACGCACACATTAAGAATGGAAGTTAACCTCGGCGAAATGTCCGCTATTATCGACAGACTGACGACGGTTACATACCGCTTGAACAGCATATACAGCTCAGTTGTTATGCTTGCGTCTACGTCTCCCGATAAATACAGAGACTATTACTACGACAGAAGGATACCCAGCCTTATCGACGATCTTAAGTGGATAAGAGAAGAGATAAGCCAGATCAAGGAGTCCATCATCGAGGTTACCGGAACGTCGAGTTCGAAGACGGCGACGCTTGAAAGCTTTATCAATCAGCTTGACATTCTTATCGACGATCCGGACGAGTTCAGCAAGAGGCTTGAGGCGTTCAAGAACAACATCACCTCACTGAGCCAGTGGATCATCGATAACAAGAGTCAGCCCGTTTCGCTTGACTACATCGTTTTCGGCCCGGCCGATATGAAGCTTGACAGAGCGGAAGCAGGATTCTTTAAGGGATTCTGGGAGGGTACGAAGACCTTCTTGGCATCGTTCGTCGAGGATTACAACGTAATCGGTGCGGTTGCCGGCGAGGGCAGAAAGGTCAAGGTATGGGTCAACACCGGCCGTGACCAGATCAACATCATCAACAACATGGTTAACGACGAGTTTACACCCGCAACCGGAATCAACGTTCAGCTTGAGCTCGTTCAGGGCTCGCTGATTGAGTCCACACTTGCCGGAAAGGGACCGGACGTTGCACTCATGATCGCGTCGGACCAGCCCGTAAACTATGCGATAAGAGGCGCGCTCGTAGATCTTTCACAGTTCGGGCCGCAGGATCTTGACGGAGACGGCAAGAACGAGGTCAACGGCTTTGCCGATGTTTATAAGAGATACAGCAGCCAGAACTTCGAGGGATTTGCGTTCCAGATGAATTCCGACAAGGACAATGAAAAGGCTCACGAGGGCGAAGAGTGGACGTGCGAGGTCTGCGGAACGGTGAACAACACCGGAATCTGCCCCACATGCGGATTTAAGAAATATTACGCATACTATGCCGTTCCCGAGACGCAGAATTTTAACATGATGTTCTACAGGAAGGACATTTTGGCAGAGCTCGGTCTCGGCGTTCCGAACACATGGGACGACTTTTATGCGATGCTTCCCGTGCTCAGAAGAAACAACCTTGAGGTCGGCGTTCTTTCGGGAACGATGTATCAGATCCTCTTGTATCAGTACGGCGGAAGCTTCTATTCGGAGGATCGTCATAAGTCGGGACTCACGACGGACGCGGCAAAGAAAGCGTTTGTTGAGGTTTCGGATTGCTTCATTAAATATGACTTCCCGATAACCTTCAACTTCTACACGAGATTCAGAAGCGGCGAGATGCCGATCTCGATCCAGCCCTACACGCAGTTCAACCTGATCAATGCCGCGGCGCCCGAAATTCAGGGTCTGTGGGATATGACCAAGGTGCCCGGAACAAAGAGGGAGGACGGAAGCGTTGATTATGCGCAGAACGTTTCCTCCTCGGGCGCTATCATGTTTGAAAACACCAAGGACAAGGAAGCGGCGTGGGCATTTATCGAATGGTACACCAGAAACGATATGCAGACCCGTTACGGAACAGAGCTTGAGTCCATCATGGGCGCGGCCGGCCGTTATGCGGCGGCAAACACCGAGGCATTCCGCAACCTCGCGTGGACAAGACAGCAGACGAGACTTTTGAGCGAGCAGATGGAAGACCTTGAAGGTGTTCCCGAAGTTCCCGGAAGCTATTTCACGGCAAGAACGATAACTCTTGCGTTCAACGACGCTTATATCGAGATGGAGAATCCCTATAAGGCATTGTCCGAGCGTGCTGAGGATCTTGACGATGAGATCGCGAGAAAGTACGAAGAGTTCGGATTATATTAATAGGAGGTGTGGATTTTGTTTAACTTCATGAAAAAGAAAGACGACGTTCTCCCGAACGAGAACAAGAAGAATACATGGCTTGAGATTAAGAAGAATAAATCCAATTACCTTCTTATCGCTCCGTACATGATAATCTTCATCGTTTTCACGGTTATCCCGGTTGTGTCCTCAATGATCTTGAGTTTTACATATTTCAATATGTTCCAGTGGCCCGAATGGCGCGGCTGGCTTAACTACAGAAGGCTTTTCTTAGAGGACGATATTTTCCTTATAGGTCTTAAAAACACATTGATGTTCGCATTCATTTTGGGACCGACAAGTTATGTGTGCTGTTTCTTCTTCGCATGGCTCATAAACGAGCTTCCGCCCAAGGTCAGAGCATGTATGACGCTTTTATTCTACGCGCCTTCGATGTGCTCTTCGATTTACACGATCTGGCTCTTCATCTTCAGCGGTGACGCCAACGGTCTTGTAAACTCATACCTTATGAAGTGGGACTGGATAAGCTCTCCCATTCAGTGGTACACCGATACGGCTTATAACGTTAAGGTCATAATCGTAATTCAGCTGTGGCTGAGCCTTGGAACAAGCTTTCTGTCCTTTATCGCCGGTTTCCAGTCGCTCGACAAAAGCTATTTCGAAGCAGGCGCGATCGACGGTATCAAGAACAGATTCCAGGAGCTTATCTATATCACCGTTCCGGCGATGCGTCCTCAGATGATGTTCGGCGCGGTTATGCAGATTGCAAGCTCATTCGGTATAGGACCGGTCTGCAGAACGCTTGCCGGATTCCCCAGTACAAACTACTCTCTGCGTACCATCGAGACGCATATTTACGACTACGGTACGACGAGATATGAGATGGGTTATGCGTCGGCGATAGCATTCTTCCTTTGCATAATGATGATAGTGACCAGAAACCTGATGGCTAAGCTCATCAGAGTAGACGATTAAGAGAGGAGGGGAAACACGTGGCAGAAACAATAATCACTGCGGAAAACAAGGCGGTAAATATGAACGACCTTCCCGAAGAATTAAGGGAAAAAGTCACTCCGAAGCGAATGAGAGTCAGAAAGAAAAGGGTCAACCGTTCGCTTGGCGGCGACATCGGAGTTATATTACTGCTCACAATAATGGGTCTTTTCATGGGCGTTCCGCTTTACTACACGATAATTTCGGCATTCAAGCCTGTTAACGAGCTTTTCATTTTCCCGCCGAGATTCTATGTATCACAGCCGACACTGTCAAACTTCAAGCAGGTATTTGACCTTGCGTCAAACCTCTGGGTTCCCTTCTCGAGATACGTGTTCAACAGCATATTTGTCAGTGTTGTTGTAACAGTGGGGCACGTTATTTTGGCTTCGATGGCGGCCTATCCGCTTGAGAAAGCAAAGTTCCCCGGCTCAAAGGGACTGTTCTCGCTGGTTCAGCTCACACTTTTGTTCACCGGCGGAACGATGGCCATTCCGCTTTATGTCGTAATGGCTTATCTCGGACTTGTAAACTCCTATTTCGCGCTCATCCTTCCCGCACTCGGATCCAGCTTGGGCCTCTTCCTTATGAAGCAGTTCATGAGAGGTATTCCCAACTCGATGCTTGAGGCCGCGAAGATTGACGGTGCGAACGAATTAACAATCTTCTGGAAGCTGGTCATGCCGAACGTTAAGCCCGCATGGCTCACACTTTCGATATTCGCCTTCCAGTCGATATGGAACAACACAGGTAACAACTTCATTTATTCCGAGGAACTTAAGATGCTCCCGACAGCGCTCAACCAGATCTACGCAGCGGACGCCGCAACAGGCGTCGGCAACGTTGCGCGTCAGGGAAGTGCGGCGGCAGTTGCACTCATACTTATGATACCGCCGATAATTTTCTTTGTGCTGACACAGAGCAATGTCATCGAGACAATGGCGTTCTCCGGAATGAAAGACTGATAGGAGGGAGAAAAGATGGCTTTAAAATTAAAAATCAGAAAGGCCGCGAAAATTCTTTCCTGCCTCACACTGATAGCTGCAATCCTTTGTTCGGGTCTCACTGTTTTCGCAGACGAGCCCTATAAGGGATATAACTTCAACTTCTACGGCGAAGCTTCGGCACCTAACGGTTACCTTCCGGTGAAGGCATATAACGGCACCGAGTGGGGAGTGGGTTACCTTGAGAACCCGACCGATATGTATGTTGACAAATCGGGTTATCTTTACATATTGGATGCCGGAAACGGCCGTATTATAAAGACTGATTCAAACCTCAACCTTGTTTCGGTTATAGATACCTTTACGAAGGAGGACGGAACATTAAGTCCGCTCAACTCACCTCAGGGACTCACTGTAACGGCCGACGGAGAGATCTATATCTGCGATACCAATAATAACAGGGTCATCGTAACAAACCAGTCAGGCCAAATCAGAAAAGAATATTTCAAGCCCGAGTCTTCTCTTCTTTCGGAAACGCTTGTATTTCTTCCCAAGAAGATCGAAGTGACCGACACAGGCGATTTGTATATCATTGCCGACAATATCGTTGACGGCGCGCTTGTAATAACGGAAAACGGCGAGTATAAGGGTTATTTCGGAACGGACGCCGTAACACTTACCGAGGATATGATGAAGGTCGTGTTCTGGAGAATGTTCATGACCGATGAGCAGATTAAAAAAATGATGTCTCCTCAGCCCGTGCCGTTTGACAATATGTATTTGGACGGTGACTTTTTATACACCGCAACGACATACATAAGAGACGAGGATCAGATCAGAAAGGTTAACCCCGCGGGAAATAACCTTTTTGCCGGTAATCAGTACGGCGAGGCATACTCCGGCGGCCTCGGCAGCGGATATGAGCAGGCTGCGTTCAACGACGTTAACGTTACGGATGAAGGATTTTTCTTCTGCCTTGACAAGACCTTCTGCAAGATATTTATGTATAACCAGGATAACGAGCTTTTAACTATCTTCGGCGGAGACGGAGACAGGCTCGGAAGATTCGATATTCCGGTTGCGATCGAGTCCATCGGAAGAAACGTTGTCGTGCTTGACACAGGCAAGAAAAACGTTACATTATTTGAGCCAACCTATTACGGTAATATGATAATGGACGGCTCCTACAGATATGAGCACGGCGATTACGAGGGCGCTCTGGAGCCCTGGAACGAGGTATTGAAGCTCAACGTTAACTCCGAGCTTGCATACAGAGGTATCGCAAGAGCCGAATACTTAAAGGGCGAATACAAGGCGGCAATGGAGCATTACGCCGTTGCATACGATAACGACGGATATTCCGAGGCAAGACAGAAATACAGAGCCCAGTATATGGTCGATCACTTCTCTGTATTTATGGGCGTGATTTTAGTCATCGCGGTTGCGCTTTACGCATTTGCGAAAAACAAAAAGAAGATCTTTGCCAAGGTCGGCTTCGAGACGCTTGAAGAGACCGGATATGCCGGGATGAAGAAGTGGAAATATCCTTTCTACAACCTTCTTCACCCGAGCGACGGTATGAGCGAGATGCGCTATAACAAGAAAGAGTCGCTTCCGCTCGCAATCGCCTTTATTGCACTGTGGTACGTATCCGCGGTTGTAATAAGACAGTATGAGGACTACATCTTCAATGCGACAAATAAAAATGACATCAACATCTTTATGATACTTGCGACGACGGTCGGAATCGTTCTGGTCGGCTGCATCTCAAACTGGGCGATCACAACACTCGTTGACGGTAAGGGAACGTTTAAGAACATCTTCATCTATGCTTCCTATTCACTCATCCCGTCGACCGTTGCGGCACTCATCGTAACATTCATCAGCCACTATATGATAAAGAACGAAGCGGTGTTTGTTCAGGCGATCTTATTTATCGGATATGCATGGACGGCGATACTTCTGTTTATCGGAATGATGAACGTGCACGACTTCACATTCAAAAAGGCGCTTCTTATGACACTGCTGACAGCGGTGGGAATGCTTCTTATCGTGTTCCTCTTAATGCTTCTGACAGTGCTCTACAGCCAGGTTGTAACATTCGTGTCGACCATTATGTATGAATTGTTCTATAAATTTGCTATATAGGAAAGGAGAGAGCATTATGAAAAAAATTATATCATGTTTACTTGCATTGACTCTCCTTGCGACCTTATTCACGGGAGTTATAATGGCGACCGGCGATGAATCCGCAAAGGCCGAAACTTCCGATACGGCAAAGGAAGAGACAAAAGAAGAAGCAAAGACTGAAGAAAAAACGGAAACCAAGACCGAAAGCACAGGGACTGCGGCACCTGCCGACGGCGCTGTGGAGGACGGAATGGTCAACGAGGACACGGTAAATGCATATGCTTCCGCTGTCCGCGCAAGAGCGGTCGATAACACAAGCATCGACCCGGCATTCACTCTCATCAGCGAGAATGAGTTCCTTGCGCTCTATGCGATCACCGACAACAGTCAGAAGAGGATCGGCGAGATACTCATTTTGGACAAGGCAACGGGCTATGTTTGGCGCAGTAACCCGACGGACGCGGACGCGGACGTTATCGGCCAGTCTGCCGGCCACGCATATTACAGATCGAAGTCACAGCTCGTATTCTCCTATGCGCAGGGCTATAACTATTACGACGCGAACAGCTACTATTCGTGCGTTGTGAACGACCTTGTGACCTGCACCGTCAATGCCGGAAAATCGGTTAAATTTCTCTATAAATTTGCCGACCTTAAGTTTGCCGTTCCGGTTGAATACAGCCTGGACTCCAACGGATTTAAGGCAGAGCTTCTCTTAAACGACAGCGACGCTAAGCTCACATACAGCGAAATAGGTTCGGTTACGGCCGGAAACTACGGTAAGGTTGAACAGCAGATCGACTATAACATCACCGAGATTAAACTTTTGCCCGCATTCGGCGCGACGAGCTATAACGAAGACGGATACCTCTTCATTCCGGACGGAAGCGGAGCGCTCGTTTATTACAACAACGGCAAGGACAACATTCAGCAGCCTTACAGCGCGCCTGTCTACGGCAACTATAAGGACAGCCAGTCCGAGGACTACAGAAAAGCGTCCGACAGATTTTACCTTCCCGTTTTCGGAACGGTTAAGAACGATGGCCACGCTTTGATGGGTATCATCGAGGATAACGCTAACGTCGCATTCGTCAATGCGGAGGTAAGCGGTTACGAAACGGCATATAATAAAGTTTATTCTTCATACCTTCATAAGATCATAAAGAGTGCGAACAAACAGGAAACGGCACAGCCGATGTCCAAGGAGCTCCGCGACCCGGATAAGAATTACTCTGTCAAGTACTTCTGCCTCTCCGGCGACCAGGCGTCATATGTCGGAATGGCTAAGTTCTACAGAGAATATCTCATAGACGAGAAGGGAATGAAGAAGGCGGACGACCTTCGTGACGCGGCACTCTTTTTGGATATGTATGCCGGCGTTGAGAAAAAGACCAGCATTCTCGGTATTCCGTGGAAGATATTCGATGTTATGACGACCTATGACGACATTATGTCGATCTCTGACGATATGACCGAGGCCGGAATCAACAACGTAGTGTTCAGATATAACGACTGGACAAAGAAGAAAAACAGAACGAAGGTTCAGAACAGACCGAACTTCGAAAATTCCATCGGCGGCAAAAAAGGCTATGAAAAGGCGGCCGCTTATCTTGCCGGCAAGAATATGGGATTTTACTTGAATATTGACTTTATCAACTATTCAAAGTCGGGTAACGGCTATTCGAGACTTTCGGATTCAGTTAAGTATCCCAACCAGGCCCCGGCATATCAGCAGAGCGGTATCACGGCTCATATCAATATGGGTACGAGATGGTGCCTGTTAAAGTCGGACAAGGTTCGCGACGCGGCGATGAAATTTGCAGCAAAGTGCGAAAAGAACGGCATCACATCCGTATCGCTTGAAAATTTCGGTAACGCGATCTATTCGGACGGTTCAAATAAGGGCGGTCTCACAAGAGGCCAGTGCATGAACAACTGGGAGGAGATCATCGCAGGCTATAAGGAGCAGGGCATGAACGTTTTGACCACTACACCGGACGCTTACGCCATCATCGATTCGGACGTGCTTTTGGAGATTCCTTCGAAGAGCACATATGTCGAGATCGCGGACGAGGGCGTGCCCTTCTACCAGATCGTTGTAAGAGGATATAAGACCTATACCTCCGAAAACATCAATATGTCCAGCGTTCCCGAAGACATTATCTTAAATGCCGCCGAGACTGGAAGCAGTATTTTATACAGCTTGACGGCAGGCGACACGACGACCCTTAAAGAAACATATCTTAAATACTTATACAGCTGCAACTACTCAGATTGGAAGGATGATATTATTGAGGTCTACAAGAAGCTTTCCGGCACTCTTTCGACGGTTGACGGCCAGACGATCGAGAACCACGAGAAGCTTGCCGAGGGACTTTACAGAACGACCTATTCCAACGGTGTTGCGATCTATGTAAACTATAACAAGTATGACATAACGGCCGAAAACGGAGTGACCGTTCCGGCAAGAGATTATGTTGCGGAGAGGGGTGAGTGGTAATGGAAAACAAAGAAAACGTGACTCCCGAAAAGGAGAACAAGGCTGACATTTTGGATAAGCCTAAGCGCCTCACCAAAGAGGAGAGAGCGGCGATCCGCGAAGCTAATAAGAGAGCGGCGAAGAAGAGAAAAGCAGCCGCGGCGCTTTCCGAAAAGCAGGCAAGAGCGGGATATTGGTTCATTGCACCCTGGATCGTCGGCGTGATATTCCTTTTCCTGATCCCCGTTGTAACTTCTTTGATCTATTCATTCTGCCGCGTCGGCGTCAGAGCCGGTGGCGCGAAGCTTAACTTCGTGGGATTGGATAACTACATTTACATTTTCACCAAGAGTGAAACTTTCCTTCCGGCACTCGCTGATTCGCTTAAGGATATGCTCTATCAGGTTCCGATTATCGCATTCTTCAGTATGTTCATTGCTCAGATATTGAACCAGAAGTTTGTCGGCAGGACCGCGGCGAGAATTATGTTCTTCCTGCCCGTTATCATTGCCTCCGGCGTTGTAATCGAAATTCTTACGAAAACAGGAATGAGCACAAACGTTAACTTAGGTCAGCAGTCAAATATCTTTACGTTCCAGGAGGAATCCGCGATACTTAAGATATTGAACCAGTCGGGCATCAGCCAGTCGGTAATCAACTATTTAAAGACATTGGTCAGCAACATTTTCGACATAACGTGGAAGAGCGGAATTCAGATCCTTCTGTATCTCTCGGCTCTTCAGGGAATTCCGAAGTCATATTACGAGGTTTCTTCGATGGAGGGCGCGACCCCCTGGGAGGAGTACTGGAAGATCACCTTCCCGCTCCTTTCACCCATGAGCCTTGTATGCGTTGTATACACCATAATCGATTCGTTCACCTACTACCAGAACTCGGTTATGCAGCTTATCGACTCTAACAATATGGCGAGCGGTAATGCCGGTATCGGCGCGGCGATCAGCTGGATATACTTCCTTATTATCGCCCTGATACTCGTGCTTATTGTGAAATTCGTGTTTGCAAAAACCGTTTATACTGAAGAATAGGAGGTGCCGGAATGAGACCTGAATTATCAAAACTTTCAAAAGAAGAATTTAAGCAGGAAATGAAACGCCGTGACGAAGAAATGAAATCCAGCGGCAAAAGCCACGGTATCGGCTTAAAACGTTTCGGCTCCGCATACTTCAAAAAACAGCTGATGCATGTGCTTTTCACAATTTTCCGTGCATTTTTGCTCATCGGTTTGTCCTACATCGTGCTCTATCCGGTATTCAGAATGCTGAGCAAGGCGTTCAGCGAGGACTATGTTGCTTCGGCGACAAGCATCTGGATTCCCGACCATGTCGGAATGACAAACATTAACTACGCGATGACGTTCTTAAATTACTGGCAGTCATTCTGGTGCAGCGTGAGAATTTCTCTCGGCAGTGCGATTTTGCAGGTTATCTCAAGCGCTGTGGTTGGATACGGATTTGCAAGATTCAAATTTAAGGGAAGAGGGCTTCTGTTCGGTCTTGTTATATTGACAATGATTATTCCGCCCCAGACCTATCTTGTATCACTCTTTATGATATACAGAAAGTTTGATTTCTTCAAATTGCTCGCGATTCCCTCGCTGATAGCCGGTAAAAACCTTGGCATCAACCTGATCGGAACGTCGTGGACGATGTGGATTCCGGCAATACTTGGCGTCGGCTTAAGAGGCGGACTTTTCATCTACATATTCAGACAGTTCTTCAGAGGAATGAGCAAGGAGCTTGAGGAAGCCGCTTATATCGACGGCTGCGGACCCTTCGGAACGTTCCTTCGAATTATGGCTCCCAACGCGCTTGCGTCGGGCCTGGTAGTTTTCCTGTTCTCACTCGTTTGGCACTGGAACGACTACTTCACAACTTCGGCTCTTTTCACAACTCCCAACAAGGCGAGACCGCTTTCACTGATTCTTATGGCAAAATACGGTGAGATCGGAATCACCTTCATGAGCTCGGACGATGTAAACAGTACATACATTTTGAACGCGGCGGCCCTCCTGGTCGTACTGCCGATGATAATCGTGTTTGCATTCACCCAGAGATACTTTATCGAGAGCGTCGACAAGGTCGGCGTCAAGGGCTGATCAAAAAATAAAAAGTACTGCAGCTTTAAGCTGCAGTACTTTTTTGTATGCCTTAAATTATTTCGTAACCTTTTTCGGATAAGGCTGAAAGCGCCCTTTCAAAGTTCTCACTTTTGACTAAGATATAGTCCGTGTTATAGGTCGAGACTGCGAAAATGCCGATGCGCTCTTCGGCCAAGATCCCCGAGATTTTGGATAGAATGCCGATCAGCGAAAAGTCAAGCACGCCCTCAATGCGAAAGGCACGCCACGAAAGATCTGTTTCATACGCGTTTTCGGGCACATTATCTTCCGGGCAGACGAGCGAGAATTCTTCGTCCGTCGCCGCGGCGAATGTGAACGGGCGCGATAGGTCCGCCTGCGAAAAATACTTCACCTTGCAGACGGCAAATGTGCCGTCAATTTTTTTGATCTTCATATTGTCACCTTAAATGTTTTTTATCTGCCAGTCGATGGGCGACTTCACGAGCGAGATGAGAGTTTCATTAGTCTTCGAAAAATGGCGGCAGCCGAAAAATCCGCGTGACGCGGAAAGCGGGCTCGGGTGTGCCGCGGTGAAGATGAAATGGCGCGACTTATCGATAAGCTCCGCCTTGGACTGCGCGTGATTGCCCCAGAGAAGGAAGATCACAGGATCGCGCCGCTCGGAAAGTGCGCTTATGACGCGGTCGGTGAATATCTCCCAGCCCTTGCCCTTGTGAGCGAGCGCCTCGCCCTCGCGGACGGTTAAGATCGTGTTTAACAAAAGCACGCCTTGCTTTGCCCAGTCCATCAGATAGCCGTTGTTCGGAATATATGTTCCGACATCGTCGCGCATTTCCTTATAAATGTTCATAAGCGAGGGGGGAGCAGGCACGCCCGGCTGAACAGAGAAGCACATTCCGTGCGCCTGGCCGACCTCGTGATAAGGGTCCTGCCCGATGATGACGACCTTCGTATCGTGATACGACGTGGTCTTGAGTGCGGAAAAGATCTTGTGCATATCGGGAAACACGGTGCGTGTTGAGTATTCATCTTTTAAGAACGCACGAAGCTTTAAGTAATATTCTTTTTTGAATTCGTCCGCCAGAATGCCGTTCCAGTCGTTTCCGAAATCTATCATAATAACACTCCTAATAAAAAATGCGGACTTTTAAGTCCGCATTTTAATAAGCATCTTCGACAAACCCCGTTATGTTAATGCGAAGGCCGCGTAAGTATTACATATACTTTCTTTTACGAGCTGCTTCTGATTTCTTTTTACGCTTAACACTGGGTTTTTCGTAATGTTCTCTCTTTCTAACCTCGGACAAAACACCTGCCTTAGCGCAAGAACGCTTAAAACGACGAAGAGCGCTGTCCAACGACTCGTTTTCTTTAACTCTGATTTCCGACACGGTATATCCCTCCCTCCGCTTTTTACAGTTGACAGCAATTGATGTGTGCCGCTGTCACAAAAATAATACGGGATTCGCAAAGTGATACAAGAATTATACATTAAAATTCGCAAATAGTCAAGTTATTTTAGAGAAAAATATTATTTTTTTCTTCAAATACAGAAAATATACCGCAAATGAGTACAAAATCAGCGCCGAAAAAAAGGAAATTGCCGAGGATAATGTGATGCCGAGCGAGGGAATAATAGATAAATAAAGGAAACGGCCGGCCGCAAACGAAAGAAGTGCGGGAACTGCCGGTGACGAGGAACGAAAGGCGGAGGGCAAAGAAAGGCCGACTCCGTCCGCCGCGGTTATAAAGCTCGGAATCAGGAAAACTATGTTTGAAAGCGCATATGCCGCGATGTAGCCGAAGACGCCGAGAAACGGCGTTAAAGAGACCGTGAGCAAAAGCTCGGCTATGTTTGAGGAAAACGCATAGAGGGAGGCTTTTTTCTCGCGCCCCGAAGCATTCATTACGGAATTTAATATGTGGCGGAAGGTCGCCGCAAGGCCGCCGGAGGCCATGATCGGCAAAAAGAGCGCGACTCTGGAATCGGAAAAGAGCACACAGGCGAAAAAGTTCCGGAACACGACCATCGCAAAAGTGCAGGGGAAAACGAAAAGCGAAGTTATCAGGAGCACCTTTTCGCATTTTCTTATCACTGCGCCGCGGTTGTTCTTTTTAAGGTTTTCGGAAATGAACGGCACCAAGTTCACCGTCACCGCATTCGTGAAAACGCAGGGCATATATAAAAGCGGCATTATCATTCCGCTGATGACGCCGAGCACTCCCGTCGCCTCGGCGCGTGTGAGGCCGTTTTTGGTCAGAAGGAACGGAATCAAAATGTTCGAGGCGGAAGATAAAATGCTTTCCGCCGTTTTGGACAGCGTCACCGGAAGGGCGATGTTAAAGATGCCGGAGCGCACAGGGCCGATGTGCCCGGCCTTTATTCCGGCGGTGTGCTTTTTATATGCGCCGGTGAGCATGAATAGGCTCAAAAGCTCGCCTATAAATATCCCGAAGGTCAGCACCGCGGCCGAGAGCGTGATGTCGCCCTTTGAGAAAAAGACTAAGAGCAGGACGACGGAAAGCGTGCGAAGGAGCTGCTCGGAGATTTCGGTCACGGCCGGAATCTTCACGCACCGGTCGGAATAAAAACTGCTTTTGTAGACGTTTTCAAAGCCGGTGATAAGAACCGCGAACGACAAAATGATGAGCGAGGGATAGGTTCTCTCATCGCCCAAAAAGCGCGAGAGCGGCCTTGCGAAAAAAAGAAGCAGGCAAAAAAGAACGAGCGATACGTCGAGCACTAAAAAAAGCGCGGATCTTGTCACTGATTTTTTTAATGAAGCGGTTTCGGCCTCGGGAATCTTTTTCATCGCGGCGACGGGAATGCCGGAGGCGACAACGGCACAGCACACGGAGTACACCGGCATAACGAGAGCGAAAAGGCCGAGCCCCTCCGCGCCGATGAACCGGCTTATGAAAATGCGGTATAAAAACCCCGTCATCCGTGTGATAATATTAGCGCCGGTCATATAGGCAGTGTTATATGTAAAGGATTTTTTCTTCAGAAAACGCGCCTCCCTTTGGTTTTTTAAATTCTATGCGAAAAATAAAAATATTATCAATAAAAATTGACTTTGAAATGTTTTTGTGGTAAAATAGTTAAGATGGTTGCCGAATGAATCGGGAAAGGAAAATTTTATGAAAAAAATCACATCTGTTTTTTTAACAGTTATAATAATTGTGTTCGCATTTTCCGGCTGTGCCGGGCAGGGGAAAAAACAGCTTTTCGGCACGGTCTCGATAGTCGGCCCGGATGGGGAGATGATCTTAGACACCGAGCTTTACATGAACGCCGAGAACGCGACCGCGGCGGACGCGGTGAAGGAGGCGTGCTCCCAGGTCAGACTGGCCTATACCTACGAAAACGGAATGTTTGACAATTTTGGCGGTATCGCCTCGGGCAAGGAGGACGGATGGCTTTTCTATAACGACGGGGAGCTTTCCGATGTCGGCGCCGGCGCGTGCGAGATCGGTAACGCTTTCGAGATCGAGTTTAAATATGTTAATTATAATGAAAGTTTTTCTTTATCAGAATAAAAAAACTTGACAAGCTTGACAATGCGTGATATAATGTACAATTGTATGGGTATGTATGTGAAAAAAGGTGAGGCGGATGATCAGCGAATTGCATACCGCGAATAAGGCCGTCGGCCTTAAACAGTCGCTTAAAAAGCTCCGGTCGGGCGAGGCGAAAAAGGCTTTCGTCGCGATGGACGCATCGCCGTCGGTCACAGACGATATAATTAAAATTTGCGAAGAGTCTTTTGTTCCGGCAGAATGGGTCGGCACGATGGACGAGCTGGGCAGAGCCTGCGGGATAGAAGTGGGCGCTGCCGTTGCTGTTGTTTATTGACGGATTTATCCGTTGATATATAAAATAAATCAAGGAGGTGGAAATTAAATGCCGACATTTAACCAGTTGGTCAGAACAGGCAGAACCACAAATGCGAAGAAGTCTACAGCTCCCGCATTGCAGAAGGGTTTTGACTCGCTTAAGAACAGGGCAACCGAACAGGATTCTCCCCAGAAGAGAGGCGTTTGCACTTACGTTAAGACGAAGACCCCCAAGAAGCCTAACTCAGCGCTTCGTAAAATTGCCAGAGTAAGACTTACCAACGGTACTGAGGTAACGAGCTATATCCCCGGCGAAGGTCACAACCTTCAGGAGCACAGCGTTGTTCTTATCAGGGGCGGAAGGGTAAGAGACCTTCCCGGTGTGCGTTATCACATTATCAGAGGCGCTCTCGACGCGTCGGGTGTTGCTGACAGAAATCAGTCAAGATCCAAGTACGGCGCGAAGAAGGCAAAGGCTAAGAAATAATAGCCGCTAAAAAAGTATGTTGTTCCGTAGATGGAATGACAAATTAGGTTGTGCGGTCTACGGAATTTTTATAGATTGCACTTGCAAGAAAGGATTTCTTGAGTACCTATGATTTCATTATTTAAATTTTATGAAGGAGGGAAGAACAGTGCCGAGAAGAGGATTTGTTCCCAAAAGAGATGTTTTGCCTGATCCCATGTACAACGACACCACTGTTACGAGACTTATAAACAACATCATGCTTGACGGTAAGAAGGGTGTTGCGCAGAAGATCGTATACGATGCGTTCGATATCGTACGTGAGAAGACAGGAAAGGAGCCGCTCGAGGTTTTCCATCAGGCTATGGAGGCTATTATGCCCGTGCTTGAGGTTAAAGCAAGAAGAGTCGGCGGTGCAACATATCAGGTTCCCATGGAAGTGCGTCCCGAGAGACGCCGCACATTGGGCTTGAGATGGCTCACTCAGTATTCAAGAGCTCGTAACGAGAGACATATGTGTGAAAGACTCGCTAACGAGATCGTTGACGCTACAAACGGACTTGGCGGATCGGTCAAGAAGAGAGAAGATACTCACAAGATGGCCGAAGCGAACAAGGCGTTTGCTCATTACAGATGGTAGTATTACCACAGTAGTAACCGACGAAAGGAGAGATATTTTTGCCAAGAGAAATTGCGCTTGAAAAAACAAGAAATATCGGCATAATGGCTCACATCGATGCCGGAAAGACCACCACTACTGAGAGAATTTTGTACTATTGCGGTAAAATTCATAAGATTGGTGATACTCACGATGGAGATGCAACCATGGACTACATGGAGCAGGAGAAGGAGAGAGGTATTACAATCACTTCTGCTGCGACAACAGCCTATTGGAAGGGTCATAGAATAAACATTATCGATACCCCCGGTCACGTTGACTTTACGGTTGAGGTTGAGCGCTCGTTGAGAGTTCTTGACGGAAGCGTAACGGTTTTCTGCGCTAAGGGCGGTGTTGAGCCCCAGTCTGAGACCGTTTGGCGCCAGGCTGACAGATACGGCGTTCCGAGAATGGCGTTCATCAACAAGATGGACATCATGGGCGCTGACTTTTACAACGTTGTACAGATGATGAAGGACAGACTTCAGTGCAAGGCTATCCCGCTTCAGCTGCCTATCGGTAAGGAAGATACCTTTAAGGGCATTATCGACCTTCTCACAATGAAGGCAGAGGTTTATTACAACGATGACGGTACCGACATAAGAGAAGAGGAAATTCCCGAAGATATGAAGGAACTTGCCCAGGAGTATCATGACGCGGCTCTTGAAGAGATTGTTGCTTATGATGACGAGCTTATGGAAAGGTACTTCAACGGTGAAGAGATTCCCGTTGCCGACCTTAAGAAGGTTATAAGAAAGGCTACTATCTCCAACGAGATCGTTCCGGTATTCTGCGGAACGGCGTACAGAAACAAGGGTGTTCAGCCCCTTCTTGACGCTATCGTTGACTATATGCCCGCTCCGACAGACATTCCCGCTATCAAGGGTACAAACCTTGACGGTGAGGAGGAAGACAGGCATTCGAGCGACTCCGAGCCTTTCTCGGCTCTTGCATTCAAGATCATCGCCGATCCCTTTGTTGGTAAGCTTTGCTTCTTCAGAGTTTACTCCGGAACGCTTTCTACAGGAAGCTACGTATTGAACTCCACGAAGGACAACAAGGAGAGAATCGGACGTATCCTTCGTATGCACGCCGATAAGAGAGAAGACCTTGATATGGTATATGCAGGCGACATTGCCGCTGCCGTTGGTCTTAAAAACACCACAACGGGTGACACGCTCTGCGACGAGAATCATCCCGTTATACTTGAATCCATGGAATTCCCCGAGCCTGTAATCAGGGTCGCAATCGAGCCCAAGACAAAAGCAGGTCAGGAGAAGATGGGTCTTGCCCTTGCAAGACTTGCCGAAGAAGATCCCACCTTTAAGGCTTATACCGATGAGGAGACGGGACAGACGATCATCGCCGGAATGGGTGAGCTTCATTTGGAGATCATCGTTGACAGACTTCTCCGTGAATTCAAGGTTGAGGCAAACGTTGGTCAGCCTCAGGTTTCTTACAAAGAGACGATCAGCAAGAAAGTTGACATCGAGCACAAATACGCTCGTCAGTCCGGCGGTCGCGGTCAGTACGGTCATGTTAAGATGATCATGGAGCCGCAGGAAGCCGGCAAAGGATATGAATTCGTTAACCAGGTTGTCGGCGGTGCTATCCCGAAGGAATACATCCCGGCTGTTGACGCAGGTATCAGAGGCGCTATGGAGTCCGGTATACTTGCAGGCTACCAGGTTGTTGACGTAAAGGTTACTCTTTACGACGGATCTTATCACGAGGTCGACTCTTCGGAAATGGCGTTCAAGATCGCCGGCTCCATGGCCTTCAAAGAAGGTATGAAGAAGGCTGATCCGGTTCTTAAAGAGCCCATCATGAAGGTTGACGTTACGGTTCCCGAGGAATATATGGGCGACGTTATGGGCGACATCAGCTCGCGCCGCGGTATGATCCAGGGAAGCGAGACGAGAAACGGCGTTGTAACCGTTTCCGCTCAGGTTCCGCTTGCCGAGATGTTCGGTTACGCGACGGACCTTCGTTCCAGAACTCAGGGACGCGGTAACTATTCTATGGAGCCCAGCCATTATGAAGTGGTTCCGAGAAGCATCATGGAAAAAATTATCGACCAGAGATCAAAAAAGAACGATTAATGCTTGATTTTTCTGCTAAAATGTAGTAGAATAAGAGTAAATAATTAATTTAAATATTAAGGAGGACAAACAAAATGGCAAAAGCTAAATTCGAAAGAACAAAGCCCCATGTAAACATTGGTACTATCGGTCACGTTGACCACGGTAAGACAACTCTTACAGCAGCTATCACAAAGGTACTTGCTATGAAGGGTGACGCTGAATTCCAGGATTACTCAAACATCGATAAGGCTCCCGAGGAGAGAGAAAGAGGTATTACGATCAATACCGCTCACATTGAGTATCAGACTGACACTCGTCACTATGCTCACGTTGACTGCCCCGGCCACGCTGACTACGTTAAGAACATGATCACCGGTGCTGCTCAGATGGACGGCGCTATCTTGGTTGTTTCTGCAGCTGACGGCCCCATGCCTCAGACAAGAGAGCACATCCTTCTTTCCAGACAGGTTGGCGTTCCTTACATCGTTGTATTCATGAACAAGGTTGACCAGGTTGACGATCCCGAGCTTCTCGAGCTCGTTGAGATGGAAATCAGAGAGCTTCTTTCCGAGTATGGTTTCCCCGGAGACGATATTCCGATCATCAAGGGTTCTGCTCTCTTAGCTCTTGAGAGCACATCTACAGACATCAACGCTCCCGAGTACAAGTGCATTCTTGAGCTCATGGACGCTGTTGACTCTTACATCCCCGCTCCCGAGAGATCTACTGATCTTCCCTTCCTTATGCCTGTCGAGGACGTATTCACGATCACAGGTCGTGGTACTGTTGCTACAGGTAGAGTTGAGAGAGGTACTCTTAACCTTTCTGACGAAGTTGAGATCGTTGGTCTTGTTGAGGAGAAGAGAACTGTTGTTGTAACAGGTATCGAGATGTTCAGAAAGATGCTTGACTCTGCTCAGGCAGGCGATAACATCGGTGCGCTTCTTCGTGGTGTTGACAGAAAAGACATCGAAAGAGGTCAGGTTCTTGCAAAGCCCGGCACGATTCATCCCCACACAAAGTTCAAGGGTGAGGTTTACGTATTAAAGCAGGACGAAGGTGGCCGTCATAAGCCCTTCTTCACAAACTACAGACCTCAGTTCTATTTCAGAACAACTGACGTTACTGGCGTTATCACACTTCCAGAAGGTACAGAAATGTGTATGCCTGGCGATAATGTAGAAATGACAATCGAACTGATCCATCCAATCGCTATGGAGCAGGGTCTTACATTCGCTATTCGTGAAGGTGGTAGAACAGTAGGTTCTGGTAGAGTTGCTACTATCATTGAATAATTTCAATTGATAGTGTCTACAATACAGTAAAATCAAGGCTCTCGAGGTTTTCCTCGGGAGCCTTTTTACATGCTTGTGTGTAGTTAAGTAAAATCGAAAAGTTCTAAAAAAGTTCTATTTTTCTATTTTTTAATGCTTTTCAGAGCCTTTTTACGTTCTGAATCAGTATATGTATTCTTTAACATATCCATCATAGTAAACATTTGCTTACGTCCCTCATCATTGAGAACGTAGTAATCAGACATAAGTTCATGCAGCTTCGTCAATTCATCTCTGCCACAAAGAGAGAGTAATGGAAGCATCATGTTGTTTGCGTAGCGTTTAATTTGGCTAGCATCTAAGAGTCCATTCAAGTTGTCCGGAAATGCAGGGAGTTCCTCGCCTTGCTCAAAAGGGTTATCCTTACAAATCAGTTTAATATCAATATCTAATACATTGGCGATTCTCAATGCGAAATCATATCGTACAGAAGAATCTCGCTGAATAATTGAATAAATCGTAGTTGGACTAATATCCGTCTGGCGACATAAGTCACGTACGGTCATTCCTTTATCATCAAGTGCTTGTTTTAAATTTTTTCCATATCCCATAATGAGCACCTCCTATACGCAGTATTATACAACAAAAACTTTTTGTACGCAATTAGTAATTTTTTTGTTGACAAATTACGTAAACAGGATTAATATAAATAAAAAAAGTACGAAATGCGTATAGATGGAAAGGAGGAGTATCTATGTTGAGTACAAACTATTTAATGACTGCAGAAGAAGTAGCAGAAAAATTGGATTGTTCCACAGGTCATGCGTATAAGTTAATTCG
>ERZ779851.1124-NODE-1124-length-24638-cov-12.916080_pt1 | contig 24638 bp, 28 predicted proteins | sample MGYA00511094_ERZ779851 | MGnify/ENA primary metagenome ERZ779851 (study PRJEB29588, sample SAMEA2155512) | human gut metagenome | biome: human gut; feature: human-associated habitat; material: faeces | place: Denmark | collected 2008/2010 ...
CCGACGCCAAGGACATCAACGAGCGCCGCGCAGCGGAAGAGGACGCCGAAGTCATCGAGGACGCATCCAAGGAAAAAGCGGACGAGGAATAAATCGAAAGAGAGCCGCGCTCGCGGCTCTCTTTCACATTCGGAGGAACTGATACACTATGAAATGCAAAATCATGCATGAATCTGCCGGGCGCATGCGCGTACATCTTGCTTGCCGCCGCATGTCGCTGCATCAGGCGGACGTCCTGGAATATTACCTACGCAATGTGGACGGCGTGAGCGAGGTTTCGGTTTTTGACCGCACGCAGGATGCCGTGATCGTCTACCGCGCAGACCGTGCTGCGCTTGTGCGCGCACTCGCGGCGTTTTCGTTTGACACGGCCGAGACGATGGGTCTCGTCCCCGACCACACGACGCGTGCGCTGAACCGGGAGTTTGAGGACAAGCTGGCTATCGCCGTCATGCGGCGGTGCATCTCCAAGCTGTTCCTGCCTGCGCCCATCACCACGGCGCTGGCGGTGTTCCGTTCCGTAAAGTACATCCGGGAGGGGCTTTCGGCACTGCTGCACGGACGGCTTTCCGTCGCCGTGCTGGATGCCACCGCTGTTACGGTGTCCATGGCACGGGGCGATTTTGCCACCGCCGGCTCCGTTATGTTCATGCTGCATCTGGGCGAAATTCTGGAGGAGTGGACCCACAAAAAGTCCGTGGCCGATCTTGCCTCCGCCATGAGCCTGCGGGTGGACAGCGTCTGGCAGCAGGTAAACGGCACCGAGGTGCTGACGAAGATCACCGACGTGAAGCCGGGGGACCGTATCGTGATCCGCACCGGCGGTATGATCCCGCTGGACGGCCGGGTGGTGGAGGGCGAGGCCATGGTGAACCAGTCCTCCCTCACCGGCGAGTCCATGCCCGTGGCGAAGCATCCCGGCAGTCCCGTCTATGCCGGAACGGTGGCGGAGGAGGGCGAGTGCGTCATCTCCGTGGAGAAATCCTCCGGCAGCGGGCGGTATGACCGGGTGGTTCGCATGATCGAGGAGTCGGAGAAGCTGAAATCCACCGCCGAGGACAAAGCCTCCCGGATGGCGGACAGACTGGTGCCCTATACGCTGGGCGGCACGGCACTGACGTATCTTCTGACCCGGAACGTGACGAAAATGCTCTCGGTGCTGATGGTGGACTTCTCCTGCGCCCTGAAGCTGGCCATCCCCATCGCGGTGCTGTCCGCCATGCGGGAGAGCAGCGGCTATCACATCTCCGTCAAGGGCGGACGCTTTTTGGAGGCGGTGGCCAAGGCGGACACCATTGTGTTCGACAAGACCGGCACGCTGACCTATGCGACGCCCACCGTGGCGGCGGTCATCCCCTTCGGCGGCCACGATGAGGCGGAAATGCTGCGACTTGCCGCCTGTCTGGAGGAGCATTACCCCCATTCCATGGCAAACGCCGTGGTGGCGGAGGCAAAGCGGCACGGGCTCACCCACGAGGAGTACCATTCGCAGGTGCAGTATGTGGTGGCCCACGGCATCTCCAGCATGGTGGAGGGCAAGAAGGTCATCATCGGCAGTGCGCACTTCGTCTTTGAGGACGAGGGCTGCCGCATCCCGGAGGGAGAGCAGGCGAAATTTGACACCCTGCCCGCCGCGTATTCCCACTTGTACCTCTGCATGGACGGGGAGCTGGCGGCGGTGATCTGCATCCACGATCCCCTGCGCCGGGAGGCACGGGAGGCGGTAAGAGCACTGCACGAGAGCGGCTTTACCAATGTGGTGATGATGACCGGCGACAACCGCCGCACGGCGGAGGCTGTGGCCGCCGAGGTGGGCGTGGACGCTGTGTACGCCGAGGTGCTGCCGGAGGACAAGGCCGCATTTATCCGGCAGGAAAAGGCGAAGGGCCACACCGTTATCATGGTGGGCGACGGCGTCAACGACTCCCCTGCTCTGTCGGAGGCGGACGCGGGCATCGCCATCTCCACCGGCGCGGCCATCGCTCGGGAGATCGCCGACATCACCGTTGCCTCGGAGGATCTGTTTGCGCTGGTAACGCTGCGCAGGCTCGGTGAGGCACTGATGGAGCGTATCCACGGCAGCTACCGCTTCATCGTGGGCTTCAACCTGACGCTGATCGCGCTGGGTGTGGCGGGGGTACTGCCGCCCACCACCTCGGCACTGCTGCACAACGGGTCCACCCTGGGCATCAGCCTGCGGAATATGACCGACCTGCTGGACGAAAAAGAAAATCCCCGAAAATAAGCAAGAAAGTGAGGGAGCAGAGAGGCGGCAAGGTGCTTCTCTGCTCCTTGCAGTCGCTGTGTTATTAGCGTTAGGGGGGCGGATAAACGCGGAGCATAACAAAGCCCGTATCAGTTTAACTGGTACGGGCTTTGTTGAATAATATGCAAAGTGAAATCAGACCTTCCACCCGGCGGCCTGCTGCCGCTCCACCACGAAGCGGCGGTAGAGCCCGTCAACAGCAACCAGCTCGTCATGGGTGCCCTGCTGAACGATCTCACCGTGATCGACAACAAAAATTTGGTCGGCATGGCGCACAGTTTTCAGCCGGTGAGCAATCATAATGACCGTCTTATCGTGGGTCAATTCTGCAACGGCCTCCATGAGCTCCTTTTCGTTTTCCGGGTCAACATTGGCAGTGGCTTCGTCCAAAATAATGACAGGCGCGTCCTTCATAATCGCCCGGGCGATGGAAATGCGCTGGCGCTCGCCGCCGGAGAGCGTCGCGCCGCCCTCGCCGATGACGGTGTCAAAGCCCTCCGGCAGCGCCATGATAAAGTCATAGCAACGTGCTTTCTTCGCCGCAGCCTTTACTTCCTCCGTGGAGGCATTCGGCTTTCCGAAGCGGATATTGTTGGCGATGGTGTCCGAGAACAGATAGGTCCGCTGAAAAACAAAGGAGAAATTGCGGATGAGGCTGTCGTAGCTGTATTCCCGCACATCCCGTCCGCCAAGGCGCACGCTGCCTGAGTGCACGTCCCAGAACCGCGCCATGAGATTGCACAGCGTGGTCTTGCCGCTGCCGGAGGGGCCGACGATGGCAACCGTCGTTTTCTCCGGGATGGTAAGTGACACATCGTGCAGGATAGGCTTGCTGTCATAGGAGAAATCCACATGGGACAGGGCAATGTCCTCCCTCTCCGGAGTCAGTTCCTCGCCGTCAATGTCCATGGGTTCTACGCGCAGAATCGCGTTTGCCTTATCTACGCCGATGTCGATGGAGCGGAACAGAGCTGAAAAGCTCCCGGCAGAATCCAGCTGCTCAAAGAGGATGAAGGAGCAGATCAGCATCAAAAGGCAGTTTGTCAGCTCCATCGTTCCGCCGAAGTAAAAGACGATGGCGGCCGCGCAGACGGCGACACCGGTGAGCTTGTTGACAACAAACTGCGCCAGCATATAAAGCACCGACGGGATCTCCATAGCAAAGGACGCTCTGCGGGCTTCCTCCACCGCACCGTGTACCTGCGTGGTGGAGTCGTGGGTCAGGTCGAAATTCTTGACCTCGGCAATGCCCTGCACATATTCCAGCACCTTGGAGACAAGCCGCTCGTCGGCATTGAACTTCCGCTGGGAAAGGGCCTGCTCCGCCCGCTGCATGGCGGCGTTGACGGCGAAGAACAGCACCAGTCCCGCCAGCGTAATAAGCCCCATACGCCAGTCAAAGAGGAACATCATCACCGCGATGATGCCGGAGGTCAGAAAGCCGCGGGTCGTGACCATTACCACGCGGGTAGCCACATTCGCCATGTTTTCCATGGTGTTGGTGGTGACGGAGGTCACCTCGCCCAGGCTATTGTCATTGAACCAGCCCATAGGCAGGTAGCGCAGGTGCTCGGCGATTTCGATGCGTTTGTTGGCGCAGGCGCGGTAGCCCGCACGGGTCTGGAGCATGGTAGCCTTCATGTTGATGGCGATAGTCACGATCAGAGAAACCACGATGATGCCAAGGCTTATCCATAAAGTCGCCATGGTGACATTCTTTTCCAGCAGCGCCTGAATGACGATGGCGGCGGCCGGAATACGCATAGCGGAGCAGATGGCGCTGACCACGCCCAGCCAGATGGATGCCATAAACAGCCTGCGGTTGTCCACCCCGCAGAAGGCAAAAAATTTTTTCAGTGTCTTGAGCATTACGCCACCTCCCCGTCGTCTTTGACGCTGATGTGGGCTTCCCACATGGCTTGATAAAGCGGGCAGGAAGCAAGCAGCTCCGCCTGCGTGCCGGTCGCTTCGATCTTGCCTTGATTGACAACAATGATCTGATCGGCGTCCGCAATGGTGGACAGCCGGTGGGCGATGACCAGCAGCGTCTTGCCCCGCACCAGTCTTGCCAGTGCCGACTGGATGACCGCCTCGTTCTCTGGGTCGGTGTAGGATGTGGCCTCGTCCAGAATGACGATTGGCGCGTCCTTCAGCATGGCCCGGGCAATGGAGATGCGCTGGCGCTCGCCGCCGGAGAGATGTCCGCCAGAGGCGCCGCAGACCGTCTGATAGCCGTTCTCCAGCCCCATTATGAACTCGTGGCAGCCGCACTTCTTCGCCGCGGCAATCACTTCCTCGTCGCTTGCACCCTTTTTGCCCATACGGATATTGTCCATGACAGAAAGGTCAAAGAGGTAGTTGTCCTGCGATACATAAGCGATGCGCTTTGTGCACTCCGCCAGCGGCAGCGTGTGAATGTCCACGCCGCCCAGCTCGATAGAGCCGTCCTTCACGTCCCAAAGGGAGGCGATAAGCCGGGCGATGGTGGACTTTCCGCTGCCGGAGGGGCCCACAAGAGCATTGACTGTCCCCGGGGCAATGTGTAGATTGACTCCGTGCAGTACCTCCTTGTCGTGATAGGCAAAGCGGACATCTTTCAGCTCGATGGAGTTGTCCGCAGGCAGCTTTTCCGCACGTTCCGGACGCTGCATATCCTCGCCGGACAGCACCTCCGCCACCTCGCCCACGATGGTCGTCACCTGTGCAATGTCGTCGGTGTAGGAAAAGGCGGTGATCAGCGGCTGCATAACGCCGAAGGACAGAACGATGACCGCGAGAAACGTCTCTGCCGGCAGTGTGCCGTGCATATAGAGCAGGCACCCTACCGGCAGGATGCCGAGAAGTGTCGATGGAAGAATTGCCATGCCCGCCGCCTGTCCGAACAAGCTCCCGCGCATCCAGTCGATAAAGCAGTCCGCACCTTCCTTTGCGGCGGAGACGAACTTTGCGTAGCTGGTCTTGGACTGGCCAAAGGCCTTGATGACCTCGATGCCGCTGATGTACTCGACTGCTGTGTCGTTGAGAGCTTTCGTGGAGGTCACGGTGCGCTGAAATTTTTCTTCGTAGCCGCTGAACATGGACATGAAGCAGAGAACTCCCAGCGGTACGACGATCAGCATAGAAAGGCCCATGCGCCAGTCCTCAACGAACAGCAGCACCAGTACAGCCAAGGCTCCCACAATGTTGGTGGTCATCTCCGGCAGAAGGTGGGCAAGAGTCGTCTCGATGGAATCGACACGCTCGACAATGATATTCTTGTACGAGCCGGAGGAACGGTCCAGCACCGTGCCAAGGGGCAGCGTGGCCAGCTTATCGAGCAGCCGGGCGCGGGTATTGGCCAACACATGGAAGGTGGCGTGGTGGGAAAGCGAGGTGGACACGCTGTGCAGCGCATAGCGCAGCACCCAAAAGCCCGCCATCCACCCGCAGAGCGTCAGGCAGCGGGAAAGCTCCGCCGTGCCGTTTACCAGCGCGGTGATGAGCCGGATGATGATGAAATACGGCGCAAGCGAGCAGGCAACGCCCAGCAGCGCCGCAAGGACACTCAGGACGTATTCGCTGTACCGCCCTTTTGCCAGCTCCAACAGCCATGAGGCAGCAGAGCGTTTTGGTCTTGATGCTTTGTTCATGGATTGTGCCCCTTTACGCCGCCAGATGCTTCTTCACGATGCGCTTGCCGATGGCAGCTCCGATGAATGCGGCAACGATCACACCGGCCACCAGCGCCACGGATACCCAGGACTGCAGCATCTGGGATGCGGCAAGGATGGTGTCCTGACGGCCATCGGTGACCATCTGATCCGCCATAGCCTTGGCTGCGATGGCGTAGGGAATGATGGTGCTGCCGAATGCGGCCAGCACCTGATTGATGACATAACTGATGGTCAGCGCCTTTGCGTTGCCGTAGCCCATCTTCCACAGCAACAGCTCGGCGATGGCACCGGAGAGAATAAAGAGGATGATGTACGGCAGGTATCCGCCCATAATGGCGCGGACAATGCTGTAAATGAGGATCGCACCGGGCTTTTTCACCTTCGTGCCGATGATGAAGTAGACGATGCCCTCCAGCAGGGCGAAAAATACCGGCATCAGAATGATGGTGATGGGCGTTGCGTACAGGACGGAGCTGGCAAAGAAAATGACCACGTTGATCAGGGCCAGCAGGACAACGGTGATGATGTCCTTGACTTTCAGTTTATTGGGGCTTGCAGTACTCATGGTTAAAGACTCCTTTTTGAATGGAATATGGTTGAACGTCGCAGAGACGGCGATCACAGAATAAGGCCGGCGGCGATCGATGCTGCCAGCAGGACACAGAACACAGCATCCCACGCAGAAAACCGAAGCGACAGATAGTTGCTCTTGCGGCGCTTTAAGTCGATGCCCCGTGTTTCGGCGGAAGCGGACAGCGTCTCGGCGATGCGGATGACCCGCAGCGCCATAGGAACGGTCAGAATTTCCAGATACGACGGCAGCGCTCGCAGCTTCTGAAGAGGCGTTGTGAACGCGCCCCGGGTGCGGATGGACTGCCGCAGTAGCTGCATGTCTCCCGACAGAACGGGGAAGAAGCGGAAGATCACGGCCACGATCATGATAAACCGCTCCGGTAGGCGCAGATTGCGCAGCGCCGCCAAGGTGCGGCTCGCCTCGTTGCGCCCGATGAGCGTCCGCATGGAAATGCCGATGGCGATGATCCGCGGGAACAGCACGAACATAAAGGAAAACACAGTGCCCGGCAGCATGGCGTTTGCCGCCCACAGCAGCCCAAAGCTCATCCCGCCTGCCAGCGCCGTTCCAAGCCAGCCGTCCACTGCGGTCAGCAGGATCAGTGCCGCATACGCGGCATAAACTAAGTGGTTGTTGGATGTGGAGATCACGACCAACAGAGTCAGCCAGTAAAGCAGCTTCGTCGCCGGGTGGAATCGTTCTTTATGCTGTTTTTTCGCCGGGATATCGGAAGGATGGAAGCGCTCCATATACCGCCGCACCGCTTGCAGATCTCGTTCCGAATGAACGGGTAATTCTATTTCTGCATGCCCATCCGACAGCCCTATGCAGCGGTCACACGCACCTGCAATCAGTTCAAGGTCGTGGGTGATGATGAAAACCGTCTTTTCCTTCCGCATCTCCCGGATCAGCGCCGCGCACCGCTCCAGACTTTCTGCGTCCTGTCCTGCTGTCGGCTCGTCCAGTATGACGATTGGCTTGTCGGATAGATACGCCATCATCAGCGTCAGACGCTGCATCTGCCCGCCGGAGAGGGAAAAGGGATGCCGGTCGCGGCAGTCCCACATATCCATACTTTTCAGCAGCGCTTCCGTTTTTGCTTCAAACTCCGGTGTCACCGCATGGCCGTATTGCAGTTCGTGCAGGACGGAGTTGGTGAAGAACTGGAACTCCGCCTCCTGAAGGATGAACAGCACTTGCTTTTGCAGCTGCTTTGGATTTTGCGGCTTTCGGAAAAGCATTATCCTGCCGCCGGAGGGGCGGTAAAGCCCTGCAATCAGCTTGCCGATGGTCGTTTTGCCGCAGCCGTTTGCGCCCACAAGGCCGACGATCTCATGCTCACGGACGGAAAAGCTGACACCAGAGAGGGTATCTCCGGCCTTCCTGCCGTATGTATAGCGGACATCTGAGACGGCAAGCGCCGTCGGCGCGGTTTTCGGCAGCGGCTCTTTCTCCGGCACGGTGATCTCCGCAAGGTCGAGCGTGCGCAGAGAAAGTGTTTGTCTCCGCTCCGCCGAGAACGCCTTTGCCTCTGCGGCAGTGCATTTTCCTTTGATCTCGCCGTCTGCCATGACCCAAAATTCGTCGGCAATGTCGGCAAGATAGTAGAGTCGGTGCTCGCTGAGCAGCAGCGTTTTGCCCTGCTTTTTCAGGGCAAGCAGAATCTCTTTTAACTGCTGCGTGGCTGCGGAGTCGAGATTTGCCGTTGGCTCATCAAGGAGAAAAATATCTGTGTCCATGGCCCATGCCGAGAGTATGGAGATGAGCTGTCGCTCACCGCTGGACAGCTCATAGACATTGCGGTCCTTCAACCGCTCCAAATGAAATACATGGAACGCCTCATCTACCCGCCGCCGGATCTCCTCCTGCGGCAGGCCGTGATTTTCAAGACCGAAGGCCACTTCATTGGAGCTGTTCACCGTAAAAAACTGACTTCGCGGATCCTGAAATACCGATGCTGCCAGCTCACCGATCTCGCCGATACGCAGCCCGGCGGTGTCCTGCCCGTTCAGGCGGCAGAAGCCTTTTAGCTCTCCCTCATAAAACTGCGGTATCAGTCCATTGATGCACCGCAGCAGCGTGGATTTTCCGCATCCGCTGCCTCCGCAGAGCACCACGCAGCGTCCCGCCGGGATGCCGCCGCCGACCTGTCGGAGGATGGGCAGCTTTGCCTCCGCATATTGGAATTTAAATTCAAACTCTATCATCGCAAACTCTTTTCTTATTAGTTAGCTGTCTCTAACCAGCAGTCGTAAGAAACGGACGGATGGACCGTCCGAATCAACTTTTCGGATTTATTGCAAGGTATCACATAGCTGCCGCCAGCCGGCGTTGGTAAAATCAAGGACCGCCTGTAAGCAGGTAAGCATTCTGCCTTCCTCCATGCGCTGATCCAGCAGCTGGCGGAAGTACCAGAACTGGGAGCCCATCAAAAGGCGGATCGCATCGGTGTTTGGCGCTTTCCCATAGATATGTGAAAAGAATTCCACCGTTTGTTCCGCCTTTTGATCCATCAGCTTATGCAGCATGGTTTCCATGGAGCTGCCATCGCTGCGGCAGAAAAACAAAGTGCAGTCGTCACGGTGCTCGGTCAGCAGCCGAAAATATACCTGTTCCTCGGCGTTAATGGCGCGGAGGATATCCTCCGGCTGTGCGCTGCGCTTTGCTTTTTCGTATTCTTCCGCGATGGGCGTAAACAAGGTCTTCATCGTCTCAAAAAAATCCTGAAGCAAGCTGGCAAACAACGCGTCTTTGTTTTTGTACCTTGTGTAGATCGCTCCCGTTGTGACGTCGGCTTTTTCGGCGATCTTGTGCACAGAGGCCTTCTGAAAACCGTAAGCCAGAAATTCCGAATAAGCAGCCTGAATGATCCCATCATCCAGGGAATGATCCCTATTGGCCATGTCTTCACTCCTCTGCGCCTAAATAATAACGTCATTATCGATAACGGCGTTATTATAGCGTTCTTTTTGCTGCTTGTCAACGCAAATTGCACACTGCTTTGCAAAAACACACCTTGACAAATCTCGTCTCACTCACAGAGCCTATTGAGGTTTTGATTACGGTAAGCGCAGTCATAGGGAAACCCCAAACTCACTCCGCAATTGTCTTCACCTTAAAAAGCAGAAAGCGCCCTTCATAATCTGAGGGGCGCTTCCTGCTTTCATGCTATACTGTCACACAACTTGATAGTGTGCGGTGTCAAATCGGTTATAGCTGCATATTATCTCTCTGTTCAAACCAGTGTTCAATCGTTTCAATCGCCCGAACCGCCTGAACATCGTCGCTGCAGCTTGAAATGAACTGGTGGCCACTGTATACGCAGCCTTCTCTTAGATATAAATTCTCGGCGTGCATCATGTGCCGCAGTTGTGTGGTCAGCTCCTGAGCAGTCAGAGAAACCTGAATGCCAGGAAACTCCTGTGTGTCAAATCTGAGTTTCATGTTTATCACTTCGTTTTCTATTATCCTTGTTTTCATGGTTCATAACCATGTATGACTGCCTCCAGTTCAGAAAAACCGATCCTGCGTATCTGCGGCCTCCACACGAGGCGACGAAGGCGATGTGGGACGCTGCCGGCCCGTCATATAAAATGCTGTCAGCCAAGCAGCGTAATGAGTTTTGGTCATAAGCATCAGCGCACTGAACGACTCGAAGGTCATACTGACAGAGACATGGTTCTCCGGGTTCTTTCCAAAACGCGGCACGATCAGGCCTTTTTCATTGGTTTCGCCGGGGCCGCTGTCGGCCACGAAAAGAAGATCCGTTTTGCTGCCGCAGATAAGCTGTGCGGTTCTTGACAGGCTTTTACCGTCCGCTCTTGGGCGGACATACCTGGCAAGCTTTTCCGCCGAGGTTCCGCCGAGGTGTTGAAAGAGCGGCGTGGAGTCACCGGCCTTCTTCCTGTTCTGCATCATGTACCGCAGCTCGCCGCCGACCAGTTTCCGGCACAGCTCCAGCAACTCAGCGATATCAATATAGATCTGAATGCTGTTCGTCTGGCGCTGGCCGCTCGGTTTACTGAGATCATAGGCCGCAAACGTGAAATGGGCTTTTCCGAAGCCGAACGAATCGTTTAAGCTCTCCACAAAGCAGTTGCGTGCGTCAATACGGATGATCTGGTTTTGATTACGTTCTTCCGGCATTGCGAGCCTCCTTCCACAGCCGTGGTACTTCATCCAGAAGCATAACCAGCCGCTCAGTATTACTCTGAAACTGTTCATCAAACTCTTTATGGATGTCGTAATCAATATACAGGGCCTGCCAAGTGATTGACCAGACGTATTCCATAGCCTTGGTGGACAGCTTTTTTTCCAGTTTCACGAGTCTTTCTCTGACACGGAACATTACTTTTTGCCACGCAATAAAGCTTTCATCCCGAGCGGGCAGTCCAAAGCTTTCCAGCCAGTTGCGCACCGTGTGGGATTCTGAGGCGTCTCCACACATAAAAGGGTTCATGATATACTGGATCTCCGCATTGTCAATGGCTTCCTCGCTCATTTCTTTGGCATTAAACCTGACACATCGACCCAAAGGATACAGTGCGCAGACCGTGGGTTTGGCCCGGTGGACAGAGCACTTGCGGTCCTTGAGCAGCGGGCAGCGCTTGATGGATCCTCGTGGCTTGAGCCGGACGATGGGGATCCGAGAGTCGCTCCCGATGTAAGTCTCGCAGTATTTGTCAAAAGCTTCCAACGGGGTGAGCTCCAGTTCTCTGGAGATGTTGAAAACATCTTTGGGGTTCAGCAGGATGTCCTCCCGATCAATACAGCATTTACCGCACTGATCGCAGTGGAACCGGAAGGTATCGTCGAGCCCGATATGCAGGTTATCAAAATTGTCTGTGATGTATTTTAATCTTTCATCCATTGGTTTTTCTCCTTTGTCATTCGAACGGTTGATTTGTGGCTCATGCTCGGTCAACAAGTGAGTTCAATGCCGATTTGAGCAAGTGGAGGTTCTTCTCATACTGTGATAAGAATGGCTGATCCAGGTTGAACTCAGAATACCTGTACCGCCAGAATAACAGCATCGCAGTCTTTTTATCGGATTCCGGTACCATGCGCATGAGTCGTGCGATCTCCGCTGCGGAGCCAAAATCCAGTTTCAGGAAGGCACGATCCTCCGCGGTGAAATAACGCTTCATCCATGTTTTTGCGCAGATAGACTTACCCTTAAAGTGATGCTGCTTCTCTTTGCTGAGCAGAAACTCATATTGTCCGTTTGGCGTTATGCCTGCAACGAATGGGTAGATCCTGCATGCACGGGGCTTCGCCGCATGGATTATACAGCGATTGTCTCGCAGAAAAATGCAGGCATCATCCGGACCGATTGTTCTGAGCATGAGGATGAAGAATCCACATGCATCAAGCAGCACCAGTTCTGCATATTGCCCGATAAAGTCATCCGCACAGAAGCTCTCTGAATCATGCTCCCGCAGATACCGGGCTATGCGATAGACATCCAGACTCTCCAGCGGGATACTCTGATGAACATGACGGCAGCATTCACCGCAGCCGGTGCAGCGAAATGGGACATGTTCCTTCGGTGAGATCCTGCGCATGTTCATAAAGGCTTTTTCTGTTTGCATCTTGTTTACTCCTATACGTTATCCGAAAGGCATTGTTCAGGTGGATCGTCCGACTCAAAGCTGCGAAACCAAGCCAGTAGGACGGCTTTTGCGTCCTCGACTCGTCTCAGTTCGGGGAACTCCCTCTGGAGATAGGGCGTAGCGCCATACATATTGGTCTCACCAGACTGGCGCACGCCTTCGAGGTAATCGAAGTAAATCTGATATTTTTGATTGCTGTCCATAACAAGCTTCTCCTTAAAAAGAGGCATCGGGTTCCCCGATGCCTCTTTGTTCTGTGTTCGCATATCTAGCTGCGCCTACTGGCAGGGGTTTTCGCCACATATATCGAACGAGATTTGTTTGAAGCCAATTGGCTCACAGTAGTAATACGTTTTCTCCTCCGAAGAATGACAAACGGCCACCACATCAGAAACGGACAGGGATCGGCCCTTATAGCCTTTGGGACGCGCCATATTGAAGATATAAAACACATCCTCCAGATTCTTCGCCGCGACCTCACCGGAAAAAACACAGTCATAGAGTTCTGTGGGGATTCGCCCGTTATAGGCCGATGTGATGTAGTTCAGATCCCGAAACGCGATGCGCGCCGAGTCTCGCTCCACATCGATCTGGTAGATAGCAATTTTCATGATGGCATACCTTCCTTTACATGGAGCTCCTCCGTTTTCATGCTCTGCAGACGATATGGCTCCGCGCATTGCGGATCCTCTGGGAACCGACCATGCGAGTCGGGGATAATCACACGAAGCACATTGCGGCCGGTTTCCTCGAACAGATCAAGCCGGACATCACAATCCTCGAAGATACCCGACACCATTGCGCCGGGTTCAAAGCGTTCGCCCGCCTGAATGCGCAGGCCCAGTGTATTAAGGATCCTCGCTATCTCATGAGGCGAATAGGAAAGGACCAGCTGCAGATCCATGTGCTCATACGCGGCAAGTCCATGGGTATGGGCGTTGCAGATATAGGGCCGGAACCCGTTCTCTGTTCTTCCGCATTCATCGCAAGCTCCGTTTGCTACGAGGTGGATCACCCAGTCAATTTTATTGTTCATCACAAACCTCACATTTTCTGAATAGAGTAGACACTGTTTTGTGTCTCAATCACGGTTATCTGCGGTATGTCAAGGAGTACCGCACAGACGGTAGACGTCTTGCGATACCCATTGGCTTCCCGGATAAACGCGGGGGCACCTATGCAGACAGGAGCCATGAACTGCCCCTGCACTGTAATGGCTCGTTTTTGAAAATCATGCATGGTCGTTTTCCTCCTTCAGAATCGAATACATCTCGCGCATAGCATCGGTGAGATCTGCCGAAAAGCACTCCCAGTCCGAAAGAAATGTTGAAATGGATTCTGCGTCGTGAAGCGCAGCATCCGTCAACACAAGGAGCTCATAGTCCTCTTCATCCACGCTGTTGTACGGGAGACTCAGATACCCTTCTTTCACAACCAGAATGAAAGCGCCGGCATGCACACCGTCAGAGATTGGATACCGCCAGCACAGCTCATTCTTGTGTGCCGTGTAATAGCGCATCCGTATATCGCCGAGTGCTACGTCAGTGCCACCATTATTGGCCAGATGTGTCAGGACGTCCTCCTTGGATAAGAGCGCCGAAGCATCGAGGTCCCGTAAGAGGCCTGTAGCCGAGTATGGATTTGTTTCGGCACTGGTGAATCCGATCAGCCAGAGCGCGTCATCATCGACCAGCTCACGCTCCCAATCCGCCTGTAATGCGGATTTCAGCAAATGCCTGCCAAGCGTCATTCCGAAGCTGTGTGTATCCTCCGAGTCCTCCGGCAGGGTCATTTCGCGTTCCTTTTCGCTTGCATGAACGGCATCCAAAAGCCGATTCAATTCCCGAACGGAGAAGGTCCTGTGCTGCGCCCGAACGCCCCAGAAATCCAGATCCTCAGGCCAGACGCGCAAAGAGCACTTGTATCCCAAAACCGATTTGATCTGTTCTGAAATAAGCGCCGCGATGTCGCTCCATGAAATGCGGTATGTCTCAATCATCCGCGGCTTCTGCGGAGTTTCGTTCATAGTCTGTATTCCTTTCTGCCTGATATGGCGCATAGTATTTTGTGTCGTCCTCGTCGGATGAATAGACTCCGATACAGAGTTCTCGATTTGCTTCTTGACCGATATTGTACTCCGCAAAGCAGATCAACTCCTCCGGCTGTCCATCCTGTAAGAGATACAGGTTGATGGCCGGATAGGTGTCCTCCGCATAGGCAACGGCCCTAAGGCTTGTACCATCGGGCAGCGGCATCGTTATATGCGGGTGCGAGATGGTGTCCGGCGCATCATTCTCCGAGAGTGAAAAGCGCCTTTTTGTCCGGCCGCCTTCCGCGTACCGTACACGCGCCTTGTCCAACTCGATCTGCAGCGCCGAAAATATCTGCTCAACCGCACTATCATCATAGGCATATACGCTTGTTGCAGCGCAGTTGCCTAACAGTCTGAGCATCCGGATAATCTTATTGACGCGAGCTTCCGCAACGCGGCGGAACCGTTCACTCTTGGTTTCTTTCATATTGCTGTCTCCTTTTTCTACGTATTCCATGTGAAATGCGTATTTGCGTCGCATTAAACGCATAAAGCGGAACATGAGGATGGTCACTTTTATTGGGTCAGATACAGAAGCAGGGGATCTATCTTACAGAAAGCGGATCTCCAGCGCGGTGATCTCGCCACCTTTTTCATAGGCATAAACGCCATAGCCGCCGTCACCGTGTCCGGAGCAACTATAGAACCCATCTTCTGTCAGCCATGCATCGCCATGGCGAACGCGATTGCAGAACTTCCTCCATGCCTCATCGCTGTAATCCGGCTTATCATGAAAAAAGCCTGCCATACCGGAATCCACACCGATCGTGCCGATCTCCTTCATGGCTCGCTGACGCGGGATGAGGCCATCCAGATAGATGCCAATGATCCCGACCAGCTCACAGGAGTACGGACACCCATCGCTGTACGTTCCTTTTTCGGTATGATGCCAGACCATGCAGGTATATGCTCCCATTCTGATCTTCACGCCGTTCATCCTGCGCCAGACTTCCTTTTCATAACAGGGATCCGTAATGTCCACGCTGCCGTAAAAGTCCATGACCCCGATCTGTTTTCTTCGCATTATGCTGCCTCCTTCTATTGCATGTAAGATTCTGCACGAAACTGCTCGCCTGTTCCGGAATAAGCGCAGTTGGCGCAATTCCATATGTCAGATTCATCCGGATGATGTGTGATCTCCACACACGCATCAAGGACGCTCTGAAATGTGCCATTGCAGTCGATTTCCCGGTCTTGTGTGACATGTGCCGTGGCCACGAAGCGCTTGCTTCCACAAGCAGGGCACCGGTATATCCAGCCTTTCATTTTGTGGTCTCCTTGGAAAACAGGCACGGAGCAGGTGATCTACTCCGTGCCTTACTATGGCTGCTGCACAAATCAGGACAGCATATCCTCGAATTCCTGCTCAGTCAGTGTCTTTACGCCCAACTGGTGCGCTTTGGTCAGCTTGCTGCCAGCCTTTTCACCGACGATCAGATAATCAGTTTTTTTGCTCACGGCGTTGGACGGATGTGCGCCCAGAGAAAGCAGTTTCTCCTGAATGCCTTCTCTGGTATAATGCGCCAACTTGCCGGTAGCGACGACGCTCTTGCCTGTGAACGGGTTATTCATGGTGATTTCCATTGTCTGGTTCTCCTTTTCGATAAATTGAATTTTAGACAGCAGCGGACGCCAGAGGAGTGCCTCGTCTGCGTCCGCGTACCAAGTGTAAATGTTGTTGTGCATGATTTGTCCGAAGTCCGGCAACTGCGTGAAATCAAAGCCATTGAGGATGGCTGACTCAAATTCGAACCAGGATCCATGGAAGAACTTGTCCAGATCTCGGCCGGCATGACGCCCAACCATGGGGATGCCCAGACCGGCGATGAACTTTGCCAACGTACAGCAGCGGCTTTTCTCAATCGCGGCCTGCAGGCGTTCGAAGGACTTCTCGCCGAAACCCTCCGTCTTGATGATCTCCTCACGATACCGTTCCAGTTCATACAGATCGCCAAAATTGTGAACCCAGCCATGGCCAATGAGCTTTTCCAGTGTTGTTGCCGAAAGTCCCTCGATATTCATGCGGGTCTTCTCGCAGAAATGCGCGAACTTCTGCACCAGCTTGGCAGCGCAGAGGGGATTAACACAGTATAACTGCCGCGTTCCACCGCTTGTGCGTTTGACGGTCAGAGGTTCACCACAGCAGGGACAGGTCATAGGCAGCACATATGTATTGCTCTGTGTCCTGTTATCTGCGATCTGCGGGATGATCATGTTCGCTTTATATACGCGGATCTTATCTCCGATACCAAACTGGAATTCATCAAAGACATCCAGGTTGTGCAGATACGCACGGCTAACAAGCGTCCCATTGATGTTGACTGGGTCGAACAAACCGGTAATGCTCACCATACCGGTTCTGGTCGTAGCCAGCTCCACACCGCGGAAATGCGTATCATACAGCTCATCCTCCCACTTGAGTGCAATCAGCCGGTTCTCGTGATGGCCGGTTGCGCCAAGGCTTTTGCCGTAACGGATCTCTTCATACTCCATGATGAGGCCATCCACCGGATATGCAAACTTCTTGGGATCCATGCTTTTGATCGCATCACGGATCATCTGTTCGCTGTGCAGCACATCCAGATAGATGTACGGCACAACAGAAAAGCCGTTGTCCTGCAGGAAGGTCTGTTGTCCCAGCTTGCTTTCCGGTTCCAGATAATCGCTGACCAACTCGAATGCCCAGAACTCCAACCGGCGCTTCTTCGACTCACCGGCATCGAGCTTGCGCACACTGCCGGATGCCAAGTTGCGCGGATGCGTATAGGGTTCCTCAAGACTGGAATTGATCTTATGGAAATTAGCCCAAGAGATAACGCCTTCACCGCGGACCTCGAAAGATCCTTTTGTCGGAACTGTCAGCGGCACGTTCAGGAAGGTCCGAACGGTATGCGTTACGTCCTCACCAACGATTCCTTCTCGCCCACGGGTAATGGCTTGCTTCAGTTCTCCAGACTCATATCGCAGAACCAGCGTAAGACCATCCATTTTCCAGCTCAGCAATACAGGGCGCTTAGCAGCAAATTTGACAAGATCCTCCACCGATTTGGTCTTGCCGGCAGACAGCATTGGCTTCGTATGCCGTACTTCTGTCAGTGTCTCCAGGATCTCTCCGGACACTTTCTGAGTTGGGGAGCCGGAGAGCACAAGACCGGTATCATGTTCCAATGAGGCCAGCTCGTCTGTCAACTGGTCGTATTCCCAGTCTGACATGATCGGCTCATCATTTTTGAAGTAGGCGACATCCGCCTCAGTCAGGCGCTCGATCAACGCCCACATTCGCTCCAGTTTGGTGTTATATTCTGCACACATGGCGCAGCTCCTTTCTGTTACAGTTTTTACAGCGATTCGCCGCGATTTTCATGTCCTTCTTCGCAGTGAGACACATGCTGAATCGACATGAGGCCGTGGCAATAATCGCAATACAGCTTTCCGCTGCTGCATAAGCAGATATTCTTGTATCGTTCTGTGGTCAGTTCGAATGTGTTGCCGCAGCCAACGCATTGTACCTGAAGGATCTCCGCTTTCAGAAGGACTTCCGGACGATACTTTCGGTTAAACGGGATATAGTCACACCACAGGGGGTTGTCCTGCATCCGTGAGACATGATATTCCAGCGCTTTTTGCTCACTTTCTGAATCGCTGCGTACCCACGGACAGTGCTCCTTTTCCCACTCAACGAGCTGTTGAAACATCGTCTGTTCGCCGTATCTGTCGATCAGTTGACAGGCAATGCGAATCCACTCGTCTAATTGGATATTTCCGACATTGGTCTCTACACCGTGGCGGTAGCGAAATACTTTATTTCTGCCTTCACCGGAAATGAATATGGATTGGCCTGTAAAATAGTGGATACGAATATCCTCAAGGGTCAAGTCCTCCTCAGCCTTTTTGAGCTTATCCATCCGCGGTTCCTCCCAGCGAAAGCCTACGGCTTTCCTCAGGACGTACCTGCTTGAACAGTTCCATATACCGTTGGTAACCTGCGCTGTTCAATGGCGTTCTTAAAGACGCTTCACTCCAGCCAATCAGTTCCTCCTCTGGAATGTGATACTCGCCCGGAGTGAACCTCCCGCCGTAATAATGCGGACAACTGGGTTTAAGCAGCTTCTCCATCTCCGACTCGGTCGTGATCGTCCCGATCATCCTGCACTCTTTCTCTGCGATCGCATGAATCAACTTCGGCATATAGCCACGCTGTTCATACTGATGCAAATAGCCCTGTAATTTCAGAACTGCGAGGAAGCGCAGGTTCTTGGTTTGGTCAGGGATCGCTGCCATGATAATTTCCGCAATGCACCGGTTGATCACGGGTATATAATCGCCTTCCATTTAAATTCCTTTCTGCATTTCTGCGCGTAATATCTATATGAGCGGATATGCCGCAAGGCATATCCGGAGCAAAGAGTTAAGGAGCCGTCCGGCTCCGATTTATATAAAAAAGCACTCAAAGAATTGCAGTCCTTTGAGTGCTTTTGGATCCACAGATCCACGATATGAAGATCTATGCATGCCAGAGGAGATGTCCCCCCATCATGCCAGTCTGTGCCTCTCTTCAGAAGAAGCAGCAGAAACAAAAAAAGTGGCTGAAGATAAAACTATCTTCAGCCACTTAGTAACACGTCTACTTTAATTGCTCGGAAGCAATTACGAAACTTTCAATTGTTATTATAGCATGGAACTTTGAATCCTGCAAGTATTGTTTATTTTGCTTCTGGACCGTTTGTGTATCTTGTTTCCGGGCCGTTTGTAAATGCCAGCCATTTTATATCATAGAAATCAAAATAGAAACGTTGCCCCACTTCGTTCTCAACAAATCGGTTTTTTACATGATACCATCCACGAAGCTCCATACGCAGATGTGAGTCCATCGAGATCGGTTCGACCCATACGGTATCATGATCCATCAACTCATCTCTGTACAAAGGCTTCTCCGTGACCATACCGGGAATGACATGCGCCGGCGGCAGTACGTAGCAAGTATCAACCAATTTTGCAAGCGGCTGAGTTGCTCCGTCCGCAAAATGCAGCACACCCTCTATCGCATCTACCATTGCCCAGCCACGGTCAATGGAAAACACCGGGGTTTCATGGAAAATGGGGATGATCTCAACGGGAATCGGCTGCAGCAGGTCAGCGCGATGATAACGCTCAGCGGGCAGTCCGAGAAGATAGTCCACACTCACGCCATACAGCTCGGACATTCGGATCAATGAGTCCACCGACGGGTTCTTCCGTTCGCCCTCCCATGCGCTCAGCGTAGGCTGAGACACATTGAGTTCTCTCGCGGCCGCCGTAAGTGTGATCTTCTTTTGTTTCCTTGCTAATCTATACCGCCTTGCCGTAAGACCACCTCCTACAATGCGTAACACATATTATACCCGATGTACTTACTTCAGGTCAAGCGGTTGCGCGGTTTAACATAGCTGCATGCTCTGTTGCAACGCCTTATATTCAGTCGGCGTTTTCCCTTTCTTGAGTAAAGAGCTGATAGAAAATTTCACCATAGATTCCGCCGATTTGCCAATTTCCTTTCGCCACCATCCGTGGTATAGTAGAACCCGTGTGAATACTATGGGAGGGAAATATAATGGATCTCGACTTTACGGTAACAGATGAATGGCAGGGCCTTTCTAAGCAAGAACAGCAACAGCATCTTTTCCTGAAACAGAAAGGCATCTTGGATACCTTTCTCGCTCGTAGAGTGATTTCGCAAGAACAGTATGATCTTAGCCTCCACACGCTCGTGGACCACATGGCAATTAACCCCACTATATGAAGAAAACCGCTCTGCCGTATGGCAGAGCGGTACTTTTTCATAGCAGCGGCTGACGGAGCTCAACACTCCTTATAACGAATGGAACGCCGCAAGCGCAGGCTGCTCTTTGAGATATTTTTTAGTGCGGGAGATTCGTGCTGCAACACACTTGGCGCTTTCTCCCAATACCTGACCGATCTCCGCACAGGAATAGCCCTCGGCATTGAGTCGAATCGCACGGATCCCCTTAGCCATCGCGTCAGTAGCTTCTGCTTCGATTCTGCCCAAAACCAAATGCAGATCACTGTATTCCTTCTCCTGCGGCCGAACATCGAGGATCTCTGGGAGCAGTTCACATTCCCTGCTGGTGCGTCGATTTGCATAGATCAGCGCTGAGCATATCTCGTTCCAGATCAGCCGATATGCAAAGGTCGAAAAGCAACCTCCCTTATCGCTGCTTGCGGCTTTACACAGCCCGATGCATCCAATTTGATACAGATCCTCGTAGGTGAAATACTTGAGCTGATCGAGCCCATGCACCTTATCTTTAATGACTTTCCCTACGAGTCCCATGTTTTCTGCTACGCGCCGCTGCTGCTCATGGGTGAGGGTCATGATGCCGCACCTCCCTCAGAGTAATGGGCATCAGCGGAATGATTCTGTTGCCTCTGTGCCAGGAGCTTTTTGCTCTCTTTGATGACTTCATTACAGTAATACTCGCCCAGTAAACCAATATGCGCTTCCGAAGGGGGTATCTGCAGTAATTCCGTCAGCCACAGATAAGCGTCTTGCTTGCTCATGATCCCGCTGCAGTATAATTGATTGAAGTAATAGTGGGCTTGGTGTCGAAGCTTGCGCAGCCTGGGGTTTGCCAATGTACCAACAGGAATACTGGTTCCGGAATGTGTCCGGACATAAGCATCACAACGTGGATAGTTGCTGCAAACATAGAGCATGGTGTGATTGGGGTTTTTGCGATAAATCCCATCCGCTGAGCGCAAAACAGCAGTTCCACCGCAATATTGGCAACGCATGCGGGTCGGGTCAATTCCTTTCTTCTTACATTTCATATTTCGATTCACCTCCATTTGGGTATAAAAAAGGCCGGAAAACTGCATGACAACAAGAACAGCAAAGTCGGTTTCTAAATACCGAATACGTTCCTGTCATCATTACAGCCTTCCGGCCAATGACGTCAGTTGTTGCTTGCGCCGTGTGGATCGCTCAGTGCGCAAAATCCGTAACAGTTCCTCTCCCGCGGGGAAAGTCTAACTCCAGGAGCTCTTCCGAAGTACTGAAAGCCTGAGCGCAAGCCCCTGCCATGGTTATAGATTAGCATACAGCGTTCTCAATGTCAAGCCTCTTTGGAATATTTTATCTATTTCTATCTCACTCATTCCTCTCTGGCTTGTGCTTTGCCTGCTTGGAAGGAAAACAATCGCGCTGACGGACAGCTCAATACTCGTCTTCATCCTCATCATCTAAGAGCGTGTCACCCGAGGAGTGACGACGGCTTACAATACGCATGGTAAGCAAGGCACCCAGTGCAAGGAGAAGTCCGCCGCCGAAGAGAACAAGATGCACAACAGGAATTCCGCCAAATGTATTGTGCTGGGGTTCCGGATCCTCTGTGTCCTGAGTGATATCGCCCGCATCAGTTGCCACGTTATCCTGCTCTGCGGAAACAGGGTTATCATCTGGGGGTAATACGGTAACACCAGCGTTCACATATGATAGAATATAAGTCCCGCTGCTGCCCAGTTCTGTGCGGAGAATACCGTCTTGCCCCACCGTAATCGTGCCGGGATATAGGCCGGTATCTGTTTTGAGTTGAAATTCTGTCCCAGCCCATTGTTGGCCAAGCTGGATTTCCAGAACGACTGGCTGTGCTACCTGAAGTTCACTGCCATCTGTATCGTCACCCGCTGCATAAGTAGTGCTCGTACACATCAGCAAGCAGCAAACAAAGAGCATGATCTTACCGATCCAAGTCTTTCGCATAAGCTTCTCCTTTCGCTTCAAGCAAAAAAAGCGGTCTGATTTCTCAGACCGCTTTTTTCAGATATTTCAGTTTCACTTGATGGATTCTTTGAGCACCTTGCCGGCCTTGAATACAGGTACCTTACTGGCAGGGATCTCAATTGCTGCTCCGGTTGCCGGATTAAAGCCAGTTCTGGCTGCTCGCTCCTTAACTTCAAAGGATCCGAAACCGACCAACTGGATCTTACCGTCTGTCTTCAGAGCCTCTACGATGCCGTCAAAAACCGCATTCACTGCGGTTTCTGCATCCTTCTTGCTGAGATTTGACTTCTCAGCAACATAGTTGATAAGTTCTTTCTTTGCCATTGCTGCGTTCCTCCTGTTGTGCATATAACTCTGTGTGGTATCCGAGTTTTCCTGCTCATTATACCACGAGATATGCCGATTGCAACCCTTCTGCGGGCGCCATACAACAGCCACGGCAATCGCGTCGCTCCCACTATGTGCTCACATTTCACTGCGATCGTAGGGACGGGTATGGAAGAAAGTTGCTATAGCGGCTATAACCAGTATGATACAGAATATTCTTTTCACCGTATTTCTCCTAATTTTCAGTTCGTTCGCAGAAGACCACGTAGCGCTGCTTGCCGCCGCTGGCATAAGGGTGACAGGTCAACAGCGTCAGCAGGTCGCGGTTCGGTCGGATTTTGATTTTTTCAATTTCGTGGGGCTGGATGATCTGAATATTGGTCACGGTATAGGTCAGCGTCTCCCACAGGTTTGTGAGCTTCACAGTATCACCTATGACCAGCTTATCTATGTGCCGGAAGTAGTCCGCGCCTTTCCAGCCCCTATGACCGGCGATAACGCAGTTGGTGTTGAGACCGCTGATGGGAGCGGACGTGTTACCCAGCACTGCCGCACCTGCGGCGAGGTGGTTGTCGGATGCGCCTAAGTAGACGGGCATGGTCAGTTCCATAGCAGGAATCTCCAGCACGCCGATGATTTCATCATCAATGCCATAGGCGGGCAGATCGGCGGCAGACTCCTCACAGGCTTCCAAATCAACGAGGCCGGATTGCTTCTCAGCATAGATGCGCTGATTGTAGGCTTGCAAGGCTGCTAGCAGTTCGGGGTACTTCTGCTCCGGTTCGTCGCGGTCGGCCAGAAACTCCTGCACAGCAGTTGCGGCACTGCTCTGGAGCCTGTGTCCCGTAAACACCGGCCAGAGCATGACGCAAAAGCCTGCCACAGCCAGCAGCGCTGCCAACACAAGAGAGGTCTTACGCATGGCGACGCCTCCTCACTAAAAAGTATCCACCACCGACCACTGTCACCATGCCAAGGCCGATGCCCAAACCAGTGAGGTAGTGTTGCGTCCACGAGGAAGCCGCTGGCTTTTCTGCGGCGGCAGCCGCTTCCCGCGCCGGCACATACGCCACCCGATGGCCTCGTACCAACAGTCTGTGGGTGTTAACGCCAAATGGCGTACACGTAACCAGCGTAACCAGATCCTTATCCTCCTCGATTTGGAGTAGGCTTGTGTCTGTGGGCAGTACCGTGTTGATGTCATCTACCTCATAGGCCAATACTTCGCCCAAAACATGGATGTAAAAGACATCACCCTTTTCAAGCTGGTCAATGTCCGAAAATAGCTTGGAGCTCGCCATACCGCTGTGCGCCGATAGCACCGCATGGGTACTGCTGCCGCCTACCGGCAGAGATGTGCCCATTACATGGCCTACAGCTCGTTCCAGTGTATTGGCTCCTGTGCCGTGCTGTACCGGCAGGTATACACCGATTTTGGGAATGTCAACGTAGCACATGACGCCGCCCACTGTGAGCTGCTCGGTGTAGGCCGAGGGAGGGGCTGATGCCCCTCCCTCGGTAATGGCTGCGCCGGACAGCATAGCATTGTACTGCTCTGCCGCCTGCCGCTGGGCGGCCAGCTCGGCATCATCGGTGTCCGCTATGGCCGCGGTGTAGGTAGTTTCCACATCCGAATGGTACTTTTCACTCAGAAGTTCTCCCACCAGCGGATAGAGAAGTAATCCCAGCGCCACAACACCGCAAGCCGCCGCCAATAGCCAGCGTTTCACTGCTCGCTCTTATGCTTACGGGACTTGAGCACGATGAAGGCTGCCGCACCCAGCAGGGCCACGCCGCCGATGGTAAACATCCATGTGCCGTAGCCGCCGGTGCGAGGAAGGTCAAAGCCGGGGGTGTTAATCACGGTCAGGGGGACAATGGCGTTGCCCTCGGTCATGGTGACGTCCTTGCCATTGACCGTAGCGCTGGCAGTCAGCAGCTTGGCGCCGCACTTCTCGCACTGACCATTTTCAGAGGTCATAATGACAAGCTCAATGGCGTCCTTGAGGAGAATGTAGCCCTTTTCAGTAGCAACTTCAACCAGAGAATAAGTGTCATCCTCCAGCCCTTTCACGATAATGTGGCCGCTGCTGTTGGGAATAAAGGTGGTTGCATCAGACTTCTTGGTGGTGATACCCTTGGCGTAATACACGCCATCTTTCTGCTCGGCAACGACATACACATCGTCGGTGTCATTGTGCAGGTTGAACTTGACGTTCTGGACGTTGCCCTTGCCATCGCTGAACTGCTTCAGCACATCAATGCCGTAAGTATACACATGGCAGCAGTCCTCCAGCGTGTCAAAATAGGTAGTGTTGGTGCGCTTCCAAGTCA
>ERZ779851.1126-NODE-1126-length-24621-cov-6.797240_pt1 | contig 24621 bp, 18 predicted proteins | sample MGYA00511094_ERZ779851 | MGnify/ENA primary metagenome ERZ779851 (study PRJEB29588, sample SAMEA2155512) | human gut metagenome | biome: human gut; feature: human-associated habitat; material: faeces | place: Denmark | collected 2008/2010 ...
TGCCCCATGTATAACCGGCGAGGTCACGTACAATCTGCATTACCTGTTCCTGATATACGATACAGCCATAGGTCGGTGCCAGAATCGGTTCCAATTCCGGGCAGTCATAGGTAATGCTTTCCGGGTGGTCTTTTCCCTTGATATAAGCCGGAATAAAGTCCATTGGACCCGGACGGTAAAGAGAAATGCCTGCGATAACGTCCTCTAAGCTCTGTGGCTTTAACTCCTTCATGAAGTTCTTCATTCCGGCACTTTCCAACTGGAAGACACCATCGGTTTTGCCGGTTCCTAGAGAGTCTAGCACTTTCTTATCGTTATAGTCGATGGCATTCATATCGATTTTTTTACCGCTGCTCTTTTCTGCAAGACGGACTGCATTCTGGATTACAGTCAGTGTCCGGAGTCCTAAGAAATCCATTTTCAGAAGTCCTAATTCTTCAATGGTAGTCATGGTAAACTGTGTGGTTATGGTGCCATCGGATGCTCTTGACAACGGAACATATTCATCCATCGGCTTCTGACTGATTACCACGCCTGCTGCATGCATGGACGTATGCCTCGGCAGGCCTTCTAATCTTCTTGACATATCGATAAGTTTCTTTACCGACTCATCGGATTCATACATGCCACGAAGCTCCGGGTTCATCATCAATGCCTTATCAATGGTAATTCCCAGTTCATTTGGAATTGCCTTGGCAATCGTATCTACAAAATTATACGGCAAATCCATAACACGTCCCACATCACGGATTACTCCACGGGCTGCCAGCGTACCAAAGGTTACAATCTGTGTCACACAGTCCTTGCCATATTTTTCTACCACATAATCAATAACTTCCTGTCTTCGTTCAAAGCAGAAGTCCACATCAATATCGGGCATAGATACACGTTCCGGATTTAAGAAACGCTCAAAAATCAGATTGTAACGAACCGGGTCAATATCTGTAATTCCGGTGGTGTAAGAAACAAGGCTTCCTGCGGCACTGCCTCGTCCCGGTCCCACCATAATATCATGCTCTCTCGCATAATGGATAAAGTCCCACACAATCAGGAAATAGTCCACATATCCCATATTTTTAATAACGGCAAGCTCGTCATCTAATTTCTGTAAATATTTTGGTGCATCGGCTCCATACCGCTTATCCAGTCCTTCATGACACAATTTATTTAAATAAGTCCAGGAATCATAGCCTTCCGGCACCTCAAAATGCGGTACCTTGGTATGTCCGAATTCAATTTCCACATGACAGCGGTCTGCAATCTTCTGGGTATTTTCCAGTGCCTGCAGTGCATATGGAAAAAGTGATTTCATTTCCTCTTCGGATTTGACATAATACTGTCCGCCTTCATAACGCATTCTGTCTTCGTCCGCTAATTTTTTTCCGGTCTGAAGGCAAAGCAGGATGTCATGAGGCTCTGCATCCTCTGCATTGGTGTAATGCACGTCATTGGTTGCCACCAGCTCAATTCCGGTCTCCTGACTCATGCGAAGCAGCTGCTGGTTTACCAGCTTCTGCTCCGGGATTCCATGATCCTGCAGTTCTAAAAAGAAATTGCCTTTTCCAAAACAGCGTTCATAGCGGTAAGCTACTTCTTTTGCTTCTTCATACATTCCACGTACCAGATTACGCTGTACTTCACCTGCCAGACAGGCACTTAGGGCAATGATTCCCTCATGGTATTTTTCTAACACTTCCATGTCCACACGCGGCTTATAATAGTATCCCTCCACAAAGCCTTTGGACACAATTTTCATCAGATTGCTATAGCCTGTGTTATTCTCTGCCAGAAGCACAAGATGATAGTATCTGTCCTCTCCATGTACCATCTCGCGGTCTAATCTGGAGCCGGGAGCCACATAGACTTCACAGCCAAGAACCGGGTTAATTCCCGCCTCCCTGGCTGCCTTATAGAAATCAATGACACCATACATAACACCATGGTCGGTAATCGCCCCTGCTGTCATGCCAAGTGCCTTGATTTTCTCCACATATTCTTTTATTTTATTTGAACCGTCTAACAGACTGTATTCTGTATGTACATGTAAATGGGCAAATGCCATTCCCGTTTCCTCGCTTCCACTATTTCTATTCTTCGCCTTTTATCACTGTCTCATATTATAACGTTTTTTGCGGAAGGTTTCAACGACCGGAAGGAGATTCTGTGTGGATTATTCCGGGGAAATATATCAATTTGCGGCATTCGTGCTGCTCCCCATATATTAACGAAATTGTTTAGAGACTCTTAGAATTTCTCACCAAAACTGGCAATGCTGGCACATGGACGTGCCAGCAAGGCACAGATGAACATGGATGTGAATTTGTGCCGGTTGCCGGAACTTTTTTTATATTTTATGAAATTCTTAGAGACTCTTAACAATGCAGTGACATATGGGTAGCAGCCCGAATGCCGCAAACTCTTATATTTTCCCGGAATATACATACAATAAAAAATGTATTTTGACATTCTTCTTCAATGTGCTAAACTATATGTGAAAAAATTAACGAAGTATATCTCAAGAGGTGATACCATGGAAAAATCTGGATTGATTGTAGAAGGCGGCGGTATGAAATGTGCTTACAGTGCCGGAATTCTGGATGCCTTCTTAGACGACAATGTTACATTTGATTATTGTATGGGGGTATCTGCCGGTGCGGCAAATACTGCTTCTTACCTTGCCGGGCAACGTGGTCGTAATCTGCGTTTCTATATAGAGCATGTAAAGGACCCCCGCTACATCAGTATCAAAAATCTGATTAAAACCGGTTCTCTCTTCGGGCTTCAATATATTTACGGAACCTTAACCAATTCCACAGGAAACGACCCGCTGGATTATGATGCCTTAGCAGCAAATCCAAGTGAATTTCATTTTCCGGCAACCAATGCTGCCACCGGAAAGGCAGAATATTTTTCCAAAGAAGATTTAGGCCGTGATGATTACCGCGGCATTATGGCAACCTGTGCCCTTCCGGGCTTCTGCAAACCGATTTCTTTTCACGGCAATTATTACTATGATGGCGGTGTTGCAGATTCCATTCCGGTTGAACGTGCCATTGCAGATGGCTGCGACAAGGTAGTAATTATCTACTGCCGTCCACTTGGCTATGTCAAGCAGCCGGAGAGTTACCGTTTTCTTTACAAAAAGATGTTACGGAAATTTCCAAATACGATTACTGCAATTGATAACAGACACTTAAATTACCGGCACTCGGTAGAAGTTGCTGCAAAATTACAAAAAGAAGGACGGGCATTTCTCTTTGCACCGTCCCATCAGGTTAAGATTGGCACTTTTACCACTGACCCGAAAATCATGCAGGAGCTTTATGATTTAGGAATCAGTGATTATAAAGCACAAAAGGATGCGTTGCGTGCCTTCTTAAACAATTAACAATATTTCTTTCTGCCTGCAGCTGCCACAACCAGTAATCCGGCTGCGGAAAACATCAGAAGCAGTATTCTTCCAACCGGTGTTTCATCACCAGTTTTTATGGTTGCCGTCTTCTGTGTTGTTCCCGTCAGGGCTGCCGTATTGGAACCGGTTGCATCAGAGCTGCTTCCATTTGAAGTTCCCGCTACTGTGCCGGAACCGTTCGTTCCAGTGCTGTCTGTAGTTCCATTACCGCCTATGGTTTCATTACCGCCTGTGGTTTCACCTGGATTGGAACCGTTTCCAGTGGAAGGGTCTTCCTTTACGGCAACTGTCACCTTTGTAGATGCAGAAGCCAGATAGCCAGATAGTTCCCTGTCTCTGCATACCGTACGAAATAGTCACCTGCTGTAAGCTGGTTTATCTTTGTACCATCTGTAACCTTGGTCCAATGAATTTCATCTGTGCTGTATTCCATTGCAGTAGTCAGGTTTTCAATGGCTCCATCACTTGCACCTGTTTTACTGGTATTTACAGCCTTCAGTCCTGTCGGTGCCGTCTGACCTGCCTTCCCTATCGTAAATTGCAGATGTGCTGCTTCATGATACACTCCAATACCTGTTATTGTTACCTCTGCACTTCCTGCATTTTTGTTATCCGAATAAGCAACGGTGTAATCCGTATCCTTTGTCAGTGTCTGTCCGTCATATACCACAAGTACTTCCGGTTCCTTTGCTGTTCCATCATAAATATAGGTCGTTGGATTCAGCGTTTCCGATAAATCTGCATCTGTCATCTTACGATAACGAAGCTCCACATTCTGGGCAATCTGACCATCTGCATCCACAATGGTATTTCTGTAATCAACATCTGCCGGATTTCTCTTCCTATTTGCGATAGAATAATCTTTTGGCAGGAATCCCCGGATTGTTCCCAGGCTTTCTTCCAGTGCAACATTAGCATAATTCGAAATACCCTGGCTTACATTCTTTAATACCAGCTTTGAATCTTCATCCATTGTAAGCTTCTCTAACCAGCACTGTCCAGAACCGTCATTTCCGGATACTGTAACTTCACTTCCCTCAAGCTTTACTCCACTGTTCGTCATCCACTGTAAATCATTCAGTGCTGCTTTTGCATTTTTAAAGGTCAGTTCCTTTGTAAGTCCGACACCGCTATTAGTAATCTTTCCCTTATAGTTACCATTTGCAATGGTAAGATTGTTCCCTGAGGAAATCGTATCCAGAATCAATGTATGTCCGTTCAGGTCAAGGGTTACGGCTTTACTGTCTCCGATTGCTGCGGTTCTTCCATTTCCATAAATATCCTTCACAAATTTGATGGTATCTCCATCTTCCAGGTATCTGAAATCATTATGTGCTCCGGTTCCACCGAAGTCTCCATTCAGCATTCTCTTAGTCGTTCCATCCGTTCCAATCAGCTCTGCATATTCTATGTCACTTGCTCCACAGACCATACATCTGCCGGAATATCCTGCTAAAATCGGATGTTCACAGTTATCTGCATCATATGTCTCGCCGGTTGCCATTATCTGTACCCAGTTTTCCCCGCCATCGCTATATTTTACGATATCATTCTGCGTCTGCAATGTTCCTCCCAGAAGTGTAATGTCATTTTGTGCCTGAAGCTTTGCATCCCCTGCAATTGCTGCATTGTTCGCACTCTGCATGGATATTTTATTTGCATTTATCTTTGCATTTCCTTCGATTATGGCAGCATCTCCATTTGCCTGCAGCATAACAAATAATGAAGGTGCCGTAATCTCTGTACTTCCGGTTGATACCGCTCCCCCTTCACTGGTTATCTCAACACCATACCCATTTTCTGCATTGACAGCGAGATTTCCTTTTACCGCAGTCTTCTTTGCGCGGATTGTTACATCTTTTACTGTTTCTAATTCAAGATTGCCTTCTGCTATTGTTTCACCCACAAGAACTATCCTGCCACTCGAACTGTTCGAATTACTGTTTCCATTGGATGACAGGAAAGTATCTGTTGCTTTAAAAAATGCCTCTGTTACATTTATATTATTTCCATTTACCAGATCAAACGAATTCAGGGAACCAGTCTTTTTCAGGCTGATTTCTCCGTTCTGCTCATCCGTTGCCTCTATCAGATACTTCACCGCTCCACCTGATAAATAGATGTCCAACTGATCCGCCTCAAGCTTAACTGAACCGGCAGAGATAAATGCATCACCAGTAACATCGTCTGCATCTAAAGTTATCTCCCCGGCGGTTTTTAAGTCCACCAGAGATGTTCTTTTTCCCACTCCTGTCTGTATGCCTTATTGCATATTTTATTACGGTCCGCCTGAGCAATCTAAAGCTCTGGTATTTATATTTATGTGCCACCGCAGCCCTTTCCTTTGGCTGCATTGCCAACGATTATATCATTGCTTATACCGTCCCTGCTTCCAATGCAGATGATAGTTCTGTTCCGGGACTGCTCTTACAATACGCCATGCTATAATTCTCTCTAGTAATCATTGATAACTACTCTACTCCAATCGTAATTTTGCATCCGTTTCTTCCTGTATAAATTTCTTTATCTTATCTGCGCTTTTTCGTCTTTTAGCATACCTGAACATCTGACTCTCATCCACAACATAAGAATTAAATGCTGTTTCATATATTGCTGGATACTCTGATTCACTAAACATTGCTTTTATCAGCTTCTCCGAAAAAATGTCTACCAGCAATTTTTCTAAACCTGTATGCCAGACCTCCTTTTTCCCTTTTGGTGATTCCGTCAAAAGATTTCTTACAACAATCATATCTTCTCGTCTATAATTAAAAAAATCTTCTTCCGTTGGATTTATAAGTATGTTGCCTTCATACTCTTTTTTCAATCTTTCAAAGGCAGAAATACACAATTCTTTCTCTACGAAGACAAAAATAACATTATGTGCAATTTGATGATTCAAAAAACGATTCATTTGATACAGCTCTGAAATTCTGAAATCTAAATCGTAAAAATCCTCCTTCAATATTTTCGCTATATGAACTGCTATATCAGAATAATCATATTCATAATCTTTTAGTTTTCCTCTGGCACAATACGCATTTCTTCCAATACGCACTATTTCACCAGATTCCAAATACTTTTTCAAATATTTTTCCAAAGTACTTTTGCTCAATACACCAACATTATCTGTAATTGTATCAAAAAATGTCTTCTTGTTAAAAACTGCTGCAAGTCCATTCGACCATTCTTCTGAAATAAAAAGAGGACCAAACCAGCTGATGGAATATTCCATCACAAGTGCTGATTTAGTCCTATTTTAACATCTGATTTAATTACTGAAGATCCTCATCTCTTAATCCATTGGAACCATCCGCATGCTCAAATGCTGCAAGTTCCGGATGTTCTCTCTTTTCTTCCGTATAGTTCTCATAAGGTGCCTTCTTATGTTTCTGTTCTGCCCAGATACGGTCTGCAACCGGTCCCCACTCTTCTGCATAGTGGTCACACTTAGAGCAAAGATGCTCAACAGTCTCTTCTGCCTCAGCGTTTGTTCCCTTCGCACCAGTCTTGTTTACCATTTCTCTTAAGAGCTTTGGATTCTCAAGCATCGGACATGGACGCAGGTGGTTTCTGTTAAATGGCTGTCCTTCATGATATGCCTTAAACAATGGACTCTGCAGCATCTCAAGGATTGACTTATCATGGATATTCGAATCCGAAAAATGGATAAATACGCACGGTTCTGCGTCTCCCTGTGCATTAATATGGAAGTAGTTACGTCCACCGGCAATACATCCGCCAACAAATTCTCCGTCATTCTGGAAGTCCATTGGGAAAAATCCGATATCATTGTCTCCGGTACGAACCCAGCGAATCTTCTTAATAATTTCTTCCCGCTGTTCCAATGTCGGCATCAGCTCCGGAGCTGCGTTCTGTCCTACCGGCATATAATGGAAGTAGAAACCGAAACGTGCGCCCTTATCAGCAATGAAACGTAAGAATTTCTCATCGGTAACAGCCTCAACATTGGCTCTGGTATAGCAGATAGAAGTTCCGAATATGATACCATATTGTTTCAGCAAATCCATTGCCTTCATAACGGCTGCATAATGTCCGTCACCACGACGTCCGTCATTTGTCTCAGGTGTTCCCTCAATGGAAAGAAGGAATGTAATATTTCCAAGTTCTACAATCTTCTTACATAACTCCTCATCAATCAGAGTAGAGTTGGAGAAAAGACCGAACATACAATCATTATGCTTCTCAGCAAGTTTTAAAATATCATTCTTACGAACAGTCGGTTCTCCACCTGTCATAAAGTAAAGATAAGTTCCAAGTTCCTTACCCTGTGTAACAATCTTATCCATATCCTCATAGGACATGTTATTCTTGTGGCCATATGTGCCAGACCAGCATCCTACACAATGCATATTACATGCGTCTGTCGGGTCAAAAAGAATCAGCCATGGAATATTACAGTTGTACTTCTCACGGTTTGCCCTGATTGTCTTTGTTCCACGGAAAAATGCTTCATATCCTAAATTCAGAAGGAATTTCTTAGCATAATTTGGATTTGTCTCATCCAGAACACGGTTTACAAACTTCACCCATCTGTTCTCCGGATTCTTTACATACTCTCTGACCTTATCCAATGTTGCCTTGTCTGCGCCATTTCCCCAGAAAGTCTCTGCCTTGTCAATAAGTTCAAGGAATGTTTCCTGTCTTTTCGCGATATCATCTGTCTTAGTCAACTTACCTACGATGCTATTGGTCATTATCTCAAAAGCTTTTCTTTCTACTTTGTGCTGTGTGTTTTCAACGAATGAAGCCATGCTAACTTCCTCCCTCTTTTTTCTTCTATGTATTTTATCATTTATTAGTATAAGAAACAATGCGATTTTTTGACATATACAATAAATTTTTTTTGTATGGTCAAGTTATACTTTTTCGATAATTTGTATATCTGACAGCACAAATTGTCCATTTTGTTTATAACTGCTCATCATAGACAAGTCCTTTGATATCGTCCTCGGCAAGTTTATGCTCCGCAACCTTTTTCTCTGCTTCACTCTTTAAAAGGCTGCTCTGGGTCTCCTTGTCTAATTTTGTATCAGTCTTCTTATCCTCTTTCTTGTCTGCATCCTTCTTATCCGTATCTTTCTCATTTTCTTTGATGGTCTCATCGATGTGGTCTACTGCTTCCCCAATCAGTCCTAATGTTGCTTCATCGGATGCATTGTCTAATATTTCTTCCGCTTCCTTCTGGCTGTCTATCATATCATGATGCTTTAACCGTTCCGTATGTACTGCCCGGAGGTATCCGTTATCCTCGGCTCTTTCCTTTCCAAGGTCTTTTATCTTGCTTCTGTATTCTGACTCCATTTTATAGTAGTCCATGGACTCTTTCTGATAGTCTGTCATTCCGCCTTTCTTTAATTCTGAGACATGCTCTAATTCTTCTTTGGAAAGCATGCTTCTTCCTTCTGCTGTACTGGCTTTCTTTAAAAGGTCAAGGTCTGCCTCTTCCTGGCTGCCATCCGCTACCTGGTAACGTCCCTTTAATTCAGCTTCCTTATTCTGTAAGTCGCGGATTTCACTCTGATAATCTTTTATCTCGCTGTCAATTTCCTTAATGTGGGCACGCCGCTCGTCCATCTCTTCATCCACTGCATGCTCACCGGAAAATGTATCCATAATCTTCTTTAATGCTTCTTTCTGGGCATTTGCCATCTTCTGTCCAATCAGATCTGTCTGATTCAGGTTAAGACCGGCACCTTTTATTACATTGCTGTCATTCTTATTATCCTGCTTCTTATCATCTGACTTTGCACTTCCCTGTGTCCCGTCATTCTGATATAAGCTCTGTGTCCCAAAGCTGGTATTGATTCCATTCATATACGCTTCCCTTGCCTTTCTGCAACGCTTATCCGGTTATCGGATATTTCTTTCGCTGTTGTATACACTTTTATAAATAATATATCGGTTTTCCACTGCGTTTTCCTAAGGGTTTTGGTCTTATTTTTCCTTTACAATAGCTTTCGTCAGAATCCATTCTGCCCACTGGGCATAATATTTTCCTAGAGGATGGGCATCATCACTGGTATACTGGGCATCGAGGTTTCCTGCCCCATCATCAAAGATTTCATTCACATCAATATAATAGGTCTGCTTCTGGTCACATAAGGACTCCACCACACCATTGAGCCAGTCAATATTGGCATTGTTATAAAGGCTGTCCGAATCGGATTTTGCCTTGGAAACATGAAGACTCGCCTCTAAGAATAAAATGGCATCCGGCTGCATTTCCCGTATTTTCTCTACCACTTCACGATATTGCTTTTCTATGCTCGCATGTGGATATCCCAGTTCATTGATACCTAGCATCAGATAAATCTTTCCGTAATTCTTCCGGCTTAACACTTCATCCAAAGTTTCTTTTCCATAGCCCGGCATATCCACCTCTGTTTCAAACAGCTTAAAGGAACTTAAGCCAATCGTTGCAAATACATCCGCATCCCCAAGGTCTGCATACTCCGATAATCCTACTGTTCTGGAATCTCCAATAAATAAGGCATCGGAAAAATAGCTGATATCCTCTGTTGTAAAGGTTCCCTCCTGCTCCGTATCTGCCACCGTTTCATTATCCTTGATACCTGTTTTATCTTCTGTATTTTCTGTACTATCAATATCTGCCTGTCCTGTACCGGCTTTATCTGTGCTGTTTTCTTCCGTTCCGGCAACTGCTTCCGCCGGCTCTTTTTCTGTGCCTGTCACCTGTGCCAGTTCTTCCTGCCTTGCCTTCTTCTCCTGCTCCGCAGTTACAAGCTTTACGGTAATCACCGGGAATGCAATCACAAATGTCAGCAGTAAAAGTATAGTAAATTTATATTTTTTCATCGTATTTCCTCACTAGAATCTGAAGTATAAGAATGGATCATCCATTCCAAGATACATACAATATACGCTCGCCCAGAATAATGCCAGCAGCAGTAAGATCACCCAGAGGCGGTTCTTATTCTTCTTAAGGAGCTTCTCCTGAACGCCTGTTGCAAACAGGATACCAAGCACCAGATAAATGCCATAGGTCTTACCATATTTCAGATAATCTCCCTGAAACAATACCGTTCCGGTACTGCCAAAGAATGGGAATAATTTCTGTAAATAAATGCCAAGCTGGCTTAAATCCGTAATCACAAAGACCAGCCAGGAAAGCGGTATCCAGAGTATCATATAAATATGACCAAGCGCCTTATGCCGCTCCAGCACTTTTCCAAGTCCGGCTTTTTCCACGAATAATAAGACAAAAAGCAAAAGTCCCCACAGTACAAAGTTCCAGCTTGCGCCATGCCAGAGCCCTGTCAGAAGCCATACCACAAACATATTGCGGACGGTCTTTGCAAAACCACCGCGGTTGCCGCCCAGCGGAATGTATACATATTCCCGGAACCAGCCACCCAGTGTCATATGCCAGCGGCGCCAGAAATCCGTCATGGACACTGCCATATACGGATTGTTAAAGTTCTGTGGGAAGTCAAAGCCCATCATCCGCCCCAGTCCGATTGCCATCAGGGAATACCCATAGAAGTCAAAATATAACTGCAGGCTGTATGCCACAATGCTCATCCATGCCAGCGGTGTGGAAATGCTCTCATAACCGATTGCTGTCACCTCTGTCCAAAGATGTCCCACCCGGTTTGCCAGCAATACTTTATAAGCAAGTCCCAGTGCAAATACCTTAAGTCCGGATTCCACCTTTACCATGGAATGTTTTCTCTTATGAAGCTGTTCCTGAATCAGATGGTAATTGACAATCGGTCCTGCAATTAACTGCGGGAACATGCAAAGATACGTTCCCAGTGAAATCAACGATTTTTCCGCTTTTGTTTCCCTCCGGTACACGTCCACCAGATAGGAAATAATCTGGAACGTATAAAAGCTGATTCCAATCGGCAGAATCAGATTCCATGTTTCCAGCTGTACCTTAACGTGCATTGCACCAAAAAGGGCATTCAGATTCTCTATAAGAAAGCCCAGATATTTAAACAGAATGAGCCATCCTAAATCATAGACGATTCCAACCAAAAGCCAGGCTTTCCTCGCCCGCTTCGTCTTCTGTGCTTCAATCAGTTTTCCAGCCACGAAATTGACCACCACAGACATAATCATAAGTAAAAGATAACCCGGATTTCCCCTGACACCATAGTAATAAAAACCAAGGCTGGCAAGGAAAAGCCAGGCATTCTTATAAGAAGCCGGCAGGATATAATAAACCAGAAAAAATACCGGCATAAAATACATGATAAATGCTATGCTGCTAAAAACCATCTTTCGTATCCTCTCTTTACTATCTTAAAATGGTATTATCCATTCATTCTTTACCATTCATTATACTCTTTATAGATTAGACGTTCCAGATGAAAAAAAAGTTTCTTAAATTCCGTATTTCGATAAATTTCTTCTCTGACAGTAAAAAGAAAGTCCTGATGTCACAAATTCTGCCACCGGAACTGCCAGCCAGACTCCCTTTAATCCGATAATTTGCGGCAGAATCAGTAAAGAGGCCAGAATACAGACAAAGGTTCTGCTGAAGGATACCAGTGCAGATGTTTTTCCATCAGAAAGTGCCGTGAACAGCGAAGAGGTAAATACGTTATAGCCGCTGAAAAGATAGTTGATGCCAAACAATGCAAATCCCGTAACTGTCATTGCAAAGGTATGACTGCTTTCTGAGACAAATACTGATGTAATCGGCTTCGCCAAAAGGATGGATGCCACCGCCATAAAACCGGAGGATATTTTTACAAACCGGTTACTGATATGGTAAACGTTACTTAATTTTTCACTGTTCTTTGCTCCGTACTGGAAGCTGATAACCGGTGCCACACCCATGGAAAATCCAAGATACAGCGCATTGAATAAAAACTGTCCGTATAAAATAATGGTAATTGCAGCTACCCCGTCTGCTCCGACCATACGCATCAGAATAATATTAAAAAGGTATGTAATTACTGCATTGGAAAGGTTCGTTACCATCTCGGAAGAACCGTTGGTGCAGGACTGCCACAATGCTTTTCCATCCCAATGGAAGCGGGTAAAATGAAGTCCTTTTCTTTTCACAAGGAAATAGATGACTCCCACTACCGCAGGAATCATCTGTCCGATGCCTGTTGCAATAGCTGCTCCGGCAATGCCAAGCTGCATTGGTCCCATAAAGACATAATCTAAGATTGCATTGGCTACACCTCCGGCAGTAATCAGTCCGAGTCCATATGCAGGTTTTCCTGCAGTTACAAAGAAGCACTGAAATAAACTCTGCAAAATACAGCATGGTCCAAAATACATCATATAAATAAGATATGTTTTCCCATTTTCGAATAAAGAGTCGTCTGCTCCTAATGCATATACAATCGGTTTATGAAAAAGTAATACAATAACCAGCAGCACCAGGCTTACAGCAACTCCTACCACTGCAAGAAAAGTAAAGTTCTCACACGCTCCCTTTTCATCTCCCTCACCCATTTTTCTTGCTACCACTGCACTTCCACCGGTTGCTAACATAACGCCGATTGCAATGAGAATACAAATAACCGGCCATACAATATTGACTGCAGAAAGAGCGCTTTCTCCTACCAGTCTTGACACAAAGATTCCATCTATGATTGTATACAATGACATAAATACCATCATAATCATAGATGGCAATGCAAATTTCAATAAGGATAATGTTTTAAAGTTCTGATTTAATGAATTCGACATGATAACCTCCTTGTCTTATGAATCACTATTTGCTATCATAAACTATATGGTAACCATATAGTCAAGGAGATTTTTTTAATGAGTAGAAATGAATATCTGACCACCGGAGAAGTTGCCCGGATGATGGGCACTACAAAAAATACACTGTTTCACTACGACCAGCTTGGTATTTTTTCACCCGAAGCAAGAGGGGACAATGACTACCGCTACTACACCGTCCGCCAGATGGATGTGTTAGATGCCATTATCACGCTGCGGGAACTTGGCATGCCTCTGCCGGAAATTAAAGAATACATGGAACACCGAAGCCCGGAAAATTATGCCACACTTCTTACGAAGGAAAACGCTGTCATCGAACAGCAGATTCGTGCATTAAAAGAAAAACAGAAGTGGATTCAAAGACAGCAGAAACGAATTAAAACCAGCCTGACTATAAATCCGGATATCATTGAAGAAGTCTCTCTGCCAGGATTTTATATTGCAGCACACCCTATCAGTTCTTCCGATGATAAGACCATCTCCGTAAAAGTCAGTGAGCTTCTGAACTCCTATTATGAAAGTAAGGAAACTACCGGTTTTACAGTGCTTTATATCCAGATGGAACGTGACCTTGCCCGGGGTGCCCACAATCTTTATCACGAGGTATGCCTTGCCATGCAGACCCCTCCCAAGAAAATGCCTTACCGGATTCTTCCGGCTTCTAAATGTCTCGCCGCCTATCACCTGGGAGACTGGGATGATATTTCACTTGCCTATGACAGGCTGCGCAGCTACATGAAGCAGCACCAGATTACTTCATCCGATGGCAGATTCTATGAAGAAGAATTGATTAACGCTACCATGACGGATAAACGAAGTGAATATCTTACCCGCATTATCGTCAGAATCTAAAAAGCAGCATTACAGTTTCATTTTCCTCTACATTTGCTTATCTATTTTACAGTGCCCCAAGAATCTCTTTTGCCCGGTCTATCTGCTCCTTTGTAGGCGGGTCTACGCCTTCTAACTGGTATGGAATTCCAAGTTCCTTCCATTTAAAGACGCCTAAGGTATGATATGGCAGCACTTCCACCCGCTCTACTGTCTTAAGGGTATCAAGAAAACTTCTTAAGCGGTAAAGCTCGTCCTCTTCTGTTGTAATACCCGGCACCAGCACATGGCGGATCCACATTGCTTTGCCATGGTCTGATAAATAAGCTGCCATTTCCAAAATATTCTGATTCGTCTGTCCGGTGAGTTTCCGGTGTGCCGCATCATCTATATGCTTAATGTCTAACATAAAGAGGTCTGTATATTTCATCAGCTCATCAAATTTACTTTTAAATGGTTCTTCCAAGGAAAATGGATTGCCGGAGGTATCGAGACAGGTATTTACCCCTTTTTCTTTTGCCAGCCGGAACAGTTCTGTTACGAAATCTATCTGTAAAAGAGCCTCTCCACCGCTTACGGTGATTCCGCCCTTTTCTTTCCAATATGTTTTATAGCGAAGTGCCTTTTTTAACACTTCTTCCGGTGTCATCAGCTCTCCGCCATCTTTCGCCCAGGTATCCGGGTTATGGCAGTACTGACATCTCATATTACAGCCTTTTAAAAATACAATATATCTTACACCCGGCCCGTCTGCCGAGCCAAAACTTTCTACGGAATGGATGCGTCCTTTTATTTCACTCATATTGCCTCCTATACACCAAAATACTTACGGATGTTTAACAACCTATGATAAAAATGTGCAGGCTTTTTTTCATTAAGCCTGCACATTCTGCTTTACCTGAATCGCAGAAAAATCGTATGCTCCCCGCAGTTCGGTTACTGTCTTAAATTACATACGCTCATGACAGGTACGGGCAATAACATCAAGCTGCTGCTCTTTTGTCAGGTCGATGAACTTAACTGCATAGCCGGATACACGGATTGTGAAGTTTGCATACTCTTCTTTCTCCGGATGCTCCATTGCATCAATAAGCTTTTCTTTGCCAAATACATTAACATTCAGATGATGTGCACCCTGATCAAAGTATCCGTCCATTACATTTACAAGGTTATCGATTCTTTCCTGCTCGTTGTTTCCAAGTGCGCCAGGATTGATGGTCTGTGTATTGGAAATACCATCTAATGCCCACTCATATGGAAGCTTGGTCAGAGAGTTTAAGGAAGCTAAAAGTCCGTTCTGTTCTGCACCGTAAGATGGGTTAGCTCCCGGTGAAAGTGGTTCGCCGGCTTTACGTCCATCCGGCATAGCTCCGGTTGCTTTACCATATACTACGTTAGAAGTAATGGTAAGGATAGATGTTGTAGGCTCAGAATCACGATAAGTATGATGTTTCTTTAATTTATCCATGAAAGTCTTAAGCAGCCATACTCCGATTTCATCTGCACGGTCATCATCATTTCCGTACTTCGGGAAGTCTCCTTCGATTTCGAAGTCTTTTGCAAGTCCGTTCTCATCACGTACGACTTTTACTTTTGCATATTTGATTGCAGAAAGAGAATCGATAACATGTGAAAATCCTGCAATACCGGTTGCAAAAGTTCTCTTTAAGTCGGTATCCATCAGAGAAAGCTCTGCTGCTTCATAGTAATATTTATCATGCATATACTGAATCAGGTTCAGTGTATTTACATAGATGTCTACTAACCAGTCCATCATCTTGTCATATTTTGCCATTACTTCATCATAGTCAAGATATTCAGCTGTAATTGGTGCGTAGTTTGGTCCTACCTGCTCGCCTGATTTTTCATCAACACCACCGTTGATTGCGTAAAGCAAACATTTTGCAAGGTTTGCACGAGCGCCGAAGAACTGCATCTCTTTACCTGTCTGTGTAGCAGATACACAGCAGCAGATTGCGTAATCATCGCCCCATACCGGTTTCATTGCATCATCGTTCTCATACTGGATTGAGCTTGTTTCAATCGAGATACGTGCTGCATAATCACGGAAGGTCTGTGGCAGTCTGGATGAATAGAATACAGTAAGATTTGGTTCCGGTGCCGGTCCCATATTCTCTAAGGTATGAAGGAAACGGAAGTCTGTCCTGGTTACCATGGAACGTCCGTCTACACCTGTTCCTGCTACATCAAGGGTTGCCCATACAGGGTCACCGGAGAATAACTGGTTATAAGAAGGAATACGTGCGAATTTAACCATACGAAGTTTCATTGTGAAATGGTCAATCAGCTCCTGAGCCTGCTGCTCGGTAAGAATTCCCTTATCCATATCTCTCTTAATATAAATATCAAGGAAAGTAGAAACACGTCCTACTGACATTGCTGCACCGTTCTGTGTCTTGATTGCTGCAAGGTATCCGAAGTATAACCACTGAACAGCCTCTTTTGCATTGGTTGCAGGTCTTGAAATATCATATCCGTAAATCTCAGCCAGTTTCTTCATGTCTTCCAGACATTTAATCTGCTCTGCAATTTCTTCTCTTAAACGGATGACATCATCTGTCATCTGTCCGCATCCGCAGTTGGCTTTGTCTTTCTTCTTCTCAGCGATTAAGTAATCCAGTCCGTATAATGCTACACGGCGGTAATCACCTACAATACGTCCACGACCGTAGGTATCCGGAAGACCTGTTAAAATCTTAGCATGACGAACCTTCATCATTTCCGGTGTATAAGCATCAAATACAGCTGTATTGTGTGTCTTATGATACTTGGTGAAAATTTCTTTTAATTTATCATTTACTTCATAACCGTAGGTCTCACATGCCTGAACAGCCATCTTGATTCCACCATATGGCATGAAAGCTCTCTTTAATGGTTTATCAGTCTGAAGACCAACTACCTGCTCTAAATCTTTTAAGCTTTCATCAATATATCCCGGACCATAAGCTGTAATTCCGGTTACAACCTCTGTCTCCATATCAAGAACGCCGCCCTTGGCACGCTCTTCTTTCTGTAATTTCTGAAGTGCCCCCCATAGCTTGTTGGTTGCATCTGTCGGCTCAGCTAAAAAGCTCTCATCTCCATCATATGGAGTGTAGTTGTCCTGAATAAACTGACGAACATTGATTTCTTCTTTCCAGAGACGTCCTTCGAATCCATCCCACTCTTTCATTTCAATCATTACGATATCCTCCTAAAAAATGTATTCAGTATGAACACTGAATGGTTACTAATTAGTCTTGTTTAACTGTAGTTAGTATATACTGACTATTATTTTTTTGTCAATATCTTTTGATGTTCAAAATAACATACACAAAAGAAAACGAGCCAGTCCTCCAGGTTCATCGCCCAGACGGTCGGCTCGTTTTCGTTATACTTCATGTGGTTTTTCCACTTATCCGTCAGTCATATAACGGTTTTATCATAGACTATTTCTTTTCTGATTGCAATAGCTTATGAAAACTTTTTATCAACTATTTTTTCCGTTTTATCTGTTCTTTCGCTACAATACTTTGGAAAGGAAGTCGCAAAGACGCGGATTCTGTGGATTGGCGAAGAATTCTGCCGGTGTATTCTCTTCCTGAATCTGTCCTTCATTGATAAACATGACACGGCTTGCCACTTCTCTTGCAAATCCCATTTCGTGCGTTACCACTACCATGGTCATTCCGTCCTGTGCCAGTTCTTTCATAATTTCAAGAACTTCTCCTACCATTTCCGGATCCAGTGCGGAAGTCGGCTCGTCAAATAACATGACATCCGGATTCATTGCCAGTGCTCTTGCAATTGCAATACGCTGTTTCTGTCCACCGGAAAGCATTGCCGGATAGGTATCTGCTTTATCGGAAAGACCAACTCTCATCAAAAGCTCGTCCGCACGCTTAGATGCCTCTTCCTTATTCATAAGTCCGGTCTGAACCGGTGCCAGCATGATATTTCCTTTTACGGTATAATTTGGAAACAGATTGAACTGCTGGAATACCATTCCAATCTTCTGACGCATCTTGTTGATGTCTACGGATTTATCCGTGATATCTGTTCCTTCAAAAGTAATCACACCGGAAGTCGGTTCCTCTAAAAGATTTAAGGAACGTAAGAATGTGGATTTACCACAACCGGATGGTCCGATGATGGCTACTACCTCTCCCTGGGCGATTTCTGTGGAGATACCATTTAATACATTTACATTTCCAAAGGATTTACACAAATCCTTTACTTCAATCAATACCTTCTTATCGCTCATTTGTTCTCAACCTCGTTTCCAGTTTATGTACACCAGCCGTTAAAATCATAACGATTATCAGGTAGATAATTGCAACCCCGAACAATGGTAAGAATGGGTCATAAGTCTGGCTACGGATGATATCGCCGCCCTTTGTCAAATCCGGGATTGCAATATATCCACTGATGGAAGTCTCTTTCAGTAAGGTAATAAACTCATTTGCCAGTGCCGGAAGTACATTCTTAAATGCCTGTGGCAGAATAATCAGACGCATGGTCTGCGAATAATTCAGTCCGAGGCTTCGTCCAGCTTCAAACTGTCCTTCGTCTACAGACATGATTCCGGAACGTACAATCTCTGCTACATAGGCAGCCGAATTCAAACCAAAAGCGATTACAGCCACTGCAATCTTATTATCGAGTGCAACCAGAATAATATAGTACATAATCAAAAGCTGTACCATCGTAGGGGTTCCACGCCATATGGTAAGATACACTTTACATATAAAATTCAAAACATTTAATCCACCATGTTTATCATGGGTGGAACGGATAATTGCGACTAAAAATCCAACCACAATACCCAGAAGTACTGCAAGCACTGCAATAAGCAGTGTATTGCCAAGGCCACGTAACAGATAAAGATATCTGTCTTTCTCTATAAAATCCTGTTGAAAGCTGCTTAAAAAATCGCTCAAGGTATTTCCTCCTATACCGATTATTTATTTCTTACTACAATAACCTGGCTTGCTGTTGCATAAGTATCTGTAAAGTCAATGTTCTTAAGACGGTCTTCTGTTACAGTCATTCCTGCTGCACCAAAATCTGCTTTACCGGAAGATACTGCTGCGATGATTGCATCAAATTCCATATCTTCAATCTCTAAATCATAGCCAAGCTTGTCACAGATTGCTTTTGCGATGTCTGCATCGATACCAACTACGTTGTCACCATCATAATATTCGTATGGCTCAAACTGCGCATTGGTTGCCATGGTAAGTTTTCCGTTTGGATATTCTGTTCCCTCCGGAGTCTCATATGGATGCTCTCCTGTTTCATCACCAATATAGTTGCTGATGATAGTATCGATTGTTCCGTCGGCTTTTAACTCTTCGATTGCTTTGTTGAATTCGTCTGTTAAATCTGTGTTATCTTTTGCGATACAGATTGCATATTCCTCTGCGTCAAAGGTATCATCTAAAATTTTCAAGTCATCATTCTTCTCAACAAATGCCTCTGCAGGCTGCTTGTCGATGATTACACAATCAATTTTGCCGGTCTTTAATGCCTGAATTGCATCAGAACCTTTGTTGTAACGCTCTACGGTGCTTCCTTCGTCCTCATATGCTGTTGCATCGGCATCTCCGGTTGTTCCAAGCTGAACACCGATTTTCTTTCCCGGAAGGTCATCCTTGGAATTTACTGTGTTTGCAGCTACAGATGAGCCACATCCTACCATTGCTACTGTCATTGCTGCAGTTAATAAAAGTGCTGCAAATTTCTTCATGTTCTTCATATTTATTCCTCCTCTGATTATAATTATGTGAATTTATATTTCATACAACATCATAAAATATATCAACATAACGCCTAGTATAGCATGATTCCGCCTATTTCACAAGTACCCGGAGAGTATTTATCTGCATTTAAAAATACATTTTTCCATGTATTTTTAAACAGGCGGCACCTCAGTAGTTTGCATATTCGCTTCATAATTGTTATAATGTGCCAAGAAAAGTGATGATACTTGAGGAGGTTTTTTCATGAAGCGATTTGGCAGAATTATGTTCTGTTTTCTTCCGGCTCTGCTGGCATTTGGCCTGCAGCAGCTTATCTCCATTCCGGCAGTAGGGCTTGCTCTGCTGGGTGGTTTTTATACCAAAGGGGCAACTTCTATCGATGACTGTATGAATGCATTTTTAAATATTATTTCCACCGCCAATTTTAATGCCGGTGTCAGTGCAGCCTACGGTACTGTTGCCCTTGTGGTATTTGCCTACTGGTATTATAAAAAGTTCCGGCAGACAGAACCGGAAAATGTACGGAAACCATTTAATATTCCGGTCATCTTCGGCATTCTTATTACTGCAGTAGGATTACAGTATATTACCAATTACATTGTATCTTTTACTGCAGCCATTAACCCGCACTGGCTGGAATATTACAGTAACCTGGTAGAATCGGTGGGACTGGATGAGCCTTCCCTGATTCTGGTTCTCTATTCCGTTCTGATTGGACCTGTCTGTGAAGAACTGATTTTCCGTGGACTAACTTTGAAATATGCAAAAAGAGCAATGCCTTTCTGGGTTGCTAACTTCTTGCAGGCACTGCTCTTTGGTGTGTTCCATATGAATATGATTCAGGGTGTTTATGCTTTTGTGGTAGGAATTGTTCTTGGATTTATCTGCGAGAAAAGCCGCAGCATTTATCCTTCCATGCTTTTTCATATCCTCTTTAACATCTGGGGAACCTTCTCTCCGGACTGGTTTATGTATAAAGCAGATACCGTTCCGTTCTTCTTCCTGTGGTTCTTTGTTGGTGCCGGACTACTGGTTGCAGGACTGCTCCTCTTTTTCTTTGGAGTAACTAAAAAATATCCCAAAATTGAAAATTCTTATTATTCTTAATATCCTTTTGCAATTTTCTTTCCCTGCAAAAGGCTCTGGTTTTGATTTACAAAGGAGCGTGTCCGCTCTTTTAATAATAATTTTCGTCCTTCCGGGGTTCTTGTATATACCACATGGTATGGTCCAAGAGCCCTTTTCATATGCTTTTCAAAAATCAGGGCACGCTCCTTTTGTCTTCCGAATATTTCCGGGACACTGTAACACTCTCTTGATGTGCCAAAGATTTTTTCCCGGATAAGAAGATACCTTGGGTTATCAATAACACCCCACAATTCTTCCATGCAGGCAGAATAGGTTGTCTTATCTCTGGTGGTTCCACCTTTAAGCCAGGTACCTACCACAAATCCATTAAAGGATTCTACTTCTGTCCTGCAATGGGCACCATCCTCTAATTCCCCGCATTCCCTCAATGCATCTAGCATTGCTTCGCTAAGCTGTTTCATCCGTCTTGCCGGGGTGCTGAATTTAAACAGACGTATCCCCTGATAGACAATTCCGGCAAATGCGGCTAACAGCGCAATTCCAAGTAACAGGAAAGCCGGATGATTACCAAGCTTCTGTGCCATCATTCTTCCACTCATTAAGAGTATTGCAAGTATCACCTGTATGATTTCTATACAGACCGCATTAATAAAGATATATCCGGTTTCTATTTCTTTTGCTGCAATTTCATCTATCTGTTCTATTTCCAACTGATTTCGCACTTCCTGTAAGGACTGGTTCCATCGCTGCCTCAATGCATTTCTGTCCTTTGCACGCTCAAGCATCATGCGGTTTGCTTTATCTACCTCATATTTTGATGTTATCTTTGGAATGTCCAGCCGACCGATTCCGCTTTCGATTACATCTTCCCTGCAGGATACTCCTAAAAATGATTCAAACCGGCGTTCCAGCATTTCATAATCGCCCTCTGCATCAGTATTACTCTGCTGTCCCCGCTCTTTTGGAAAAATGCAGGCAAGATGCCAGATGTTTCCGGTCTTATCCGGCTGCTCTCTGTCGGTACGGATTGCTCTTCCACGCATCTGGTTACTCAGCATAAAAGACCCTACATAGGTTGCCAGTATCAGAGAATTGATGCACGGTGCATCCCAGCCTTCTCCCAGCAATGACTTGGTTCCAATCAATGTATGAATCTCTCCCTGACAGAATAACTCCGTCACAACAGCTACGGTGTGGGTGCTCTTTCCCTTTATCATAAGCTGTCCATATCCGGTATCTCCCAGCGGATTCAACATTCCACTGCAGCCATACTGTGCCAGTAATTCCGGCAGTTTTGCTTCGACTTCCATTGGAACGATTATCACTGTTCCACTCAGCACACCAAGACGGATTCCAGCCATGTTCTGCCGCCTTAAATATTCAAAAATCGGCACTGCACCAAGCTCTGTAACCAGTGTATCTTTACTTCCAATCTCCGGCAATTTGTCTTTCTTAATATAATCGCAGAGAACCAGAAGGCGTAAATCATTTTCCAGTGCCTCATACTCAGCCTGCACAATGGTATGGATGCTCTCCATCTTTCCCTGGCTTTTCATAAGTACCTTTTTAATGGCTTCATTATCCCGCAGCGCAACCTTGTTCCGGTAGATGGCTCCTGCCTCTTTTAATTCCTGCAGCAGGCTTTCCCGCTCTGCTTCCATCATGGTATAGGACTCTGTGTCCTCATAAAGAACACCCTGCAGTAACACTTCCATCCAGTGTGCATCCATTCCCGGCAGCTTTCCCTTTGTTCCGATGAGCTTCCTTAAATAACTGGAAAATGGAATCCCTTTTGCCTGGCAGTATACCAGCAGCGCTGTAAAATACTCCGGTTTATCTAAGAACCGCTCACTGTATTCTTCCGGATGCATAAGCCCCTGGTGAGAAGATACGATTCTTCGCAAAGTCTCATCTGCCATCATTTTCTGCACCTGCATCTGCATCCGCTTCTGATGCTCCCTGACATACGCTTCCTCTTCTCTTGTCGGCCAGTTAAAATAAACGTAGTCCTGATGCGGGCAGAGACTTCCTTCTCTTACCAGTTCCGGTGTAAAGATTTCTTCATCAATCGGTCCGCACATATCGATATAACGCTTCCACTGTGCCGGTGTACTGTCATAAGGCGGTGTTGCTGTCAATGCAATGATTTTCACATCCGGCAGCTTGTCTAAGAAAGTCTCCAGTGCCTTCCACCACTCACTGCGAAGGTGATGCGCCTCATCCAGACAAATTGTTGTAATACCGGCTTCCTTTACTGCCTTAAAAATATCGAAATCCCGGTAGTCAACCTGCTCCGTTTTCTTCTCTCCATCTGCTTCTTCTGTCACTCCGCCGGCTGCCACTTTACTGTCTGCCGCATCTACTCCATCCACCGCTTCACTGGCTGCTGCATCTTCCTCTGCCGCTTCCCCGCTGTCCTCTTCCAGTGTGCCCTGCTCCCGCTTCATGGCACTGTACAGTGCCTGATAAGTCGTTGCAGTCATCTGCTTCATCTGTTTTAAATCATTGGATAATATTTCCTGCGAATCTGCCTCTTCGGTCAAGAAGCCCTCCTGTATACGCATCAGCCATTGCTGGCGGATGGTAATGCTGGGTGAAAAAATAAGGCAGGGTGCTCCCAGCCTCCGAATCAGTTCTATTCCAAGTGTAGTCTTGCCGGAGCCCGGCGCTGCCACAATATGTATCTTTCCATCCTTCAAATACTGCTGCGCATGCAAGAGTACTCTTTCCTGATAATCTCTCCACTTTCCCCGAAATTGCAGGATTCCCTCATATCCTGTGTTCATAAATTTCCCTCCATCAACATTTTAATAAATGCAGTATCGCGATATATCCACGGTTCCTTCGAAAATGACTCATTTGCTTTTACAATCTCTTCCGGTGTCATCCATTCCAGATGATAGCCTTTTGCCTTCTCGCTTTCTGTCATATGCGGTTCTGTTGTTCTCTCCTCAACTGTGCAGGCAAAGAAATAGGTGTGACAGTGATATATTTTATCTGTTTCAAATAAATCACGGCGTTTTTCTTCTATCCCGCCCAACAGCTGCATACTTCCCGGGCATAATATCAATCCGCCCTCTTCTAATACTTCTCTGGAAAGTGCCGTTTCAAAATCTTCCTCACCATCCATGCCGCCGCCTAATATTTTGCAGTCCCCTGCCCTGCCGCGCTGGACTGCAATTTTTCCATTCTTTTCTATGATCGCCCGGACGCACTTTCTTTCAAATACCGGCATGCCATCCTCATAATCTTTTTTATCTAATACCAGAAGTATCTTACTTTCCGTCATTTTCGTTTCCTCGCTCTTGTCAAAGTTACCTAATCTGCCCACTGAAAACTGTTTACCATGGTCTCTGCTGTCCGTATAGGTACCTTCGCCATTTACCCGGGCATCACTGCCCTGCACCTGCATCATAAGCTGTGAAAGAATAGTCCTTTGTATTAATTTCTCATCATAATATGTAATGTCGGTTGAAATCGCATTACTAATAGCTAGTATACCATAAACATACTGTTTTGGGGAAGAAATGTCCTATTTCATCCAATAAACAGCTATCTTGTCGCTTTCTACTCTCCAAAGTCATAGTAAGCAGTTGGTTTATCACCAAAGATACCTCCTCTTACTGCCAGCACAAAGTTTCTCTTAGCAAGCACTTGATGCGTTTCTTCTACGTATGCATATTGTCAAGTGTATGTGTCATATTTTATATTCAAAATAAAAAAGGCTGCTACTCTGAGGTGACCCCTCAAAGTTAGACTTTTACGAGGCGACTTCGGTCGTCTCGTTTT
>ERZ779851.1129-NODE-1129-length-24593-cov-3.561945_pt1 | contig 24593 bp, 25 predicted proteins | sample MGYA00511094_ERZ779851 | MGnify/ENA primary metagenome ERZ779851 (study PRJEB29588, sample SAMEA2155512) | human gut metagenome | biome: human gut; feature: human-associated habitat; material: faeces | place: Denmark | collected 2008/2010 ...
TGCGTACTCCCGTGGAGGGCGGCTTTGCCGGCAGTATAGACGGATGGCAGCAAGCGGACGGAGGCAATGCGGACGCCCATTGACAAAGCTTAACGATAAAGACAAACAAATTTGAGTTGATAAATTAGTAAACCAAAATGAAAGCAAAAACCATTTTCATAGCAACGCTGGCAGCCGCAGTGTTGGCGGCGTGCAACAACGATGAAAACAACGTAATTGACAGCGGGTCGTCCCAAGCCACGTTCACCGCCTCCATTGACGGACAGGTGAATACCCGCGCCTATGATCAGACATGGGAGACTGACGATGCCATCGGCATCAGCGGCACATCAGGTGGCACGACTTACACCAACGTACAGTACGTGACCACAGGTGGAAACGGCAACTTCACCGCCGGTACTCAAGGTAATGAAATCTACTATCAGGATGACAACTCCGTGATTTTCACCGCCTATTACCCGTGGACTAACCTTGCAGCAGATGCAATTACCATTACCGCCGACACGCGGGCGCAGGCTTCGCAAAACGACTTCGACTTTCTTTGGTCGCAGCAGACGGGCAGCAAGGTAAGCCCCAACGTGCAGTTCCTTTTCGCTCACAAGATGGTGAAGCTCGTGCTGACCATCCGAAAAGGCGACGGCGTAAGTTACCAAGAAGTGCAGGATGCCGTGCTGTCACTCGGAGGCTTCAGAAATAACGGTTCGTTCAACGTGACGGACAGGACAACCTCGACCGCCGATGACTTGGCGACGGACTGGACGTTTGCCGGGAACACCACCGAAACAGGCTACAATGCGCCTTCGTCAAAAGATGATGCAGCAGAAACCGTTGCCTACACGCTCATTCTCTTCCCGCAGGAGTTCAGTAGCCCGTTGCCCATCACGGCTATTACGGGAGGGCAGTCGTTCAGTGCGACGCTTGACTTTACTGCCGCCAATGTCGATGCCGGCGACACGGACGCGAAGAACGAATGGGTAGCCGGACGGCAATACAACCTCAGCGTGACCCTGCACAAGACCGGCATCACCGTGAACGGCAGTACTATCCAAGGATGGGAGGAAGCAGACGGCGGCAACGTGGTAATCGACTGATTCCAGTGAAAAGAAACAACAGCCATCCCGTGCATCCTGCGCAAGCACGGAGATATGCCTGAACAAAAAGGTGTAGCTGGCGGTTTCGCAACCGCCGGTGGCACAAAGACAGAACATAAAAACATACATGTAATATGAACCGACTATCAGACTTGAAACGGATGATTCTCCTTTTGCTGGCAGGCATTCTATCCGCCTGTTCGCATGACGACCTTACCGAAACACGCCCTGCGGAAAACGGCGAGCCGTTGGTGCTGACTGCTACCATGGCGGATGCGACAACCGGCACGCGGGCTACACCCGATAACAGTTGGGAAGGCACGGAACGATTTATCGTGGAGGTGACGGACAATTATGGAACTGAAGCTGCCCAAATAAAAACAGCCGTTTACTCCATAGATAATAGCGGCAAACTGAACTTTGTGAGCGGTGAACAATCTTCTTGGCTAAGCGACAACGAGACCAAACTTGTCCGTGCCTGGCATTATGGTAACAACAGCGAAGAGCATCCCGATTCATGGTCTGTGCAAAGAGACCAAAGAACTGGCGACAATTATGCGAAAAGCGACTTGCTCTTTGCGCAAGAAACCGTAAGCGGAGGGCAGGAAATTGCCCTTAAATTCTACCATCAAGTGGCAAAAGTGGTGGTACATGTCCGCAATGTAGGTCCTGTGTATGGAAGTAATGAAGTCAGTATGACGATAGGAGATTATATCTATCCAGTGGTGATGGACGGCACGGTGAATATGGACAACATAAGCGAGAATTATCTCAACTGGACACCGGGAAGCACAATGGGGACTATCACGGCTTACAGCCTCGGTCCACAACCTCTTGCATCTAACGGAAGCGAAACTTCCCTCGCCAGTTTCGCCGCACTCGTCATTCCGCAAACAGTGAAGGAGAATGAATGCTATCTTGTCATTAATAATAGGAGGATGGAATATTTGTGTTATGCATCAAAGGACATTGTTTGGAGTGCAGGCCATTCCTATACCTACGAGGTAACTATCACAAAAGAAAGCGGAGTATGGGTTGATAATATCATCGTTTCGCCTTGGACACCACAAGATGGCGGAGAATTAGTAACAGAATAATAGAAAAGAAGATATGAGAACAACAAGATATAACAGACTGATAAAAGGCTTCGCATTGGCGGCACTCGTGCCCCTCTTTGCGGCGTGCAGCAGCGAGGAAGATGCTACCATGCCGGGCGGAGAACCGCAAGAGGTGCAGGTGAGCATCGGCACACGTGTCACTACTGACGGAGATGAATGGATATGGCAGAGTGGTGACGTGACAGGCTTGCAGGTCACTGGTTACGATAACACCACCAGTTCCTATACACTGAGCTACACCGGTAGTGCATGGCACGGCAATAGCGCTATCATCACCATACTGCCCGGCACTATCACGGTATGGTATCCGGGAGGAGATGGCACATCTGCGACCTCATTCACCATTCCCGTTAATCAAAGCACCAACGAATACTTGTGCAAAGCGGATTTTATGACATACAGCGGTGATTTAATCAGCACTACGCCCAGCGTGACGTTAGAGCACCACCTCTGCAAAGTCGCCGTCACCATTACCAATTGGAGCGACTATGGAAACACGATGCCAGCCATTTCCGATTTCAAAATTACGTCCTATCCCACTGTGACCAGAAGCGAAGACTCCGTAACAGGTACAGGCGATGTTACGGATGTTATCGCTTACGCAGAAGGCAGTACCTACACCGCTATCATAGCTCCCAGCAGTAACGGTTTTACACTCAAACTGAAGGTGAACGGAATGGACATGACGGCTACCAGCAACCAAGAGTTGACCAGTGGCAACGCCTACTCATTCAACCTTACCGTCACAGACAAGGAACTGACGCTGACACCTGCATCAACAAACGTACTGCCGGGATGGGATAACGAAACAGACTTAAACTGAGAAAGGAGGAATAACGATGAAAAATCTACTTTATATCATAAGCATGGCTATCCTGCTTGCGGCTTGTACCAACGACATAGAAAACGATGCGATACAAACAGACATACTGACCCTCACTGTAGGCGACTTACCCGCATTCGGTGAAGATGCGGCAACCCGTGCCATTGGCACAACGGATGCGGACGGCAAGTCGGCATGGGAGGCTGGTGACCAACTGCTGGTCAGCGTAACTTGTAGTAGCGCTGAACCGCAATATGCCGTCATGAATTATGACGGCAGCACGTGGCCAACCACACCAACCTTGAAGCAGACTTCTGCTACCTACACCGTGACCGCATGGTATGCCCCCGCTTATGAATGGGACACGACAAACGGCACGCTGAAACTTCAAGACGAACAACAAGCGGGGCTTGATGAGTACATCTGTAGCACAGGCAACAATTCGCCCGACATTACTTTTATGTCAAGCGGACGCAATTACAGCCGCCTGCGTATCGCCTCTACTTCAAGCACGCAGCTAAGTGTGTCGCTTACAGGCTTTACCCCGGCAGGCAGCACGGCTTCGACGGACAATACTTATACGCTGACTACTGACAGCAAGGGCAATGCCTATCTATACGGCACGTGGACGATAAACAGCAACTTGCAGGTGACGGCGCAATATTCTGCATCCACGACAACGGAGCTTTACAACAAGGCATTAAGCCACGCATCAGCCAACGGACAAAGTTTTGCGGCAAATGCCATACCTACATCTGAACAGGCTTCTAATTATGATTCATTGGGGGATGGAAGCGAAGAATATCCGTATGTATTGTTAAACGCCACTCAACTTATCTCTCTTTCGAATAAAAGCAAAGACAACCAAAATATAACTGAACACTTCAAACTCGGCGCGGATATTACATTAACTGAATCATGGACACCGATAACAACGGTTGACGAACACGGTTATGGTAGTCAATTCTTGGGAACATTTGATGGGGACGGACATACTATATTCGGACTTAAATTTAATTTATCAGATTTACGCATTATATGTATAGAATGAAAACAACATCCAATAAATTGATAACAAATATCCTGTAAATCAAAGTTTTATAATCTTATTTTTATTTTCGGTTGTTTTCAGTACTTTCAGTAGATTGGCTCTTGTTTGGTGCAATTTTGTTTCTCATTTGTTTCTCAAATTCGATACTTATTCGTATATTTGCAGTAGAAAAAATGAGAAAGGAATCCCTATGGCACGAGTTAAGAATCATACAAAAGTCAAAGAGCCAATTCGTCTTCGGATGAAGTCGCTGAGCAATGGCAGCAAGAGCCTGTATCTGGATATATACCGCGACGGAAAGCGGACATATGAATACCTCAAGATGTATATTATCCCGGAAACGGATAGCAACTCCCGCAGGCAGAATCAGACGACAATGGACGCCGCCAATGCCATCAAGTCGAAGCGTATTATCGAACTGACCAGTAATGAGGCCGGGATTGTATTCCGTAAGGACAAGACTTTCCTGCTGGATTGGATGCAGGTTTATATGGAGGCTCAAGAGAGTGCCGGTAAGAAAGATGGCAGTCAAATCAAGATTGCCATGCGCATACTGAAAGACTATGCCGGAGAAATGGTCACACTGGATCAGATTGACGGGGACTTTTGTCGTGGCTACATCACTTATCTGCTGACGGAATATCATCCGAAAGGCAAGGACATATCGAACTACACGCTTCACAATTATTACCGTGCGTTGAACGGTGCGTTGAACTCTGCCGTCAGGAAGAAAAAGATGAAGGCCAACCCTTTCAACGAACTTGAGAAGTCGGAGAAAATCCGCAAGCCGGAGAGTATGCGGTCGTACATGACCATCGAAGAGGTACAAGCGTTGATTGACACTCCTATGCCCCACGAGGAATACGAGATTGTAAAATGCGCGTATCTGTTCTCCTGCTTTTGCGGATTACGCATCAGCGATATAATCAAGCTGAAATGGAATGACGTGTTCGTTGACAGGGGACAGTACCGTTTGGCCGTGTCCATGAAAAAGACCAAAGAGCCTATTTACCTGCCCCTCTCTCCTGAAGCGTTGAAGTGGATGCCGGAACGTGGGGGCAAATCATCAGAAGATAATGTGTTCGACCTGCCGTCCGCCAATACAATCAGAATGCAGCTCAAACCTTGGGCGAAAGCAGCCGGAATCTCCAAGCGGTTCTCCTACCACACCAGTCGCCATACGTTTGCCACCATGATGCTGACGCTCGGAGCGGACTTATATACTGTCTCGAAGCTGCTCGGCCATGCCGATGTGAAAATGACACAGGTGTATGCCAAGATTATCAATAAGAAAAAGGACGAGGCTGTGAATCTTGTAAACGGTTTGTTTCACTAATTGAAGGCATTCTGTGGTCCATGTCTAATTTACAAACATATATTTACGGCATTTCTCCGGTTGTAAATGCAACCGAAGTTAATGCTTCCATCACATATTATAAACTCAAAAAGGTAAATCGACATGAAAAGACCTGAAGACGGCCTTCTCTCTTTTTGGAGGGAGCCAACACCTGCAGCACTTCGCTGCGGACAAGGATGTGGCGAATGAACTTTTCGCCCTGCTTACCGAAGCAAAAACAGTTTATCTCCACGATGTTGTGTTGGGTGGTAAACAGTACCACCGCTATGTGGACGATTTCGTAAACGGACACCGGTACATAGACTGTGACCATGCGGCCTGCCGGAACTGCCACGAAATGAACATCCACATTGTCAAGGGGCTGCTGACCGAGTGCGCCAGTTCCGTCCAGCCCTGCTTTGCCGCACCGGATTTCACGTTTAATGAGTGCATGAAGTTGAAACGGATGTATGACACCTCGGAATCGTTGTCTCCGCTTGGTCCGCCCCGTATCAACCGACCTGCGGCTCTCTCTCTTTCTTTTGGTTGTAATTTTACCCCGGAACAGATGAAAAGTATAGTGGCTTGCGCCAATACTTATCATCTGTTCTGTGTTTCTGTACGCATTGAAGACATGGAGGCTCTCTTCGCCTGCAAGAAGGGCTTTTCCATCCGCGTGAACAATATCCGCCGTGTGGTAATCCTGTTCGATGCGCTTCTTGAAAACTCGTTCATCCAATCTCGGTGGCAGAATGTTCTCGGCAAGGGCGCATTCCTGCAGTCCAAGGACGGGACACGCTCCGTTTCGGTGTCAACCCTGTCTTCCGCGCTGTCATCCATCAAGAACAACATGACATCGGTCGCATACAGCATCCGAAAGGTCATTGATCGGCTGAAAGAATGACAGAAAGTGACAAGAAGCGAAGTATGTGAAAGGTAAAAGCATGAGAGTTACAATGACACGTGCATAGTATCATTCCCCAAATCACGGCATCTTCGTTTACAGGACATACCTTTGACCTCCGTTAGCGCGCTGCATAACGGAGGTTTCATCTCCATTGTCAAAAATCAAACTGTGTTATTATGCCGAATAGAATGACATTCATGGAGCGGATGAGCGGACGGCTCGCCGCCATCGAATCGGTACTGAAGAAATTGGAACCGGTCGAAAGTCTCTTGGAGCGTATTACGCTGCTGGAAAATACCATCTTCACGACCAAGAGAGTTTTCACATTTCAGGAAGCCTGCATGTATATCGGGGTTTCTGAAAGTATGCTGTACAAGCTCACATCGAGCAAGGAGATACCGCACTACAAACCGCGCGGTAAAATGGTTTATTTCGCCAAGGAGGAATTGGACGAATGGCTGTTGCAGAATTATGAACCTACAGTGAACGAGGCCGTGCGCATGGCGACGGAAGCCGCCGCCACAGAACCGTTCCTTAACAAGAGACGCTATGGAAAACGAAAGAAGGATTGACCGCAAAACCAGCATGGGGATGGATGAACACCGCCTGTCGGACATCCTCCATGCCTCGCAAATCAAGGCGACGGACATTTATGAGACCCCTCCGCAAATCATCTGGATAGATAACTCAACGATTGCCACGCTCGGCAATTTCAGTGCATCGACTGGCAAGGCGAAATCGAAAAAGACGTTCAACGTCTCTGCGCTTGTCGCCGCATCATTGGCGGGGAAACAAGTATTGAACTACCGTGCACATCTGCCCGAAGGCAAACAGCGTATTCTGTACGTCGATACGGAACAGAGCCGTTTCCATTGCCGCTCGGTATTGGAGCGTATATTGCGGCTGGCCGGGTTGCCCACGACGACCGATCCGGAGAATCTCGATTTTTTCTGCCTGCGTGAATATTCGCCGTCGGTGCGTATCGAGGTCATCGACTATGCGCTGCGCCAACAGAAAGGCTACGGACTGGTCATCATCGACGGCATTCGCGACCTGATGCTCGACATCAATAATGCCGGTGAATCGGTGGAAGTCATCAACCGGATGATGGAATGGTCTTCGAGATACGACCTGCACATCCACTGTGTGCTTCATTTGAACAAAGGGGACAACAACGTGCGCGGACATATCGGAACGGAGATGAGCAACAAGGCGGAGACCGTGCTGGTCATCAGCAAGAGTAACGAGAATCCCGGCATCAGCGAAGTCCATGCGCTCCATATCCGGGAAAAAGAGTTCAAGCCGTTTGCATTTACCATCAATGAAACAGGACTGCCCGTCATTGCGGAAGTACACTCGTTTGGCGAGCCCCCGAAGCCCAAGGCAAGAACGGGGTTTACGGAACTGAGCATCGAACAGCACCGCGAAGCTCTCTCTGCCGCATTCGGGGAAAAGCCCATCCGGGGATTCGACAACCTGCTGCAGAGCCTGATGGTCTCCTACGAGGCAATCGGGTTCAAACGCGGCCGGAGTGTCATGATAAAACTGATGCAATACCTGATAGACAACCTCAAGCTCATCATCAAACGGGACAAGTTGTTCTATTACGACATGACGCCTACCGAGGCCATGCTTTTTGATGAAGAATGAAGTCGTGCGCGGGCTTATATCATTTAGTTTACTTTAGTATTTATATATATAGGGGAAAAACTAAACTAAACCTTTTTTTGAAATCAAGTGAAAGAAAAATAGATGACCATAGCAGAAGCAAAACAAGTACGCATCGTGGATTTTCTGGCACAGCTCGGCCACCATGCACAGCATATAAAATCGGAACAATACTGGTACTTCTCACCGTTACGGAACGAGCGTACCCCGTCGTTCAAGGTGAATGACCGAATCAATGAATGGTACGATTTCGGCGAGGCGACCGGTGGCGACCTGGTGGAACTGGCAAAATACATTTGCCGGACGGACTGCGTGAGCGAGGCACTGGCGTATATCGAGAGGCTTGTGAATGGCGCATCACTACCGAGAACCCGTATGCCGACCGCTCCACCCCGACCGGTGGAGGCTGAAATGAAAGACGTGATCGTGATTCCACTCCGCCATCACGCCCTGTTCTCTTACCTCCAATCCCGGCTTATCGACGCGGACATCAGCCGTATGTATTGCAAGGAGGTGCATTACGAACTGCGAGGCCGTCATTACTTCGCTCTCGCATTCGGCAATATATCAGGCGGTTACGAGGTGCGAAACGCCTATTACAAGGGATGCCTGAATAACAAGGACATCTCATTGATAAGACATCTGACAGAAGAGACACAGGAAAATGTCTGTGTTTTCGAGGGCTTCATGGATTTCCTTTCCTATATGACACTGAAACTGGCAGGCGACCGGACGGTCTGTCTTGCCATACCATGCGACTACCTCGTGATGAACTCGGTAAACAATTTGAAAAAGACGCTGGCACGTTTACAGGAGTATTCGGACATTCACTGTTATCTCGACAATGACCTTGCCGGGCAGAGAACCACAGAGACCATTGCCGGGATGTATGATGGACGTGTCAGCGATGAATCCTGCCACTATGCGGAATACAAAGACCTGAACGATTACCTGCGCGGAAAGAAACGCTGATATTCAGTGTTCTCCTTTGCCACCTAAAGCTCTCCACCACGAGAGCTTTTTTTATGCCCCGATTTCTCCATTTCCCTCCATAGAGACTGCAATATAGTACGATTTAATAGTTCGATTTTTGGAAATTACATAAATCTCATTAACGAAATAGATGTTTAATGCTCAATTATTTTATGGTTTTATATTTCGTGCGTTTCTTTGCAAAATCATACTAATACAAATTTTAATATTCATACTAAATACATGAACTCATATTTCATTTTTGCCATCGTCCTGACGGTTGCCTACATCATTTACTACGCCGTCATCATAGCGCATGACATCTACGGGAAAAAGGGGACGGACAAACCGAACGAGGAAGTTTTCGACCTCGGCGCACCGGAAGAGGAAGAGAGTGTGGCTGTCACGGAAAGCGAGACCGGCTTCAGTATCGGTAGCGAGAACTACGAGACGGAAAGTACGGCTACCTCTTCCGAAACATCCCCTGAGGAGGACATCAAGGACAAACCGGGAACGGCGCAGGAGAAACTGGAACGGCTGAAGGCCGAGGCGGAGGAACAGATGGAAGAGACCACGCCTTACCTGTCGGACGCACGCACGTCGGAGGAGATGTACAAGGCTATGATTTCCAAGGGACGGTTAGACAACCGACCGGAAATAAAGTGGAACCCAATTCAAGACCGGTTGTGAGATGTCGAAAGCTAAAAAGATTCTATGTGCGCTGTGCCTCCCGTTCCCCTACACGACTTTTGCCAAAAGCGGCAGCGTGAACTATAGCTGGGGAGCGGATGCGTTGGCCACGATGCACGACTTCGTGGTGACGATGATGCTCTATGTCCAGTATATCTGTTGCGCTATCGCCGGAGTTTACGTCATCGTGTCCGTCTGTCAGATATACATCAAGATGAACACGGGCGAGGACGGCATCACCAAGTCGATAATGACGCTTGTAGGTGCGTGCCTGTTCCTGATCGGGGCATTCTATGTTTTCCCGGTTTTCTTCGGCTACCGCATATAACCTTACTTGTATCAGGTCGCAGACAAATAAAGTATTCACTAAAAAAGTAAACGTATGTTTCAGAAAACCAAACAACTGTGCCGCAAGGCATTCGGATTCGTCAACGGAATCCCTACCAAAGTAATGATGTTCTCCTTCATGCTGCTGTCCGGCATGGTGGCGAAAGCGCAGAACTCCGCAGGCGACTATTCCGCCGGTACGAGCGCATTATCCACTGTCGCGGAGGAGATTGCCAAGTATGTGCCTATTATGGTGAAATTGTGCTACGCCATTGCCGGCGTTGTGGCCATCGTGGGTGCAATCTCGGTATATATCGCCATGAACAACGAGGAGCAGGACGTCAAGAAGAAGATCATGATGGTCGTGGGAGCCTGTATCTTCCTCATTGCGGCGGCCAAGGCGTTGCCTCTGTTCTTCGGTATTGCCGCTTAAACATCAAGGATAAGTATGAAAGGCAAGGACGAACGCTATCCGGACTACCCGCTGTTCAAGGGACTGCAACGGCCTCTTGAGTTTTTGGGCATCCAAGGCCGGTATATATATTGGGCGGCGGTGACGACGTGCGGAGCCATTGTCGGCTTTGTCGCCGCCTACTGCCTGCTCGGTTTCATTGCCGGGCTTGTCGTGCTGGCTACCGTCGTATCGGGCGGTATCGTGCTCATCCTTCTCAAACAGCGGAAAGGACTGCATAGCAAGAAGGTCGTTCCGGGTGTGTATGTGTATGCCCACTCGCGCAAGATCTGACGAAAGAAAAACCATCACGGCAATGTGCATGGCTTTATTGATTGTTGAACGCGGGCGGGTTTGTCTTGAAGCAAGGCGAACCTGCCCCTATTTAATTACACGTATATCGAAATGACCCTATACATCATTTTATGTTTTGTCGCTTTGTGCGCGGGTATGGCCTTGTCGGTCTATGCGTTCGGTACGGGCGGCAAGCGCAAGCGAATCTTTCAGGACATCTATTTCTCGGCGGAGGAAACGGACGGTGTGGGTGTGCTGTACACCAAGACCGGCGAATATTCCGCCGTACTTAAGATAGAGAATCCGGTACAGAAATATTCGGCGGACATTGACAGTTACTACGACTTCACACACTTGTTCACCGCCCTTGCGCAGACGTTGGGCGAAGGGTACGCCATCCACAAGCAGGACATCTTCGTCAGGAAACAGTTTGCGAGCGAACCGACTGACGGTCAGGAGTTCCTGTCTTCATCCTATTTTCGTTATTTCAAGGGACGTCCTTACACGGACAGCCTTTGCTACCTGACCATCACGCAAGAGGCGAAGAAAAGCCGTCTGTTCTCGTTCGATAGCAAAAAGTGGCGCGACTTCCTTGTGAAAATCCGTAAAGTACACGACCAGTTACGTGACGGCGGCGTACAGGCCAGATTCCTGAACAAAGCCGAAGCGAGCGAGTACGTCGATCGTTACTTCGCCATGAACTTCAAAGACCGCACCGTGTCGATGACGAACTTCAAGGCGGACGATGAAACCGTGTCGATGGGCGACAAACGCTGCAAGGTGTACAGCCTTGTGGACGTGGACTGTGCCGCACTGCCCTCACAGATACGTCCGTACACGAATATCGAGGTCAACAACACGGAAATGCCCGTCGATTTGGTGTCGGTGGTGGACAGCATCCCGAACGCCGAGACGGTGGTCTATAACCAAATCATCTTCCTGCCCAACCAGAAGCGTGAGCTGTCGCTGCTCGACAAAAAGAAGAACCGCCACGCGAGCATTCCCAATCCGAACAACCAGATGGCGGTCGAGGACATCAAGCGTGTGCAGGAAGTCATCGCCCGTGAGAGCAAGCAACTGGTATATACACACTTCAACATGGTGGTGGCCGTGTCTGCCGGTGCAGACCTGCAAAAGTGTACGAACCACTTGGAAAACGCTTTCGGGCGTATGGGTATCCATATCAGCAAGCGGGCATACAACCAACTGGAACTGTTCGTCGGTTCGTTTCCGGGCAACTGCTACACGCTCAATGAGGAATACGACCGTTTCCTGACCCTTTCCGATGCGGCGATGTGCCTGATGTACAAGGAGCGTGTGCTGCACAGCGAGGAAACGCCGCTGAAGATTTACTACACCGACCGTCAGGGCGTGCCGGTGGCTATCGACATCACGGGAAAAGAGGGAAAGAATAAACTGACTGATAATTCCAATTTTTTCTGTTTGGGGCCTTCGGGCAGCGGCAAGAGTTTTCATATGAACTCGGTCGTGCGCCAGCTCCATGAGCAGGGAACGGATGTGGTGATGGTCGATACGGGGAACTCATACGAGGGACTGTGCGAGTATCTGGGCGGCAAGTATATCTCCTATACCGAGGAACGGCCTATTACGATGAATCCGTTTCGCATCAACCGGGAGGAATACAATATCGAGAAGATAGACTTCCTCAAGAACCTTATCCTGATGATTTGGAAAGGGTCGGACAGCCAGATTCCCGAAATCGAGTTCCGCATTGTCGAGCAGATAATCATAGACTACTATGATGCCTATTTCAACGGATTTACAAGATACACCGACGAGCAACGGGAGGTACTGCTGAAAAACCTGTTTGCGGCGGCCAGCCGAAAGAACCCAAACAAACCACCCAGAGAGGTGGATGAGATGGTGCGCAAACAGATAGAGGTGCTTGAGGCACGGCGGGCGGCCCTCAAAGTGACGGAGCTGAGTTTCAACTCATTCTTTGACTACTCATTCGACCGTCTGGAGCAGATCTGCACCGAAAATGACATCACGACAATCAGCTACTCGACCTATTCGACCATGCTGCAGCCGTTCTACAAGGGAGGCGCATATGAGAAGATTCTCAATGAGAATGTGGATTCGGCACTGTTTGACGAGACATTCATCGTCTTTGAAGTGGATGCAATCAAGGAAAACAAGAAACTGTTTCCCATTGTCACACTGATTATCATGGACGTGTTCCTGCAGAAAATGCGCATCAAGAAGACCCGTAAAGTCCTTGTCATCGAAGAGGCGTGGAAGGCCATTGCCAGCCCGCTCATGGCGGAATACATCAAGTTCATGTACAAGACCGCCCGTAAGTTTTGGGCTTCTGTCGGCGTGGTGACGCAGGAGATACAGGACATCATCGGCAGCGAAATCGTGAAGGAGGCCATCATCAACAACTCGGACGTGGTGATGCTGCTTGACCAGAGCAAGTTCAAGGAACGCTTTGACGAAATCCGAAAGATTCTTGGTCTGACCGAGGTGGATTGCAAGAAGATATTTACCATCAACCGCTTGGAGAACAAGGATGGGCGCAGCTTCTTCCGCGAAGTGTTCATCCGCCGGGGGACGACCAGCGGCGTGTATGGCGTGGAAGAGCCGCACGAGTGCTACATGACCTACACGACCGAACGGGCGGAAAAGGAGGCACTGAAGCTTTACAAGAAGGAACTTCGGTGCAGCCATCAGGAAGCTATCGAGGCATATTGCCGGGACTGGGATGCCAGCGGTATCGGGAAGGCCCTGCCTTTTGCACAAAAAGTAAACGAGACGGGGCGTGTGCTCAACCTCCGTCCCGTGCATGAATCCAAATAAACATTGCAGCCATGAAACGACTACTCCTTATCCTGACCATCGCCTCGGTCGCACTCTGCCAGACGGTTCACGCCCAGTATTACAGCGTGAACTACGACACCCGTACCGTTGCGGCGATGGTGGCTGCCTTCGGTACGGAAGCGGTCGCCGAAGGGTACTACCGGGAGCAGGTCGATGACGTCCTCAAGCACTACACGGCAGCGGAGGTCGCTACCGCCGGGATATTCGCGGCCAAGTTCTTGGAGCATAAAGCCCTGAGCGACCTCGGCATCTGGAACAGCCGTACGGAAAACTACTACTACCGGCGCATCTACCGGATGGTGGCGGAGAAAATCATGCCCAAGATATGGGTGGTGGCGAAGCAGATGCTCCATTCGCCGCAAACGGCTATCTATTGGGGCAGTTACCTGATGAAAGTCTGCGATGATACCAAAAGTCTGTGTATGCAGTTCGAGAGCGTGGTGACCAACAGCACGCTGACCTTTTCGGACATCGCCTTTCTCGAAATCAATCCGGAAATTGCCCCCTTGCTGAAACTCTCCGAAACGGGAAACATCGACTGGCAGCGGATGATGGACAACTTCGCCCGCATACCGGGCAACTTCACCCACGAGAACCTGAAAAGCGACCTCGACAACCTTTATAACACGGGGGTCGGCCTTGCAACGGCAGGCATTGCCAATCTTGGTGACGCCCTGTTGCAAAGCAGCTCGTTCCATGACCTGCTGGGTGGAAAGGTTGAAGAAATCGGCAACCTGTATGAACACTACGGGAGTCTATTCGAGCAGGCGGAACATGACATCAGCGGCTTGCTGATTGACATGGTGGGTGGTCCGGACAACGTGGCCGGTCTGTTCAACTTCAGCAACTACAACCTCACGGCATGGATGACCGACTACCTGGACGAAGCGATGGGGAACTATTACACGCAGCGGTGGTACATTGCCCGGCGTGACCAAGGGAGCGTATCGCTGTGCGACTACTATCCTCCGACGGACGACAACAGCATCCTGAACGGGGGCGCATGGGTGCGGTTCAACACGAGCGACCCGAATTTCTATCCTGATGCCTCGCAACGGGAACAGGTACTTGCCAACTCGGAAGGATATGCCGGTTGGTCAAGAAACCGCGTGCAGCAGTTGAACAACCAGAACGACGGGTTCAGCTACAGCATCAACTATTGGATGAGTGCCTATATCATCAGCAAGAAAAACAAGCAGACCAAAAAGGCATACGCATACGAAATCCATGTGAGCAAAAACTGGAACAAAGAAGAGGTCGTCTATGAGGAAGTCTTCGATTCCTACTCGATGGACTTGAACACGTTTCGGGCGCAACTGAATGTCCGGCTTGCGGAGTTCAACGAGAACGAGGACGGCTACACCTATTATATATCTTCCGGTGCGCGGAACTATTACCAAGCAACGGACGCAGCCAAATTGAAGGGATGCGAGAGCGTGACCATCAGCGTGACCTGTTCCGACGGGGTTACGCTCGGACAAGGCTCGACACAGTACAAGTGCCGCAAGTGCGGCAGCTCGTTGAATGCCCACACCAAGGAGTGCGCCATGCAGACCTCGGTGACGGAAAACGACCTCGACCTTTCGGAACTGGACGCGCTATTGAACGAGGCGAACAGCCAAGCGGCCAATATTGAAGCGCAAATCGGGGCATTGGAAAACGAGAACGCTGTCCTGCTGAAGAAAATCAGTACGGCGAGCATTGAGGATGCGGCGAATTACCGGCAGCAGTACAACGCGAACAAGACACGGATAGACCGTCTGAAAGGAGAACTCGCGGAATGGAAGAAGAAACAGTCCGACTATGCCCAAGCAAAGTCGGATGCCGCAGACGACAACAGCGTGGCGACGGATGACTATTACCGCATCCCTGCCATCATGCAGGACTGCAAGGCGGCATACGGTCTTACTTGGCAGGACGGCGGAGCATGGAACGGCTACTCGTATGTACGCAAGGCGACCATGCCGAATATCAACGGTATCATCACATTCAGGGCTACGGTCTCCATTGCCCGCAAGCCGAAATATTTTCTCGGCATAAAAATACACCGTACCATTATCCAAATCAAGTGGGAACTCACTTCGGAATATACGGACACACACGTCGCTGACGTGCTGACCCTTGATCCGGGACTTTCGGATGCGGAAAAGGCTAAACTGGTAAACGACCGGATAGCCGAAATCGCCCGTGAACATCCGTCCTGTAAAATCACGACGGAATACGCCCGCAGCGCACCGACGGAAGAAACGCCATCAGGCGACGTGTACCATCTGCTGTGGTCAAGCGACCGCCTTGAGATAGCGCGAGAGGTGGACAGCAGAATCACCAAGATATATGCCGACTTGGTATCGCTGGAAAAGATGATGCACTACAAGCGGAGCATCCTTGACGTGATGAAGGATGTGCAGCCCGGACTGGACACGGACGAAGGCCGCAGGCTGACGCTCGTGGAGGAATGCCATGACCGCTGGGTGGAGAATGCACGGACGCTTCGGAGCGGCAACAGCAGGAATAGCAGAAAGGAGGTACGGCCATGAAACGTACCATACAGATTGCCGTCGTGCTGTTCGCCCTGCTGCCCGGTATCGCCAAGGCGCAGTGGACTTTCGATATAGTCTCCGTCGAAGCCTACATCAACGACCACAAGAAGCAGCGCAGCCTGCTGTTGGCTCGTAGCACCTTGGAGTACAGCAACAAGCTGTTGCACGAGTACAGCTGTAAAGAAATTGGGGACTATAAAGAGTTGAATATTGACCTTGACAAATACACCCGTGCGTTCGATGCCATCGACGTCATGTACCAGTCGTTGCGCACGGTGTTGAACGTCAAGAATACCTATACATCGGTCAGCGACCGTATCGGCGACTATAAATCGTTGTTGGAGGATTTCAATGCGAAGATCTTGAAACGTGGACGCATCGAATCCGCAGATACCCTGATTATCTCCATCAATGCGAGGGGGCTGAGGGCGATTGCCCGTGAGGGGGAACAGCTCTACAAGTCCGTGAGCGACCTCGTGCTGTATGCCACCGGAGCGGCAGCCTGCTCGACCTCCGACCTGCTGATGGTGTTGGAGGCCATCAACCGCTCATTGGACAACATCGAGCGGCATCTGAACCGGGCCTATTTCGAGACATGGCGGTACATTCAAGTGCGCATCGGCTATTGGAAAGCAAAGGTATATCGCTCCCGCACCATGCGGGAGATTCTCGATGACGCCTTCGGGCGTTGGCGCGGAGCCGGAAGACTGGATTATTAACGACAAAAAGAGAAGAATATGAACAGAAAACTATTACTCATGGCAGTGGCGGTCACCGTAACGACAGCCGTACACGCACAGTATGTAACGTACAACCATGATTCGCCGAAGCAGAATCAGGTAACGGTCATGGAAACCGGTACGGGCGCACTCTCGCCCGACCTCTATTATTCCGTGCTGCACAACAAATACAAGAAGTCGGCGGCGGCCAAAAACAAGCTCTCGTTCCGCACACTTGCCGGTATCAATCTCTACAACCAGGTGGACGAAGCGGAAGCCATTGATTCGGCTTTGGTCAAGCGGGCGAAGGTCGAGGCGTTGAACGTTGCCGACCGGCAGGCGGACATCGCGTGGCTTGCCGAGGGCGATAAGGTCAGCAGACAGATGGACCGGTTCCGGCGCAACATCGACCGTATTCTCCTGTCCGGCGGTACTCCGGCCGACAAGGAACGGTGGACGGAATACTACCACGTCTATCAGTGCGCCATCAACGCCACGAAAGACGCCTATATGCCAAACGCCCAGCGAAAGAAGGAGTATCTGCGCATCTACGAGGATGTGGCACGGCAGAACGAGATTTTAGTGAGCTACCTCGCCAAGCGTCAGAACGCAACGGCAACAAGCACACTGCTGAACGCAACGGACAACCGTACCCTGCATAAGGGCGGCATTGTCCGCAATGCCATGAGCCGGTGGCAGGAATCACGCCTTGCGGTGCGTGGCTCGCAATCGGGCGGCAACGGAAACGGCGAAGATGACAACGAGAGTGTAAACAGAGGGAAATAAAAAGACAGGGCTATGGCAAACGGAGATATACTTTCGGATTTCGGCATCAACCTGTTGGAGGAGGAAATAGATGATGTCATCTTTCAGACCAACGAGTTTCTGACGGACGCGACTTTTACCGGTGCGCAGGGTCCTTTTTGGTGGATATTGCAGATGTGCATGGCACTCGCGGCACTGTTCTCCATCGTCATGGCGGCAGGTATCGCCTACAAGATGATGGTAAAGCACGAGCCGTTGGACGTTATGAAGCTGTTTAGGCCGCTTGCCGTGTCGATTATCATCTGCTGGTGGTATCCGCCTGCGGACACGGGTATGGCGGGGAGCCGGAACAACTGGTGTTTTCTGGACTTTCTGTCCTACATCCCGAATTGCATCGGGTCGTACACCCATGACCTGTACGAAGCTGAAGCTTCACAGATATCGGACAGGTTCGAGGAAGTTCAACAGCTCATCCATGTGCGTGACACGATGTACACGAACCTGCAGGCGCAGGCGGATGTCGCCCACACGGGCACATCCGATCCCAACCTGATAGAGGCGACAATGGAGCAGACCGGCGTGGACGAAGTGACGAGCATGGAAAAGGATGCGGCGAAGTTGTGGTTCACGTCTTTGACGGCAGGAGTCATCGTGGGGATAGACAAAATCATCATGTTGATTGCTCTCGTGGTGTTCCGAATCGGTTGGTGGGCAACGATTTACTGCCAACAAATCCTGTTGGGAATGCTGACGATTTTCGGACCGATACAGTGGGCGTTCAGCATCCTGCCGAAATGGGAAGGTGCTTGGGCGAAGTGGCTGACACGCTATCTGACGGTGCATTTCTACGGGGCGATGCTCTACTTCGTGGGCTTCTATGTGCTGCTGCTCTTTGACATTGTATTGTGCATCCAAATCGAGAACCTGACGGCGATAACCGCCAGCGAGCAGACGATGGCTGCCTACCTGCAAAACTCGTTCTTCTCGGCAGGCTACCTGATGGCGGCTTCGATTGTAGCCCTCAAGTGCCTGAACCTTGTTCCGGACTTGGCGGCATGGATGATACCGGAGGGCGACACGGCATTCTCTACCCGAAACTTCGGCGAGGGCGTGGCACAGCAGGCGAAGATGACGGCAACCGGAGGGTTGGGCGGCATCATGAGATAATCCGCAAAAGATAATATAAACCCAATAAAAATCATAACAACATGAAATTGCAAGAGAAAATCAAAAGTTGGTGCAAGGATGAGAAATTCATGTCCTTTGCACAGGAACGAGCGAGAAAAGAGGTTTGCGAGGTGACGGAAAACCACCGCATCGACCCGCAGTATGAAGAACTGGACGAAGCCTTCGAGTACGACGACCGGTACATCGCCCCCTTGGTGACGTACCTGACGTACAAGCTGCGTCTTGCCCTGCTGCAGCGGAACGCAGGTAAGCGCAAAAGAGGAATCTGGTGGGTGCTTGTCCACGTGGAGATGCAGGGCTATTACGTGGAGATATTCTCGGCGGAGTTCGAGAATCTTTTGACGGAACTTCGGGATGCGGTCATACCCATGCTGCACACGGAATATGTACAGATGTTGAACGGTAAAAGGGAATAACCGATGGTCATCAAGAATTTGGAAAACAAAATAAGACTGGTGGGCATCATCTGTACCGCTTTTCTCGTGGGATGTGTCATCATCAGCTTGTCAAGTATCTGGACAGCCCGGACGATGGTCTCGGATGCGCAGAAGAAGGTGTATGTGCTGGACGGCAACGTGCCTATCCTCGTGAACCGCACGACAATGGACGAAACGCTTGACATGGAAGCTAAAAGCCATGTGGAAATGTTCCACCATTATTTTTTCACGTTACCGCCAGATGACAAATACATCCGCTATACGATGGAAAAAGCGATGTATCTGGTGGATGAGACGGGGTTGGCACAATACAACACGCTCAAGGAAAAGGGTTTCTACTCCAACATTTTGGGTACGAGTTCGGTGTTCTCCATCTATTGTGACAGCGTGGCTTTCAACAAGGAGAAGATGGAGTTCACTTACTACGGACGGCAACGCATTGAGCGGCGGAGCAACATCCTCATGCGGGAACTGGTCACGGCGGGGCAACTTAAGCGTGTGCCCCGAACAGAAAACAACCCGCACGGATTGCTTATCGTGAACTGGCGAACCCTGCTGAACAAGGACATCGAACAGAAAACGAAGATCAACTACTAAACAACGGAGTTTATGAATATCAAGGGATTCAGGCGGATGCTCTTCGGTGAAAAGATGCCGGACAAGAACGATCCGAAATACAAAGACCGTTACGAGCGGGAGGTGTCCGCCGGACGAAAGTTCGCCCAAGCGACACGCATTGACAAGGCTGCCGCCAAGGTGCAGGGATTCGCCAACGCACACCGGATACTTTTTCTGGTCATCGTCTTTGGTTTCGCTATCGGAGGGTTCACTTGGAACATCTATCGCATTACAATGGCATACCGCAACAGCCGGCCGACACGCACGGCGACGGAAATGCAGGATTCGGTGCTACGGGAAAGACACAAGAGGCTGCAAGGGGGTGAAATAAGGGAAAATCGGAACGAGAACAAGAAATATGAACCGCAATAAAGGAGTGCTTATGAATACACGATTTGAAAAATCAGTCCGCTCGTCGGACGAATGGTACACCCCGAAGGAGGTGTTGAAAGCGTTAGGCAGGTTCGACCTTGACCCTTGCGCCCCTATCCGTCCGTTGTGGCCGACCGCCGAAGTCATGTATGACCGGAACATGGACGGATTGTCCCTGAAATGGGAAGGGCGTGTATGGCTCAATCCTCCGTACTCGCGTCCCCTTATCGAACAGTTTGTCCGAAAGCTGGCGGAACACGGCAACGGCATCGCGCTGTTGTTCAACCGTTGCGATTCCAAAATGTTTCAGGACGTCATTTTCGAGAAAGCGACGGGCATGAAATTCCTGCGCCACCGCATCCGGTTTTACCGCCCGGACGGAACACGCGGCGATTCTCCCGGTTGCGGCAGCATCCTGATCGCATTCGGAGTGGAAAACGCAGAAGTGCTGAAAAACTGCAGCATTGAAGGCAAGTATGTACAACTCAATTAAAAGATGTATGATGAAGATATTTGATAAAATCAATTTCAGGGAGCCGAAGTATATGCTTCCGGCTGTCCTGTATATCCCGCTTCTGGTTGCATCGTACTTCATCTTCGACCTGTTTCATACCGAAACGGCGGAGATTCCGGACAAGACGCTGCAGACAACGGAGTTTTTGAACCCCGATTTGCCGGATGCCCGGCTTAAAGGCGGTGACGGCATAGGCAGCAAGTACGAGAACATGGCCAAATCATGGGGTAAGATACAGGATTACTCCGCAGTGGATAACATAGAACGAGATGAACCCGATGACAACAAGGAAGAATATGAATCGCAATACACGGTGGACGACATCGCCTTGCTCGATGAGCAACAGCAGGAAAAGGCTGCGGCAGCGCAAATTGCCGATGCCAAGACACGCGAGCAAGAAGCTCTCGCGGAACTGGAGAAAGCCCTTGCCGAAGCAAGGTTGAGAGGACGCAATGAGGTATTACCGGCGACCGATACGGACAGTACCGCATCGGCGCAACCCCCGACGGCAACCATAGAGGTCAAGGGAAAAATAGAGGAAGAGAGCCGTTCGGTAAAAGCCCCGTCAGAGAACGAACCGCCCAGCGAAGTGGTACGCAAGGTAAAGACGGCTTCGGATTACTTCAATACGCTTGCGGTCAATGCCCGTGAACCGAAACTGATAAAGGCCATTATCGACGAGGACATCAAGGCGGTGGACGGCTCGCGTGTGCGGTTGCGTCTGCTCGACGACGTGGAGATCAACGAGTGCGTGGTCAAACGAGGGTCGTATCTGTATGCCACCATGAGCGGCTTCTCGTCGGGGCGTGTGAAGGGGAACATCACCAGCATTCTCATCGAGGACGAACTGGTGAAGGTCAGCCTGTCCCTTTACGACACGGACGGCATGGAGGGGCTTTATGTACCGAACAGCCAGTTCCGGGAAACGAGCAAGGATGTGGCAAGCGGTGCGGTGTCGGGGAATCTGAACATGAATACCGGCAGTTACGGCAACAGTCTCTCGCAATGGGGAATGCAAGCCGCTACGAATGCCTACCAGAAAACGAGCAATGCCATCGGCAAAGCTATCAAAAAAAATAAGGTAAAGCTGAAATACGGCACTTTCGTCTATCTGGTGAACGGACGTGAGAAACAGTAAAAACGGAAGCCATGATAGAGATTGACAACATATATAATATGGACTGTATCGAGGGTATGAAGCTCATGGCGAACGGCAGTGTCGATGCCGTGATAGCGGATTTGCCTTACGGCGTGTTGAACCGTAGCAACAAGGCGGCACACTGGGACAGGCAGATACCGCTCGAAGCGTTGTGGAAACAGTACCGCAGGATCACCAAGCCGGGAAGCCCCGTTATCCTCTTTGCGCAGGGCATCTTCTCGGCGCGGCTCATGCTCTCGCAACCCCGGATGTGGCGGTATAACCTCGTGTGGCGGAAAGACCGGGTAACGGGTCACCTGAATGCCAACCGGATGCCGCTACGCCAGCATGAGGACATCATCGTGTTCTACGACCGTCAGCCGGTATATCATCCTCAAATGACGCCGTGTCCACCGGAACGGAGGAATCATGGACGCCGCAAGACGGACGGTTTCACGAACCGCTGTTACGGTGAAATGAAACTGGCTCCGGTGCGTGTTGCCGAAGACAAGTACCCGACCTCTGTCATTTCCATACCCAAGGAACACAAGACAGGAGCATTCTATCATCCGACACAGAAGCCGGTAGCCTTGATAGAGTACCTGATACGTACCTATACCAACGAGGGCGATGTGGTGCTGGACAACTGCATCGGTTCGGGTACGACCGCCATTGCCGCCATCCGCACGGGACGGCATTACATCGGATTCGAGATTGAACCGACGTATTGCGAAATTGTCGGACGACGGATTCGGGAGGAACTGGAACGTGGTCATGGATTAAAGAAAGCGAAATAAGGGAAATAAAGAAATAAACAATATCAACAGAAACGATATGAACAAGAAAATAATTGTAACTGCATTTCTTCTGGCGGCAGGACTTTTTGCCACACGGAACGCACAGGCTCAGCGTACATACGAAGAGATGGAACGGCTGACTGTCAATGAACAGGTAACGACCGTCATCACAGCCACGGAACCGGTCCGCTTCGTGGATATTTCCACAGACAAGGTGGCGGGCGACCAACCCATTGAGAACATCATCCGGTTGAAGCCCAAAGAGACGGGACACGAGGACGGTGAAGTGCTGGCCATCGTCACCATCGTAACGGAACGCTATCGCACGCAGTATGCACTCATCTACACCACGCGGATAAGCGAGGCGGTGGCAGACAAGGAAATTCAGCTACAGGAACGGGATGCCTACAACAATCCTACGGTCTCGATGTCCACAGCCGACATGGTGCGTTTTGCAAGACGGGTGTGGAACTCTCCCGCGAAAATCCGCAACGTGGCGACCAAGGCGCACCGAATGGTAATGCGCCTGAACAATATTTACTCGGTGGGCGACTATTTCTTCATCGACTTTTCCATCGAGAACAAAACGAACATCCGTTTCGACATCGACGAGATACGGGTGAAACTGTCGGACAAGAAACTTTCGAAGGCAACCAACGCGCAGACCATCGAGCTGACGCCTGCCCTGGTATTGGAACACGGCAAGACGTTCAAGCACGGCTACCGGAACGTGATTGTCGTGAAAAAGATGACCTTTCCGAACGACAAGCTGCTGACCATCGAAATGACGGAACAACAAATCAGCGGGCGCAATATCAGCCTGAACATTGACTACGAGGATGTGCTGTCGGCCGATTCATTTAACACCGCTTTATTGGAGGAGGAATGACGATGAAAAAGACGATAATACTGATGCTTGCCTGCATGTGCGTCTTCATGAATGCAAGTGCGCAGCGTAACAGCGGCCGCCTCTCGCTTGGAGTGGGATTGCTGTATGAGAACGGCATGGACGTAACGCTTGCTTACGAACATGAAATGAACTACCGCCATGCGTGGGAGTTTTTCGCCAACGGCTATCTGAAATGGACGGAATGTAAATCTTGCGGTCATATTTGTCCGGAATCCTTCTGGCGCAACTACCGCACTTATGGTTTCGGTGTGGCGTACAAACCTTGTGTGGTGCGTGGACGCAACCATTACGGCAACTTGCGTATCGGAGCTTCGGCAGGGAGCGACACGAACAAGTTTCTTGCCGGAATCCATGTGGGTTACGAGCACAATTATGTGCTGCGGTCGGGATGCACACTGTTCTGGCAGGTAAAGAGTGACATGATGATAAAAGGGGCGGATTTGCTGCGGACAGGTATCGTGCTGGGGGTGAAACTGCCGATAAAATAAAGGAAAAACAAAAAACGAAAATAACATGATACGAAAGATTCAATGGTTTGCAATGGCAGTGACGGCGGTATTGTGCGCTGCCTGTGACGCCCATATCGACGTACCTGATACGGCGGTACGTCCGGGACATATTCTCTGCGAGGACGGTACGGCTTTATCCTACGTACAGTATGAACAGTCGGGAAAACGGGCAATAGCGGTTGTCTTCGATACCGAACACCGTGAAGGTACGGAAGGGAACGGCTATGCGGTTTACCTGTGGGACATTGCTCCGGCAGCTTTTGCCGACAGCCTCGGTGTCGCACAAGGGACGTCGGCCGACATCGAGGCTTTGGACGGGAACATGAACACCTTTGCGCTGTACGACACACGGGAGACGGCTTCGCCTATGGCGGAAGCGGTCTTTGACCTGTGGCGGTACGGACAGAGTGCCTATATCCCGTCGGTGGCACAGATGCGGCTGCTGTATGCCGTCCGGGAAACCGTCAATCCTGTCATCGAACGGTGTGGCGGCCATCCGCTGCCGTTGGATGAAAAC
>ERZ779851.1134-NODE-1134-length-24545-cov-17.550755_pt1 | contig 24545 bp, 20 predicted proteins | sample MGYA00511094_ERZ779851 | MGnify/ENA primary metagenome ERZ779851 (study PRJEB29588, sample SAMEA2155512) | human gut metagenome | biome: human gut; feature: human-associated habitat; material: faeces | place: Denmark | collected 2008/2010 ...
CAAGTCTCACATTCACATGATGCTTCGCTTCGTGGAGTTTGGACAATAAACATACTGTCTCCACATGTTTCGTAAACGGAAAAAGATCAAACGGTGTACACTCTTTCATCCGGTATCCATGCTTTGTCAGATACTTCAGATCCCGCACCAGCGTTTCCGGACCACAGGATACATACACGACTTTATTCGGAGCCAGTCGCACTACAGAGGAAAGAAACGCCTCATCGCTTCCCGTACGCGGCGGATCCATAATGACCACATCCGCATGTTCTCCTTTTTCTGCCATCTCTACCATAAATTGTCCGGCATCTTCATTATAAAAAGTAACATTGTGAATATGATTGCGCTTTGCATTGGAGATAGCATCCTTTATCGCATCACGGTTTAACTCCACTCCGATCACATGCTTTGCGCGGCTGCTGGCAATCAACCCGATCGTGCCCGTACCGCAGTATGCATCGATCACGGTCTCGTTTCCCGTCAGTTTTGCACAGGAAATGGCTTTCCGGTAGAGTTTTTCTGTCTGCTGCGGATTTACCTGGTAAAATGAAGTCGGTGAAATACGAAATGTGCATCCGCACAGTTCATCCTCAATAAATCCTTTTCCATAAACCGTAATATTGCGCTCCCCGAGCACCATGCTGGTCTTGTGGTCATTGACGTTGATCACTACTGTGCTGATCTCCGGGAATTTCTTCCGCAGTGCTTTGACAAAATTATTTTTGGAAGGAAGAATCGGAGATACCAGTACAAGCACCACCATAATCTGTCCGCTGTGATAGCCCTTTCGCACCAGCACATGACGCAGCAGCCCATATCCGGTATCCTCATCATATGCACGAATCCGGAAAGAACGCATCATATTTTTGATTTCACGGATAATGGCATCCGCCTGTGCATCCTCGATCTGGCACTCCTCCACATCCACGATATCATGCGAATGTTTCTCATATACCCCTGCCACAATATGTCCGCGTTTATTGCAGGAAAAAGCCGCCTGTACTTTATGCCGATAGTGGTATGGATCGTCCATCCCGATGATTGGATTGATCTTTCCAAACGGTTCCATGAGTTTGCGCATGTAACTCTGCTTTTTGGAAAGCTGCTGACTGTACAAAATTCCCTGATAGTCACACCCTCCGCATCTTTTTGCATAAATGCAGTGTTCACCTGTTTTTTTTATCTGGCTTATGTTCGGTTTTCTATCCGTTTCTCTTTCCCTGTTCCTCTCTTTTTTCATCTTCTGTCCCGTTGTTTTTTTCTGTCCTATTTGCATATTTTCCAACTTCCTGTACTTGATTTTTAAAGTGCTTTCTCGTAGCACCACCAGTCCTCGTCAAATAAATCGCTCTCTCCCACTACGTCAAAATGCAGTTTTTCATAAGAACGGAGCGCTTTTTTATTTGTCTTACACACGAGAAAATGTACACTCCTTTTCCCCTGTTTTTTCAATTCTTCCATGCCATGCTGCAAAAGCTGCCGGGCAATTCCCTGATTCTGCATATCGGTGCGTACCCCGAGTCTGGAAAGCTCCGCAGACGGCTGCAGTGTTTTGGACCAGCAAGTGAGTGCTTCCACCTGCGGATCTTCATCCACTGTGATCGTGCCAATGATTTCTCCATCTTCATTTTCCATACAAAAAAGAGCATTTCTTTTCATATCATAATCAAATTCCTGTTCTCCCGGATACCCGTTGCCCCATGCGCAGTATGGAGTACCGATCAGCGACTGATACAGCGCAAGAATTTCTTCCTTATCGTCCTGCTTAGCTTTTCGAAACTTCATTTTTCCTCTTTTCATCCTTCGCTTTCGATTTTCTTTCTCAACTATGCCATAATGCTCTCTAAAATGCAAGTATACTGCCCTTTTCATTTTTTTACCCAAAACACCCCGGCAGCCGTTTTTATAACGGATACCGGGGTGTCTGTTTTCTATAGCCGGGTGTACTTATACCTGAATACGATCTGCAATCTCATTTCCCATGGCGAACCGTTCTCCATTGGCACCGATGATCAGCCCATTGGATAATTTCTGAATCACCTGTACGCTGCCACCTTCTTCTACATGATGGCGGTGCAGGAATTCTACAACTTCCGGTAATCCGAATAACCACTGAATGGTATAATTTTCACCAACTTTTGCTTTTGATAATGCCTGCATAATGCTCCCTCCTTCTATAGCTCCTCCATTCGGTTACCACTATTATATGGAGTTTATACCCGGTTAGTCAATCGAGAGCTTTCTCCTTTTATTATAACCGAAATAAGTCATCACTGATCTGAAAAACTGTTCATTTGTTCCAGTTTTTCCCTTATGTTGTTACAATATATCCTCCATCTGCCGCCCCTCAACTTCTCCCAATGCCCGGCGTGCGCTCTGTATTGCAATAAATGAATGTTTTGCCCTTTTTTCCATAAAATTACAAAACTCTCTGATTTCATCTTTATTTGCCGGGAGATAATAACCGGCAGAGGATGAACATATTACAATGCTCTTTACTCTATCTTCTGTAACAATGTCCCTTAATACCCGATCACTCACGCCAATTTTTGCGGCTAGTCTAATTTCATCTGAAAACATGACATGTTATAAATTATGAACCGTTTTACACTTTTCCTTGCGTCAGCTCATAAGATATGTTATATTATGCGTAGAAAGAGGGAAAGCCAGAGAAGTGGCTTACCCGAATGAATTAAATAACTGTTTTATCAACAGCCGTCATTATTCGCAGTAATGGCGGCTATTTTCGTTTTCCCTTGAAAATCGTGTGACACAATCCAACAAGGGCGCAAATGAACTAAGAGGATTTGCTTATTTCGAGATATTTTTCTATAAAAGTGTGTCAAAAGGTGTGTCAGTCTTTTATTTCATATCAGAGAATTGTTCCGGAACCCCTATAAATAAGCATTCTTCGGATTATTTCTCATCCACCACCTGAAAAATGAAAAATTTAAGATAATAGCTCTCCGGCACATTCGCAGAATTTGCCCACAAAATCGGATGATCCGGTGCCTGCGTACGGAATTCCACCTGACGCAGCCGTTTGTGTGCCGCCTTTGCAGCTTCCTTCACCGTCTTTGCCAGCAGTTCCTGTGTCATAAAATGGGAACAGGAACAGGTTGCCAGGTATCCGCCGTCTTTTACCAGCTTTAACCCTTTCATATTGATCTCCCGATAACCTTTGATGGCATTCTTCGTGGCCTCACGGGATTTCGTAAATGCCGGCGGGTCGAGAATGACTACATCATACTTTTCTCCGGCTTCTGCCAGTTTCGGAAGCTCGTCCAGTACATTTGCACAGCGAAAATGTACCGTATCTTCCAGATGATTACGCACGGCATTGGCATTTGCCTGCTGCACCGCATATTCCGAAATATCAAGTCCCGTCACATCGGAAGCACCTGCGATTCCTGCATTCAGTGCAAACGTTCCCATATGTGTAAAACAGTCCAAAACTCTCTTTCCTTTACAGATCCGCTGCATTGCCAGCCGGTTATACTTCTGGTCCAGGAAAAAGCCCGTCTTCTGACCATTTACCACATCGACCAGATAGTGCACGCCATTTTCCGTGATCTCCACCTCTGTATCAAATGTTTCCCCAATAAATCCTTTCACCTTCGGAAGTCCTTCTTTCCTGCGCTCATTGGCGTCACTTCTCTCATAGACTCCACGGATAGAAATACCGTCCTCTTTCAGTACCCCTTTTAATAATGAAACGATTGTTTCCTTGAACTGCTCCATACCGAGTGCCAGACATTCCACCACCAGCACATCCTCATACTTGTCAACCACCAGTCCCGGCAAAAAATCCGCTTCCCCGAAAATCACACGACAGGAAGATGTATCCACCGTTGTCTTCCGGTATTCCCAGGCATTCTTTACACGCATACGAAGAAAATTCTCGTTAATCTCCTGATCCACATGACGGGTCAGCATGCGGATACGGATCTTCGAATTCTGATTGATAAATCCCTTTCCCATCGGATATCCGTCAAAATCATGTACCGTCACCACATCTCCATTGGTAAATGTCCCCACAATCGTATCAATCTCATTATCAAAAATCCATGCGCCACCCGCCTTGATCGTGCGGCCTTCTCCCTTTTTTAAAGTAACAATTGTATGATTCTCCATCTTCTTTTCCTTCCTGTAAATATTTTCTTCATAGAGATACCATGTGCGATGTCGAACATTTGAGGACATATACACAATATCTTCTTTTCGCTGTCCCAGCTTCGTTTTCGTTTGGGACATATGCACAATATTTCTTCTTTTATGTCCCACTTTTATTTTCGTTCGGGACATATACATAATATCTGCACTTCTATATCCCATTTTTAACGCTTTCCGGGACATATCAGTGGAAACTTTTTCTATATATCCCACTCTGACTCTTCTTCGGGACTTTTCAACTTAAAAATCTTCCATATATCCCTGCCCTGTCTATCTTAGAATTTTTTCTCTCAAATATCTTCTATATGCCCTCTCCCTGTCTACCTCAGGACTTTTTCCCTTAAAGTGTACCACAGAATAATTACGTTTTCCAGCACTCCCCATTGTTTTTGAAATCCATAAATGTTATAATGTTGTTAATAAATTAACGAAGTTGTTGTATTTCTGTTCACAACTTCACGCTAAGACATACAAGGAGGTCTTATACGAATGGATTTTTCAGAAGAATACAGACAGAAGCTCGTTTCAGCAGACGAAGCCGTAAAAGTAATCAAATCCGGTGACTGGGTAGACTATGGCTGGTGTACCAACACCGTAGATACACTGGACAAAGCACTTGCCAAGCGTACCGATGAACTGAAGGATATCAACCTGCGTGGCGGAATCCTCTTAAAACCGCTTGCCGTATTTGAGCGCGAAGACGCCGGCGAACATTTTACATGGAATTCCTGGCATATGTCCGGAATCGAACGTCATATGATCGCACGTGGCTGTGCATTCTACAGCCCGATCCGTTATTCCGAGCTCCCTCGTTATTACCGTGAGCTGGATTGTCCGGATGATGTGGCAATGTTCCAGGTTGCTCCAATGGACAAGCATGGATACTTCAACTTCGGGCCAAGTGCTTCCCATCTTGGTGCGATGTGTGAGACAGCCAGACATATCATCGTAGAAGTCAACGAAAATATGCCGCGCTGCCTTGGCGGAACAGAAAACGGTATACATATTTCCAAAGTCAATGCAATCGTAGAAGGCTCCAATCCTCCAATCGGAGAACTCGGTGCCGGCGGTCCTGCTACCGAAGTAGACCAGAAAGTTGCACAGCTGATCGTAGACCAGATTCCAAACGGTGCCTGCTTGCAGCTTGGTATCGGTGGTATGCCAAACGCAGTCGGTTCCCTGATCGCACAGTCCGACTTAAAGGATCTTGGTGTTCACACAGAAATGTATGTAGATGCATTCGTAGACATTGCCAAAGCCGGAAAGATTACCGGTGCCTGCAAAAACATTGACCGCTACCGTCAGGTATATGGTTTCGGTGCCGGAACCAAGAAGATGTATGATTATCTGGATGAAAATCCAGAACTGATGAGCGCACCTGTCAGTTACACCAACGATATCCGCTCCATCGCAGCACTGGACAACTTCATCTCCATCAACAACTGTGTAGATATCGACCTGTTCGGACAGATCAGTGCCGAGTCTTCCGGAACCAAACACATCAGTGGTGCCGGCGGACAGCTTGACTTCGTTCTCGGTGCTTATATGTCCAAAGGTGGAAAGAGCTTTATCTGCTGTTCTTCCACATTCACGGATAAGAAAGGTGTTATGCATTCCCGCATCCGCCCGACCCTGGCAGAAGGTTCTATTGTCACAGACACCCGTGCAAATACCCACTATGTCGTTACCGAATATGGCATGGTCAATGTAAAGGGATTATCTACCTGGCAGAAGGCAGAGGCTCTGATTTCCATTGCACATCCGGACTTCCGTGATGATCTGATCAAAGAGGCAGACCAGATGCACATCTGGAGACGTTCCAACCGATAAAAACACCGTTTGTTCACAATTTATTCATATTGCAAAAAAACCTCGTTTTTAACGGGGTTTTTTTATAAATTTTACCTCTTGTCTTTACTATCCTTTTTTAGTAATCTATAGTTCGAGTAAAGGAGAGGTAAAGATGAAGAAATTTTTTAGTATTATCAAAGAAAAACTATTCACCAGAGTTGAAAAACAACATTCCGAAGCTTACCTGCGTCGGATCTCATTTCTGAATAAATATTCCCTGCTGTTCCACATGTTGATATCCTGTGGGATCGTATTTATTGTGGAGGTTCTTTCCCGAAGGAGTTTTCTCTCGGCATGTTCCTTCGTTGGGATGCATACCGGTGCATTTTTTTATAATGCCTTTATTGTATTTGCATCCTTAAGCTTTGTTTATCTGTTCCGCAGACGTGCATTCTGGCGGATCATTATCAGCGGTTTCTGGGTGCTCCTTGGAATCATTAACGGATGCATCCTTTCAAACCGTGTAACACCGTTTGGCTTTACAGACCTTAAATGTATCAATGATCTGTTTGCCATGAACAATACCAACTATTTCACGGCAGAAGAAGCTACCATCGTAGTCATCGGGCTCGGTCTGTTCCTTCTGTTTTGTGTTGCGCTCTTCATTAAAGGACCGCGCTATCAGGGCAAGACCCATAAAATTGTTGTAGTAGGTGCCATTGTATCGGTACTGTTTGTCGGTCTTCCTGTTACAACCTCTGCTGCACAGAATGCCAATGTTGTTGCAAGTTACTTCTCCAACATTGCACAGGGATATGAAAACTACGGTTTTATCTATGGATTCTCTTCGAGTGTGGTAGACCGTGGAATGAGCAAGCCGGATGACTACTCCGAGCAGAAAATTGCTTCGATTGAAAAAAATGTAAATGACACAAAAAAAGAAACAACTGTCACCAAAAAGAATGCACCAAATATTATCTGTATTCTTCTTGAATCATTCTGTGATCCGGATGAGATCAAGTTTCTGAATTATAATCAGGATCCGATTCCTACCTTTCACAATCTCGAGAAGAACTACACGAGTGGTTACCTGACAGTTCCGGTTGTTGGCGCAGGAACCGCAAACACTGAGTTTGAAGTTCTCTCCGGTATGAGTATGCAGTACTTCGGAACCGGCGAGTATCCGTATAAAACAATCCTGAAAAAGACAGACTGCGAGAGCACTGCTGCTGATCTGGCTTCCATCGGATATGGAACCCATGCCGTACATAACAATGGCGGTAACTTTTACAGCCGTGTCAATGCCTTTTCCATGATGGGATTTGATACTTTCACCAGCAAGGAACTGATGAACATTCAGAGTTATACGCCAAACGGAAGCTGGGCTACCGATGATATTCTTGTTCCTGAAACAATCAAAACCTTAGATTCCACTCCGAATCAGCCGGACTTTACCTACACCATTACCGTAGGTACACATGGTGATTATCCAAAGACTCCGGTTATCGCAAATCCGGTATATACCGTCAGCGGTGTGGATGATGAAGAAAAGAAAAACCAGTGGACTTATTACGTCAACCAGTTAAATGAAGTAGATACATTCCTGAATGATCTGATTACAGAGCTCTCCAAGAGAGATGAAGATACCATCGTGGTAGCGTTCGGTGATCATCTTCCAACTATGGGTCTGGAAGACTCCGATATGAAATCCGGTGATATCTACAAGACAAAATATGTCACATGGAATAACATGGGATTAAAGAAGCAGGATGCAGATCTGTATGCATACCAGCTGATGGCAAGCATTACGGATTCCACAGGTATTCATGAGGGAACCATCTTAAATTACCATCAGACCCAGATGAACAACACAGACCACACTGCATATCTGGACGGACTGGATAATCTGCAGTATGACATTCTTTACGGAAACCGTTACTGCTATGATGGCAAAGACAAATACCCTGCAACCGACATTGTAATGGGAATTGATGATGTAACGGTATCTGAGACGTCGGATTCCATCGGCGGATCGGAAGTGTTTGTCTATGGAAACAACTTCACCAAGTGGAGTAAGGTATTTGTAAATGACGAGAAAGTCAATACAACCTTCAGCAATTCCGGTTGTCTGATTATTCCAAAAGACAGTGTCAAAGACGGTGATACCATTAAAGTGTGCCAGATGGGTTCCAACAGTACGATTTTCCGTGAATCCAACACGTACACATACAAAGATCCTGCTGTGGAAGAAACCGTTACGGGAACAGAGTCGGACAGCAATACCGAATCTACAGTTTCAGAAAGCCAGAAATAAGCAAAAAAGACCTGCCAGTGATTTATTTCACTGACAGGTCTTTTCTTGTCTTAAATTGTCTTTAACGCATCCACAGCGGCATCCAGATACGGATTTTCCATCTCATAGAATGCACCGGCATCCGCAGCTTTCGCATATGCCGGATCCAATGGCAGTTTGCCAAGAACTCTGGTTCCTTCTTTTGCGGCAACTTCGTCAATGTTGCTTTCTCCAAACAGTGCGATCTTCTTTCCACAATCCGGGCATTTCAGATAACTGAAATTTTCCACCAGTCCAAGTACCGGTATATGCATCATATTTGCCATATGGAAAGCTTTCTTTACGATCATCTGTACCAGTTCCTGTGGAGATGTAACAATAACGATACCGTCCACCGGAAGGGACTGGAACACGGTAAGCGGTACATCACCTGTTCCCGGTGGCATGTCCACAAACAGATAGTCCACATCGCCCCAGACAGCCTCATTCCAGAACTGTTTCACAGCCCCTGCAATCACAGGTCCTCTCCAGACAACCGGTGCCTCTTCATCTTCCATCAGAAGATTGATGGAAACAATTTTGATTCCTTCTTTTGTCTCATACGGATACATTCCTTTTTCGTCACCGACCAGCTGACCGTGTGCTCCAAACATCTTCGGAATGGACGGTCCGGTAATATCGGCATCCAGAATTCCCACTTTATATCCTGCTTTTGCCATCTGTACCGCCAGGGAAGAAGTGACAAATGATTTACCGACACCACCCTTTCCGCTGACAACTCCAATCACATGTTTGATATTGGAATATGCATTCATCGCTTCGAGCATACTCTGCGGATTCTGAGAATTATGGGAACATCCCTCACAGCTTTCTTTGGAACAGGATGATGCTCCGCTGCAACTTGAATTTTCTGGCATAATGATAGCCTCCTTGTTAATTATTTAATGATTTATTTATATAGACTGCCCAGTCTTTGGAATGGGTAGTATATGAAATAAGCTTTTCCGATAATTTTATCTTTGCTGACATAGGTATGATCCCAATATCTGGCATCATAGGAATCATTCCGGTTGTCTCCAAGCACCAGATAACTGTCTTTGGGAACCTCAAACTCAAACGGTCCGGTTGCCTCTGTCCATGTCTCTTTCAGGTAATCCTCCTTCAAAGGAGTCTCAGAGTCATTGATATAGATTTTCGCATCCTCAATGGTAACCTTTTCTCCGGGCAGACCAATCACACGCTTGACGTATTTTTGCGTTTCGTCATCCGGGAACCGGAAAATCACGATATCTCCTCTCTTCGGTTCTGAAAACTGATACGCCAGCCGCAGCCCGAACAGGTCATCGCCCGGTTCAATGGTATGCTCCATCGATCCGGTCGGGACTGTTGCATTGATGATCACGTAATTCTTCAAAACCATCGCCAGCGCGAAGGCTGCCAGCAGAGTGACTACCCAGCTGAGCACTTCCCGCAGAGGCGAAGAAGCTTTCTCCTTTCCCTCGCCCTTTGGATCATTGTCCATCTTTATTTCTTCTGTTGACATTTCTTTTTTCTCTTCCATAATCACTCTACTCTCTTGGTGCAAACCACCAGTCAATAAAATCTTCCCTGCGGAAAACCAGTCCCACAAGTCCCAGATCCACACGTTCTTTCTGTGTCAGGGTCTGCGCAATAAATTCATTCACAGATACATCAAAATCGCCTTCCAGGCACCAGATACAACTCACTGTCGGCACATTCTCCTGATTTTTCCAGTCATCTACGAACGAACCGCCGAAATCAACAATCTTATTCCAACGATGCTGCGTATTGATAACCCGCTGCTTGATATTCTCATAGATGACCTCCATCATCCGGTGAACTTTCGGGTGATACATCACAGGCTCAAGAATCCTTAAGAGTCGGTGCTTTGGATTGACACGCAGTTCCAGCGTTCCGTTTGCCGTATTCGTCACCATACAGAAAATCTCGTTATCCGGAAACGTTTCCGGCCGCAGATGATACTGATAACGATATGGTACCACACTTTTTATCATATGGAAATCTGCATCCATTTCTTCATATATAACACCCGGACATTCACTGCTTATCACATAGTGCATGCTACCCTGATAAGGCGCCAGAAGCTGGCAGAACAGATCCCGGTTCTTTTCGAATACAATCAGCTGGTATTCCGTCAGGAAACGCCGGAAATCCATAATATGGTTCTGCCTGTAATATGTAAACAGCCCCTTGCTGATAAATGCAATCCTTATGCTTTTTCCGGTATAACCCTGAATAATCGTTGCAACCGGAAGTTCAATCTCCCTTCCCTTTAAATAAACTTCCACCGTCACCGATTTGCCAAGAAGCTGCATTTCTTCTTCATATTCTGTTAAAACCGGCTGCTGTCCGCTGGCAATATACTGGTTCAGCCCCAGCGGATTGGATGCAAAATGTTCTACAATCCGTCTTCCGATCAGTCTGCGCAGCTCCATCAGATGTTCATCATGTGCCACATCATCCCTCGCCAGTCTCAGCGTCAGAAATTTCTTCCGCAAATGCAGATGATACGTCATATGCCTGAGCCACTCCGGTTTCAATCCCAGATCTTTCTTTTCATCGGTCACAAGAAATCCCTGCTGATACAGGCAGGATGTCCCGATCAGCCCCTGATGTTTGGAATTATAAATCCAGATACACCCCTCCATCAGTTCATCCATAATACGAATCGATATAATTCCAAGAATATCCGCAAATGGATTGTCCATGATGTGATTCTGTTCCTGCAGCGTCACCTTTTTTTCATCAAAGGAAATCTGAATCGGAAATGGCTGATACAGCATATAGTGCTGTACTGCGTGTACCAGCCTCTGAAGGGACAGATTCTTTGCATATTTCGGCCGTAACACCAGCGTAATTCTGGTTCCGGACTGTTCGCGGTTGGAATTGATATATTCCATTGTTTCCGCCCCTTCTATCCATTTTGCGGTAACCGGTTCTAACGTCTGGCGATCCGTAACATTCCACGCGGTATTTACCGATTTGTCCTTTCTCGACTCAATCAACAGTGCCCGTGCAACCATAAAACCGGAAAGCATACCGACTCCAAACTGCGCCACCGGTTCATAGTGAAGCTGCTGTGTAGAAAAATCCTCGCTCTGATAAAAACTCACTCCGATTTTGGCGACATACTGCTCAATATCCCTGGCATTGATTCCGATTCCGTTATCCTCAAACACCAGACGCTGCGTTTCGGAATTATACTGAATGGAAATTTGAGGAGAATACGGATTTCGCATGGAATTTAAGGCTCTTGCCTCCTCCATCTCCAGAAACTCTGTTCCCCAGCTCCATTCCAACGCCGCCCTGGTATTGCATGCATCAATGGCATTTTGAAGAAACTCCCGGATATAGGCATCCGGATCTCCGTAAAACTGCGTACTTGCAAAGGTCGATATGATATTTTCCTGATCCATACCTACTTTGCACTGTTTCATAGCTGTTCCTCATTTAATAAAATTGCCTGAACCACAAACCGCTTGTCTGCCTGTCTGCTCACACAGGTTGATAAAGTCAGCAGATGACTGTCCACCGAAAGCTGGATTTTGTCCTTTACCTCCGGCGAATTCTTGGATTTTTTCACAATGCTTTCAAGATAACTTACACGTCCCTCTTTCGTTGAAAAGTCATTGGTGTGCAGAATATGTGCATCGTCCGTCTTATATGCCGCAAAAATCTCATACACGAGCACCTTTTCCTTTGTATACACATATATATACGGAAAATTGTTAAAAAATGTCTGGTCTTCATAGTTGTGGAGAGAAGCAAACATTGTGTCATTGCGCATATTGTGCCCATACACGACGGTATCAAAATCCGTAAACTCTTTACTGTTTGCCTTCTCTGTATAAATACATCCAGGATATCCCCTGGTACCATTCATATTGTAATTCAGATAATAGGAATCATCACTCGGATGCTGTAACACCGGATAATCCACCCCGGTTCCCGGAATGTAGATCCATGCGTAAATATCCGGATTGACTCCCTTTAATTTTTTCCAGTTTAAATTTTTCTGTGGAATTTCTATTCCTTTTTGTTCCAGTTCGCTGTCTTCGGTCTGCACTTCCTGTGCCACATTCTCCGTCTCTGTCTGCGTATCTGACGGAATATTGATCTGATTATCATTCACCTGATTCTGCAGATCATTTACCTGGGCAGAAAGCTTTTCATATTCTTTCTGTGCATTCTTCTGAACCATCCAGCTTCTTCCAAATATTATGAGTACCACGATCAATACAACTGCCAGAACAATGGTCAGAATTTTATAGATATTGATCGTTCTGTCGTTCTTTCTTTCCTGTCTTTTCATAAAATAGTTTTCTTTCTTTAAAATTGAGGCAGGGCGGCAGATTCCATTCCACCGCCCTCACGTGATGCCATGCATCACCTATCCATAGACCTACATGCTAAATAAAATTGTATCCAGTGAGATTAATTCTTACGTGCTTTTCTTCCGCATACAACAATACCTGCTGCCGCAAATACTGCAACGAACGGAAGTGCCGGAAGCGCTGCCCCGGTTTTCGGAGATGTCTTATAGGAAACAGATCCGGAAACGGATGTTCCTTTCTGACTTCCTGCTCCACTTTTGCCATTGACACGGGCAGAAGAACTCTTTGTGGAAGTATTCCGTACGGAATTCTTTCCATCGGTATAACCATCTGTATAACCGTCATCATAATCATCCTCGAAACTGTCCTCTCCATCGTCATAAGACTGTGGATAGTTTACTGTCACATTCTGATTTACACTAACCGGATTATACTGATTATTGGTCTGTGAGTTGTTCTGGTTGTTGTTGTTTGTCTGGCTGCTGCTGTTGGAATTGTCATTTACATTGGAATTTGTATTTGATCCCTGGGAATTTTCATCCTTTGACGGATCTGTTGTAACGGTAGGATTCACATTTGAACTGTACCTTACAACTATAACCGGTGAAAATGAATACAATGTAACCGTGACTTTGCCATTGGAAACGCTGTCCGGCTTTACCGTCTGCCAGCTTCCGCTTTTTAATTTATGTAATACATAAACATTGTCTCCAGCCTTAATTCCACTTGCACAAATCGTTACTTTGATTCCTTTGGATGTATTCGTTGCAGACGGAACACTGATATCAGACATGGCCATGACGGTTGCACTTCCGTTCTGTGCACTTGCCACAGCATTTGCCTGACGGTTTCCCTCGCGGTAAACATCTTTGTCCACACCCTTGGAAGAAACCGTGATAAGCTCATTGTTTGCATTATAACCGCTGCTTTCAACGGTTGTTGCCTTATTCAGCTCATTGGTTCTTTGAACCAGTGCCGTATCACTTGTTGGTGATGGATCTGCAAACACGGTTGTGCCCATTGTAAATACCAGCATCATAGCTGTCACAACTCCTGTGAAAATTTTCTTTTTCATCGCAATCTACCTCCTTTCCACGTAATATAAACTGCATGTAACTCTATCTATATCAAGTGCGCGCGCACTGGATACCTTATTGTACGGGTGTATAAAACACCTTCATAATGAGTTCTTCCATGGCATCTTCATCAACATGGTACTCCTCATACCGTTTCCCGTCAATCGGCTTTCCCTCCACCGTTTTTCCGGGAACCGTATACATCTGGTCTTCTGAAAAACCGTAATTCATCAGCTGCTCAATCATACTTGTGAAATCCACACTGGTTACCAGATAATCGGAAACAGAATTGTAAATTTCTGTCACCTGATCCGGGTTTTCTGTGGATACTTTTTTTAATTTATCCATATAGGCAACAATATACTGTTCTTCGCGCTGCAGACGCTTTGTTGCACTGTCATATTCTTCGGTATCCCTTCCATGCAGGTAATAATAAGCCTGCGTCCCATTCAGGGTTACTTTTTGCCCTTTCTTCAAATTCACACCGGCTTTTGGAAACGAAATATCCTGCTGTACCGTCACTTCCACTCCTCCCACAGCATCATTCATCTGTGGGATTCCCCCCATATTCATCGCAAGATAACCGCTGATCGGAATATTTTGAAACAGGCCGGAAACCGCATCCACGGTTTTGCTGCAGCTGAGACGCTTACCGTCCCCGAATGCATGCTGCAAACAGATCTGAGTTTTAAGCGGTCCCATATCAATACCTTCTTCATCACACAATTCGATATCTGCCATCGTGTTTCGATTGATGGAAATGACCTGCAGCTGCTCTGTTTTGTTGTTTACAACAAGAAGAAACAGTGCATCGGACTGCCCGCCTTGGGTATAATCGCTGCTTTGCTGTACCGGACCATCGATATCAACCCCCATCATGAGGTAGGTTTTGATATCTGTATTATACAGATACTCTTTTCCCTGATAAGCAACTACACCCTCCTGCCACTTTTCCTGACCGGAATCCTGTGTGGTATCTGTCTGCCCCGCAACCTGCTGCTCATAAGAATTTTCTGTATCATCTGCAATGTGGAAGCCGGCATTTTCCGCCTTCGTTTTGACCCCTGCCACAATCACAAGTGCAAGAATCACCACCATCATTCCGGACATAAAATACAATGCATTATGAAGTTTTGTCGATGGTTCATGCATTCTTCTCATGATGTTCTCCGTAATTTCCATAATAGCTGCCATAATAGCCGCCATAGTAGCCACCCTCATAGCCGCTCTTCTTCATCCGTACTTTGTTCAGTACCGCACCAAGTACCCTCACTCCGGAAGCTTCCATCTGCTTTTTGACTGTCTGGATCAGACGTCCGCTTGCCATGCCCTGGGCAATAACAAGAATCGCACCATCACAGTGTTTTGCGATCACTGCTGCGTCGATTGCAGCTCCGATCGGCGCACAATCCAGCAATACATAATCAAAATGTTCTTTTGCAAAATTAAGTAACTCGGTAAAATACTTTTTTTCCAGAATTTCTGTCGGGTTTGGTACTGACGGACCGGCAAAAATCATAAACAGGCCCGGAATCGTTGTACCGTAAAGTACGTCTTCGAGTTTTTTCTGTCCGGACAGAAAATGGGATAATCCGTAGATTTCTCTTCCATCCGAAGCCACTGCCCGTAATCGTCCCACGTATACGGATTTACGCATATCGGTATCGATCAGCAATACACGTTTGCCGGATTCCGAAAAAGAACGTGCCAGATCCATCGTCACGGTACTTTTCCCTTCGTTTGGCATGGCAGACGTCACAACGATGGTGCAGATATCATCTCCGCAGAACTGGATATTGGTTTTTAATGCCCGGAGTGATTCTTTCATCGTATAATTTTGTTTTTTCAGATTCTCAAATGTTACCGATTTCATTTCTTTTTCTTCCTTCTCTTACGCTTGCGCTCTTTTTCCCCATCGTATTCGGCTTCTTCCAAAGGAAGCGTACCAAGAACATTCAGCCCCAGCTTCCTTTGTACATCATCTGCATTCATAATCGTATCATTGAACAGATAAGCCACCACAATAACCGCAATCGCCAAAAACATGCCAAGTATTCCTCCGACCGCCGTATTTTTCATGATATTCGGGCTGACCGGTTCTCCGTCGGAATATCCCTTTTGAATGATATTCGGTGCATCCTGATCCATTTTCTGTTGGATAAAGGCCACACTGACACGCGCAATCTCATCCGCAATCTTTTTTGCCATGGATGGGTTTGCATCGCGCACCGTAATCTCGAGGATTCGCGAGTTGGAAGGATTATTCAGGGTAACTTTTTTCTTCAGGGAACTGTAGGTCTCGTCCAGTCCGAGATTCTCAATTACCTGCTCAAGCACGGGACGCCCCTCTACGATAACCATATAATCGTTTGTCAGACTTGTACCTGTCTGTATATCCGCAAGACTTGTAATCGACATGCTTTTGGACAATACATAAAACTGGGATGTTGACTCATATTGCGGCACCATTACAAACCTGCTGATACAATATGCGGTCACGGCTCCGATAATCAGTGCAAACAACACCCATTTCCAGAAAGAAAGGATCTCTAAAACGAGATCTTTCAGATCAATTTCAATTTCATCATCATTTTCAATTACAATACGTTCCTGTTGTAACTGCTGCTCCATATCAATGCTCCATTACTAACTATTTCATTTCTCCGGTCAGAATCTTTGCCGGATGATTCACCAAAAGCTGATCCGCATATTCCCTGCCAAATTTTTTTTCAATCAGCTCATAGCATTTTCCCATATGATTGGCACGGTTTTTTATTCCATGACTGTCCGATGCAATCGCATCCACACATTCTGCCTTCAGCATCTTTTTACAGTATTTCTTTGGACCCATACCCTCAAGTCCGAGTACCGCATCCGCATTCACCGTAATCCATGCCCCAAGATTGCGCAGCTCCTCTGCCAGCTGCAAATCTGCAAGTGCTCCATACCGTTCCACATGTGCAAATACCGGAATATATCCGTGCAGAACCAATTCCTGCGTCATCTGGTAAATATAGGCATATTCACTGTCGTGCGAATACTCACACAACACATACCGCGAGCCGGCCATTGTCCGGCATCTGCCACTGTCAAGTGCCTCGACAATATGACTGTTCACATGGTATTCGGTGCCCAGTGCAAGATAAATTCCAAGTTTCTGTGCATACGGCTCCAGAATACGGAAATGTTCTTCAATTTCTTCCTTCGGATAAGCAAACATGCCGTGCCGGTAATGCGGTGTCAGGATCATTGCAGAAATGCCCTGCTCTTTTGCTGCCTCAAGCATCGCCACAGATTCTTCTATTGTTTTTGCTCCGTCGTCTACTCCGTACAGAAGGTGACAGTGAATATCGATCATGGTTTTCCTTGCCTTTACTTTTTTATACCTTATTATACTATATCGACCATTTTCTTGCAATCTTTGAGCCGTTTTTCCCTCTTTTGACACAACTTTTTGTATTTCTCGGATTTCCACAATTGATTTCCCGGCAAACATAGCGTATAATGGTCATGAAAAGCGAATAACACTTGACAAACTTCGGTTTTCGGGGTACGCTTATATGAGTCCATATAAGGACGGTACAATATTTGACCATCAGGCTCAGGCGGTGAGAGTACCGCACGCATAAACAAGTAGGCTTTATTCTCTGAACTGTCAGTATTACAGCTCAGTATGTCATAGATTTCATTGATCTGTTTTTTACAGCAAGCGCGATTGTCCAGCGCAGGGATTTGTTTTCACAACATGACATGCTGCCTGTTGAAAACGCAGTACAGCAGATGCGGACTATTTGGATCAGGAATTCCTGCGGAGGGTTCCGGTATCCGTCGTGTGCTCACACCCCTGCCGGAGAGGTTAAACTCCGGAACTGCCTAGCAAGTCCGAATACAATTGAACAGAACAAACATATATTTATCTAAAAACCCTATGCATTATGCATAGGGTTTTTTGTTTCTTCTTTTCTGTTGTCCATTACAAAGTAATGATTCCAAGTGCATTTAATACCGAACTGAATAAAATCAACAGTACCAGTATCGGTGCAACATACTTGATCAATACAATATACAGTTTCTTACTCTTAAATTTCTGTGTGGAAGATTCCACTTCATCCGTAATCGTCTCTGGTTTCACAATAAAACCGACAAATACACAGGTCAGGAATGCCACAATCGGCATAAGGACACTGTTGGATATAAAATCGAAGAAATCCAGAATACTCATTCCGTGAATCGAAAAACCGCTCCAGATTCCAAATCCAAGAGAAGACGGAATTGCCATCAACACCGTATAAACGGTTACACAGACCGTAATAAATTTACGGCTCTTTTTTGTCTTATCCACGAAAATGGAAACCACTGTCTCCATCAGGGAAATGGACGATGTCAGTGCAGCAAACAATACCAGCACAAAAAATACCGTTCCGATCAGGTGTCCTCCCGCCATACTGTCAAACACTTTTGGCAGTGTAATAAACATCAGTGTCGGTCCTGCCTTCAGCGATGCCTGATCTCCACCGGAAAACACAAACACGGCCGGTACAATCATCAGTCCTGCCAGAAATGCAATTCCGGTATCAAAGATTTCGATATTCCGCACACTGCTCTCTATATCCTCATTTTTCTTCATATAGGAGCCATATGTAATCATAATGCCCATCGCCAGCGACATGGAATAAAACAGCTGTCCCAGTGCCGCCAGGAAAGCATTCGCACTGATCTTGGAAAGATCCGGCTTTAAGTAGTAGACAATTCCTGCCCCTGCTCCCGGACGGGTCACAACAAATACCGCAATAATAACGGAAAGGACTACCAGAAGCGGCATCAGCACTTTGCTGATATTTTCAATTCCTTTATTTACGCCAAGCAGAATCACAACCGAAGTGGCAAGGATAAAAAATACCAGCCACATCACCGGTTCCCCAGTCCTTGCAATAAAATTTGAAAAATAATCATCTGCTGCCGCTGCATTTCCGCTTCCTGTAAGAAATGCCCATGCAAATTTGATGACCCATCCGCCGATCACACAGTAATACGGAAGAATGATAATCGGCACAATACTGGCAAGAATTCCAATGAAACCGCACTTTTCATGCAGCGTGCTGAATGCATACAGTGCACTTTTCCCGGTTTTTCTGCCCAGTGCAATTTCTGTGATCATAAGTGCAAATCCAAACGTAACCGCAAGGATCACATAGATCAGTAAAAAAGAACCTCCACCGTATTTTGCGGCAAGGTAAGGAAACCTCCACAGATTTCCAAGTCCGACAGCAGATCCCGCAGCGGCAAGAATAAAGCCCATTTTGCTGGAGAAACTGCTGCCATGTTTTTTGTGTTCGTTCATAACAGCCCCCTTAATCATAGTTTCAGGAGGCAGACCGTTTATAATTTAAACCGATATCCGACTCCCCAGATGGTCTCGATGTACTGCGGCTTGTTCGTATTCATCTCAATCTTCTCTCGAATCTTTTTGATGTGTACGGTAACCGTTGCAATATCACCGATAGATTCCATATCCCATATTTTACGGAACAATTCCTCTTTTGTAAATACATGATTTGGATTCTCTGCCAAAAAAGTCAGCAAATCAAACTCTTTTGTCGTAAACTGTTTCTCTTCTCCATTGACCCATACCCGGCGCGCCGTCTTGTCTATTTTAATGCCCCGGATCTCAATGATATCATTTTGTGGCATATTGCTGCCGATCAACCGCTCATACCGTGCCAGATGTGCCTTCACGCGGGCTACCAGTTCACTCGGGGAAAACGGTTTTGTCACATAATCGTCTGCCCCCAGTCCGAGCCCGCGAATCTTGTCAATATCATCCTTTTTTGCAGAAACCATAAGGATTGGTGTATTCTTTATCTCACGGATCTTTTTACAGATTTCAAATCCATCTACTCCCGGAAGCATGAGATCTAAGATAAACAGATCAAACTCCTCATGCAGGGCTCTTTCGAGTCCTTTGGTTCCGTCATTTTCAATTTCCACTTCAAAGCCACTCAGTTCCAGATAATCTTTCTCCAGATCTGCAATAGCCACTTCATCTTCAACGATCAGTATTCTGCTCATTTGCTGTTACCTCCTGATATTTGCGTATTACAAAGTACATGGTAGTGCCGGAATCTTCTTTGCTGGTTGCCCAGATTTTCCCTCCATGATCCTCTATGATCTTTTTTACAATGGAAAGTCCGATTCCGCTGCCACCGGTTGCCGAATTTCTGGAAGCATCCGTCCGGTAAAACCGGTCAAAAATATACGGCAGATCTTTCTGTGCAATTCCTCTTCCATCGTCTTCGATTTCCACCTGAATAAAGTCCCCCACATCCTTGATACGGATATTGATGAACTTTTCTGTTTTATTCATATATTTTACGGAATTTCCTATAATATTATTGATCACCCTGCGCAGCTGCTCCGGATCTGCAATAATCTGGGTATCCGGCGTTGCATAATTAAAATAGGATAACGCAATCCCCTTTGCTTCCAGATCCAGTCCGATTTCTTCCACGCAGTCTTTAAAATATGCGGCAACATTCAGTTTTGCAAAGTCATACGGAATACGGTTGGTATCAATTTTGGAATACAATGTCAGTTCATTGATCAGCGTATCCATTTCGTTTGCCTTATTATAAATCGTCCGGATATACTTATCGAGTTTTTCCGGAGTATTGGCAACGCCGTCCATAATGCCTTCCGAATACCCCTTTACTGCCGTAATCGGCGTCTTCAGATCGTGGGCAATGTTGCTGATGAGTGCACGGTTTTCTTTTTCGTTGCTAAGTTTTTCCTCCGCATTATCCTTCAGACGCTGACGCATCTGTTCAAACGTCGTGCAGAGCTCACCGATCTCATCGTCGCCCTGGGTATCCAGCGCAAAATCCAGATTGCCTTCCTTAATATTCTCCGCTGCCACCCGCAGCTTCTGGATCGGTGTGATCATGCTCCGGTAAATCCACACAATCATCATAACCGCCGTCAGTAACAGGATAATTACCACGCAGATAATTCCCCATACAATAAACTGGCGGATTTCCTGCCCGGTAGCGTCAAAGGACGTGACAATATATGCCGTGCATTTTTCTCCCGAATCCAGCTTGAAATCTACCTGTTTTACCAGAATTTCATCATCCCGGTCGATATATTTGTCCACCCCCTGCCGGGAACTGTTTTCCCCATATCCCGGAAGTTCCGAAAGGATCTTTTCATTTTTGCTTCCACCGTTGAACGAAATTTCCTCTCCGACCCTTACAACCAGATAAGAATATTTCTGCTTCAGATCCTCATTGATCTCGGTGAGATAAAAAGCATCTTCCATTTTCGAAGGGGACAATTTGATTGTCTTTTTGATCTTTTCAAAATCCAGTGCCGTATAACGGTTTAACAGCGGCACAGAATTGATAATACTATAGGCATCCGCATTCTTAATGCCATACGTCTGCTCGATCACATGCGACTGAAAATTACAATAGGCGCTGATCGTGGCAATCGCCAGGATCGATGGCACAAAGATAATAATACAGAACGAAATGATCAGTTTGGTTTTTATCTTCATTCGTATTCCTTCCCTGTAAAAAAATAAGACACAGAACAAACTCTGTGTCTTATTATATCATTCTTTTATAAAAAATTATGTAAACTTTTCATAAATTAAAGGTACTTCTTTAAAGCCTCTGCCTTGTTTGTTGCCTCCCATGGGAGATTTAAGTCATTGCGTCCGAAGTGACCATAAGCAGCTGTCTGACGGTAAATCGGACGGCGCAGATCCAGCATCTTGATAATTCCTGCCGGACGAAGATCAAAGTTCTCACGTACAATCTTTACCAGCTCATCATCTGCGATCTTTCCTGTACCGAATGTATCAACCATGACAGAAGTAGGCTGTGCAACACCGATGGCGTAAGATAACTGAATCTCACACTTATCAGCAAGACCTGCTGCAACAATGTTCTTTGCAACATAACGTGCAGCATATGCTGCGGAACGGTCAACCTTTGTGCAGTCTTTTCCGGAAAAAGCTCCGCCGCCGTGACGTGCATATCCACCATAGGTATCAACGATGATCTTACGCCCGGTCAGACCTGCATCTCCGTGTGGTCCGCCGATTACGAAACGTCCGGTCGGATTGATAAAGAATTTGGTATCTCCATCGATCAGCTCCTTTGGAAGGATCGGATCAAAGACATATTTCTTAATATCCTCATGGATCTGTTCCTGGGTAACGTCCTCATCATGCTGGGTAGATAAAACAACTGCCTCAAGTCTCTTTGGCTTTCCTGCTTCATCATACTCTACAGAAACCTGTGTCTTTCCATCCGGACGAAGGTAGGTAAGTGTTCCGTCTTTACGAACCTTTGTAAGCTGTAATGCCAGCTTGTGTGCCAGTGAAATCGGATATGGCATAAATTCCGGTGTCTCATTGGTTGCATATCCAAACATCATTCCCTGATCTCCGGCGCCGGTATCCAGATCATCTGTCAGCTCGCCCTCTTTTGCCTCAAGTGCCTTGTCAACACCCATGGCAATATCTGCGGACTGCTGATCTAAAGCTACCATAACCGCACAGGTATGTCCGTCAAAACCGGTCTTTGCATCGTTGTATCCGATCTCGTTTACAGTCTTTCTTACAATTGCAGGAATATCAAGAGTTGCCTTTGTTGTAATTTCTCCTGTAACAAGTACGAAACCGGTACAGCTTGCTGCCTCACAGGCTACACGGCTCATCGGATCCTGCTCCATGCATGCATCCAGAATGGCATCTGAAATCGCATCACACATTTTGTCAGGATGTCCTTCTGTAACGGACTCTGATGTGAATAATAATTTTTCCATTGCTTTTTGTTTCTCCTCTCTTGTTTTATACAGAAATAAAAAAAACCGCCTCGCAGCGGATTGATCTAAAGATAATCAAATCCCCTTATTGTTCGATTAACTCGCTCAGGCTGGCACCTTCCAAACAGGGGTTGCCGTGACTTCACAGATCCTATGTATCTCCATCACTCTGAATAAGAGAAAGCTTACAATATTAAATTTGAAATATCCAAGTGCTACCATACTCCAGTTTCTTTCATCTGTCAAGCCCTAAAAGATTGACTTTTGTGCGAAATAATTCTATACTTTTGTATATACGTTACATACGGAGAGATAAAATATGATAAAAATTGAGACAAAACAACTACAAGAAGGTGCCATCCTTGCACAGCCTGTGATCACACCGCTTGGACAGCCGTTGGCTCCCGCCGGTTCTGCTGTAACCCGTCAGCTGATCAACCGCATGAAACTGTACCGTGTGGAATATGCAGAAATTGAGGGCGAAGAACCTGCTCCGCAGGAGGAGGCTCCAAAGCCTGTAAAAGAAGCAAAAACATACGCACAGGAAAGCAAAACACACTCACAGAAAGTCGCCGGTTCCAGTGAATTCCGCACGTTCCAGATTGAGTATGTTCAGGCAATTGAGCTGATGAAACAGTTGTATACCGCAGCCATCAAGGATAACAAACCGATTGACTCGCAAAAACTTCTGGGCAGTGTCGCAGATCTGTTCCAGTCCCGCAACACCATCGTTGAAATGTTTGATATGCTTTACAACATGCGTACTGTGGCCGATTCGGTTTATGCGCACAGTCTCAACGTTGCACTCATTTCACGAATGATCGGCCGCTGGCTGCGTTTTGAACGTCACGATCTGGACATTCTTACGCTTGCCGGACTGATGCACGATATCGGAAAACTGCTGATTCCTTCCGATATCTTAAATAAGCCGGGATCTCTGACCGATGAGGAGTTTGCAAAAATCAAACAGCACCCGGCACTCGGATACGAGATTTTAAAACGTCAGCCGGATCTGGATTCCCGTATCAAAAAAGCTGCCCTGATGCATCACGAGCGCTGTGATGGAAGCGGCTATCCGACCGGATTGACGGAAGATTACATTGACAATTTTGCAATGATCGTTGCAATTGCCGATGTGTACGATGCCATGACAGCGGCACGTTCCTATCGCTCTCCGTTGTGTCCGTTCGAAGTGATCAGTAAATTTGAAGAAGATGGTTTCCAGAAATACCATACAAAATATATTCTGGTTTTCTTAAAGCAGATTGCCAGCACTTACCAGAGTAACCGCGTCATCTTAAGTGACGGAAGGGGATGTACCATTGTCATGTTAAATCAGAATGCACTGTCCCGTCCGATTGTCCAGTTTGATGATAAATCCTGTCTGGATCTTTCCACCGCCAGCCGCGACCTCTATATCAAAGCGGTTTTATAAATTTTTCAAATGAAAAGGGAGTGTGAAAACATACCAATGTTTTTCACGCTCCCTTTTTTGCCCGTTCTTTTTATTTATGAAACTTTCAGAATAAACTTCTGAATTTCTTGAAGATTTTTTCTTTCAGGCTTGTATTTGGCTTGAAGTTCTCTGCTTCCTGCCATTTTTCCAGTGCCTGACGCTCTTCTTTTGTCAACGTTTCCGGAATGTAGACGCTGATATTTACCAGCAAGTCGCCTGTACCGGTGTTGTAGCCGTAGCTGTTGATGTTGGGCAGACCTTTGCCGCGTAAGCGAAGTACTTTACCCGGCTGTGTGCCCGGCTCAATCTTGATTTTTGCCTTTCCATCGATGGTCGGAATTTCTACCGTACCTCCTAATGCTGCGGTTGGTACGCTCAGCAGAAGGTTGTAGATCAAGTCACTTTCGTCACGGATGAGCTCCGGATGCTTTTCTTCCTCAATCAATACCAGCAAGTCGCCCGGTACCCCGTTGTGCTTTCCGGCATTACCTTTTCCGTTGATGGTTACCTGCATGCCTTCAGCCACGCCGGCCGGAATCTTCACGGTTACC
>ERZ779851.1136-NODE-1136-length-24511-cov-4.231191_pt1 | contig 24511 bp, 22 predicted proteins | sample MGYA00511094_ERZ779851 | MGnify/ENA primary metagenome ERZ779851 (study PRJEB29588, sample SAMEA2155512) | human gut metagenome | biome: human gut; feature: human-associated habitat; material: faeces | place: Denmark | collected 2008/2010 ...
GCCTGTACCGCTACGGGCTTTCTTACGCTGGACGGGCGGCGGGTATTTGCCGAGCGCTTTGGTGCTGTGCCACAGCTGGTAGTCTGCGGCGGCGGTCATGTGGCGGCTGCTCTTGTAAAGCAGGCAAAGCTTCTCGGCCTGCCGGTGCTTGCCATAGACGACCGGGAGGAATTTGCCCAACAGCTGCGCGCCGCCGGAGCGGATACCGTGCTTTGTGCTCCCTTTGCACAGGCACTTCAAAATGTGCCCGGCGGGGCAGAGACCTATTTTGCAGTGCTGACCCGCTCCCACGCCTTTGATTTGGATTGTCTTACCCAGATTTTGCAAAAACCTGCGGCCTATGTCGGCATGATGGGCAGCCGTGGCCGTGCCGCACTGGTGTGTCGTCAGCTGTTGGAGGCCGGGTTGGACAACCAGCGGATCAATGCACTCTGCGCGCCCATTGGCCTTGCCATCGGGGCGCAGACGGCTGCGGAGATCGCGCTTTCCATTCTGGCGCAGATCGTGCAGGTCAAGAATGCCCGCCCACAGACCGAGGGCTATCCCATCGCCTTGCTGGATGCGATAGTGCAGGCAGAAAAAGCCAGCACCCCGGCGGTGCTGGCTACCATTGTTACGCGGCACGGCTCCACTCCGCGGGATGTGGGCGCAAAGATGCTCATTATGCCCGATGGCAGTACAGTTGGCAGCGTGGGCGGCGGTATTATGGAGCATTACACGGTACAGGCTGCTCAGAAGCTGTTGGCACAGGCTGCGCCCGTTCTGCAATGCCTGCAGCTTTCGGCTGACGGCAAAAACGAGGACACAGCCATTGCTGCCTGTGGCGGCTCCATGGAGGTGCTATTGCAGACACTTTTCTCCGGGGAGGAAATAAAATGAAAAAGGACGCCCTAATTATCGTGCGCGGCGGCGGCGACCTTGCCACTGGAACCATCCACCGGTTGTGGAGCGCCGGGCTGCGGGTGCTGGTACTGGAAACGACACAGCCCGCGGCCATCCGCCGTCAGGTAGCTCTGTGTGAAGCAGTGTATGAAGGCGAAGCCACTGTTGAGGGTCTGCGCGCTGTCCGCATTGAAGTCCACTTGTGCCTGTTGGAGGTCGAGGCGTGACTTGTCGCCGGTAATCCACCGTTCTTGTGCTATCCTGAGCCTTTCCTTGGATAGCGAAACGGCATATTGCAGGTTGCGGAGGCGTATACGTTGCTGGACGTAGTTGTAATACTCTGAAACGAGTTCCGCTATATAGTCTTCGATGGCCATACGTGTTTGTGTGGCGCTCTGGAGCTTAAGTTCCTGCAGCCTTTGGTAGTTGGTTTGGATTTTATATCCGTCAAAGATTGTCCATTCGGCGTTGATTCCTGCGTTGACATTGTGTCCCACGATGTTGCGTTCGCGTGTTACGTCGCTTGTGCCGCGTGTTCTTGTGTCGCGGCTGTCGAGCGTAGCGTCATAGCCTGCAACGGCTTCGACCGTGGGCAGGTATCCTGCGTTTGCCCGCGTGGCGTTGTTGACAGCTATTTGCTCGTCGTTTTTTACAATGCGTAACGAGTAATTGTTTTTCAGCCCTTTTTCAATGCAGGTTTTGAGTGAAAGTACTTGTACTTGGGCGTATGCAGGCAAGCTTACCGCTATGTAGCATAATAAAGTGATAATACCGCGCTTCATCATTCTTTTTTGTTTTTGTGCGTCATGTCGGTTGAAACGTATGTGTAAATAGCTGGTACGATAAACATAGTGAGGAACGTAGAGATAATCATTCCTCCAACAACGGCCGTACCCATCGCAATTCGCCCGTTGGCACCTTCGCCGCTTGCGAATACCAGCGGCAGAAGGCCGAGGATTGTGGCTGCACTCGTCATGAGGATAGGACGAAGGCGTTGGGCTGCCGCATGGCGTATGGCTGTCATCTTGTCTTCGCCTTGCGTCTGGCGGTGGTTCGCGAATTCAACGATAAGAATACCGTTCTTTGCTACAAGTCCGATGAGCATTATTATTCCGATTTGGCTGAAAATGTTCATGGTTTGCCCGCTGGCGAGCATGAATATCAGTGCACCGCAAATAGCCAGCGGTACAGTGAGCATTATGACAAACGGGTCTTTGAAACTTTCGAACTGTGCCGCAAGTATGAGGTAAATTAGCAACAATGCCAATGAGAATGCGAATATCAAGCTCGAGGAACTTTCCCTGAATTCTTTGGAGTCTCCGGCAAGTGCCGTGCGGAAAGTTTCGTCGAGTGTGCTTTCGGCAATCCTGTCCATTTCGTCGAGTCCGTCGCCTATGGTCTTACCTTCTGCCAGTCCGGCCGAAATAGTTGCCGAAACGAAGCGGTTGTATCTGTAAAGTTTGGGTGGTGCAATGCTTTCTACCAGGTCGACAAGGTTTTCCATTTGCACCATGTCGCCGTTGCCGTTGCGCACGTAAATCGCTTTTAGGTTGTTCGGGTCGTTACGTTGCTGCCGGTTAATCTCCCCGACAATCTCGTACTGCTTGCCGTTAAGATAAAGGTATCCCATACGTTGTCCGCTCAATCCGTATTGTAATGTCTGGGCTATAGACTGGGTGCTTACGCCCATTAAGTTTGCCTTTTGCCGGTTGACGCTCAAACGTACTTCAGGTTTCGAGAATTTCAAATCCACGTCGGCCATGCGGAATATCGGGCTGTCATATACTTTTGTCATAAACTTGGGTAACACTTCCTGCAACTTTTCGATACTTGTCGCCTGGAGCACGTATTGCACAGGCATAGATCCGCGGCGACCGCCGAACGTGGACTGTTGCCTTACAAACGCGCGGGCGTCGGTCTTGTATTGCACGGCGCGTGTCAGTTTTTCGGCTACATCCATTTGGGTGTAATCGCGCTCGGCCAGGTCCTTGAGCGTGATTTGGATTTCTCCTGATGATTCTGACACGCGGGCCGTGATGAATTCCGCGTCAGGAACTATGGAGTCGGCCATTCTGTTTATATCTTCGGTGTAGTCGCGCAAATATTCATAAGTTACACCTTCCGGACCGGTGGTGCGGATAGTAATCATGGAGCGGTCTTCCAAGGGAGCCATTTCGGACGATATGTTTGTCCACATATATACGCTGGCACAAATTGCCACGGCCATTATTATAAACGCATACCATCTGTGACGCAGGAATGCGGCAAGGGACTTTGCGTATAAATTGTTCAGACCAACGAAGAAAGGCTCGGTTTTGCGATAGAACCAATTTTGTTTTTCGCGCTTTATAAGAAGTTTTGTTGCAAGCATTGGCGTGAACGTAAGCGCGGAGAATGCTGATATTATAACCGAACCGGCAATCACGAAACTGAACTCCCGGAACAGACGTCCGGTTGTTCCTTCCATAAAAACGATGGGGAAGAAAACGGCAACGAGGGTAATGGTTGTTGAAACGACGGCGAAGAAAATTTCCTTGGCACCTTCTATTCCCGCGTCGATAGGCTTCATTCCTTGCTCTATGCGTATGTATATGTTCTCGGTCATTACTATTGCGTCGTCGACGACAAGTCCTACTGCCAATACGATAGCCAGCATGGACAGCACGTTTATGGAGAAGCCGCAAACATACATTATAAAGAATGCACCGATTAGCGATACTGGTATAACAATACACGGCACTAAGGTCACACGCCAGTCACGCAAGAAAAGGAATATGATGATTATTACGAGCACGAAGGCTTCGTATACCGTAGATTTCACTTCGTTGATAGAAGCTCGTATAAAGCGCGTGTTGTCGAATCCGTAATCGTACTTGACATCGTCGGGGAGGTCTTTTTCCATTTGCTTCATTCGCTCGTGAACGGCGTCGGCAATGTTTATATGGTTAGCACCGGGTTGCGGTACGACTACTACGCCCACCATCGGCACGCCGTTCATCTTCATGTAGCTTTTCAAGTCGCGGGGACTGAGTTCGGCGCGTCCTATGTCGCTCAGTTTTATTGTGCGCCCGTTTTCTGCCTTAACGATTAGCTCGTTGAATTCTTCGGTGGTGTGCATTTGGCCCATAGTCCGGATACTGAGCTCGACGGTGTTGCCCTCAATGCTTCCCGAAGGCAGTTCCACGTTTTCGCGGTCAAGAGCGTCTTTTACATCCATTGGAGTTATGCTGTAGCCAGCCATTTTTATAGGGTCGAGCCAAAGACGCATGCAATAGCGTTTCTCACCCCAAATGGACACACTGCTCACCTCGGGTATGGTTTGGAGCTGCTCCTTTACCGTAAGGTCCGCAATTTCGCTAAGTTCGAGCAATGTGCGCTTGTCGCTTTGTATTGCCACCATAAGTATTGGGCTGGCGTCTGCGTCGGCTTTTGAAACGGTAGGCGGGTCGCAGTCGCGCGGCAGGTTTCTTTGTGCGCGTGATACTTTGTCGCGAACGTCGTTGGCGGCAGTCTCAAGGTCAACCGACAATTCGAATTCCACGGTTATACGGCTCTGTCCCTGCTGGCTCGTACTGGTTAGCGAGCGTATGCCCGGTATACCGTTTATGTTTTGTTCGAGCACTTCGGTTATCTGGTTTTCTATTACATCGGCGTTTGCGCCCGGATAAGAGCAGGTAACCGAGATAATAGGATTATCCACCGACGGGTATTCGCGCACACCCAAATACAGGTAGCCTATGCAGCCGAACAACAGGATTATCAGTGTAAATACTGTTGCCAATACAGGGCGGCGTATGCTTAGTTCTGATATGTTCATGAATTTAGATGTTGTGGTTTGGCGTGTAGCATGGCAGGAGGATTGTTACTGAAAGATGTGCCATTGCTTTTTTGCTGTTATTTATATATGTGTGCTTTTAGCAGTCGTTCGTGTTTTGTTTGTTTCCTGCTATTTGGTTATTGTTACCTTCTGCCCTGTGCGCAGCTGCATTGTTCCGCTGGTTATAACAGTGTCACCCTCGCTTATGCCCTTTATTACCTGCACTTCGGCATCGGTTCGCAGTCCTTTGGTTATCTCCACGGGTTGTGCCGTGCCGCTTTTGTACAGGAATACTTTGTCTATACCCATCTCTGATATTATGGCTGTACTTGGAACGGCAAGCGCGTTGGGATATTCGCGTGCCGTGAGGTTTACGCTTACGTACCGCCCGGGCACAAGCTCGTTCGATTTGTTCGGATATGTTGCACGTATTGTGTAAGTTCGGGTATCTATATCTACCTGCGAGTTCGTGGCATATACTTTTGCCTTGCGAGGAGTAAGGTCTCCCTCGACGGTGAACGAAAGTTCTGCTCCGGGTTTAAGGATTCCCGCATAGCGCTCAGGTACGTTGAACTCCAGTTTAAGTGGTGTTGTCTTGGTAAGCGTGGCGATTGGGGTCGACGTGGTGGCGTATGCACCGAGACTGACTTCGCGCAGGCCTATCACGCCGTCGAACGGTGCCCTAAGTTCCGTGCGGGCTATTTCGGCTTTTTCCATGTCTATTTCGGCATACAGGGTGGAAAGGTTTGCTTCTGCTTCCTGGAATGCCTCTTTACTTACCGCCTCTTTGGCAAACAGTGCACGCTGCCTGTACAGGCGGTCTTGCATAAGTTTTAGCTGTGCTTCCAGCTTGCGCAGCTCGGCCTGCAGTGGCGCGTCGTTGATTTTTGCGAGCAACTGGCCTTCCTTGACGTGCGCGCCTTCCTCGAAATAAATGGCGGTTATTTTACCTGCTGTTTCAAACGACAACTTTGTTTCTTCGTCGGGCAGGAGGCTGCCGCTGACGTCGATGGCGTCGCGTAGCAATTTTGATTTAATGACGGCTATCTTTACGGGCAGTGTCTTGTCTTTTTCACTGCCGCCTTTGCTTTTTAAACTTTCGTCGAGTTCTTTGTTTTCGTGTGGCACGAATGTACGAACGCCAAGGAATGCAAGTCCTGCAACTATGATTCCTATAATGCCCCATTTAGTATATTTATTCATTTATACTTGAATTATAAGGAGGTTAAATTTGTAATAACATTTTATGGCAAATTTAACGCAACGAAAGATAAAATGGTTGGTTTAAACGATTAATAAAGCTAAATTAATGATATTATTTGAAAAAAGAGAGCAAAAAGAAAAACGCTTCCGATTGTGCGAAAAGTACGACATTCTTTTTTGCTGAAACAGTAGCAAGTACAGTCTCAAAAAATATGTCTGACATATTTTAAAATAGGTCAGACATATTTTGAAATAGGTCCGACCTATTTTTTATTTGCTCCCAATGGGATTAAAAAAGTCTGCGGCGGCAGTTGAATAAATGAATGCTATAAAATGAATAAGCATTCTTGATTTCCGCCGCGCGGGCAAAAGAAGCGCGATAGCATGGCGCCGATATTTGATGTTTCTTCTTACAACGGGCTGCACATATTATATATAGGCTGAGTAGTTTGAATAGCCACGAAAAGACGAAACGTGTGTTACGTGTTAGGTTACATCGAGTTAGGTAATTGCGGCTGTAAGCGGGACAATGCGGTTGCAATGGCTTTAAACGACCAAGTTTTATAAAAGAGAACGTTTTTATTTTCAATTTGCTACGAAAAAAAGATTTTATTTGTAAATTCGCCGCTAAATGGGATATAATACCGCACAACATAGTCGGACTTGTCCCGGCTGCAGGGTAAAGTCCCGTTATTGATATTTGAGAGAATACATGGAATAAAAAAATAAATTATGAAAAAGTACAATTTCAATGCTGGACCGTCTATATTGCCCAGCGAAGTGATTAAGGCAACGGCTGAGGCGTGCCTTGAATTTAACAACAGCGGTCTTTCCTTGATGGAGATAAGCCATCGCAGTAAGGATTTCCAACCGGTGATGGATGAGGCCGAAGCATTGATGAAAGAACTGCTCGATATTCCCGAAGGATACAAGGTTCTGTTCCTCGGCGGTGGCGCAAGTTTGGAATTCTGCATGGTTCCCTACAACCTTTTGGAGAAAAAAGCCGCTTACCTGAACACAGGAACATGGGCAAAGAAAGCCATGAAGGAAGCCAAACTCTTTGGCGAGGTAGTAGAAGTGGCTTCGTCGGCTGCCGACAACTATACATATATCCCTAAGAATTTTACGGTTCCTGCCGACGCTGACTATTTCCATATAACTACGAACAATACTATTTACGGAACCGAAATACGCAAGGAACTCGACAGCCCCGTGCAGATGGTTGCCGACATGTCGAGCGACATACTTTCGCGCCCGGTAGACGTTTCCAAGTATGCCATTATTTACGGCGGTGCACAGAAGAACCTCTCAATGGCCGGCGTTACTTTCGTTATCGTAAAAGAAGACGCTCTGGGCAAGGTTAGCCGCCAGATACCTACAATGCTCGACTACCGCACACATGTAGAAAAAGGTTCTATGTTTAATACTCCTCCGGTTGTTCCGGTATTCACGGCGCTCCAGACTATGAAATGGATTAAGGCACAGGGCGGCGTGAAAGTAATGGACGCCCGCGCTAAAGAACGCGCCGAGATTCTTTACAGCGAGATAGACCGTAACAAACTCTTCCGCGGGACAGTTGCCGAGGAAGACCGCTCGCTCATGAACATCTGCTTCGTTATGAATGACGAATACAAAGAACTGGAAGCTGACTTCATGAAGTTTGCAACCGACAAAGGCATGGTGGGAATAAAAGGACACCGCTCGGTCGGAGGATTCCGTGCTTCGTGCTACAACGCTATGAGCGTAGAGGGCGTAAAAGCCTTGGTTGAAGCAATGAAAGAATTCGAGGCAGCTCACTGATAACAACCGGCACCGGCTTTCTTGCGGTGCCGGATATTAAAGTTTTCCCTCAAACGTTTAAAACCGAATAATGATGAAAGTATTAATAGCAACCGAAAAACCTTTTGCGTCTGCCGCCGTTGAAGGTATACGCAAAGAAATAGAAGGTGCGGGCTACGAACTCGCATTGCTCGAAAAATATACCGACAAGCAGCAACTCCTCGACGCAGTGGCCGATGTGGACGCTTTGATTATACGTAGCGACAAGGTTGACAACGCCGTTCTTGAAGCTGCAAAAAATCTTAAGATAGTAGTACGCGCAGGAGCAGGCTACGACAATGTAGACCTTGCCGCTGCAACCGCCCACGGTGTGGTAGTGATGAATACCCCCGGGCAGAACTCCAACGCAGTTGCCGAATTGGTATTCGGTCTGCTTGTATATGCTGTACGTAATTTCTATAACGGCAAGACCGGCACCGAACTTAAAGGAAAGAAACTTGGTATCCTGGCCTTCGGCAATGTTGGCCGTAACGTGGCACGCATAGCAAAAGGGTTCGATATGGATGTTTACGCCTACGACGCTTATTGCCCGGCCGACGTAATAGAAAGTGCAGGAGTTAAGGCCGTAGCCTCAACAGAAGAACTCTTTGAAAAGTGTGACATAGTCAGCCTTCATATTCCCGCAACGCCGGAAACGAAGAAAAGTATCAATTACGCTTTGGCCGGAAAGCTTCCCAAAGGCGGCATAATCATAAATACGGCGCGCAAGGAAGTTGTCGACGAAGACGGGCTCATCAAACTGCTTTCGGAGCGCGAGGATTTGCGTTATATATCGGACATAGCTCCCGACAAGGCTTCGGAATTTGCAGAGAAGTTCCCCGGACGCTATTTTGCAACACCCAAGAAGATGGGGGCGCAGACCGCAGAAGCAAACATAAACGCCGGAATAGCAGCTGCGTGTCAGATAGTAGGCTTCCTGCGTGACGGAATAACAAAATTCCAGGTTAATAAATAATACGTTTTACAGAAAAAAGACATAAGTAAAAACAGTATAGACTGATGGCTATTGTAAAACCATTCCGTGGCGTCCGTCCTCCGCAGGAACTTGCAGAGAAGGTGGAATGCCGCCCGTATGATGTGCTCGATTCAGAAGAAGCGAGGGCAGAAGCCGGCGACAACGAGATGTCGTTATATCATATAATAAAACCGGAGATAAACTTTCCCGTAGGCACAAGCGAGTACGATCCGCGGGTGTACGAAAGCGCAAAAGAACAATTTGCAAAGTTCCAGGAAAAAGGCTGGCTCGTTCAGGATGAAAAGGAGAACTATTACCTTTATTCGCAGACAATGAACGGCAAGACGCAATACGGAATCGTTCTGTGCGCTTCGGTGGACGATTACATGAACGGAGTAATAAAAAAGCATGAGCTTACCCGCCGCGACAAGGAAGAAGACCGGATGAAGCACGTTCGCGCAACAAACGCAAATATGGAGCCGGTATTCCTTGCTTATCCCGACGATGACGTACTCGACGGAATTATTTCGAAGTATTCGTCACAAAGCCCGGTGTACGACTTTGTAGCCCCGATAGACGGCTTTGTACATAAATTCTGGGTTATTTCGGATGATAAGGACAAGGAAACAATAACAGAGCGCTTTGCTGCCATACCCGCGCTTTACATAGCTGACGGACATCACCGCAGCGCGGCAGCTGCATTGGTGGGGGCGGAAAAGGCTAAACAGGATCCCAATCGCACAGGTAAGGAAGAATACAATTTCTTTATGGCTGTTTGTTTCCCTGCAAGCCAGCTCACAATCCTTGACTATAACCGCGTGGTGCGCGATTTGAACGGATTCACGGCACGCCAGTTCCTGGACGCATTGACCGACGATTTTGTGATACTCGAAAAGGGCACAGAGCCGTTCCGCCCGACGCGCCTGCATGAATTCTCCTTATATATAGGCGGGCAGTGGTATGCTTTGGAAGCCAAGGACGGTATCTACGACGAGGAAGATCCTATCGGAGTGCTTGATGTCGATATATCATCGCGCCTTATTCTCGATAAAATATTGGGTATAAAAGACCTGCGCTCGTCCGACCGTATAGACTTCGTGGGAGGTTTGCGTGGATTGGGCGAACTGAAACGCCGTGTCGATTCGGGTGAAATGAAAATGGCGCTGGCTTTGTATCCGGTTACAATGGACCAGATAATGAACATTGCCGACCAGGGAAAAATCATGCCGCCAAAGGCCACATGGTTCGAGCCCAAGTTGCGCAGCGGTCTTGTGGTGCATAAATTGAGTTGATTTCCCGAAACCCAATTATGGGTTGGGAGGAAAGAAAACTTATCTCTGAGATAATTTGAAATATGTCTGACATAATTTAAAATATGTCAGACATATTTTTTGTACCTCGTTTTACGTGGGCTGCATAATGGCTACACAAAAAGCAAACCGCACAACTGCGGATGTTCTGCTCAGGTTGTACGGTTGGGTTCAGTGTTTTTGGTGAAAGATCTACTTGCTGTATTCTTCTTTCCTTATTGTTACGCTTAAAAGTTGCTTACGTGTAGACTTTGACGTGTAGATGTACCGGAAACTTATTCCTTCGCTTTTCGGGCGTTTCAGTTCCACGGAGTTCGTTATCGAACTAAGTAATTGTTCGCGGAACAAACTCTCGTTGTTCTTAATCAACTTGGCGTCGTCAATTTTGCCGCTGAGTGTGTAATAATAGTTCAGGCAGCGTAATGAAGGCGTATAAGTCATGCTGTCGAGCACAATGCCTTCGGCTATGCGCTGGGGGCATTGTTTTTCGGTAAATTCCTGCGCCTGTTGTGCGCATTGCTCGTCGAACGAGGCTTGTTTGCACGAAGTTGTTCCTAATGTTATTGCAAGTGCAAACGCCATTAATATTCGGTTGTGGTGGCGTAAAATATTCATCTGCGTATCCTGAGCCCCCTTATCTTTCTTATTATTTTAGCGCCGAGCATAACTCCGTCGTATATTGCTATGATACGGTCGATGTTGCCGGCAAAAAGTTCCAGTTTGCTGTTTGCTTTCGGCGGTTCGAACAGCAGCCGCATTTTGCGTTTTATGTTCTCACCGCTTTTGCGTACATCTTCAAGGGCCTTGTTGCGTTGCTCGATGACATCTTCGAGTGTGTATTTTTGAATTTCCCTGTTGTTCATGTCATTCTTTTTTAAGGAAAAGTTCGCAAAGGAAATTCGTAACTGGCCGCGTTATCCACCGTTTGCGGTTTATGTAAATAATAATTGCAACCAGCATGAAGAACAGCGATACCGACGCAAAGCCCACGGTAAGGCTGCCTGTCTGGTCGCCTATGAAAGTAGCGGCGCATAACGCAAGCATAATCACCACGACCGCTCCTATCAGGAACAGTACAACACCTAATATCAGCGCGGCGAGCAATATTATGAGCTTGGATACGAATTCGAGTGATACAAACCTTTTTTGGAGCTCAAAATACCTTTTAATTTCGGTAATGAGCTCCTCAAAGGTCCGTATGTTTTTGTTCGAAGAGAACATTGCTTGACTGCAGGTCTGTTTAGTCGTTTGAGTCAGATTTGAGCTCGTCGGCAATGTCGTCAACAAGTTCTTCCATCTCTTTCCTGTCAAGCTTTATTCCGCGTTTGCGGAGAGCGTCGATAATGCGTTCGCGGGTGTCCGACCCTTTTTCGGGTGCGAATAATATACCACATGCTGCCCCTACGGCTGCTCCGCCTAAAAATGCTGCTAAAATGCTAAGTCCTTTCATTGTTTTATGGTTTTAATGGTTGTATCTATCGCCAAATATAGGCAAAATCCCGGTATTATATGCTGTTTTGTGCGGCTTACTTAGATTTTTTTGTGAGGAAAACCATTTTTTTAATATTCTTTATGGGCAAATTCCTTTTAACTGTTTCAAAAGTCGTAACTTTGTTGCTGTAACAACAAACGAGTTAATAAATCAAGTAACTATCACCCGACATTATGAAAAAAATTGTAACCTTAGGTTTAGGTTTATGTGTAGCGGTAGCTTTCACATCTTGCAAATCACAGGAATCGGCTTACAAGAAAGCTTATGAAAAGGCAAAACAGCAGCAGGCGGCAGAACAGCAGCAGCCTACCACGACAACGCAGGTAGCGGTTGCTCCGGTTCAGACCACCACCACGACTCCCGTTCAGACTACTACAACGCCAACCACGGTGACGGATGCCAATGTGCGCACCGAAAGCGTGCAGCTTGTTGACGGCGTAGGCTTGAAAGCGTACAGTGTGGTTTGCGGCAGCTTCTCGCTCAAATCGAACGCACAAGGCCTGCAGCAACGTTTGAAGAACCAGGGATATGCTGCACAGATTGCTTACAACGGCAAGTTGTACCGTGTTGTGGCTTCCACGTTCGACGACCGTGCTTCGGCTGCTACTTCGCGCAACAAACTCCGCGAAACGTATCCCGACGCTTGGCTGCTTTACAACAAGTAATACCTGAGCCGGATTTAAATAATAAGGAAGCGGTTGCTTGTCCTGTGGATAACGGGATTAGCAGCCGCTTTCACCTTTAAGCGTGCGGAACGTTCCTGCGCCTGTTGCGGCGTGCTAATACGGCCGTCCGTATTTGTCGGCCTTTTTAGGGGCAAAACCGGCGGGGTTTTCATGCGGCTGAAAATATGTCTGAGATATTTCAAAATACAAGGCACATATTTCAAAATATGTCAGACATATTTTTTCTTTGCTCCGAGAGGGGTATAATTTACTGAAAATGAGTTTTCACTTTTTTGTATCCCGAAAGCGTGTTTTCGTTACACTTTTTTTCTTGCTCCAAATGTCCGTTTTGCGGTTGGGAATCCTTTTTGCAAGTCCCGTTATCGGGTCCGCCATTCCGGCGGGGCAGGGTGGCGGTATGTCCGCCCGGTAAAAAATGAGGCTGCTTGCTTTGCTTTGCAGCGGGCTTTTGTTATCTTTGCACAACCCTTTCATGATGGGAAGAATAATGTCCATAGACTACGGGCTTCGCCGCTCCGGCGTGGCAGTGAGCGACCCCCTGCAGATAGTGGCAGGAGGGCTGGATACTGTGGAAACACGTTTGCTTATCGACTTTATAGTGAAATATACTGCGGCGGAGGACGTGGAACGTATAGTTGTTGGCCTGCCTGTGCAGAACGACGGCACACCGTCGGAAAATGCAGCGCGTGTGCGCTCGTTTGTGGGCGCTTTGAAGAAAAAAGTAACTATACCCGTAGAGTTCTATGACGAGCGCTTTACTTCGGTGCTGGCCCATAAGGCAATGCTTGCCAGCGGCTTGCACAAGATGGCGCGGCGCGACAAAGCCTTGGTAGACAAGATAAGCGCTACCATAATCCTGCAATCATACATGGAATCGCGCAGGTGATATTCCGACGAAAAAACAATAGACAAAGATAATGAAATTACCTATTTGCATTTATGGCGACCCGGTGCTACGCAAGACCGCGGTTGATATAACGCCCGATTATCCAGAACTGCCTAAGCTGATAGCCGACATGTTCGAAACTTTGACTTATGCCGACGGTGTGGGGCTGGCTGCCCCGCAGATAGGGCTCTCGATACGGGTGGTTGTCATCGACCTTACGGAACTGGCCGACGATTACCCTGAGTACAAGGACTTCAAGAAAACCTATATCAACGCGCACGTCCTTGAAACGAGCGAAGACAAGGTTTCTATGGAAGAGGGCTGCCTGAGCATTCCCGGTATCCACGAGAAGGTCTCGCGCCCCAAACGTGTGAAAGTGCGTTATATGGATGAAAATTTCACCGAGCACGAAGAATGGGCCGACGGTTTCCTGGCCAGGGTAATGCAGCATGAGTTCTCCCACCTCGAGGGAATGATGTTCGTTGATTCGGTATCGCCTTTGAGGAAACAGATGATTTCGAGGAAACTCGCGGCCATTGCGCGTGGAAAGTTCAGCTGCCAGTACAAGACCAAGCAGCGCACCGGCGGACATAAGGCATAGGTGCCGTTCCTGCCGCTGCGGCTTTACGAACCCAGAATGTTTTGCAAGAACCAAATGTAACCATAGTTCTTTTTTGAGAAGACTCCTTCTTTTGATATGTATAATTCCCGCGTTCGTAGCAGCACAAATAAACACCGACCGGGTAATGCTCATAGGGCGCAATGCGCTTTATTATGATGACTATGTGCTTTCCATTCAATATTTCAACGAGGTAATCAACGCCAAACCCTACCTTTACGAACCTTATTATTTCCGCGCTGTAGCCAAACTTTATCTTGAAGACTACAGCGGTGCCGAAAGCGACTGCAGCGAGGCAATAAAACTTAATCCTTTTATTGAAGACGCTTACCAGTTGAGGGGATTGTGCCGTATAAAGGGAGGAAAGTTCGAGGAAGCCATAGAAGATTATACGCAGGTAATAGAATACAAACCGCTTGACCAGGTGTCCTGGTACAACCGTGCGCTATGCCGCATACAGCTTAAGGATTACGATAACGCCCTTGTTGAACTCGGCAAGATGAACGAGTACTGGCCGTCTTACGTAAAGGCGTACAGCATAGAGGCGCAGGTGCTGCTACAGAAAAAAGACACTTTGCGCGCCGACAGCATGTTCCAGGTAGTGCTCGACAAAAATCCGAAGGACGGCGATGCATGGGCGGCACGCGGCATGATTTATTATAATAAAGGTGTCTATTCGGAGGCCGATACTTTCCTTACAAAGGCTATTGCATATTCAGACGACATTCCCGACTATTATATCAACCGCGCACTTGTGCGCTATCAGCAAAGAGACTTGCGCGGGGCGATGAATGACTATGACAGCGCGCTTGAGATAGATACGGCCAACTTTCTTGGGCATTACAACCGCGGACTTTTGCGTGCGCGCGTAGGTGAGGACAACAAGGCTATAGAAGATTTCAACTTCGTGCTGCGTCTTGAACCCGACAATCTGCTCGCGCTTTTTAACCGCGCGGTGCTGTTGGAGAATACAGGCGATTATCGAGCCGCAATAGAAGACGTGTCGAAGGTAATAGCCGATTATCCGCATTTTTGGACGGGATATGAACTCCGGGCACGTTGCTTGCGAAAGATAGGCAAAAACCGTGAGGCTTTGCGCGACGAACGCAAGGTGTTTGCAGCGCAATTAGACAGGACATTCAACAAAAAGACTTATTCAAACAAGAGTACACGCAAACGCCGCGAACTAAACATCGACGACTATCAGAAAATAGTAGTGGAGGAAGACAAGGACGTGGGTGAAAAATATGCCAACGACTATCGTGGTAAAGTACAGAACCGTAAGGTGGAAGCCACGGCTCAGCCGATGTTCGCGTTCTCTACCGTGCATTCCTCTTCGGGCCGTTTGCAACGTTCCGCTTTCTGGCCGGAACTCGACAGGTGGAACAGCAAGAAACTCACATCAAGGAGCGTTGTCTTGACTGACCGTATTTCTGCGGCGGCACAAAGCGATATAGATATTCTTTTTTCCGACATAAACAGGCTTTCGGCCGGAATGGACAGCAGCAAGTCTTTCGTGGACGAACGGCTTGCCCGGGCAATACTCTTGTGCGATTCGCGCGACTACGACGCCGCCCTTCTTGACTTGAACGAATGTATTTCGGCCGATTCTTCGTCGGCAATGGCTTATATGCAGCGTGCCGTGGTAAGGCAACGTCTTGCGGAGACGGAACGTGCCGGCGGGGAAATAGGAAAACCTTCTGAAGCCGGTTTGGTTGAATGGAAGCTCGTGCTTGCCGATATTGAAAGTGCCGTGAAGTTAGAGCCGGAAAATGCGGCCATATATTATAATCGCGGGTGTGTTAATTTCGAGATGAAAGAATACGGCAAAGCCATAGAGGATTTCACTAAGGCTATTGCGCTCGATTCACACATGGCTGAGGCTTACTACAACCGCGCGCTCGTTTATCTTTCAATGGAACAGAAGGAAAAGGCGCTTCCAGATTTGAGTAAAGCCGGCGAACTCGGTATTTACGACGCTTACAGCATAATAAAGCAGAACTCTAAATAAATCCCGCGCCGCCGGATTCCTTTACTGGTCTTTTACCTCATGCGGAGGCATATGGTTTCTTTCGTTTCGGGCGTGACTTTGACCCGGTCGTCCACCCGTTGCCCCACAAGCCAGACAATTTTCTCATTGTCTGTAACTACGAGCTGCCGCATACGTTCAAGCCAAGGAACCTTGCGGTCGGCCAAGTAATCGCTCACGAGTTTTGAGCCTTTCATTCCGAAGGGCACAAAGCGGTCCCCGTTTCTTATTGCGCGCACCTTGAGTGGTAATTTCAATTTCCCGGCGTCAAGGAAAGCGTTGCACGGTGATTTAAGCTCTTCAAAGGGAATGTCCGGACTTTGTGTCACAACCGAAAGTTTGCGCCCGTTCCACAAGTTTGTTTCTCCCTCATCAGGCAGTAGTGACGGCTCGAGACCCGGAAAAGAATTTTTGTTTGCCAGGTATAGGACACCTTGCTCCAGTATAAGGAGATATTCGCACGACTCAAAACGTACTTTTGAATCGTTTGACGAGGCCTCCATGATGTCCAACACTTGCGTCTCGTTGAACCCTCTTGGGTAAAGCCACTCATATAGTACGGCCTCGTGCGATACTCCGTCGGGAATGTCCCGGATTGCCAGTTCTTCATCGCCGTCGGCGTGGCCCTTTATTGTTTTCAGTATGTTGTCAATACCCCATTTGTATACGCTCATGGTTTCACGCAGCCTTCCAGCCTCGCGGTGTAGTGTGCTGTCAACCGAGGGGTTTATTCCGCGCAGCAAGGGCAATACTTCCAGGCGAATCTTGTTGCGCATTATGTCGGCTTGCAGGTTGGTGCTGTCTGTAACGTAGGTCAGTCCCAGCGAAGCTAAGAAGTCTGTTATTTCTTTGCGTGAGACATCCAAAAGAGGCCGTATTATTTTGCCGTTCAAGTATTGCATACCGCAAAGCCCTCGCAAGCCGGTGCCGCGAAGCAGGTTTAGCAGCAATGTCTCGGCGTTGTCATCACGGTGGTGTGCCACGGCTACGAACTCGGGCTTCCTGTTTGTAATCAGACGGTCGAAAAAAGCGTAGCGAAGCTCGCGGGCGGCCATTTCCACGCTAATCTTATGCCCGGCGGCATACTCCTTTGTGTCGAAATTTGCGACGTGCAGTTTTATGTGGAACTTTTCGCAAAGCGCACGCACGAATGCTTCATCGCGTTCCGATTCTTTTCCGCGCAAGTGGAAGTTACAGTGTGCGGCTTCGCAAGTGTAGCCAAGGGAAAGCATTACCCTCAAAAGTGCGACTGAGTCAGCTCAGCCGCTAAGGACTATCAAAATAGGAGTGTCCTTGCCGGGCAGGGCATTCCGGGTTATAGTTCTTGTTACTTTCTCTTTAAAAAGCATGGCATACGTGATATTTGGTGCGTCAGTCTGAAAGTGTGAATACTTTCTGCCGCTTATGGAACGTTATAGCTTAGACTTGGAGGAATATACGCGATTCCAGATTTTTTCCATCCGTTCTTTCATGCGGTTTTCTGAAGGGTTGTCCTGCGGTGTCCAGAAAATTGTATTTTCCAGCTCGTCGGGCAGGTATTGCTGGTTTACGAAATTACCTTGGTAGTTGTGCGCATACTTGTAGCCTTTGGAATACCCGAGCTTTTTCATCAGGCTGGTCGGTGCGTTCCTTAAGTGCAAAGGTACGGGCAGGTTCCCGCTTTCCCTGACTTTTTCGATAGAGGCGTCTATTCCCATGTATGCCGAGTTGCTTTTGGGAGATGTGGCAAGGTAAACGGTGGCTTCTGCCAGTGGTATTCTTGCTTCCGGCCATCCTATTTTCATAACGGCGTCGAAAGCGGCATTGGCGAGTAGCAACGCATTGGGGTTGGCCAGGCCAATGTCCTCGCTTGACGAGATGATAAGGCGTCGGGCTATGAAGGCAGGGTCTTCTCCGCCCTCAATCATACGTGCGAGCCAGTATAGGGCCGCGTCTGGGTCGCTGCCGCGAATGCTTTTGATAAAGGCGGAAATTATGTCGTAGTGCATTTCGCCGTTTTTGTCATAGGCGGCCGGGTTTTGCTGTAGCCGTTCCTCTACTTTTTTGTCTGTGATAACCACTTTCCCCTCAGGTTCGGCACTCACGAGCAATTCCAGTATGTTGAGGAATTTGCGCGCGTCGCCTCCGCTGTAGCGCAGCATTGCGGCTGTTTCCCGCACATCAATGTCGCGCTCGCCCAGTTCCGCGTCCTCATGCAGCACACGTTCGAGCAAACGCAGCAAATCGCCGTCATCAAGCGGATTGAGCACATATACCTGGCAGCGTGAAAGCAGCGGGCGTATAACCTCGAATGAGGGGTTTTCGGTTGTCGCCCCTATGAGGGTTACAGTTCCGTTTTCCACTGCGCCGAGCAATGAGTCCTGTTGCGATTTTGAGAATCGGTGAATCTCGTCGATGAAAAGAATTGGGCTTGCCGTATTGAAAAAACTTTCACGTCCGGCTCGTTCGATAACGTCACGTACGTCCTTTACCCCGCTTGTAACCGCGCTTAAGGTGTAAAACGGCACGTCCAGCTTGCGTGCAATGATTTTCGCAAGTGTTGTTTTTCCTACCCCGGGAGGCCCCCAGAGTATGAAAGAGCTTATCCGGCCGCTGTCCAACATGCGGCGCAGTACGCCTCCCTTGCCTACCAGATGTTCCTGGCCGACATAGTTGTCGAGTGAAGTGGGGGATTTTGAATTTGCAACCGGTGGCTCGCGTTCCTGGCAACGGTTCTGCGAATTTGCTATGCCGTATCGGAAGCAAGGATTTTCCGTAAGCGTCAGAACCCGGAGCGGGAGGCAATGCGGGCGGATGGCGGAGCAATAGATACGGACATGAAAGTCCGGGACAAAAGCAACGGTTAAACTACGTTAAAAACTTTGCCGGACGAAAATAATTTCGTTTGTTTGTGCTAACAAAAATGTTTAACCAATTTGATAATGCCGGATATGACAAAAAATGAGACTGTTAGGACAGATACTGAAAGCCGCATTTTGCAGGCTGCCGAGGAGGAATTCCTGCTGAAAGGGCTGGATGGGGCGCGCACGACTGTAATAGCGGAGCGTGCTGGTGTAACCCATGCCATGCTGCATTACTATTTCCGTACCAAAAAAATGCTATTTGAACGGATAATCAAAGAAAAGATGCGTAATGCAGGAAATATTTTGCGTATGGCTTTTGTGTCAGGCGAAATGCCGCTTACGGAACGTATCAGGCGCGGCGTTGAACGGCACTTTGACTTTATTGCCGCCAATCAGAACCTGCCCCGTTTCGTGATTCAGGAGATTTATTCACATCCGGAACGCCATGAAATCATGCGGTCGCAGGTACTGGCCATTACAAAAGATTGGCTTGGCGACATTCAGCGGCAGATTGACGAAAGTGCCGCCGCAGGGATTACCGGATGGATAGACGCCCGTATGCTGCTGTTTGACATCGTGTCGCTCAACCTGTTCACATTTATAGGATATCCCTTTGCCAGCCTGATATTCGACGGGAATGCTCCCGATAACGAGAAAGACTTTCTTGAAAAACGCAAGGCTGAAAATGTGGAGCTTGTTTTACGGCGTATAAAAAAAGATTGAAGTATGAAACGGCTGCTGATAATATTTCTATGCTCTACAGTCATTGCCTCGCCGGCCCGGGGACTCACCCTGGACGAGTGTGTCGGAATGGCGCGCGAGAATTATCCTTTGATAAAGAGATATGAGCTGATAGAGCGTACTGCACGTATAGACTTGTCGGACATCGGCAAGTCGTGGCTGCCGCAAATCGGGGTATATGCGCAAGGCACGGTACAGAGTGACACACCCGGCTTTCCGGATAAAATGCTCCCTATGCTGGCGGAGCTCGGGCTTGACATCCCCAGAATGCGTAAAGACCAGTACAAGGTGGGGCTGGACGTGAGCCAGACTATTTGGGACGGCGGCAAGTCGAAAGCAGACAAGGAGGTGGCCCGGGCAGACGCGAGGGTACAGATGGCGGCAAACGAAGTGGAACTGTATGCAGTGGAAGAGCGTGTGCAGGACTTGTTTTTCGCAATATTGTTGGTCGAGGCGCAAGTAAGGCAGGCTGAATTGACTGCCGGGCTGCTGCAAGGTAACCTTGCCCGCCTGCGGTCGATGTTTGCCAACGGCACGGCCATGCAGAGCGATGTGGATGCCGTGGAAGCAGAGTACCTGGCCGTCGCACAAAATATCACGCGGTTAAAGGGGAATGCAGAAAGCTTCCGGAGGGTGCTTGAACTGTTCATAGCGTCGCCGCTTGCCGGGAAAACGCTTGAGTGCCCTCAGGCCGAAATTCCCGGCAACCTGCAACCGGACAGACCTGAATTGCGGCGCTTCGATGCCGAACTGGCGAAAGTGGAAAGCATGCGCAGGCAGGCCGCAGTATCCACCGCTCCCAAAATAGGCCTTTTTGCACAAGCATATTACGGTTATCCGGGGTATGACTATTTCCAAAGTATGATGACGCACGACTGGGGCTTCAACGTCATGGGCGGGATAAGGGTATCATGGGCCATAGACGCATTTTATACCAAGAAAAACAGGCTGTCAAGACTTTCACTGGCGGGTAAGGACATAGAAAACTCCCGGGAGGTATTCCTTTTCAATACTAATCTTGCCTCAGCTCAGGGGCAGGCGGAAATACGCAAGCAACAGGCGGTACTGGCAGATGATGAAAGGATAGTGGAATTGCGCACCTCGGTTCGCAAGGCTGCGGAGTCCCGACTGGCAAACGGGGTTATAGACACGACCGACCTTTTAAGCAAGATTACGGACGAGGCCGCTGCCGCCGTCAATGCCGCCTACCACAAAATAGAATTGGCGAAAACCGTATATCAATTGAAACATACACTTAACAGATAGAGAGAATATGAAAAAGTTTTTTTTATCCGCATGTCTTGCCGGAACACTTCTTTCCTGCAACTCCGGCATGGATTATGATGCCACCGGAATATTTGAAGCCACGACAGTAACAGTCTCTGCCGAAACATCAGGAAGGATAATCTCGCTTGATGTAACTGAAGGAGACAGCCTGGTTGCCGGTGAAATGGTAGGAGCAATAGACACAAATGCCCTTGTGCTCCGGCGCAAGCAGTTACAAAGCCAAATGGCTTCCATAGAAAGCTCGCGCCCAGACATAGCCAAGCAGGTTGAAAGCCTGCGGCAGCAGATGGCCCAACAACACACGGAGTGCCAACGCATACGGAAACTGCTCCAGGACGGTGCCGCCACGCGGAAACAGGTCGACGACGCCGAAGCCGCACTCAAAATAGTTAGCGGGCAGCTGGAAGCGGCGCTGTCTTCGCTAAATAAAAATTCCGCGTCAATCAGCGAGAACGCGTTGGCAGTAAATTACCAGATAGAACAGATAGACGACCAGATTGAAAAAAGCCGCATTCTGGCTCCCATTACGGGCACGGTATTGGCAAAATATGCGGAAGCCCGGGAATTTGCGGCGACTGGCAGGCAGCTGTTCAAGGTTGCCGACATGCATGATGTGTACCTGAGGGCTTATTTCACCTCTTCGCAGTTAGCCTCATTGCGTGTAGGGCAGAAAGTTACGGTCGTAGCCGATTTTGGCGGAGAAGAACATTACGAATATCCCGGGAGAATTACATGGATTGCCGAAGAAAGTGAATTTACCCCAAAGTCCATACAGACCAATGATTCACGAGCCGACTTGGTATATGCTGTGAAAATCTCGGTTGAAAACGACGGCAGGCTAAAGCTGGGCTTGTATGGAGGCGTAAAGCTATGAATGCGATAGAAATAAATGGTGTTTCAAAATCGTATGGGGCAGTCAATGCACTTGACGGGATAACACTATCCGTGCATGAAGCCGAGATGTTCGGGCTTATCGGTCCTGACGGGGCAGGCAAAACCACTCTTTTCCGCATTCTTGCGACTTTGTTGGGCCCTGATACCGGAACGGCGACAGTTGCAGGGCTGGATGTGGTGAGGCACTATCGCAGTATCCGCAACATAGTAGGCTACATGCCTGGAAAATTCTCGCTTTACCCGGATTTGTCTGTTGCGGAGAACCTGGATTTTTTTGCTGCCATGTTCGGAGTGAAAGTAAAGGACAATTACGAACTGATAGCACCTATCTACGAGCAAATTGCCCCGTTTGCAAAACGGCGGGCCGGAAAACTTTCAGGAGGCATGAAACAGAAACTGGCTCTATGTTGCGCTTTGGTTCACAGGCCTGCCGTCCTTTTCCTCGACGAACCGACAACAGGCGTGGATGCCGTGTCGAGAAATGAATTCTGGCAAATGCTTGCCGAGTTGAAAGCAAACGGCATTACCATTTTCGTATCAACGCCATACATGGATGAAGCACAGGCCTGCGACCATGTGGCATTGATAAACAAAGGACGTGTTCTTGCGGTTGATACGCCCTACAAACTCACTGCGGGTTGCGGCAAAAACCTTTACGCCGTGTCAGCCCGTGAAATGTGGCCGCTGATGATTGCGTTAAGGAAACTGACGCAAGTGGCATACTGCTATACATTCGGCGCGGCACACCACATCGTGGTGCGAGAAGGATTCAATTCTACGGATATTGCCGATACTCTGGCACGTTCCGGGCTGCATGATGTGAATATATCACCGGTAAAGGGAAACATAGAAGACTTGTTTATAAAATTGATGCGCAATGAACAAGAACGAAAATAAGGCAATATCGGTAAACGGGCTGACCAAACGGTTCGGTACATTCACGGCTGTAGACCATATCACCTTCGATGTCGAACGCGGCGAGATTTTCGGTTTCCTGGGGGCTAACGGAGCTGGAAAGACAACGGCCATGCGTATGCTGTGCGGCTTGAGCTTCCCGACCGAGGGCAAGGGACGGGTGGCAGGATTCGATGTGGCGACACAAGGCGAACAAATAAAACGGAATATAGGTTATATGAGCCAGAAATTTTCTCTCTATGAGGATTTGACGGTAAGCGAGAACCTTAATTTTTTCACAGGTATTTACGGAATGAAAGCGAAAGAAACCAAAATTCGGATTGACGAGCTGCTATCTCAACTGAGTTTCACAGCGGAGCGCGATACTATTGTGGGCAGCCTTCCTTTGGGGTGGAAGCAGAAACTTTCATTTGCAGTTGCAACCGTACACCGGCCGGAAATAGTATTCCTTGACGAGCCTACCGGCGGGGGAGACCCCATCACGCGCCGCCCGTTTTGGGGACTCATTTACTCGTCCGTAAGCGAAGGCATGACTGTTTTTGTCACCACACACTACATGGACGAAGCCGAATATTGCAACCGTCTCTCGGTTATGGTTGACGGACGGATTAGAGCATTGGACACGCCTAAAGCCTTAAAACAACAATATGGAGTAGAGACGATGGACGAAGTTTTCCGCATAATAGCGCGAGGTGCAACTCGTTCGGATTAATTAAAAACAACAGAATATGATATTGTCGCTTATACCATTTATAAAAAAAGAAACGCTCCATATAGTGCGCGATTCACGCACGTTGGCCATCGTATTGCTCATTCCCGTAATCCTTATGTTTCTTTTCGGATTCGCCATATCAACGGAAGTGAACAATGTAAATGTCTTGGCTGTAACTCCCGTGCAGAATGATTATGTGCGTGGCGCGCTGTCTCGAATCAGCGAAAATCCCGACATAACATTTAAAGGTTGTATTGCTCCCGCAGACATTGACGCCATGCTCCGCCAGGGGAAGGCAGATGCCGTAGTTGTTTTCGGCAACGGCACACCACCTTTGGACATCGAACTGGTCATGGATGCTTCAAAAACAGGCACCGTACAGGCGTCAGCGTTATATGTACAAGGGGCTTTGTCGGAAAAGCGGCAGGAAACGGTGCCGATTATAACAAGGACATTGTATAACCCGCAGATGAAAAGCGCGTACAATTTTGTACCGGGAATTATGGGAATGCTGTTTATCCTGATATGCGCCATGATGACATCCGTGTCGATAGTACGTGAAAAGGAGACCGGAACGATGGAAGTGCTGCTTGTCTCTCCTGTGCGCCCCATGCGCATAGTGTTTGCGAAGCTCGTTCCTTACTTCACATTGTCTTGTATCGTTCTCGCAGCCATTCTGCTGATTGCATACGGCCTGTTAGAACTTCCATTTTCGGCCAGTGTATTCAGCGTGATATTGGTGTCGTTGCTTTATATCGTCCTGTCATTGGCAATCGGCATACTGATTTCAACAATGACGCAACGGCAGATGGTGGCACTGTTAGTGTCGGCCATGCTTTTCATGCTTCCGGTAATCATGCTTTCAGGCATGTTGTTTCCTGTGGAGAACATGCCCGCTGTCTTGCAATGGATATCCTGCATAGTTCCTGCGAGATGGTATATTGATGCCATGCGAAAGCTGATGATAGAGCAGCTGCCTATTGTCGGAGTGCTTGACAATGTGATTATCTTGATTACAATGGCCTTGCTTGTCATTTTTGTTGCAGTCAGAAAATTCAACGATAAACTCGAGTAACCATGCACACGCTGTTCATACTGCTAAAAAAAGAACTAATCCAGTTAAGGCGAAACAAATTTATTCCGAAACTGGTGGTTATGTTTCCCGTCATGGTAATGCTCGTCATCCCATTGGTTACCACAATGGATGTAAAGAATGTAAATGTAGTTGCCGTAGACCTTGATAAATCTCAGACATCCAGGCGTATAATATCTGACATAGAGGCTTCTCCATACCTGTCACTGTCACTTTATACAGGGATGTATGAATATGCGCTACGCGCATTGGAAAAAGGAGAGGCTGACGTGATACTCCAGATTCCCGCAAATTATGAGAAGAGGCTC